>Ga0335077_10006602_pt1 | contig 14338 bp, 9 predicted proteins | sample Lox_Sample_31_FD_207151 | JGI IMG/M metagenome (GOLD analysis project Ga0335077, IMG submission 207151) | Soil microbial communities from Loxahatchee National Wildlife Refuge, Florida, United States - Lox_Sample_3.1 | ecosystem: Environmental > Terrestrial > Soil > Wetlands | place: USA: Florida...
ACGGCGAAACGCTGTTCTGGAGCCCCGGCACCGAGCTTCCTCCATACGAACACAAAGCAACGGTGCAATTCGACGTGGACACGAAAAAACTCTACGACCTTTACGTGAAACTAATGACGCAACCGCCGCATCGCCGAGACTGAAAGTTTTGCTTTGCGACCGTTGTGTTCTTAGCGGTGAGTCAAAGTAGCGCGCAGCGCAACAAAGCTAAAGGTCGCCACAAATCGCAGTAGGAGCAACCAGATGGCCCCATCCAAAATCACCCGGCGCGAATTCGTAGCGACTTCCACCGCAACTCTAGCCGCCGGCACCTTCGCCTTCGCCCCGCAAAGCGGCTCCGCAAGCACCGCAGAAACCACTCCCGGCTCGCGTCGCGTGATCATCGACACCGACCCCGGTATCGACGACGCCCTCGCCCTCCTGCTCGCCATGCGATCTCCAGAGTTAAAGATCGAGGCAATCACCCCGGTAGCCGGTAACGTGCCCCTCGACCTCACCCTTCCCAACGCACTACGCATGGTGGAGATTTCCGGCCGCAGCGATATTCCTGTTGCCGCAGGCGCCAAAGCGCCGCTCCTGCGCCGTCTGGTAACCGCCGCTTACGTCCACGGCGAAAACGGATTGGGCGGCGCGGTTTTTCCTGAGCCGAAAATCAAGCCGGTCGCGCAACCTGCCGCGGAACTCATTTGCCAGATCATTCGCAAATATCCCGGCGAAGTAACTCTGATTCCCATCGGCCCAATGACCAACATCGCCACCGCGCTAAGTCTCGACTCCGAACTGGCGGGCATGGTGCGCGGCATCGTCATGATGGGGGGCTCGCTCTCCGGCGGCAACATCACGCCGGCCGCGGAGTTCAACGTTTATGTCGATCCCGAAGCCGCCCGCATGGTTTTTCAGTCGGGCATTCCCATCACCATGGTCGGCCTCGACGTGACGCGAAAAACCTCGCTGACCGAAGAGCATGTTCGCCAACTCGAGAATGGAAACAATCCCGCCAGCCTCGCCGCCGGCAAGATCGCTCGCAACGCCATCGAGCACAACCGCCAGCAGGGATTTCTCGTGGGCCCGAACATGCACGACTCGCTCGCGGTGGCCACCTTTCTGGATCCGTCGCTGGTCAAGTTGAAGGAGTACTACGTCGATGTAGAAACCAGCGGAGAGCTCACCGCGGGCGAAACCCTTGGCTACAGCCCCAGCGCCGGCGATCTGCGCCGCACTCCGGAGATGGAAAAGCAGGCCGCAGAAAAGATGCAGATTCGCGGATCAGCACCGACTCTGGCGAGCACAAGGACCTCGCCGGTGCTGCGCGACAAGTATGTGCCCAACGCCAAAGTGGCTGTGGATGTGGATTCCGCCCGGTTCTTCAAGTTGCTGATCGGGCGATTGTCGGGAACGGAACGGTATAGGCGCCCGGAGAGCCTCTGATGTTCGCCTCGTCGCCGTATTGATGAACAATCGCCGCATTCACGCATGTTCGGACGCACTTATGAATTGTCATCCTGAGCGAAGCGAAGGCTCCCTGCACAGCGTCTCGTTCAACCGCTGGTTCCAGGCTTTCTCCCTGCGCGCTCGCAAACGCGCGCGAGAAAACGCAGATTCCTCGTCGCTACGCTCCTCGGAATGACAAAGCAATGAGTGTGCCGCAACCGTGCTGCAAAAGATCGCCACTTCCGAGGGCAACATGAATTTCGGCCGAACCCGGTTCCTTGCCGCAGCAATAATTTTCCTGACCTCTCTATCTTCTTTTGGCCAGGCCAAACGCAAAATCATCATCGACCAGGACGCCGCCGGCCCCGCCGGCACCGATCAGCAGTCGATACTTCTGCTCATCCAGTCGCCGCAAACCGACGTTCTCGGCATCACCGTCGTCACCGGCGACGACTGGCTCAAATCCGAAGTAGCTCACACCCTGCGCACGCTCGAAATCATTGGCCGTACCGACATTCCGGTCGTGCCCGGCGCCGAGTATCCCCTGGTACGCCGCCAGCACGAAACCGAACTCTGGCAACAGCGCTACGGTTCCGTAGCCTGGGTGGGCCCTTGGACCCCGCGTTTCTACCATCCTGCCGATCAACTCGGAGAAATGCCCGAAGGCCTTCCCACCACCAGGCCCGCCGCCGAAGACGCCGCCCACTTCATGCTGCGCATGGTGCACAAATATCCGCACGACGTGACCATCTATGCCGGCGGTCCCATGACCAACCTGGCGCTCGCCATTTCCATCGATCCCGAGTTCCCGCGCCTGGCCAAAGAACTGGTGTTCATGGGCGCCAGCCTGAATCCGCAAACCGACGATCCCGAGTTCATCAACACGCCCCGCCACGAATTCAATCTCTGGTTCGATCCCGAAGCCGCCCACATCGTGCTGCGCGCCCCGTGGAAGAAAATCGTCTGCACCCCGGTCGATATCTCCGTGAAGACGCGCCTGACCACCGCCCTGCTCGACCAGGTCAAAGCGGGAAAAACCCCCACCGCCGAATACATCGGGAAATATGGCCGCCTGTTCGGCGAATACAACTACCTGTGGGACGAACTGGCCGCCGCCGCCTGGCTCGACCCCTCGCTGATCACCAGAACCGAAACCCGCTTCATGGACATCGACCTCGACAAGGGCGCCAACTACGGCAACATCCTCACCTGGAGTGAGCAGGACAAGCCGAAGATCGAAGAGCCGCCGGTGGAGATCCAGGTGGACCTGAACACCGAGAAGTTTTACAAGATGTTCGTGGACCTGCTGACCGCCCCCACGCCGCCCAAGCAAGAATAGCCAATCCCCGGGAGGTCCACTATCGCGGCAACTGTTGCAGCATACTCTGCGCCTGCGGATGCCCCGGATGCCGCTTGAGCAGTTCCAGCAGGACGGTACGCGCCTTCTCCGCCTGATTCTCCAAGGCATAGACACGCGCGAGGTTTAAGTAAGACTGGTCGAACTCCGGCGCCACCCGAATGCACTCTTCGAAGCTGGCCACCGCGTCATCTCTTCGCCGGGTTCGCAGGTAAAGCACGCCCAGATTATTCAGCGCCTCTGGATAATCCGGACGTGCCTGCAACGCGCGCTGAAGATATTGGTAAGCCTGGTCGCTATCGTCGAGTTGCGCGAACACCATTCCCAGGCTGTAGTTCGCTTCGGGATCCTCAGGAGCCACCTCGACCGCGCGCTGAAGTGTCGTGCGCGCATCCTCCCAGCGTTTCTGCTGACGGTAGGCGTTGCCCAGATTGTCGAGCGCCACCAGATGATCGGGGCTAAGCCGCAACGCCTGCTGAAAATATTCCACGGCCTGTTCCGGGTGCCCCTCGCGCATGGCCAGCAGCCCCAGGTTGTTCCATGCGTTCGGCAGCGTCTCGGGATAAGTCCCGCGCAACTTCACCGCCCGCTCGAAACACTCACGGGCTTCTGCCGTCTTCTGCTCCTGCAGGCACGCGCTCCCCAGTCCGTAGAGCGCTTCGGCGCTCGAAGGATCATCGCGCAACGCCAGGCGAAACGCCGCTTCCGACTGCTCGAAGTACCCGCGCTGATAGAACACCGAACCGTAGGAGAGATAGTTGCGTGGAAACTCGGAAACATCAGTCACCCCCGGAAAGGGCAGCGCCTTGGCCAGGCGCTGAGCCGCGGTCTGAGGAATCTGCCGGCAATCTTCTTCAATGCGTTCGGGTTGGACCGGGCCTTGATAGACCTTGACGATGTCGCCCTTCGCATCGATTAGAAAAGATGTCGGCAGGCTGAGATCGCGGTGTCGGTCAAAAAGATAGCGATAGAGAATGTTGTAGACCCCAGCGACGTCGTCGGTGCCGCGAAGAATGGGGAAAGAGAAATGCTCTTTGCCGGCAAGCGCGCGCAGGCCCGCATCATCCGGTGGGTTATCCACATTCACCGTGAGCAGTTGTAACCCCTGGGCGGCCCAGCCCGCCTGCACGTGCGCAAACATCCGCAAATCTTCATCCGATGACTTCGCCGTCCAGAAATGAAGCAGCAACGGCTTGCCGCGCCGCGCCGAGAGTGTCTGTGTCCGACCAGTGAGATCGGGCAGCGAGAAATCCGGCGGCGCCACTGGCGCCAGCAACCAGGTCTCCACGACGGAGGGAAACTGCGAAGGCACCGCCTCAGCCGTGTCACCTGCCGTAGGCGCGGACTCCAACCGCAGCGCCGCCCGGAACGGTTCCGTTCGCGTCGCCCCACCTTCTTCAATCCAAATCCTGTGGCCAACCGGCAAATCGCGCAGTTCCTGCACCAGTCCGCTGGGCCAGCGAACGGTAGCCCGCACCGGACCCTTGGCGTCTCCCAACCCGAAGAACACTTCCTTGCTGTGCTGCGCCAGAAATCCCGAGCCCGCCTGCAACATCCGCGTCTGCCGACCTGACTGCGTCTCGATCGTCACAGCCGCGCCGATCGCATCGCGATTGGCCTTCGTGCCCCGCAGCCGGAAGGAAATTGACGGCGGCAGATTGCCCGCAACGTTCTTGAGCACGCGCAGTTGCGGCGCGTTGCGGTTTTTGAGAAATATTTCCAGACGCCCGTCGTGATCGAAATCCGCCAGCGCGAAACTTCTGCCGTCCTCAATAAAGTCGAGTCCCACCGCGCCCGAAGCATCGAAAAAACTCCCGTCGCGGTTGTTGGCGTAGAAAACATTGCGCTCGTTCCCGCTCCAGGTGCCGTCGGCGCGCAGCAGTTCGTTGAGCGCGCTCCAACCCTGCTCGTAATCATGCGCCGGGCGGGCCTCACTGGGGGAATTCGCCACCACCTGCCGCCAGAAAAAGCTGTTCAGGTCGTTTTTATGAAAATCGGAAACATTTCCCTCCTGAATCTCGGAACCACTTCCTGCTCCGTCGGATTCCTCGGTCGGCGGCCCCGAGACCATGCCATTGGCGATATAAAGATCAGGAAAACCGTCATGATCGAAATCCCAGGCATCGCTATCCCACGACCAGCGGCCCATCTCCACGCCTGCCGTGGCGCTCGCATCCTGAAAGCTGCCATCCCCACGATTGCGAAACAGAGAATTGCCGTGGGCATGCTTGCGATAAAGCTCCCGCACCTTTTCGGGCGCGCTCTTCTGAAAAGCCTCCTGCATCGCGACGCGGTTGCCGGCCGCCGTCCACATATCGGCGACGTACAAATCCTCGGCGCCATCGTTGTCGTAATCGAACCAGCACACGCTCATGCCCGCGCCCACGTCTTCCACGCCCGCCGCCGCCGCAACATCGGTGAAAGTTCCATCGCCGTTGTTCCGGTACAGATTCTTGCGGCCAAAATCGTTCACTACATAAAGATCGGGCCACCCGTCGCGGTTGTAGTCGCTCCATCCACAGCAGAAGCTGTAGCGGGTGTTGTTCTTGTCGAGGCCGGTTTGCGCAGTCACGTCGCGAAACGTGCCATCCCGCTGGTTGTGCATCAGGAAATTGGGCGGCCCGTTCTGCGCGTCGAAATAAGGAGTGGGATATTGGTACTGATCCGTTCCCTGGTAATAGAGATAGAGGCAGAAGTAGATGTCGAGCCAGCCGTCGCGATCGTAGTCCGCAATAGCCGCGCCTGTGAATGTTCCCTGCGGCGGATTGGCGAACTGAAACGCGTCCGGCTTCTGGCGAAACTTGCCCCCGCCAAGGTTCAGGAAAAGCGCCGGCCCGCTGGTGCGCACCACGATCAGGTCCTGGCGGCCGTCGTTGTCAACATCGGCAAACAGCGCGCACGCGGTGTTCTCCAGAATCCCCACTCCCGAAGATTCCGTGATGTCCTGGAAAGTCCCGTCGCCGCGATTGCGATAGAGCCGGTTTGGCAACCCGGCAGGCTGGCAGATGTAAAGATCGTCGAATCCATCGTCGTCGATGTCGCCGACCGAGACCCCATTGTGCCCGTAAATATCGATGCCGCTGGCTCCGTCGAGCACAGTCCGCCAGTAGTCGGTTCCACGCAGCAGCTGTGCTTCATAGGAAGAATTCGCTCCCAGCGCCGCCGCGGTAATATCGGCAAACACCGCGCCGCCGGCCCGGCTTAGCGTTTCCTCCACATTGCGCCATCGCCGAAGCTTGAAGATTGCCGATGAGGAGGAAGATGAGGAGGAAGAAGATGCCACCCACTCCAGTTCCCAATGCCCGGTGCGTTGCTCACGATAGAACCCGTCGCCCGTCCCGACAACGTCGTAGCGGACTCGAGTCGTGACCGTAGCGCCGGCGTCCCCGCCGGCCTCGATCCCGGAAATCTCAAACTCAGCCGTTAGAATCCTGGAAAACACGCCCAGCGAAGAGCGCAACTCGTCGAGAAATGCCTGTCGCGCCAAACCGCTCTGAGGCCCGAACTTGTTCTTATGAACTTCGAGCAACCCTCCCGAGCGCACTACCTTCGACTCCACCGGCTTAAACGACGCTCCTGAGAAATCCTGCGCCAAACTATCTTCAACCGCCTTCAAATCCCCCGGCAAGCGCAGCAAGCCGGCGCTCCATTGCGCCAGAATCGCGCCAATCTGCACCGCATATTTTTCCGTGACGAACTGGTCCGAGCCCGCCGCAGCCTTCAGCAGCCACGCGTCAAGCGGCCGCGGCGTCCGGTAGTGAGGATGCAGGTGGAACTCCGCAGGAAGAGGAGCAGAGACATCGCGATAGGCGGACGCAAAGGCGGAATGCCGCAGCGCGGCGGGAAGCAGCGCGGCTGAAGCCCCCTGCAGCAGAAAATCGCGGCGGCTGAGGCCGAACGGGCGAGAGAGATGCCCGCGCCGCTTCTCCCCGTCACCGCTCAGAGCCATGCCTCCGCACAAATTCAAGCGAGAAACCGTAGTTTACATCCCCGCGTTGTGTCCCGTATGGGCGGTTCCTTTGCGTCCTTCGCGATCTTTGCGGTTAAGAATGACGCAAAGATCGCAAACACCGCAAAGAGGACAAGAATCGTCCGGGTTGCAAAAGCGCGATTCCGCCTGCAAGCTGATTCCATGCCGGAACTCCCGGATATCTCCGCCTATATCCGTGCGCTCGAGCCGCGCGTTGTCGGGCGGCCGCTGCAACGGGTGCGCCTGGCAAGTCCTTTTCTGCTTCGCACCGTGCAACCTCCGCTTACCAGCGTCGAAGGCCACATAGTGCGCGAATTGCGGCGCATCGGAAAACGAATTGCCATCGGTGTGGAAGGCGATCTCTGGCTCGTTCTCCACCTGATGATCGCCGGCCGCCTGCACTGGCGTCCCGCGGGCGCAAAGCTTTCCGGCCGCCAGAATCTGGCCGCCTTCGATTTTCCCAACGGCTCCCTGGTGCTCACCGAAGCCGGCGCCAGGCGGCGCGCATCGCTGCATCTCGTCCAGGGCGAAAAAGGCCTGGCCTCCATCGATCCCGGAGGAATTGACGTCTTCGCCGCTGGCCTCAACGAATTCCGCCAGGCCCTTACCGCCGAGAACCGCACCCTCAAGCGCGCCCTCACCGATCCCCGCGTGTTGAGCGGCATCGGCAACGCCTACTCCGACGAAATCCTGCACGCCGCGCAACTCTCGCCCATCACTCTCACGCAGAAGCTCAAACCCGAAGAGTTGGAGCGCCTGTTCGCGGCCACGCGTCAAACCCTGCAACTCTGGATCGACCGCCTGCAAGCTCAGGCAGGCAAAGGCTTCCCCGAAAAGGTCACCGCCTTCCGCCCTGAGATGGCCGTCCACGGCCGCTACGGCCAGCCCTGCCCGCGCTGCGGCGAAAAAATCCAGCGCATCCGCTACGCCGACAACGAAACCAACTACTGCGCCCGCTGCCAGACCGCCGGAAAAGTTCTCGCCGACCGCAGCCTCTCCCGCCTGCTGAAATCCGACTGGCCCCGCACCCTCGACGAACTCGAAGGCCTCAAGCGGCGTTGAAAGTGAAGATCGTTTCTTTGGCCGCCACATCGCCTTCGGCAAACCCGCCGGCTGGGTGTAGTCCCAATTCTTTTCTCCACCACGGAGTCACCGAGCCACGGAGAAATACCAACCACTTAGTAAAGCCACGTTAGTTCAGCTTCTTGCAGGTTCAGATTTCTCCGTGGCTCTGTGACTCCGTGGTGAAAAAAGGCAAATTAGGAGCTGCCTGCTAATGCCTCATCAACCCGCCAAGCACCCCGCTGAATGAATCCTGCCAGGCATGCGCGATCATCCCCGGACGAACGCTCCCCCGCCAATGCGCCAGAATCCCGAACATGGCTCCGTACAGCCCGATCAGCATCGTCATCCGGAAGCCCTGATACGCATGCGCCGCCCCGAATGCCGCGGCAGAAATGAGAATTCCGGCTGGAACGTTCCTGGTGAGGGCGATGAACTGCCGCTGCAGGTAACCGCGAAAGATCGTCTCTTCGCAAATCCCCGCCGTAACCGAAAGCGCCAGCCATAACGCGATCTCCACGCCCCCATGCGGGAGCATGAAGTTTACCCTGCGCTCGATCGCGCCTACCCGCAGGAGCCACGCCAGGAGGAAAAGCAAGACTCCCGAAACCATCCAGAACAAGGCCGCAATACCTACATCCCGCAGCACCTGGCGAAACGAGCGCCAGCGCTCTCCCAGAACAGCGCCAAGAGAAGCGTCACTACGCCGCACGCCCACCACTACAACGGCGAACACCAGCCATTCCACCAGAAGAGTGAGCAGATAAAAGCGCACGCGGTGAGGATTCGGCGCCGCCCTGAGGTGATCCGCAAGGACTTTTCCATACACCGTCCACCCGCCCACCAAAGCAAGCACAAAGATGGTGTGCATCGGGCCGGCCACTCGTGCGTAATGGTCTAGCGCAGCCGGAACTGCAGCGGGAGCTTCCATGGATGTGTCCTCTCGCTGGAATCTTAATCCTCGCACGGAGTAAGGCCAAAAGGCATCGAATGACTCTCCGCGTCCTCGGCGGTGTTCCTCGGCGTCCTCGGCATTTGAAGATTTTGGGCAGCCCACCGACGGAGCGTAGAAATTTTCCGCTCCCTCCCCACCTGATTCATAATCCGATGGGGAAGATAATCGGAAGCCAAGAACCCCAGGAGCGCCATGGAAAAAGTAAATCTATCCCAGAAATTCTCCCAGATTACCGAGTACTGGAAACCCTACATCGCCGCCGAACTCAACGGCCAGATGGTGAAGCTCGACAAGCTCAAAGGCGAATTCGTCTGGCATCATCACGACGATGAAGACGAACTCTTCCTGGTGGTCAAAGGCCGCTTCCGCATCGAGTTTCGAGACCGCCACGTGTGGCTGGAGGAAGGCGAATTCATGGTCGTTCCGCGCGGCGTGGAGCACCGCCCGGTAGCCGATGACGAGGCCTGGATCGTGCTCTTCGAGCCCGGCTCAACCCTGAATACCGGCAATGTTGTGAACGAACGCACCCTCCGCGACCTGGAGCGCGTGTAGGTCTGTGCGCTCCGGAACTGAACGCGGCCTGGAAGACGTGGCTTTCATCGCGCCGTAGAGCTTCGAAGTCCAGCGAGTCGCTTTGAGCCCTACCGCTGCAAGCCTGGGAAATCCTTCCAAATCGGCACGTTCCGCGAACGGGAGGCGAACCTGCGCTGCACCCCACGAATGGGCCATGCAAATCTGCCAGGCGGACATTGCCTTCCGTACTGTAGAAGAATCCACGTCCACCCCGGAGAATGAGGGATTGCTATTCGGTCTTCCCGAGAAGGCTTCCCCCAGGACCGCCGGGCAAGGCTCACATGGACCAAGATCAACCTCAGCAGCAGGAAGAACACGCCGGCTCTACCTGGATCCGGGTCATGGAGGCCAGCCTGGGAATCGCCCTGCTGATAGGAGCGGGTTTCCTGGCTCATATTTACGCGCCTCCGCCAACTCAGGATTTGCGCTCCCAGGTCACGCAACTCACCCAGCAGGTAGAAGAGTTGCAGCAGGAACAGGCCATGCCGGCCATGGTGTTGAACAAGTACCGCAACTCCATCTGCTACATCTTCGGAATTTACGAGGTGGGAATTCCCGGCCAGCGGCCGCAACTGCGGGCGCGCATCTCCGGCACCGGCTTCGTGGTCGCGAAAGGACTCCTCGCCACCAACCGCCACGTGGCCGAGCCCTGGTATGGAGATCAGGAAGCCGCTGCTCTCATTCAGAAGGGCGCAACCCCTGTGCTCGAAAGGCTTTTCGTTTTCTTTCCCGGCCGCCCCCTGCCGGTGGACGTAACTCCAATCGTGGTTTCCGGCGACAACGACCTCGCCGTCCTCAAAGTGGATGAGCCGCTCGGCCACCAACTCCGGCCGCTGCCTCTCGCGCCCGACGCGCCCAGCCCTGGCGAACTGGTAGCTGTAATCGGCTATCCCATGGGAGTTCTCGGCATGGTGGCGAAATCGCCGCCCGCGGTGTACGAGCGCCTGGCCTATCGCCGCGACGACATGGGCGCCGCCAGCGAACTCGCCGCGCTTTCACTGATTCGCCCCTCGGCTACTTGCGGACACCTGGGCGATGTAGTGGGAGAAAAGCTCATCTACGACGCGCCCACCGCCCACGGCGGCAGCGGCGGCCCGGTGTTCAACTCCCACGGAGAGGTGATCGGCATCAACTCGGCTTACATCGACGGTTTTTCCGGAGGTACCTTGGGAATCTCCGTCGGCGCCCTCAAGCCTCTGATCGCAGCCGCCCAGAAGAAACCTGTCCACGCTGCGGCACCGCCAACCCCGGCAAACTAGCTTCTGTCCTGGCCAGGAAATGCCTGCCGGCAGGCAGGTTCGACCCCTGCAAAAGCCGCCTTTGGTGGGACTCTGGGGTTACGTTTTTTTGGCCTATCCCGTGTGAATTCTGTATGATGCAGTGAATTGTACATCCACAATTGTACATACAATCGATTCCTGGGGGACTCTCTCCGGCCTGGGTCGAGTGCTCCGCGCCCGTGTACGGCCCGCCAAACGCTCGCAAAGGGCATTCTAGCGAGGGTCCTGATCAGCCAAGCCTCGCTGGAAGGCCCTCCACCGGATTTCAATAACTTACAGACAATGGCGGCCCAGGGAGACAGGGGGCCGCCGAATACGGATGCGAAGCCTGTACTTTGATGGTTCTCGACTCGTCCATTTGCCGCAGCCCGCTAAAACGCCTGGGCGATCCATCCCGGTTCCCGCACATGCTCGTCGTCCAGGCTGCGGAGACGCCCGGCCATGATCTCCTCCCGTCCCAGGTAGCCGACCACGCGTCCGGTGCCATTGCGTTCCACCACCGGCAACCGGCCGATGTTGTGCCGCAGCATTTTGCTGGCGGCTTCATGAAGAGTTTCGTCCGGGTAGCTCACAACCGCGGTTTGGCTTCCGGCTTCCGCGACGCTCATCGCTCCGCTCGGATCCTGCTGCAGGGCGCGCAGCACATCGCCGCGCGTCAGGATGCCTCGCAGCCGTCCGTCTTTCTCCAGAATGACCATGCCCTGGTGCAGACTCACCGCGGGATCGTGGCGCGCGATGCGCTCGGCCAGTTCGCCCACCCTCGTCTCCGCGGGAATCGCCGGAACTTCACGATCCATAGTTTCGGCGACCGTGACTTGGCGCAGCACGTCGGCCTCGTAATCCTGGTGCACTTGCAAGCCGCGCCGCGAGAGCTTTTCAGTCATGATCGAGGCTTTGGGCTGCAGCAGCACGGCGATGCCATCGGCAATCACGCTGACCAGCATCAGCGGCAGAACCGAGTTGTAGTCGCGGGTGATCTCAAAGGCAAAGATGATGAAGGAAAACGTCGCCCGCGACGCCGCGCCGAAAACCGCCCCCATAGCCACCAGCGCGAAAGCTCCCGGCGACAGGCCGGCGGCGGGGAAGAAGTGATTCGCCACCAGGGCGAACACGCCGCCTAACGCCGCGCTCGACATGAACATGGGCGCCAGCAATCCGCCCGACGTTCCCGAGCCGAGCGAGATCACCAGCGCCGCCGCCTTGGCGACCATCACCACCAGCAGCAGCTTCAGCGCCAGTTGCCCGTTGAGAACGTCGCTGATGGTGTCATACCCGACGCCCAGCACGCGCGGCACGAAGTAGCCGATCACGCCCAGCGCCAGCGCGCCGATCGCCGGCCACCACAGTTCATCCACCGGCAGCTTTTCGAATTGATCTTCCGTCCAGTACAGCGCCTTGCTGAAGCCCACCGCTCCCAGACCGCAAATCACGCCCAGAAGCAGATAGAAGGGAAGCGCTCGCGGAACACCGAAGTCCATGGCAGCCACGGTGAACATCGGCCCCGCCCCCAGCAGTTGCATGTGTACCGCCGTGGCCAGCGTGCTGGCGATCACCAGCGGAATGAACGAACGCGACTTGAACTCGAAGAGCAGCAACTCAATCGCCAGCACCACACCGGCGATCGGCGTGTTGAAGGTGGCCGACATTCCTGCCGCCGCGCCGCAGGCGAGAAGAACTTTTCGTTCCGCGGCCGTGGTGTGCATCACCTGGCCCACGAGCGAGCCCAGCGCCCCTCCGGTCTGGATAATCGGCCCCTCCGCGCCGAACGGCCCGCCGGTCCCAATGGCGATGGCGGCCGAAAGCGGCTTCAGGATCGCCACCCGCGGCTGAATGCGGCTGCGGTTCACCAGCACCGCTTCCATGGCTTCAGGAATGCCGTGGCCCTTGATCTTGGGCGAGCCGTACTTCGCCATCACGCCGACCACCAGTCCGCCCAGCGCGGGAATCACGATCACCCACAAGCCCAACGTGTTGTGGCGCGCGCTGACAAACGCCGCCGACCAGCGCTGATAAAAGAAGACGTTGGTAAACAGGCCGATCAGCTTGTACAGGCCGAAAGCGACGAGCCCCGCCGCGATCCCGATGCCCGCTGCCAGAAATGACATCAGGACCATGCGGAATTGCGCGGGCTGCGCTACTCCGATGTCGGGGGTTCGTTCGTTGGCTGCCGGCATTTGATTTTCCCCGGGGTTCACTTTCGCGTAATGCGTTGCAAAGCGGCGGTCAGCGCCGGACCGCGGGCCCGCAACTCCGCCCGGTGGTCGAGCGAGAGCTTACGCAATACAGCCTCTCCCTCGGCGGTGAGCGAAAGCAGCACCTCGCGCCGGTCGCGGGGGCTGCGGCGCCGCTCCACGTATCCTCGGGCAACCAGCCGGTTCGTAAGTTCGACGGCGCTGTGGTGGCGAATCTGCATGCGCTCCGCAAGCTCCTTGATCACAGGGCGCTTGCCTGGTGCCAGCCCCTTCAGCGCCAGCAGGAATTGATGCTGCCGCGTCTCCAGCCCCGCGCCGTGCGCCGCCGCCTCGCTGAAGCGCAGAAAACGGCGCAATAGATAGCGCAACTCCGCCAGCGCCATGTAGTCCGAGGTTGCGAGCGCGGCTTTCATGCTCCGAATATATATATCGTATCACGATATAGTGAAAACGATACGAACCAGTTCGGGTTTGCCGTTCTTTGCGTTTGCGGTAAGAATTCTTAACCGCAAAGATCGCACAGGTCGCAAAGAAAACCCCTTCTGGCCAGCGCGGCCCGTCTCCGTTAGAATCTCTAGTCCTGCAAATTCGCTGAGCACGCAAAGGTGGCGCGCGCTTGATCCCTCGCTACACCCGCCCGGAAATGGGCCGCATCTGGAGCGACGAAAACCGCTTCCGCACCTGGCTGGCGGTTGAGGTCGCCGCCACCGAAACCCTCGCTGAAGCTGGCATCGTTCCCAAAGTGGCCGCCCACGCCATCCGCGAGCGCGCCGACTTCAACCTCCGCCGCATTCACGAGATCGAAGCCGAAGTTCGCCACGACGTGATCGCCTTCACCACCGCGGTGGCGGAAATCGTCGGCGAGCACTCCCGCTGGTTCCACTACGGCCTGACCTCGAATGACGTGGTTGATACCGCTCAAGCTTTGCTCATCGGCGAAGCCTCCGCCATCATCGCCGCTGACTTGCGCCGCCTCGGCGATGTCCTGAAAGACCGTGCCTGGGAGTTCAAGAACACGCCCATGATCGGCCGCACCCATGGCATTCACGCCGAGCCCATCACCTTCGGATTCAAACTGGCCAACTGGTACTCGGAGATGCAGCGCGATATCGCCCGCTTCGACCAGGCTGCCGAAGACCTGCGGGTGGGAAAGTTTTCCGGCGCCGTGGGCACCTTCGCCCACTTGACCCCGGAGTTGGAAGAGAAGATGTGCGAACGCCTGGGCTTGAAGGCGGCGGCGATTTCATCGCAGGTCATCCAGCGCGACCGCCACGCGCATTACCTGGCCACGCTCGCCGTGATCGCCTGCTCGCTGGATAAAATCGCCACCGAGATTCGCCACCTGCAGCGCACCGAGGTCCGCGAAGCCGAGGAATTCTTCAGCGAGAAGCAAAAAGGCTCCTCGGCCATGCCCCACAAGCGCAATCCCGTGACCAGCGAGCAGATCAGCGGCCTGGCGCGCGTGGTCCGCTCGAACGCCCAGGCGGGATTCGAAAACGTCGCCCTCTGGCACGAGCG
>Ga0335077_10006604_pt1:0-2500 | contig 14336 bp, 10 predicted proteins | sample Lox_Sample_31_FD_207151 | JGI IMG/M metagenome (GOLD analysis project Ga0335077, IMG submission 207151) | Soil microbial communities from Loxahatchee National Wildlife Refuge, Florida, United States - Lox_Sample_3.1 | ecosystem: Environmental > Terrestrial > Soil > Wetlands | place: USA...
CCAGATGTCTGGTGGGGGGGAATAGTTCATGGGGATTAGTAGTGGGGAGTGCTGCCAGATATCTGGTGGGGGAAAGTAGCTCATGGGGACTTTTGGGGGAGTAGCTCATGGGGGCGTTGGGGAAGGATGGTGCGACTGCACGGCAATGATTTGTGGGGGAATAGGACATGGATGTGCAACTGCACAGCAATGATTTGTGGGCCCCCCCACAAATATTTCGCGTGACCCCCCGCTAACATTCAGCGGACGCCCCACCAATGATCAGTGACCCCCTTGCTAACATTTGTGGGTTGACCCCCGAAAGGCGCCAGCTAACAATTACTGGGACCCCACTAACATTAGTGGGTGGGAGCCAACAATTACCGCTACCCCCACTAACATTAGCGGGTTGACCCCCCGAAGGTGCCTACCACAATTACCGCTACCCCGCTAACTTTCGAGGGTTCCCCCGCGGAATTTAGAGGGTGCCCCCGCCGACTTTTGAGGGTACCCCCGCCGAGTTTAGAGGGTACCCCCGCTGAATTTAGAGCGCACCCCTGCTGATTTTTGAGGGTACCCCCGCTAACTTTTTAGGGTACCCCCGCTAACTTTAGTGCCTACCCCCGCTGACTTTTGAGCGTACCCCCGCTGACTTTAGAGGGTCAACCACCACACAGGATTCACTAAGCTTAGTGGGGCACCTCCTCAAGCAAAAGTGGAAGACCACTCTGCATTTTAATAGCAATGCCAATTAAGCATTAGTTCGTCCAAGTAAACTGGCCCTGAATCACATGAAAAGAACAGTCTTAGTATCACCACTCAGCTAGGACCTTATATCACTGAATCAAGAAGCTGTCACTCTACATCATATCATCAATGGGCCTAAAATCAATCGCAAAGTGTAAAATTTCTACCCTCTCTCATCATCTCGCCACGGTCAATTTTACATCAACTGGCTTGAATGTCACATCTCCATATTGCATATAATGCTGCTCACGACCGTCCCAATTTTTGAAGTCTTGAAAAAGTGCAGGCTTGGAGCCTCCGTCTCTCACCTCAGCTGTCAACCTGAACACTATGACTTTTGTCACCAAACATGCTGATAATACCTGCCATCAACGCCGTGACACTAAGCTAGGGAAAAGCCATCTATAAGGGGGAATATGGGGGATATAGATACAAGTGTTGTAAATGGACATGTTCCAAGCGTGTTGTTCATATTTACGGTCATGGTGGGCAGTGTGGGCCCTGAATTATGCGTTGATGAGTGTTATGGTTGCATTGGTTAAGACTTCTAACCTATTTGCCCTTACCCGGCTAGCATGCCGGGCACTTGCAACCAAAGCCTAAGGGCTTACTTATATCATTGCACCCACCATTTACAAATACCTTCAAGCTTATGTCCCCACCCATTTTTCCCATCCATTAAGCCTACCCAGCATTGTACCCATGCCTGCCATTTGCAAAACCCTTCAGACTTATGTTCCCACCCATTTTTTCCATCCATTAAGCCTACCCACCACTACACCCACCCTACACCCACCATTTGTAAAAACCTTCAGGCATGTGTCCCCACCTAAATTTTTCCATCTGTTAAGCCTAGCATTGCACCCACCATTTACAAAATGTAAATAAAACCTTTTGGCATGCCCCATGTTACCCCATCCTACCACCTTGTGTGTGCTTAGTAGGAGCGTCCTTGCTAAGTTAGCCTGGGCAGGTCAACCCAAGATAGAGCCCACCAAGGTTAGTGGGGTGCCCGCGATTGCTAGCCGCACCTTCTAGGGGCCACCGCGCTAATATTATTAGTGGGGGTGGCCCAATTTACGCCAGGTGATGGGTAAAATGGTCTTTTTTTGCGGCTCACAATTGGTAAGACTTTGACCCTGTTTGCCTTACCCGGCTGGCGTGCCGTCCAAGGGCTTACGTCCCCACCAAGGTTAGTGGGGTGCCCACGATTATTAGCCGCACCTCCCAGGGGTCACCGCGCCAATATTAATTAGTGGGGGTGGCCCAATTACGCCGAGTGGGTGATGGGTAAAATGGTCCTCTTTTTTTGGGGCTCACAATCCAGCCGCTCCAGCCGCACTCCTTACCAAGACTTTCTGCTCCATTTCCCTTACCCGGCTGGGGTGCCACAACAAAAGAATGCACAAACACACCTGCCACCTAGCATTAGAGGGTGCCCTCTAATTTTACCTAGCAGGCACTTTGCCTTACTGGAAAAGCACACACAATGCCTGTTGCAATTTAGACTTATTGTGGCCAGCCTTACCAAGACTTCTACTCTGTTTGCCTTACCCGGCTGGGTGCCACAGCAAAAGTGTAAATAATACTCTTGCCACCTCCAATTTACCATCTCTCAACACCCAAGAACTCCCCCCCCAAAGACCCGCCATTTTGCGAGCCGAATGGTGGGGGTGTAAACATATATGATAGCCGGACGGGCTCTCAATTGCTTGCTTTCCACACAGCATATCAAGGCCATCCAGCCCACCCTCTAAAAAATATCAAATAGCCT
>Ga0335077_10006604_pt1:7500-14336 | contig 14336 bp, 10 predicted proteins | sample Lox_Sample_31_FD_207151 | JGI IMG/M metagenome (GOLD analysis project Ga0335077, IMG submission 207151) | Soil microbial communities from Loxahatchee National Wildlife Refuge, Florida, United States - Lox_Sample_3.1 | ecosystem: Environmental > Terrestrial > Soil > Wetlands | place...
CTATGGGCTATGGGGGGGTGTAAGATGGAAAGCTTCAACTTACCTACGGAAACCTTGTTACGACTTTTACTTCCTCTAAATGACCGAGTTTGACGAACTTTCCAACTCTGGGTGGTCGTTGCCGACCTCCCTGAGCCGGTCCGAAGGCCTCACTGAGCCATTCAATCGGTAGTAGCGACGGGCGGTGTGTACAAAGGGCAGGGACGTAATCAACGCGTGCTGATGACACGCGCTTACTAGGCATTCCTCGTTGAAGAGCAATAATTGCAATGCTCTATCCCCAGCACGACGGAGTTTAACAAGATTACCCAGGCCTTCCGGCCAAGGACTAAACTCGTTGGCTCCGTCAGTGTAGCGCGCGTGCGGCCCAGGATATCTAAGGGCATCACAGACCTGTTATTGCCTCAAACTTCCATCGGCTTGAGCCGATAGTCCCTCTAAGAAGCCTGCCGCCCACCAAAGTGAGCGGGGCTATTTAGCAGGTTAAGGTCTCGTTCGTTATCGCAATTAAGCAGACAAATCACTCCACCAACTAAGAACGGCCATGCACCACCAACTGTCAAATCAAGAAAGAGCTGTCAATCTGTCAATCCTCCTGACATCCGAACCTGGTGAGTTTCCCCGTGTTGAGTCAAATTAAGCCGCAGGCTCCCGTTTTGTAGGTTGCCAACCCGCGGGATTTCTCCCACGGCCGGACTTTATCTTAAGCTCGCCAATGGATGGCACTCGGTGCCGGCAAACCCACCCCCATCAAGTCTCTGAACCTTCCCCATACCCCCCCTTAAATAGAGGGGGGGGCTGTAGGGGCTTGGCTGCGGATTGCCCATTGTTGCATGGCTCGCGTTTTTCCCATACCCGAGGCTATTAACCTGGCCACCAGCCTCTTTCGAGCACTGGTTTGGGAGCGAGCCCTTTAGGGGATCCCCGCAATTTGAGGGTGTTGCCGCCCCGAAAAAGGGCGACTAGCATTTACTTGCGCCGCGGTCGCGGGGGTGTCAAGTCAACCCACTAACGTTAGTGGCCTACTCCCCCACAACCTCCGGCAAGGAACATCACCAACCCTTTCAGGCTGCTTTCCGGCGCAGAGCTGCTGCGGACGCTAACTTTCAACGCCTGGTGGTGCCCTTCCGTCAATTTCTTTAAGTTTCAGCCTTGCGACCATACTCCCCCCAGAACCCAAAGACTTTGATTTCTCGTAAGGTGCCGAGCGAGTCAAAATGGTAACATCGCCCGATCCCTAGTCGGCATAGTTTATGGTTAAGACTACGACGGTATCTGATCGTCTTCGATCCCCTAACTTTCGTTCACTGATTAATGAAAACATCCTTGGCAAATGCTTTCGCAGTAGTTAGTCTTCAGCAAATCCAAGAATTTCACCTCTAGCTGCCGAATTCTGATGCCCCCGACTATCCCTATTAATCATTACGGCTCCCCTAGAAACCAACAAAATAGGAAAGCCGTCCTATTCTATTATTCCATGCTAATGTATTCGAGCAAAGGCCTGCTTTGAACACTCTAATTTTTTCAAAGTAAAAGTCTTGGTTCCCCAAAACACACCCAGTAAAGGGCATGCGGATCCCCAAGAGGAAAGGTCCGGCCGGACCAGTGCACGCGGTGAGGCGGACCGGCCAGCCAGACCCAAGGTTCAACTACGAGCTTTTTAACTGCAACAACTTTAATATACGCTATTGGAGCTGGAATTACCGCGGCTGCTGGCACCAGACTTGCCCTCCAATTGTTCCTCGTTAAGGGATTTAAATTGTACTCATTCCAATTACAAGACCCAAAAGAGCCCTGTATCAGTATTTATTGTCACTACCTATTTTTGTTTGTTAGTAAAGCGCTCATAAAGCTTCGAAAATAAAAGCCCCATGATACAAGCATATCCTGAAAGTCGAAGGCAAGCGTGTGACACATTATCCAGCAGGGGCTTTGCAGCAAGGTACGGGGAAGACACTAGCGATCCAGCTCAAGCATCATTGCGACACGTAGGGGAAGAAATCAGCGATCGCAGCAGCTCTTGCTTTCAGACTCTCTGAATATCCCTGCTTGAAGGACTCGGAAAATAAAAGGAATGAAACTCACCTCCCCGTGTCGGGATTGGGTAATTTGCGCGCCTGCTGCCTTCCTTGGATGTGGTAGCCGTTTCTCAGGCTCCCTCTCCGGAACCGAACCCTAATTCTCCGTTACCCGTTGAAACCATTGTAGGCCTCTATCCTACAATCGAAAGTTGATAGGGCAGAAATTTGAATGAACCATCGCCGGCGCAAGGCCATGCGATTCGTTTAGTTATTATGAATCACCAGAAAGCCCCGAAGGGCATTGGTTTTTTATCTAATAAATACACCCCTTCCGGAGTCGGGGTTTTTCGCATGTATTAGCTCTAGAATTACCACGGTTATCCAAGTAGTAGGGTACTATCAAATAAACGATAACTGATTTAATGAGCCATTCGCAGTTTCGCAGTATAGTTGCTTATACTTAGACATGCATGGCTTAATCTTTGAGACAAGCATATGACTACTGGCAGAATCAACCAGGTAACCATCTTTGCCGGCAAATTCGCCGGGCCTCTTTATCAAGAGGCGGGATGGGATTGGTGAAGGGCCGCCACAGATGGCCCTGGACGCTTTAGGGGTGCACCCCCCGTTGTTCACAAGGGGTTCCCTTTGCGCCGTCCTTCTGCCCCCACAGAGTTCCCTAGGGAGCCTTCCGCCTTGTGGTGAAGGGCGCAAGCAAAGCAAGCCCCAACACTCAAAGCATGGGCACCCAAGGAGGGGGACACCAGCAGCCAGCCACGCCCGAAAGCGGATGCTGACCACGGCTTACCCCCGAAAGTCTTGTAATAGCGATGGCCATCGGCCAACAGCCCACAGACCTCACCAACACCCACCGAGAGTCGATGGGGTTTTGGCGACCTTGACGGCTAGAACGCGCCCCGACTGGGGAGGTCCAACACCATTAAGAGCCATTGCACCTCCGGGCATCGCCCTGACCTGAACATTTTCACGGTGAGGGACGCGCCATCGAAAAGTGCATGCAAAAAGGAAAGATGCGCGAAAGATGCGCAGAACTCTCACAGGCGCTGCCACGGAACGGGGCACAAAGTCACCGGCCCCAGCGCACCCTCAAATGGGTGCACCCCTCCAATGGCTGGGCTTTTTCGCAAAAAAAAACCCGAGTGGAAAGGGCCAAGACGCAACGGACCCGGGGGCCACCCAGAGGGGCCACGCCGGCGGGCCAGAGCCAAACCTTTCACATCACGCCAGAGCAAAGGCCTCGATGAAAAAAAGGACCAAGACGCAACGGACCCGGGCTCCCACCAAAGGAGGAAACCCGGCGGGCCAGAGCCCCTAGATTCATCGAAAAGCCAAAGGCTTGAATGACAGGGCCAAGACGCAACGGACCCGGGCGCTCCCCCTGAAAGGGGCACCGCCCGGCGGGCCAGAGCCGCAGATTCATTCAAGCCAATGCCCGAAAAACCACCTCAAAAAGGCGACCCCCCCGAGGGATCTAGCGGAGGTACCCCCAGATGTTGGAGGCTACACCTACTACCATCGGGGGGAGGGAGGACCGGATCTTTCGTCTTTCGACCTTTCACCGGGAATCACTTTCTCCCTTTCATATACCCACCGACATTGGCGTGGTAATCATTTCGTGTGCAAAGTCTAATGTTGCCGACTACACCAAATCAAAATGTACCTTCGATCTCCAAAGTGACACGGTTCAGGTTCCGCACTGCAAAGTTGGAGCTTGGGCCACTCGGAAGGGACTGACATGGTCGAAATGGAGATTTGATGATGATAATGGGGGTTGGGGAGGATTGGAAGTTTGGAAGACCTGGAGGAATGAAAAGAAGGAGGGAGATGGGGGCAGCTGAAGCTTTGGGGCAAGTGCTGTTCATGGGGCATCCACCCCACTAAAGGTTAGGGGCCCCCACCATACATTTAGGGGGGGCAGCCCGATTCACAGGGACATACCCCCACCGAAGGTCATGGGGACAAAGGTCAAGAGTCAAGTGTGGGGACAATGGCCAGGCATGGGGACATAACCCCCACTGAAGGTAAGCCATGGGGACATACCCCCCACCAAAGGTCAAGTATGGGGACATAACCCCCACCAAAGGTTAAGTATGGGGACATACCCCCCACTGAAGGTTAGCCATGGGGACATACCCCCCCACTGAAGGTCATGGGGACAGAGGTCAGCCATGGGGACACACCCCCCATCAAAGGTCAGCCATGGGGACATCACCCCCACCAAAGGTCAGCCGTGGGGACATAACCCCCCCATCAAAGGTCAGCCATTAGGACATCACCCCCACCAAAGGTCAAGTATGGGGACATTACCCCCCATCAAAGGTCAGCCATTGGGACATCACCCCCACCAAAGGTCAAGTATGGGGACATTACCCCCCATCAAAGGTCAGCCAAGGGGACATCAACCCCCACTGAAGGTCAAGGGGCTGCCACCATACATTTAGGGGGGCCAGCCCAATTCACAGGGACATACCCCCACCGAAGGTCAGGTATAGGGACACATCCCCCACTAAATGTCAGCCATGGGGACATACCCCCATCAAAGATCAGCCATGGGGACATCACCTTCACAGAATGTCAGGGGCCCCAGCCATACATTAGGGGAGTAGCCCGATTCACAGGGACATACCCCCACCGAAGGTCATGGGGACAAAGGTCAGCCATGGGGACAAAGGTCAAAAGTCAGGTGTGGGGACAATGGCCAGGCATGGGGATATACCCCACCAAAGGTCAGCCATGGGGACATTACTCCAAAAGGTCAGCCGTGGGGACATACCCCCCATTAAAGGTCAGCCATGGGGACATCACCTTCACAGAAGGTCAGGGGCCCCCACCATACATTTAAGGGGGACAGCCTGATTCACAGGGACATACCCCCACTGAAGGTCATGGGGACAAGGTCAGCCATAGGGACATACCCCCCACTGAAGGTTAGCCATGGAGACATACCCCCCACCAAAGGTCAAGTATGGGAACATATCCCCCACTGAAGGTCAGCCATGGGGACATTACCCCCACCGAACATCAAGTGTCATGATATCAGCAAGTAGATAGATGAAAGTTGATGGAAAATGATCAAATTACTGCCTAAGTTGTGAATACACTAACATGAAGAGGAAGGAAACCTTGGAGTTGGGAAATCTGAACAAGTAGTGCGCTCTGTGCATCCAAAGAATTACCGAAATTGCCAAAACAGGAAGTAGGATATTCTTGGGTCCAGGTTGCCTCGCTGCCCTGCCACCTTGCTGTCTTATGTGATGAGCAGTTCCATCACATCAAGCATGGGGACATACCCCCCACTTTTAGGGGGGTTAGCCGGTTCATGGGGACATCCACCCACCGAACGTCAGGGGGGCCGCACCATACATTTGGGGGGGTTTAGCGCGGTACGTGGGGACATCACCCCGATCAAAGCTCAGCCATTGGGACATACCCCCACCGAACGTAAAGCATGGGGACAATGGCCAGGCATGGGGACATACCCCCCTCATCAAAGGTCAAGTATGGGGACATACCCCTCACTGAAGGTCAGCCATGGGGACATACCCCCCACCAAAGGTCAGCCATGGGGACATCACCTTCACAGAAGGTCAGGCCCCCCCGCCATACATTTAGGGGGGGTAGCCCGATTCACAGCGACATACCCCCACCGAAGGTCATGGGGACAAAGGTCAAAAGTCAGGTGTGGGGACAATGGCCAGGCATGGGGACATACCCCCCACTGAAGGTCAGCCATGGGAACGTACCCCCCCATCACTCCCACCAAAGGTCAAGTATGGGGACATACCCCCCATCAAAGGTCAGTCATAGGGACATCACCCCCACTCAAGGTCAAGGGGCCGTCACCGTACATATAGGGGGGCCAGCCCAATTCACAGGGACATACCCCCACTGAAGGTCAGGCATAGGGACACATTCCCCACTAAATGTCAGCCATGGGGACAAACCCCCAAAAGGTCGGCCATGGGGACATACCCCTTATTAAAGGTCAGCCATGGGGACATCACCTTCACAGAAGGTCAGGGGCCCCCACCATACATTTAAGGGGGACAGCCCGATTCACAGGGACATACCCCCACTGAAGGTTAGCCATGGGGACATACCCCCCACCAAACGTCAAGTATGGGGGATATACCCCCCACCAAAGGGCAAGTATGGGGGACATACCCCCTACCAAACGTCAAGTATGGGGGACATAACCCCCACCAAACGTCAAGTATGGGGGACATATCAGCCATGGGGACATACCCCCACTGAAGGTTAAGGGGCCCCGCCATATATTTAGGGGAGTTAGCCCAGTTCATGGGGACACCTACCCACCGAACGTCAGGGGCCCAGCGCGGTACATAGGGACATCACCCCCATCAAAGGTCAGCCATGGGGACATCACCCCCACCGAACGTCAACCATGGGGACATACCCCTACTGATCAGGGACCCCCACCCCATATTTAGGGGGGTCGCCGGTTCATGGGGACATCCACCTACCGAATGTCATGGGACAAAGGTCAAAAGTCAGGCATGGGGACAAGGGCCATGTTACGGACTGAGCTGGAAGGGCGGATAATGAAGGGTGGATACCTTGTGGCCTGGGAGGCAGAAAAGGTCAACATCACACTCAGAACATGTCACAGAACACCTTTCATGTATTTAACCCCTTCCCTCCCCATAGATAGTTCTTTCCCTGACTTAGTCTTCATTCACAAATGTGATTATTTGCAGCCTTGCCTCATATCTTCACAGCCATGACAGCCAGGCAATGGGGACATACCCCCACCAAAAGTCAGCCATGGGGACA
>Ga0335077_10006605_pt1 | contig 14335 bp, 8 predicted proteins | sample Lox_Sample_31_FD_207151 | JGI IMG/M metagenome (GOLD analysis project Ga0335077, IMG submission 207151) | Soil microbial communities from Loxahatchee National Wildlife Refuge, Florida, United States - Lox_Sample_3.1 | ecosystem: Environmental > Terrestrial > Soil > Wetlands | place: USA: Florida...
ACGGCATCAATGCCTCGCGGCGCTCGTCCGGCGTGTCGCGCCAGTACAGCTTCTTTAGCTCCTCGGGGTCGGACACTTTTCCATGTTCCTTATTGATCAGCGCAGCATCGGCCCCCCGGAAGACTTCCTGCCACCGCAACCCGTCGGTCATCACGAAAATCACATTGCGCGTCTTGACATCGGTCGAGGCGCCCGGCACTGCCTGTGCCATCGCCGCCGTCAACAACAGAATGCATCGCGAGCGAGTCCACATTGCAACTGCAGTGTAGCATTGCACCGTATCGAGCTCGTCATAAACGGCCTGTCCGGCGAACCCTGGCGCTAATTCAGGAGAAAGGAGCCTGATGATCGGTTGAGTTCCTTCACACGCCGGGATACCATGCGTTCGTGAGGGTTGATCTGCTGAACCAGATCGTGCTCCGGTGTACGAGTGGACCGACCACGGCCCGTGGCGCGAAAGCTGGCCGGCTTCCCGCGAACCCCTCTCAAGACCGTTTACCTTCCCCGCGAAGGCGAACCCGCGCTTCAGATCCTCGATGAGCCTTTCGATTACGATCGGCACAAAGTCTGAGCCCGCGGGCTTGTCCACCGAATTCCCCGGTAGCGCCCGCACGCCTGCCGGCGATCCCCATTCTTTGCCGGGTGACAGTGATATCATATTCAAACCACCAAGGAGTCGGGTTTCCCATGATTCTGCAGATCAATTTCACTCTCGATGTGCCTGTCGCGGAATATCAGAAGATGGCTGATTCTGTCGCGCATGCCTTTCTCGATGTGCCTGGCCTCAAGTGGAAGATCTGGCTTCTAAACCCGGCCGCTCAAGAAGCTGGCGGTATCTACCTGTTCGATAGCCAGGCGTCCCTGGATGCATATCTGAACGGTCCATTGGTGGCGCAGCTGAGAGGGCTCACGTTCATCCGCAACATTTCGGTGAAGCAGTTCGAAGTCATGCCTGAGATCACGGCACTGACTCGCGGCCCAGTCGAAGCGGCACTCGCGTCCGGCGCATAGCCATCGCCAACGGAATCGGGCCTTGACTCGCGTAGCCTCGTCGCCGTAAGCTAAGAATTCTAGGTATGGGACGCAAGGCACAAAAGAACGATTCGTTGCCCGGTTCATTGGACATGTTGATTCTCCGAACCCTGTCGCGGCGCGATCTCCACGGTTACGGCATAGTCCAGTTCATTCAGCAATCGTCCGACAACCAGCTCCTGGTCGAGGAGGGCTCGCTGTACCCCGCGCTCCAGCGGCTGGAGCTAAACGGCTGGATCGACGGTGTCTGGGGCGTCACGTCGAACAATCGGCGGGCGAGAATCTACAAGATCACGGCGGCTGGCCGCAAACGGTTGGCCGTTGAGACCCGGCAGTACGCCAGGCTCACGCTGGCAATCGCGCGCGTGATGGGAGCGGAGTAACGGACGTGTTACGACGGCTGAGGTATTGGCTGGAAAGCGCCGGGCGCAGCGAGGCGCTGCGTGAGGAAATGGAACTCCACCTTGCGGAAAAAGCCGCGGAACTCGAAGCAGACGGTATGGCGCCGGAGTGCGCCCGGGCAGAAGCGCGCCGGCGATTTGGCAACGTGGGACTGAGGCACGAAGAGTCACGGGAGATTTGGATGACACGGTTTTTGTCGGAGCTTGGCCAGGATGTCCGCTATGCCTGGCGCACCATGACCGCCAACAAGGCATTCACCGCCTTGGCCGTCTTGTCGCTGGCGCTCGGCATCGGCGCCAATACGACGATCTACAGCTTGATGGAGTCGATCCTGTTGCGCTCGCTGCCGGTGGCCGATCCCGAGTCGCTGGTGGTCCTGAATTGGCATAGCCGGCCGCCCCGGGACGGCAGCAAGGAGTCGGTCCACGTCATGCACGCGCTACAGGGCCTGGCGTGGCCCGGCGACAAAGGCGACATGGTCCTTGGCATCTTCCCATACCGCGCTTTCGAGACGCTTCGCGAGGAGAATCCCGTCTTTTCCACGCTCTTCGGATATTTCAACGGACATAACAAGACCCTGGCCATCCGCGGGCTGGCCACGAGCGCCGGCACCGAGTACGTCACCGGCGAGTATTTTCGCGGCCTGACGGTGTCGCCGGCCGCCGGACGTCTGATCGGCTCCGAAGACGACCGTCCAGGCGCGGCGCCGGTTGCGGTCATCAGCTTTGCGGCCAGCCGGCAGCACTTTGGGGAACCATCGAGTGCGATCGGACAGCCGGTTCTCGTCGATAACGTGCCCTTTACGGTGATCGGCGTTGCGCCGCCGGAGTTCTTCGGAGTCGACCCGGCGGCGGCGCCGGACCTCTACCTTCCGTTGCACACGAATCTGCTCGTGGACGGCGCCCGGGCGGCTGGTATGTATCCCGACGGAAACTTCTACTGGATCGAAATGATGGGCCGCCTGCGTCCCGGCGTGAGCATGGCCCAGGCGCAGGCAGCGCTGGCTCCTCGTTTCCATCAATGGGTTGCTGCCACCGCGACCACCGACGCTGAGCGCGCCAAATTGCCCGCGCTGGTTCTGAATCCCGGCGCCGCCGGTCTGGGCAGTTTGCGCCGCCGGTATTCCAAGCCTCTGTACATGCTCCTGACGATGGTGGGATTGATCCTGGCGATCGCGTGCGCGAACATCGCCAATCTGCTGCTGGCCAGGGCCGCCGCGCGACGCCGCGAATTGGCTGTCCGGCTCAGCCTGGGAGCGGGACGCTTCCGCGTCGTGCGGCAGTTACTTACAGAGAGCGTGATGCTGGCGTCGCTCGGCGGAGCATTCGGGGTCTTGTTTGCAATCTGGGGCGTGCGATCGCTGACGCTTCTGCTCTCTGGCGGGCAGCAGAACCTTACGCTGCACGCGGAATTGAACTGGAACGTGCTGGGCGTGACGGCGGCGCTCTCCGTGGTTTGCGGCCTGTTATTTGGCCTCGCTCCAGCCATTCAGTCTACGCGTCCCGACGTCATGCCCGCGCTAAAGACTGGCCGCGGGGGTGGACCGCGCCGCCGCGCGCAGCACGTGCTGGCGGTCGCCCAAATCGCGATCTCTTTTCTCATCCTGGTCGCCGCCGGTCTGTTTGTCCGGACCCTCAACCACCTGCACTCCGTCAAACTGGGATACGCTCGCGAGAACATCCTTCTGTTCTCGCTGAATGCCCGCCAGGCCGGGCATCGCGACCCGGACATCGCTATTTTTTACGCGGACCTGCGCAAGCGCTTCGAATCGATCCCCGGCGTGAGCAGCGCGACGCTTTCGCAATCCTCGATCATCAACGCCGCCCGCACCGGGCAGGCAGTCAAGGGGTTAATGAAGATCGGCGCGGACACCATCGAAGACGCGCGCGCTCTGGCCGCCGGACCGCGTTTCCTCACGACGATGCAGATTCCGATCCTGGCCGGGCGTGAGATCGACGACCGCGACCAACCGGGCTCCAGGCCGGTTGCAATGATCAGCGAGGAGCTGGCGCGGACTTACTTCGGCAACGAGAATCCGGTAGGCAGGCGCATCACGCTGCCGGAGGAAAAGCGCGATCTCGAAATCGTCGGCGTGTCGGCTAACCTCCGGTACGGTGGTCTGAAAAATGAAGAGGACAGTGCCATGACCGTGTTCGTACCGGTCAGCCAGTTTACTCCGGACCGGGTGACCTACGCATTGCGCACCGCGGGTGATCCCCTGAGGTTTGTCCAGAGCGTACATGAAATCGTGCGGGAGGCGGATTCCCGCATACCCGTCACCAACGTGGTTACGCAGGCTGCGGAAATCGATCGCACCATCAGCCAGGAAATCACGTTCGCGAAACTATGCACGGGTTTTGCGATTCTGGCCCTCCTGACCGCGTGCGTGGGACTCTACGGGACCATGTCCTACAGCGTTGCGCGGCAGGTCGGTGAGATTGGAATCCGTATGGCTCTGGGCGCCCGGCGCGGCGCCGTGGTTTGGATGGTTCTGCGCCGCGTTCTGTTACTCGCGGCGGCGGGACTCGCAATCAGCGTGCCCGCCGCCTTGAGCGCGTCGCAGCTGGTCAAATCGTTTCTGTTCGAGACCCAGCCCAATGATCCGGGAACCCTGGCGCTGGCAGGCGTCGTCCTACTGAGCGCCGCGATTCTCGCCGGCTATGCGCCCGCAAGGCGAGCGTCCCGAATCGATCCCCTGGCGGCTCTGCGGCACGAATAGGAAATCGCTAGCCGGCACCCGGAACGGTTCGCGACAATACCTCAGCAACCCAGGATCGCAAGCTGTGTGTCATGTCACCAACTGGTGTCAGGAGGCCCAAGAACCCTGAAGAAAACATCGGGTTGGCACTTGCCCAGCGATTTAGGTAGACGCCGAGCGGCACGAGTACACTTCCAACCGGATGATTCGGAGAAACATTGTCCTTGACAAACACAGGAGGATTGAGTATATATTAGGGCAAATGTTGTCGCCTCGAACTAAGTTGAGGCCTGATAAGTTATACGTGGATAGTTCTGAAGCGGGGCGGAGCTGAACCGGCATCGCGCACAGTGCTCACGTTGGGCAAGAAGACGTGCCCAGCTACTGAAATCAGGGGGGGTATGACAACTAAGGGTCGGTTGCCGCGGTAGCAGCATCCGCCAGGAAGATAAGGCGAACCGCTCGGTCCTTCCCTCAGTCTGTGCCCTTGAGAAAGACGGCAGCGGGCGATGCGCCGCCTGGACATTTCCAAGGCTGCACAACAATTCCACTTCCGACCATCCAAAGCAACTGAAGAAAGTAAGTGAAGCAACTGAAGAAAAGGAAGATCACTATGTGTAGGGTCCTCAGGAATCTGTATGTCATGCGAATATATCTTGGGCTGGCAGCGGTGTTGCTTCTTTGTGCTGCCAATTCGCTGGCCCAGCCCGCACTGGTCTATACCGTTGAGAATACGGGTGCAGGCCTCACTCCCACTGCCGCTCTCCCCGCTTGGGCCAGCCTCCCCATCATTCGACCATTGCCAGACCCGTTTATGTTCTTTAACGGAACTCGCGACACCACTTGGGCCGCCTTCGAGCAACACCGCCAGGAATGGATAGCGGCGCTGGAGCAGTACGAGCAGGGTCCAAAGCCCTCGTGTACAGGCACTTCGGCAGATGCCGTTTTAGGCGTTCCATATGTTTGCAACGTCACTGCGTCCTATACTACAACGTCGGCCAATCATTACACCCTGACAGTCATGATCACGGTAACTGGCGGGCCGAACGGAACGCAAACGCTATCTCTTTCCGCGGCAATTGTCACTCCGACAGCTTCAGCGGCATTTACACCACCAACTCAAAGCGCGGCTGGAACGTGTGGTCCCGTACCAGCCAAGGGGTGGCCCTGGGTGATGGGTATGGGAGGGGCTACCGGGAGTTGGCCGGCCACCGCGTTCACCGCAACGACGACATCACCGGCTGGAGTTTCAGTACCCCCAAGCGGCTGTGCCGCGACCGTTGTATACAACCTGAATACCGTCGCAAGATATACGGGAGGCGGGAGCGCGGGCAGCGCCTCGGGTGTGCATACCACCGATGGGTTCTACCAACTGTATCCCAATCTGTGCGCGGGAACATGCACCAGCGCTCAGGGTTTCCCCAATGGTCAAAACTCGGGGGAATACGCCGCATGGTCCTGGGGAATCAGCCGCCTGATTGACGGCATACAAATCGTGTCGGCACCGACCTATTCGGGGACCGGGGGTCCCCTCCCGCTCGATACGACGCACTCGGCCGTAACCGGGTGCTCGTATGCCGGGAAGATGGCGATGTTTGGCGGCGCTTGGGACGAGCGGATTGCCCTTACCATTTCCCAGGAAAATGGCGGCGGTGGCGCCCCATCCTGGCGTGTTTCGCATGCGATCGAGACTCAGGGCAGCGTCGAGGACATCAATGACACAAGTTATGAGTGGTTCGACACAAATATGCTGAATTTTAGCGGCTACAATGCCTACAAAGAGCCGATAGATCATTTTGAGTTGATGGCCATGGTAGCACCGCGGGCTTTGCTGCAAACGGGCGACAGCGAGTATTACTGGCTGGGAGATCGATCCGCTACCTACGATTCATTGGCAACGGAGAAAATCTACGCCAACTATGGCATCGGAGACCGGTTCGGGTTCTATATCGATACCACTCACACCCACTGCGCAGTGCCAGCCTACCAGCAAAACGCTACGCAACCCGTTATCAACCGATTCCTGTTTGGTACGAATACTACGCCAATTCCTCAGGTCTCCTGGTTACTAGCCGACGCACTGCAGCCCGGCCTTCAATCCAAGATCAATCCCGATAGGTGGACTGCGTGGTGGGGAACCGGCAAACCAGTATTCTCGGCCGCCGATGCTTGGAACCATGGCGGAGACGTAGAGTTGCCATTGAACCAGAGTCTAACCATCAACACTGCCGACATCATTTCGACACAATATCAGGTGACCATGCCCTTCACCCACGGGGCAGGGACCGTCACGGTCCCGACCGCGTTTACGGAGGTTGACGTCTCCTGTAGCGATGGCACTTCCTATACGTTCGCAGTTCCGCCGCCTGTACCCCCCACTCCAAATGCCAACGGTTTCTTTTACGGCGGCAGCAAATCCGCTGCTTCAAACCCCCAGACCTTTGCGATCGCAGCCAACGACAACACTGCGTATCCATCGTCTGTATGGTCGACACCGAACCCTGGCTGCGGTAACGGGGCTCCGGGTATCATCACGGGCACCTACTTCTACGGCTTGGGAGTAACCAATCCCGGCGCCGGCAACCCCGGATTACCTGGTTTCCAGACAACCGATGGCGTGCAGGGATCCGGACAGACGGACCCGCTCGCTGTGACGTTCACCCTGAGCGACAGCACCACCGGCCAGGGTGGCGCGTGGGCGCCGTGGACCACCTTAGACCGCCTGAACCCGTATTCGTGCGATCCGTGGGGGTGCCCGCTGACTCCGACCATCACCTGGCCGGCGCCAATGAGCGTTACCGTCGGCACGGCGTTGAGCGCCACCCAGTTGAATGCAACCGCAACGTCCACTCTGATTAATGGGATGGCTTCATCGACCACAGCCGCCTGCGGCGCCTCCACCCCCGCCGCCCAATGCACCGGCTTATTGGTAACGGCGCCGGTCGACGGCACGTTTACCTACGATCCACCCGCAGGTGCGGTGATGAACACCCCCGGTGTGCATAATCTGTCGGTAACCTTCACGCCGACGGCTATCGCAACCGACGCCGGCACAACCAGCGCCACAGTCACCAACAGCACCGTGTACAAAACCTACACGATCGCGACTGCGACGGTGCCGATTAGCGTTGTTGCGGCGCCGGTCGTCTCGCTTACCACCGCCTCTTCGGTGTCCGGATCGAATGCCACCGGCTACACCTTGAGCATCACCGTTACGAACACCGGCGGCGCGCCTGCAACCAACGTGACTCTGACCTCGGTGACGCTGGGCTCGGCCACCGGATCACCGTTGCCGCAGACAGGGGGAACCATTGCGGCGGGCGGCACACACACCTTCACCGTTTCTGTTCCTGGGAGCGCAGGCTTGGACGGCGCGGGAGTGGCAGAGAGGGTCTCCGGGACTTATACAGGAGGCACATTCTCGGGCAACATCCGATCGGTTGCGCTGCCGTAGCGAGTGCAGAATCTCAATGTTGAAAAATAGAAAATCCTGGAGGGGACGATGAAGATCTTGAGGAATTTGCCGGTAACACCCCTTGCGATCGCGTGCGTGCTGCTGGCAGGCACGGCTGCCAAGGCAGGCACGCTTTCGATAAACCTTTTGGCGCCGTTTCAGAGTGGTGTCGGGAAGGTGTTCGCATTCGATGCGACCGTGACCAACACTTCCGGTTCAACGGTGTTCCTGAACGCCGACGCGTTCAGCGTGGATTCCCCGTTGATGGTGGATGACAGCCCGTTCTTCCTGACCCCGATTTCCCTGGGGCCCTCGAACTCCTTCACCGCGTTGCTATTCAACGTGGATGTACCAGCCGGAACGCCGGTTGGTGTCTACGCAGGATCGTTCGAGATCCTGGGTAGCGCCGACCCATCGGACACCACCACCGTGGCGGGCTCCGCGGTCTTCAACGTGCAAGCAACGCCGGAGCCATCCAGCCTGATTCTCGTGCTTATGGGGTTTGCCGGAGTCGGTGGATCTCTCCTCCGTCGCCGGCGGGCCAGGTAGAGCTGTTCGCAAACAACGAAGCTTGGGTCGACGCGTGTACGGGCCGGTGGCTGGAGCAGGCACTGTCAACGCGCGCGGGCGAATTCGCCTCCGGAAGCAGCTCTATAGGGAGGGAGCCCACAGACAAGGGCATACTTAGATGAGGAATGTCATCAGTCTTTCCGCGGCTCTGCTCTCGATCATAGGTGCGGCCGTTGGTTTCGGCCTTGATTCAAACGACCGTGCGCAGGCGGCGCCCCTGCAACAGAAGCCCGGGAAACCCGCCGCGGCCTCACAGCAACCGACCGTCAACAGCAGCGCCCAACCAGCTTCCGGTGACCCCGAGAGCCTATACGGTGTCAGCTTCCATTTCCTCGCCTGGAGTCTCTTCCTGCAAGCCCTGGCGCCCTCCGACGGTTCCTTGACCTTTGAGACCTGGACGGAGCAATGTCAACTGACTGCCAATATGATTGGATGCCCCAGCGCGGCGAGTTTGGTGGCCGCCGCGAAAGCCGGAGGCAATGGCAAGGTGCGCATGCTGCACGGAAGCCCATTAGCCCGGACCATGAAGATGGCGGGCAGTGACTGTAGCGCAATGACAACCACACCGGTCGGGGGATATCCGCCTCCTTCCAATTTGACGCGGACCGCTGCGTACTGCGAAGAGGTTTTCGTGAACCCGGTGGAAGCGGAATTCGTGAAGAGGTTCCTCACCACGCTCGCCGGCCAGAAAACTTACGGCAACTTGCGCAACAGGGCGATCAACTTCCCGGGATCCGGAACCAACGACACTCGCCTTGATATTGACTCCCTGGAATTGAAGGCCGACTGGGCGCCAGTGACTTCCTTTAACAACCCGGCCTTTACCTGCCCCGATCCAACCCACAGTTTGTACACGGAGACGATCAACGGCACGTGCTATGCGCTGGTTGGCATCCACCTTAGTTCCAAATCGATGCTCAATTGGCTGTGGGCGACGTTCGAGCCCAACAGCAACGTCACCAATCCCAATCGCTGCGACCCCAAGCTCTACGGCGCTTGTTTCGATCCCTGGGGAACCACGTCGAGCCGGCCCTATGGAAAGGGACAGACGGCGCAGCAGAGCACCGAGTTGCGTCAGGCCATGGCGGAGGCGCAACTGAATCCGGCGTTTAACAATTACTTCCTCACGGGAGTGCAGACCGAATTCGTTGACAGCTACGGGAAACCGACTCAGTTGGGCAGTTCTTTTGTCGAGTTCAACCAGGGAGTGCCGCCCGGCAAATCGTCGTGCATCACCTGCCACCAGTACGCATTTTTCGATGGCAAGAAGCCTGGGCAAGGGGCGCCGGAAAACCATTACGGAAGACCGCCGCCCGGTTGGCCCAGCATTGGCTACGCCTGCAACCAGAGCCAGAACGGAAATTGCCTGCCGGTGTTCCCCATTTCCACGGGGCAGGACTTTTCCTGGATACTGGGTTTGATGCCGTATAGCGATGCAGGAGCCAGGGCCCCCGCGGATAAATCGTCGTCGCCTAAGAACTAATCCACGTGGGGCAGCGCTTCAGCCTGCGCGGGACTTCAACCCGCAGGTTCGGCCGAAGATCCCGGGCAGCGGGAATGCGATCGTCGGCGCCGAGTCACGGTATTCTCCGCTTCAATTCATCCAGGAAGTTCAGCAGCATGGTGACGTGTACCGTCCCCTTCTCGCCAGGCGCCGTTTCCGGCAACGCGAGCACCACAAAGCGCTTTCCGTCGGGCGCCAGATCGAGATTGCTGGTCCCGGCGTAAAACAACGGATGATCGTACCAGGCGTGCGGCTTGCCGGGTAGGAAGGAATCGCCCTCCACCTTGTAATCCACGGCCATGACGCGGTTATCCCCCGCTTGGTAGAACAACTCGCGTCCGTTGCCCGCCCACAAGGCATACATTCCGCCGCCGCTCGATATCTGCAATTTGCCGCCACGGGATGCCGGAAACGGGCGAACATAGATCTCGTTAATGCCCGATTCATTCGACCGGTACGCAATCCAGCGGCCGTCAGGGGAGAACCGAGGCAGGTAATCGTCCCCCTTCGCATGCCATGCACTCTCGGGCTTGCCGGGTTGGGGGCGATCGGGATCGCTTAGATCCAGAGTCGCAGTCCACACCGTGAGTCCCGGCCCCGGATTCCTTTGGAAGAAGGCCAGCCGTCCGTCGGGAGCAAAGGACCAGGGAGTCGCGGTCCCGGCACTTTCCAGCAGCGTCCGGGCGTCTCCCGCTCCATCGCTGCGGATCCAGCCAATCCCGCCGGCATTCCCTCCCAGACTGAAAGCGATATGCTTGCCGTCCGGCGCCCAAACAGGCATGGCCGCCCGGCCCGTGAATGTAACCTGCGTGAGTGTGTTGCGTTCCAAATCGGCGATGAAGACATCTCCGCCTTTGACGAATGCCAGCCGGCGCCCGTCGGGCGAGAGCCGCGGGGTTGCATATTGAGCTGGCGCGGTGATCAACGGTTGCATCCCACCGGCGCTGTCCAGCCAGTTGATCTTGGACGCGTGTGTCGCGCTGTTACCTGACATGTAGACGAAGATTCCGTGGCCGGATGGTCCAGGCGAAAAACCGAACTGTCCTCCGCCGGTTCCCGGGTTAGCCGCTACGTCTTGCAGCATGGGCACAGGCGCACCACTCACTCGCAGCCCCCCTGAATCGAACTTGCTCGCAAAGATGGTTCCCTGGCGAACATATGCCAGATAGCCGCCCGGCAAGTAGCGCCCGTAGTATGCACCGCGTTGAACGATCTTCGACGTGCCGTCTTTGAGAGAGGCTACTTCGAGGTAGCCATTGTCCCAGGAATCCGGACTCGGCGAGGCCGAGAAGAGAACCGCGCGACCGCCGGGCAAGACCTGCGGCCAACGATGCGAGAAGTCTCCCGCATCGAGTTTGGTAAGACGTTGCGGCGCACCCCCATCGGGTGGAATCCGGTATAGCGGGAATGCGGCGCCCATGGCCACGATGAGATCATCCCCGGCGCCCCAACTCGCCCCTAATACCGGAGCGGTCACAGAGCCCGACAACACGGGCGCTCCTCCCTGTACGGCGATCTTCTTGAATTGGCTTCCCGAAAAGAAGCAGATCCATTGACCATCGGGGGAAAAGAACGCGTCAGCTCCGTCGTGCGTGCCCGGCAGAAACGCAGGCTGCGCCTCATCGAGCAACCGCGTAGCAAGCTGCTGTTTGCCATCCGGCCCGCGCGCGGGATACACGATGCGCCTGCCATCGGGAGAAATCGCCACCGTGGTGTTCAGTCCCATGACCGCATCCGGCCCCAGGTCGACGCTTAGGCGCATCAGGGGATACTCCGCGGGCTGCGTTGCGCGCCACGCAACGAACCATCCGGCAACCGCCAGGAGCGTGGCGGCAGCGGCCGCGATCCAAGGCCGCTGGCTCCGGGCCGCGGCCGGTGCTTCGGTCGTATCCAGCAACGCCCAGACATCTCCGATATCTCGCAGCCGCTTTCTTGGATCTTTCTCCAGGCACCGGCGCAGCATCCGCCGCAGCTTCGCCGGCACGCGCGTCAGATCGGGCTCCGCGCCGATCACACGCACCAGAATGTCCGTGGTAGTCTCGCCCGGAAACGCCGGCTTGCCTGTGAGCATTTCATATAGCACGCACCCGAATGCCCAGATATCGGCGCGCTTATCCACCGGCATGCCGCGTGCCTGTTCCGGACTCATATAACCCGCCGTGCCCAGAATCACTCCGGCACGCGTCGGCGAAATGGTGATGGTCGGCGAGTCTTCCTTATCGCTTGCAATTTCTCCCGCCACCCGCGCAAGTCCGAAATCGAGCACCTTCACCACGCCCGCCGGGGTGACCATGATGTTTCGCGGCTTCAGGTCGCGATGCACGATTCCTTTCTCGTGCGCCGCTTCCAGCGCGTCCGCGATCTGCCGGGCATAATCGATCACCGTCTGCAACGGCAGCGGCCCGCGCAACGTCTCGCCCTCGACCAGTTCCATGACCATCGCGCGATCTTCCACTCCGTAAATCTGCGCGATATTGGGATGGTTCATCGAAGCCAATACTTTGGCCTCGCGGTCGAACCGTGCCATCCGCTCCGCATCTTGCGAAAAGGAGTTTGGCAGCACCTTCACCGCGACGTCGCGCCCAAGCTTGGTATCCACCGCGCGCCACACCTCGCCCATCCCGCCATTCCCCAACTTTGTAGTGATGCGATAATGGCCGATCGACTGTTGCGGACCCATGCGATGTGATTTGGCATGGTACCACTTTCAGCCTGGCCATTGCATTGCCGACCATTTATTGCCGAAGCCGGGTCCCGGAAAAGACGGGCTCTCCGGCGCGCCAGCTCTTGTTCTTGCCATTCACACCAACTTTCTCCAACCCCAATTCCCGCCAAACCCCATCTCCCCAAGCCCTTACCGCCTTCCCCATCCGCCGCCCGCCCTTCCTCCCGAACTCCCCGTGCCACCATGGGAACGTGAGGAGCACTTACATCCCGACGCCTGCCCCGGCCCATCCAATCCACCCGGCAACCAGGCAAGTGTGGATTACCAAACGAACCCAACAACTCCTTTATTTACAACAAATCTCCCCGGACGGAAACCCAGGCCGACCCCACGCGAAACCCAGGAAAAACCCAGCCCGACCCACCAGCATCGCCCTCGCCGCCCCGCTTTTCGCCTCCATGACTCCGAAATTACGCTTTCGTCATCCGTCCCCCGTCCCCAAAGCCGCACGCTATAATTCGGCTCGGACCGTCAGCCAGGAGGCACCATGCCGGCCATGACCCGTTGGCTCGCGGTGCTCGCGATCGCCCTCGCCCCCGCGGGCACCCAAAATATCGTGGTGGACGCCGCGCCGTCGCACGCGGTGAATTCCTTCAGCCCGCCGCGCGCCCTCGGCGGCGCCACCAAAGAGGACAACGAACGCCACCCCGAACGCCTGCTCACCGACGGCGTCACGCGCGAACTCCCCGCCATGATCCCGGTCGCTGTCCTCTATACCATCCCCGAAGACTACGCCACGCTCTACCTTCCGTTCGCCAAGGCCATCCATGTCGGATCCATGATGACCGCCGGCGCCGCCGGCACTTACTATTTCCATTACATCGCCAACCCGGGCCGCGGCTGCGGTGGAGGCGGCGGGTTCCTGCCCATCGACGGCAATAACCGCGTAAGATACTACCCGCCTCAGTATCTTGGCGCGCAGGTAATTACTAACGAGTGGGCGCAGCCGGTAGATAAGATTCACAAGCTCTACAAAGTCACCAGCGACGTCAAGGACCCCAACGGGAACATCCTTGTAACCGCCTACGCCCTCGAGCGCCCCGATGGACATCGTGCGCGAGGGAAGCTCGCAGATGCCACCAATAACGCAAAGCCCCGTGGGGCCGGCTTCAGCCGGCGCCGGACTTTCAGTCCGGCAAAACGAGCGCTGGCTAAAACCGGCCCACAGAAGGAATTCTTGCCGCCTTGTAACATAATAATCGGAAGGAGTTACAAATGACATCAAAGGACGACATCACGCGCCGCGATCTTCTGGCGCCCGCGGCAGCCGGCTTGGCTCTCACCCTGGTTCCCAGGCACGTACTTGGTGGACCTGGATACGTCGCGCCCAGCGACAAACTTACTCTGGCCTACATAGGTTGCGGCACGCAGGGTACCCGCGAAATGCTGCGCCTCGTCGCCACCCCGGAAGTCCAGATCACCGCCGTTTGTGATCCCGTCAAAGACGGCACCAACTACGTCGACTGGGACAAGACCGGCATCCGCGACAGCGTGCGCAAGACGCTGGAGGACCCCAACTGGGGCGCCGGCGTCACCGGCATCCGAGCCGGCCGCGACATGGCGAAGGAAATCATCCAGACCTACTACGCCAAAAAGCGGGCCTCCGACGACTTCAAAGGCGTCGCCAGCTACGCCGACTTCCGCGAGCTCCTCGAAAAAGAGAAGGACCTCGATGCCGTCAAGATCATGACCCCCGACCACCTCCACGCCACCATCTCCATCGCCGCCATGAAAAAGCACAAGCACGTGCTCATGCACAAGCCTCTCTCCAACCGCGTGGCCGAAGTGCGCATGGTCGTGGATTCCGCGCGCAAGACCGGCGTCGCCACCCACCTGCTTGCCTGGCGCGCGCCGCTTACCGCCGTGCGCCAGATGATCCTCGACGGCGCCATCGGCAACATCCGCGAGGTCCACAACTGGACCGACCGGCCTTTCTGGCCCCAGCAGCTG
>Ga0335077_10006606_pt1 | contig 14335 bp, 12 predicted proteins | sample Lox_Sample_31_FD_207151 | JGI IMG/M metagenome (GOLD analysis project Ga0335077, IMG submission 207151) | Soil microbial communities from Loxahatchee National Wildlife Refuge, Florida, United States - Lox_Sample_3.1 | ecosystem: Environmental > Terrestrial > Soil > Wetlands | place: USA...
AATAGGTGTACCGCAAAGCCGGCTTCGGTCTCCCAGGCGAACGATTCGATCAGGCCGGCGCCCGAAATCCTGACCGGCTGATCCGGCCCCGCCACCCAGCCGATGGCATTGCGCAGCAGGCGGTTGAGGTCGGTGTGCCCCGCGTGCCACATGCTCCGGTCGATGTCGCCGGGGAAATACGCCAGGCGGCTGCCGCCCGTTTCCCGCACGACCACCGCCGGCTCGTTGGTGCGCGAAGGATCGGGATACGATAGCTCCGGCGGATAGGCCACCGAGCCCGGCACCACGGTCAGCACCGGGCCTTCCACCGGCGCGAGCGGTACGCGGTACTCGGCGCCGGCAATCCAGTTCGTGTTGCGGAACCCGTCGAGAATCGCGTGCGGCTTCTCGATGCGCGCCATGAATGCGTTGCCGTTGGTGCCGACGATCTCGCCTGCTTTGCGGATGCCGAAAACAGCGGCTAATCCGAAATCCGGCCGCTTCCGGTTGCGCTCGGTGTACAGGCTCGTCTCGAAGGTCGCAAGCAGCGAACCTCCGGAATCGACATACTGCTGCAACTGCCGGCATTGCGCATCGCTCAGCAGAGCGATATTGGGCAGCAGCAACGCGGAATACTTGCGCAGGTTGTCCGGGGCGAGCTTGTCTTCATGCACGAAGTCGAACAGGTATCGCCCTTCGAGCAGCGCGTAGTAAAGCCCATCGATATATTGCGCGGCCGATGCGCCAGGCGGTGGCTGGTAGAACAACTGTGTGCGCTGCCCCATCACCACTCCGATCGATGCGATGGAACGCCGGTTCGTGAAATGCCGGTCGTGTTTCGCGGTCCAGTTGAAGAACTCGTGGCCAGGCCCGAGCGCGCGCCGGTCCTCGCCGAGCCCCTCCTCTGCGCCGACAATGTGCATGTAGGGAACCATACCGCTGGCCACGGTCTCGTCCATCCACATGCGCATCTCGGCTTCCGACTTGGCGACGCCCCGCCAACGCACGGGCCCGGTCGACCACGCGCCCGTCACGTTGGTCGCCATCTTGCCGTTCTGCACCGCGCTGCACACCCGGCCCTGCAGGGCGCATCCCCAGATCGGCGCGTCTTCGCCTCCGCGGCCCTGGTTATCGGCCTGGAACCACTCGCACACCTCACCCACCGCCGGCAGGCTCACCGAGCACCGCGCGCCGCCACCCAGGTTGGCGAAATAGAAATTGCGCGCGCGCTTCTGTTTGGCAATGGAGTCGTAGAGTTTCCAGAGGAAGAGCGTGCGCTCGTTGAACTTATCCCAATACTCGGTGGTTCCCGGCGCCGGCAGCCTGCGGCACTGCCCGCAGTAGCAGACGGGAAGCTTGCCGATCGGCGGCCAGCCGTTGGTGTACGCTCCATCCACGTCGTAGAGCGAATTGACCTCGCGCATGATCGCCGGGACGTAGTCGGTCATGTAGGTCGAAAACATGCAGGTGCGAAACAGGCGGTGATCCTCGCCGTGCACCTGCGGGTTGCCCTCCGCGTCCCGCTCGAACCACTCCGGGTGCGCGGCCAGGGCGTCCCCCCAGTTGAGGTCGGGACTCAGGCGCGCGATCACGTGCAAGCCGCGCTTCTTGGCCGCCGCGCAGCATTCGCCGAAAAAGTCGCGCGTGCCGAGATACTTCCCTTTGCGGTGAAACGGCACTTTGGTCTGATAGTAGGCGAGGATGCCCGTGACGCTCACCAGCACCGCGTCTACTTTCAGGCTGGCCCAATAATCCGCCCACTCCCCGATATCGAGCGTCACCGGGTCGTGCTCCGTCATGTTCAACTGGCCGATGCGCCGGATCTTCCGTTGCCAGGGAACCTCCGCGGCGGCGCCGAACAGCGATGCCGCAGTGGCAGCCGCCGGCAACACAACGAACTCGCGACGATTGATTTCCATCTCGTCTCCCTCCTGAAGTAGGTTACCGGACTGTGTTCCGGTGGGACAGGCGCTTTCGCCTGGCAACCGGTTGCCCCAGCCCTCGCGCACGCGCATGCTGAGCCGGTCCCGCCTAAGGCCTCTGCCGCTTGCTCCGCTGCGCCTGCGCCATTTCCAGGCTCCTTCTCGCCCCGGCGAAGTCCGGCTTGATCCGCAGGGCTTCGGAAAACTCCGCGATGGCTTCGTCGAACCGTCCCGCGCTGACCAACAACTGCCCGACCGTGTAATGAATGCTGGCATCATCCGGCTTCAGCCTCGCTTCGGCACGGAACTGGACGAGCGCTTCCTCGAACCTGCCCCGGCTCAGCAAAAGAAATCCCAGGCTGCGGCGCGCGTCGGCATGATCGGGCCGCAGGCGAATCGCTTCATAGAACTGGGCCGCCGCTTCGTCCGCGCGGCCCATGGCGGCGAGCACGCGCCCCAGGTCGTAATGCCCGTCCGCGTAATCGGGCCGCAGCGAAATCACGGTCGAAAACTCGCGCAGCGCGTCGGCCGCGCGCCCTTCAGCGACCAGCAGCGCGCCGTAACCCGAGTGCGCTTCCGGGTTGGCGGGCTGGAGCGACAACGCGGCTTGATACTCCCGCTCCGATTCATCGTAGCGGCCGGCCTGCTTCAGCAGGTACGCAAGGTTGACGTGAGCATCCGGATAGGCCGGTTTGATGCGCAGCGCCGCATCGATCTGCACTGCCGCTTCCTGGTTGCGCTTGTGCACCAGGTAGTAATTAGCCAGGTTATTATGCGCAATATAGTTATCGCTGGTAACGTCGATAGCATGACGAAACAGTGACTCACTATCTTTCCAGTAACTAAGCTGAGACCGCGTAAGTAACACGCATGCAATGCCGGCAGCCGCAGCTAGTGCAACAATGGGCCTGGTGAGGCCCGAATGCCGCTTCACTAAGTCCGCGGCGCCCCAACCCAGCATAATCGTAAGTCCCACCATCGGCACATAAGTGTACCGATCGGCCGAGGCCTGCGCGCCTACTTGCACCAGCCCGATCACCGGCACAAGCGTCCCAAGATACCAGAACCACCCGACGGCGAGATAGGGATGAGAGCGCGCGCGACGCAGGGCAAAGACGGTAATCGCGACCAGAGCACTTGCCGCCGCCGCGACCCGCCACACGGGCAGCACGGCCGGATAGGGATAGAACACCGCCAGGTCAGCGGGCCAGAACATCCTCACTATGTACGCGGCATAAGTCACCAGCGCGTTCTCGATCCGCAGGCCGACGGGCACGGCGGCGAGCGATCGCACCGCGCGGCCGTGTTCCTGGGCCAGAAACGTCACCAGCGCGGCGCCCGCCGCCACCAAGAAGAACGGCACTTTCTCCCAAACCGCGCGCCGGCTCACGCGGCCGAGAGGCCATGCGTCCAGAAGCAGCAGCACAAAGGGCAGCGTGACGATCATCGGCTTGGCCAGTAGGCCCAGGCAGAACGAGACCAGCACCAGCAGGTAACGGACGCGCCCGGGCCGTTGGACATAACCCGCATAACACCAGAGCGTGAGAAACCAGAACACGGCGCAGAGGACGTCCTTGCGCTCCGCGATCCACGCCACCGATTCGACATGCAGCGGATGCAGCGCGAACACAAAGGCCGCGAATGCGCTGGGCCAGCGGGCGCCGGTCAGCCTCTTCAAGGCGGCGAAAAGAAGCAGCGCCGCGGCGGCGTGCAGCAGGACGTTGGTCAAATGGTGCCAGCCGCTCCGCAACCCGAATATCTCGCAATCCGCCATGTGCGAAAGCCACGTCAGCGGCGACCAGTTGGCCGCGTAATAGTGAGTGAATGCCCAGGTGACGCCCGGCCCGGTGAATCCGTAGCGCACGTGCGAATTCTCGGTGACATACTCGGGATCGTCGAAGTTTGTGAAGTCGAAATGCACGGCCCGGCTGTAAACGGCCAGCGTGGCGGCGAGGAGCGCCAGGCAAATGTAGAAATCGAGCCGCCAATGGTGCGTCGGAGCAGCCGCGCGGGTTTCGCCGGGCGCCGTCTCCGTTGCGACCGCGGCCGAGCGCCGCTCCCGCTGCGATTTCGTTTGCCGGCTCCGCTTGCCCATGGCCTCCCAGCTCCTCAGTTCTACACCCACAGCACCGGCTGCCGCACCGGCCAGTTGCGAAGCACCTCGTCGACCGTCGGGTCCGGATCCAGCCTGCGCCAGAGCTCCAGGTATTCCGGTTTCCCCAGCGCCAGGCCGCCAAACAGCAGCGAAGGCTGCCGCACCGGCCATTGGTCGAAGTACATCACGTCCGGCGGCTTGGGCCATTTTTTCTTGTCCAGCATGTAGGGATACATGTAGGCCATGGCCTTTGCCATGCCGCGTCCGTCGGGCAGTTCCCACGTCCACAGGTTGTCCCGCGGCGCCGAGAGCGTCTGCGCCACAATGGCCATCGCGTCCAGGTTGAATAATGAATAGCCGTACGGCTTCGTGCGCCGCAGTTCTTCCGGGAAGCTGCCGTCGGCGGCCATCTGGTGAGGGACCAGCACCGTCTTGAAGCGGTCCGTGCAATAGGCCGTGAGGCCGCGGTTGCCGGTCAATTCGGCGAAGGCGGCAACCTGCGCGGCCCAGCACGTGGCGTGATTGTTTTTGGCGTCGCGTTCCAAGGTTCCGTTCCGGCTGGTGGTCATCCACTCGCTATAGGCGGCGAACCATTGTTTCACTCGCGCCAGCGCGTCCGGCGCCATGTCGATGCGCCCGGCGGCGCGCGCCACCTCCACCAGATGAAGCGTATCAATGATGCCGTAGGAGCGGCCGGTGTAGCGGCCACGCACGGCCTGCGCGTATTCCAGGTTCGGGTTCATGCGCGTTGCTTCGTCCACGAACCAGGCCCGCAGGTGCAGCGCGGCGTGCTCTGCGTACTGGCGCTCGCGGGTGATCTTGTAGGCTGCCGCTAGCGCCGGCACGATCAGACTCAGCCGGATCATGGCATGGCGATGCTCCACGAAATTGTCCGGGTTGCTCATGCCGTCGCGCTCGATGTACGGTCCGCCGGGGTTCGTGGGGTCAGGCCACCAATAGTCGGCTTCCGAAAAGAAATCGTGCCTTCCGCCCGCGCTGCGCGGCGCGCTCGATGCGGTCACCGTGATCGGCTGCTCGTTCAAGTAGCGGCCGGCCGCCTCCAGCACCCGCCCGCGCTCGATGGCGACGATATCGAACGCTTCGGCGGCCGAAGCGTAACGCGCGGCGAACGCCGCGGCGCCTTCGAACGCCACGCCCTGCACAAAATCCCGGCGACGCATCACTCCATTCTGTCACGCCGCCTCGCGGTGTTTCCCTCTCCGCGGCCGGACGTGTGTTATAGCAATAGAACATGGAATACGTCAGGCTGGGATCCACCGGATTGAAGGTGTCGAGAATCTGTCTTGGCATGATGACCTACGGCTCGAAAAAATGGCAGGAGTGGGTGCTGGAAGAGGAAGAGAGCCGGCCCTTCGTCCGCCGCGCGCTCGAACTGGGCATCAATTTCTTCGACACGGCGGACGTCTATTCGCACGGCGTGAGCGAAGAGATCCTGGGCCGCGCGCTCCGGGATTTCGCGCCCTCGCGCGACCGCGTGGTCATCGCGACCAAGGTATTCAGCGTGATGGGCGACGACCCCAACCAGCGCGGCCTGTCCCGCAAGCACATCATGCACTCCATCGACGCCAGCCTGCGGCGCCTCGGAACCGATTACGTGGACCTTTACCAGATCCACCGTTTCGACCGCGAGACGCCGATCGAGGAAACCATCGCCGCTCTGCACGACGTGGTGAAAGCGGGAAAGGCGCTGTACGCCGGGGCCTCGTCCATGTACGCGTGGCAGTTCGCCAAAATGCTCTACCTGGCCGGCCAGATGGGGCTCACGCGCTTCGTCAGCATGCAGAACCACTACAACCTGGTCTATCGCGAAGAGGAGCGCGAGATGCTGCCGCTGTGCCGCGAGGAAGCGATCGCGGTGATTCCATGGAGCCCGCTCGCGCGCGGCTTCGTGATGGGCAATCGCCGGCGCGAGGACTTTGGGGACACCGTCCGCGCGAAGACCGACGCTTTCGGCCACGAGCTCTACTACCAGCCGTGCGATTTCGACGTGGTGGACCGCATCACCGAAGTGGCGCGGCGCCGCGGTGTGTCGAACGCGCAGGTGGCGCTGGCGTGGGTGCTCGGCCAACCGGGGATCACCGCGCCCATCGTCGGCGCGAGCAGGATGCCGCACCTAGAGGAAGCCGTCTCCGCGCTCGACGTGAAACTCGATGAAGCCGAATTAAAAGCGCTGGCCGAGCCCTACCAGCCGCACCGCGTGCTGGGCCACCGTTAAGCAGCCGCCGTTCAGCGCTCCGCCAGGCGCAGCGGGCGCTCCATCCAGAGCACGTCCCAATATTTATCGAACTTGCGGCCGACCGCGGTGAACGCGCCCACGGTTATGAAGCCGAACCGGCAATGCAGGGCATTGGAAGCCGGGTTCGGCTGGGCAATGCCGGCCACGATCCGGTTGATGTCCTCGCCGCCGATCACTTCAAACAGCGCCTGGTAGAGCGCCGTGCCGAGGCCACGGCCCACCGCGTCCGGCCGGCAGCCGATGCTGATCTCGACCGTGGTGTCGTAGGCTTCTTTAGTGCGAAAGCGGCCGGTGCAGGCGTAGCCGGCGACGCCGCTCGCCGGGTCGTCCGCCACCAGCATGCGGTATCGCCGGCCGTCCGAATGATCGTGGAACCACCCCACGCGCTGCTCCGGCGTGTAAGGCTGGACATCGAACGTGATGTGCGTGTTGAGGACGTAATAGTTGTGGATCTCGGTCAGGCGCGGCAGGTCCTCGAGCGTCGCCGCCCGCACAATCGCACTTTGCATACGGATGGTCCGGTAGCGCGCGCAAGGTGGCACGCGCGGCTACACGAAATAGTCCTTCACCTTCTCGAAGAGCCCTTTTTCCGATGGCTCATTGTTCACCGGCAGTGTGTCGCGCAGCATTTCGAGCAGGCGCCGCTGGTCTCGGTTCAGCTTGGTGGGCACCTTCACGTCGATGTGGACGATCAGGTCGCCGCGCCCGCCGCCGTTCAGCATCGCGACCCCTTTGTGGCGGAACTTGAATTGGGCGCCGCTCTGCGTGCCTTCCGGGATTTTCAGGCGCTGCGGCCCTTCAAACGTGGGCACGTCGATCTCGCAGCCGAGCGCGGCCTGCGCGACGTTGAGCGGAATCGTGCAGTGCAGGTCGTGTTCGTGGCGCTCGAAGAAGGCGTGTTCGCGCACGCGCAGGAACACGTACAGGTCCCCCGCCGGGCCGCCGTGCGCGCCGGGCTGGCCTTCCCCGGTCAGCCGCAGCCGCGTGCCGTCGTCCACGCCGCCCGGAATGTTCACCTTCAGCTTGCGCTGCGCCGGCCGGTAGCCCTGGCCGCGGCACTCGCTGCACGCGTTGCGGATAATCTGGCCGGTGCCGCCGCAGGTGGAACAAGTGCGGCGCACGCTGAGGAAGCCCTGCTGGTAGAGGATCTCGCCGCGGCCGTGGCAGGTGGGACAGGTGCTGGGCCCGCTGCCCGGCTCCGCGCCCGTTCCCTTGCACTGTTCGCAGGCCTCCATGCGCGGCACCAGGATTTCGGCCGTCATGCCGAACACCGCTTCCTCGAAGGCGATTTCCAGGTCGTAGCGCACGTCTTCGCCGCGCTGAGCGCGCGAACGCCGGCCGCCGCCGGTGCCGAACAGGTCGCCGAAGCCGAAAAAGTTGCCCAGGATATCGCTGAAATCCGAAAATACGTTGGGATCGAACCCGCCGCCCGCCGCGCCCTGCAGTCCGGCGTGGCCGTAGCGGTCGTAGGCCGCCCGTTTCTGCGCGTCGCTCAGAACGCTGTACGCCTCGGAAGCTTCCTTGAAGCGGTCCTCCGCGGAGGGATCGTCGGGGTTGCGGTCTGGGTGATACTTGAGCGCCAGCTTGCGGTAAGCGCTCTTGATCTCCGGGTCCCCGGCGTCCCGGCCGACACCGAGAACCTCGTAATAATCTCGCTTCGACACTGGATTCGACTTTGCTATGGCCGCACCGCTACTTTCACCATCGCCGGCCGCAGGAGCTTGCCCTTAAAACTGTAGCCGCGCTGGTACTCGCCGAGGATCGCCATGTCTTCCGCTTCCTCGGTTTCCACCCGGTCCACGGCCTGGTGCAGGTTCGGGTCGAAACGCTGCCCCGCCGTCTCGATCGGCTCCAACCCGATTTTCTTCAGCGCCTCTATCAGCCGCTGGTAGATCAGCTCGACTCCTTTGGCATACTCGCTGTCGGTGGTTTCCACCTTCAGGGCGCGCTCGAAATCGTCGGCGATCGGCAGCAGTTCCTTGACCAGATCCATCGCGGCAAATTGCAGAAACTCGGAGCGTTCGCGCTCGGCCCGCCGGCGCGCGTTCTCGAACTCCGCGCGCGCGCGGAGCAGACGGTCTCCCAGTTCGGCCTTCTCCGCCGCCAGTTTGTCGCGCTCGGCCGCCAGCGATGCAATCTGCCCTTCCGGAGTCTCCACCGGCAGGTTTTCGCCCTCGGACACTTCGGAAATGTCAGGTTCGGGGTTGGGAGTATCCACTGTTACCAGCTTACCAAAGGAGCGCCGGAATTCGGCGGGCCAGCCCTCAGAACTGCGCGCTTTCCAGCGCCCGGCTGGTCTGGATGACCGCCGCCATCACACGCTCGTAGCGCATGCGCATCGGGCCAAGGACCGCTACTTTCGCCGGCAGGCCGCTCGCGAGGCGCACGTTCATGCCGATCAGCGCCAGGTCTTTCATCGCCGGATGCGCTTCTTCGAGGCCGACGCGCACCGCCAGTTCGCCCGGCGGCATCTCGAGGAAGCGGTCGAGCAGGTCGATCAGCCGCTGCTTCTCCTCGAGCGCCCGCAGCAGCTCGCGCAGCTTCTCGCGCGTCAGGTGCAGATCCAGGCCGAGCAGGTTGGAGGCGCCTTCCATGTGCACTTCGGGCGAGGTGTCCACGTCCAGCAGTCCCTTGCTGCACAGCACCTGCAGCTTGGTCATCATCGCGCTGTACAGGGCCCTCTCCTCGAGCAGGCGGCGCAACAGCTCGCGGCGCGCTTCGCCGAGCCGCCAGCCGCTGAAATTGCGGTTGACGTAATTGCGGATCGAAAGCAGCTCGTCGGGCCGGACCGGCTCGTCCAGCGTCACCACCCGGTTCCGCACCATCTGGTCGCGTGTCACCAGGATCATCAGTACGCGCCGGTCGGCCAGCGGCAGCAGCTCGATCTGGTCCAGTTCCTGCCCCAGGGCGGGGAGCGCGGCGGCGATGCCCACATTGCGCGTCAGCTCGGTGAGAATCTGGCTCGACCGTTCCATGCCGGCAGCCACCGTGGGCAGCACGCGGAACTCCTCCTCGAGCCGTTCCGCTTCGGCCAGCGCCAGCCGCGCCGCCACCACGGAGCCGACATAGAAGCGGAAAGCTTTTTCGGTGGGTACACGGCCCGCCGAAGTGTGCGGCTGCGAAAGGTAGCCTTCCTCGGCCAGGTCCGCCATCACGTTGCGGATCGAGGCCGCACTCAGATTCTGGTTGCGGCGATTGGCAATGCGGTGCGACCCCACCGGCTCACCGGTTTCGATAAAGCTCCGCACGATCGCGTTTAAGATCTCGCGATGGCGGGATTTAAGCGGCTCGCCTTGATTCATGCTGCGCGGTTACACGGCCCCTAGTGCGATTCTAACGGGCGGGAAGCGGACGGTCAACTTGCCCGTAGTGTCTGTGCCCGTAGTGTCTGTGTCCGGCCCGGCCGGCGAAGGCGCGGGCCAGCAGCCTGGTGGCAAGCGCTCAGCGGTCGGCGGTCGGCGGGCAGACGGTTTGGCTGAAGGCTGAGAGCCGATTGCTGATCGCTGCATGCCGGATCGGCTGCATCGAGGGCCGGATACAGGACGCCGCACGGGCCGCGCCGGGAACCGGACAGCGGCGCTTCGGTTTTCGGATCAGCGATTTTCGCGATCAGCCGCCAGCGGCGGAATCGCATCACCGGACGCAGCAATCGGATCGCACCCACATCGGCGTGCCCGCGCCGCGCCGTCCTTCTATCCCCCCTATCCCGCTTACAGCTCCTGTTCCCACTTGGATTCCAGCAGGCGGGAGTATTCTCCCGAAGCGTACAGCTGGAAGTGGAAGTTGGCGGGCGTGATGGCGCTGTGAGTCTCGGCTTCCATGAACCCCTGGTAAAACAGGTCCCCGTACCGGTGGTAGCAGAGCAGGAAATCCCGCGAGAGGATCTCGAGCGGCGGCGGCTCGCCGAACAGCGCGTTAAAGCCGATCGCGCGGGAGAAGATCGACAGGTAGTCCGTCACACCCCAATGCGTCAGCTTCTCCTGCACCTTTTCCGGCGGGCAGACCGTAATCAGGCGGGCGAAACTCTGGCGGCGGAGACAGGCACCCTCGAGTTCGGGGACGCCCGCGGCCCATTCCGCGCATTGCTCGAGCCAGCGCATCACGTCCTTGCCGATAAAGAAGAGCATGCGCAGCTCCGCGTACCGGCCTGTAATTACGCGCCGCTGCAGGATCTCGTCCTCGGTTCCATCGCGCGCGGCCAGACCGGCCAACATCAGGGCGGCCTTCGAGTTTTCGAGCAACGTCGCTGGCGACACGCGCTCGTTGAATGGGTGCAATATGAGCGGCGGCAGGTCCCATTCCGCTTCACCGAAGTCATTCCTGGGCGTAGGCATGTGCCTCCAACATCTCTATCGGTCAAAGGCGGCCAAAACATTAGGGCGGCGCCCGCGCCGCTGCCCCGTTACGGAATGGCTAAACCCAAGAATTGTTTGGCGTTGCCATAGCAAATGTCGCGCACCGCCGGGCCCACCAGGTCGTCGGAATCCGGCATTTCCCCCGCTTCCATGTCCTTGCCGAACAGGTCGCAAAGCACTCTTCGGAAATACTCGTGCCGCGGATAGGACATAAAGGACCGCGAATCGGTGATCATGCCGATGAACCGCGAAATCAAGCCGCAGTTCGATAACGCGTTCATCTGCCACGTCATGGCTTCCTTCTGGTCCAAAAACCACCAGCCGCTGCCGAACTGGATCTTGCCCGCCACCGAGCCGTCCTGGAAATTGCCGATCATGGTGGCCAACACATAATTATCTGCCGGGTTCAGGTTGTACAACACCATCTTGGGCAGCGCTTTCTCGCGGTCCAGCCGGTCCATATAGGTTGCCAGCGCGTCGGCCTGCGGCCAGTCGCCGATGGAATCGAAGCCGACATCGGCTCCCAACTCCTGGTAGCGCCGCGAGTTGTTGTTGCGCCGCGCCCCCAGGTGAAGCTGTTTGGTCCATCCCTTGGCCGCGTCCCAGCGGCCGAATTCGAGGAGCAGGAAGCTGGCAAAGCGCGCCTGCTCGGCGGGCGTAGCCGCCTGGCCGCGGCGCGCCTTGTCGAAAATGGCGGCGGCCTCTTTTTCGTCGCAGAAATCGGCGAACGTCCAGTTCAACCCGTGGTCGGAAAGGCGGCCGCCCATCTGGTGGAAGAAATCGTGCCGGCGAGCGAGCGCGGCCACGAAGTCCTGGAAGCTCGAGACCGAAACGCCGCTCGCCGCTTCCAGCTTCGCCACCCAGGGATTGAACAGCTCCGGCAGATGAACGTTGAACGCTTTGTCGGGGCGAAACGCGGGGAACACCTTGGTGGCCAGGCCGGAAGCCGCCAGCGCCTGGTGGCTGGCCAGGTCGTCGGTAGGATCGTCGGTGGTGCAGACCGCGGCCACGTTGAACTTGCCCAGAATGCCCTGGGCGCGCAGGTCGGCGCCGGCCAGCAGTTCGTTGGCGCGGTCCCAGATGCGCCGCGCGCTCGATTCGTCGAGCAGTTCGTCGATGCCGAAGTAGCGCTTCAGCTCCAGGTGCGTCCAGTGGTAGAGCGGGTTGCGCAGTGTCTTCGGCACGGTGCGGGCCCAGGCCAGGAATTTCTCGTACGCGTCCACTTTGCCGGTGCAGAACCGCTCGTCCACGCCGTTGGCACGCATGGCGCGCCATTTATAATGGTCGCCTTCCAGCCAGATTTCGAACAGGTTCTGGAATTGCCGGTTGGCGGCCAGGTCGGCCGGAGGCAGGTGGCAGTGGTAATCCAGGATGGGCTGCTCCTCGGCATATTCGTGAAAGAGCCGCCGCGCCGTCTCGTTGCTCAACAGGAAATCGTCGTGAATGAAAGCCATGCCCGTGTCTTCTCGAATCGAGCAGAATAACATGCTGCCGGGAACGTCGATCCGGCGGTTTCCGCGCCGCGATCCCTAGTCTTCGAACATTCCTTCGAACAACACCGACGTCAAATAGCGCTCCGCGGCATCCGGCAGCACGGCGACGATCGTCTTTCCCTTGAATTCCGGCAGCTTCGCCAAACGCACCGCGACCGCCACCGCGGCGCCGCAGGAAATGCCAGCCAGGATGCCTTCTTCTTTCGCCAGGCGCCGCGCCATCTCGATCGATTCCTCGTTGCCGATCGTCTCCATGCGGTCCACCAAGCTCAGATCGAGCGTGCCCGGAATGAACCCAGCGCCCAGCCCCTGAATCTTGTGCGGCCCGGGTTTCATGGGCTGCCCGGCGAGTTTCTGCGTGATCACCGCGCACGCCGCCGGCTCTACGCCCACCGAAATAATGTTCTTGCCCTTTTCGCGCTTGATGTAGCGCGAGACGCCGCTGATGGTCCCGCCGGTGCCTATGCCCGCCACCAGCACGTCGACGGTGCCGTCGGTGTCTTCCCAAATCTCCGGCCCGGTGGTCTCGAAGTGAATCGCCGGGTTCGCCGGATTCTGGAACTGTTGCAGCAGCACGTAGCGGTCGGGATCGGCGGCGCTGATTTCCTCGGCCTTGGCGATGGAGCCGGCCATGCCGCCGGCGCCGTCCGTCAGCACCAGGTGCGCGCCCAGCACGCGCAGCACTTTGCGCCGCTCGGCGGACATCGTGGCCGGCATGGTCAGCGTAATCGGATAGCCGCGCGCGGCCGCCACGTACGCCAGCGCGATGCCGGTGTTGCCGCTGGTCGGCTCAATCAGGTGCTTGCCGGGTTTCAGCACGCCGCGCTTTTCCGCGTCCCACACCATGGCCGCGCCGATGCGGCATTTGACCGAGTAAGCCGGGTTGCGCCCTTCGACCTTGCCGAGCACCGTCGCCCGCGCGCCCTCGGTCACCCGATTCAGCCGCACCAGCGGCGTGCGCCCGATGCTCAACGAGTTGTCGCCGTAAACGCGCACTCAGATCTCCCAGTTCAGCACGCCCCGGCTCTGCCTCTCCGCCCAATCCCGCAGCAGTTCTCCGATGCTGGTGTGGTCGATGATGGCCGCCACCGAAGCGTCCACCCGGTTCCACATCTCCGTGAACGGCGTTTCGGTCTTCGCCCGGCTGCGCGCCTTGCTTTCCGGCGGGCCGTCCACCGAACGGATCACCTCGCCCACCATGATCGAATCCGCCGGCCGCGCCAGCAGGTATCCGCCCTCCGCGCCGCGCCGCGATTCGACGAACCCCGCCTGCTTCAGCCCCACCAGGATCAGCTCCAGGAACTTCTGCGGAATCTTGCGGCGCCGGGCGATGTCGGCGATCTTCACCGGTTCGCCCGCTTTCTGCGAGGCGAGGTCCAACACCGCGCGCAGCGCGTAGTCAGCCTTGACCGAAATCGTCATCCCGGCGGGACAATCTCCTCCATCCCAACAGAGATTCTAGGTCAAAGCGCGGCCGCGTGCAATTTGCTTTATGCCAAGCGTTTGCCGGGCCAATTACGACAGGTTGAGGATCTGCTTCACGGTGCCGCTCTGGTCCTGCATCTTTTGCTGCAGCATGAGCAGGGCGTAGATCAACTGCTCCGGCCGCGGCGGGCAGCCCGGCACGAAGACGTCGATCGGAATCACCTGGTTGACCGGGATCAGCGCGTAGTTATGGAACACGCCCGTGGAGGTCGCGCAGGCGCCCATCGAAATGGCCCATTTCGGCTCCGGCATCTGCTGGTACAAATGGCGGATCACCGGCGCCATCTTGTTCGAGACGCGGCCGGCGATGATGATCAGGTCCGACTGACGCGGAGAGCCGCGAAACACCTCCGCGCCGAAGCGGGCGATATCGAAGCGCGAGGCGCTCATCGACATCATCTCGATGGCGCAGCAGGCGAGGCCGAACGACATGGGCCAGATCGAGTTCTTGCGCGCCCAGTTCACCGCCTTGTCGAGCGAAGTCAGCAGGATGCCCTCGGAAGCCGCCGCCGCGCTGTTCGAGAAAGTGTAGTCATCGAGCCGCGTGAACAGATCGACGGGGCCGCTGGCCATGGGCTTGTCCATACCTCTATTTTCGCATGCCCGCCGGCGCTGCTGTAAAATCGGCAGGCGCGAGTCCTGTAAAATCGAAGAGTACCCACCCGATGCCGTCTGAAACCTTCGAGCAATTGCTGGACCGCGCCGCCTCCCTGTATGGTGTCGAACCGTACTTCTGGGATATCTGGGGC
>Ga0335077_10006607_pt1 | contig 14335 bp, 14 predicted proteins | sample Lox_Sample_31_FD_207151 | JGI IMG/M metagenome (GOLD analysis project Ga0335077, IMG submission 207151) | Soil microbial communities from Loxahatchee National Wildlife Refuge, Florida, United States - Lox_Sample_3.1 | ecosystem: Environmental > Terrestrial > Soil > Wetlands | place: USA...
CGACGAGCGTCCGCCGCCTGCTTGCCCAGGCGCGGCTGGAGCCGGCGCCGCGTCGGAGCGGCTCAAGCTGGCGCGAGTTCCTGAGATCGCAGGCCGCCAGCATCGTCGCCTGCGATTTCCTCACCGTGGAGACGATCCTGCTGCGCCGCTTCTACGTGTTCTTCTTCATCGCGCACGCGGACCGCCGCGTGTGGCTCGCCGGCTGCACGAGGAATCCGACCGGCGAGTGGGTGACCCAACAGGCGCGCAACCTCGGCCTCGCCTTCAGCGAGAGCGGCGTCCGCTTCCTGATCCGCGACCGGGACAGCAAGTACAGCGGCCCCTTCGACGAGGTCTTCCGCAGCGGAGGCATCCGGATCGTGAAGACATCGGTGCGCGCGCCGAAAGCGAACGCGATCGCCGAACGCTTCGTCCGCACTGTCCGCTCCGAGTGCCTCGACTGGCTGTTGATCCTCAACCGCCACCACCTCGAGCACGTCCTCCGCGTCTACGTCGACCACTACAACCGCGAGAGGCCGCACCGCTCTCTCGACCTGAGGGCACCCAGACCCAGATCTGAGGTATCAGTGGTGGGGAGAAGCGGCACAGTCGGTGAGATTCGCCGCCGCGACCAGCTCGGTGGCCTCATCCACGAGTACTACCGAGCCGCCGCATGAGCTGCGACACCGATATTGGCGCCCTTCACCCCAACGGCCCCAGTTCTTCACGGACTCGAAGATCTCCTCGAACTCGGCGACGGTTACGTCGGCCATCTCAGATCATCGCGATTCCGCCGTCTCCAGCCCAGGCCACGCCGGTCGTGGGCCGCAGAGACATCTCGCTCATCAGCCGACAAGGCTGCGCCGCCGCTGTTCTTTGGGCGCTTGCGCAGCAGGCCCCAAGATGAGGAACATGCCCCGTGAGGTTCGCATCGACCGGCCGTCGCTAGACCTCAATCGCGAACCGGTCGGCGCGGATGTCCTCGCCGGCGAGCTGGATGCCGGCGCGCAGGCGGCGATGCAGTCGAGCTCGCGGAAATGTCTCCGCTGGGCACCTCACGGCAGCCTCCACCGCCGCCTCGACCTCCTCGACCGTGCGTTCGGTCGCCTCCGCGTCGCGGTCGAGAACGCCTGCGAGCGCGGCCTGGCGGCCGATTCCGTTGCCCGCGCCGACCACGACGGCACGCCGTCCCTCGAGCAGAGTCATGGCCCGTCCTCCTCGTACACGGCGAGCGGCTGCGTCGCGGCCGCCGCGGACCCCGTTGCTTGGATGTCGATCTTTGTCCTGTCCGTGCGCAGCCACGCCCGGTAGCAGTCGAACGGGCGCATGCTCGCGTCCCACGCCACCGACTCGATGAAGGCAACCGGCGCCCCCGGCTCGAGCTCGAGCTGCGTGGCGACCTCGCCCAGCGCTGCCACGGCCTCGAGGGTGCGGCGTCCGCCGTGGGGGAGGATGCCTGCGCGCTCGTTCAGCCGCTGGTACAGCGACTCGTTCGGATTCCCGATCTCGAGCGCGGCGTCGGCGAGTTCCTCGACGAGGTGGTTGACGACGTAGAGGGCGACGTGCCCGTCGAGGGAGCGCCGCCGCTCAAGGGTAACGCCGGTCGAGTCCGCAGGGAGCTCGAGCGCCTGGCAAGCCCAGGAGGGAAGCGGCGCGCGCTCGGCACGCAGAATCTCCGAGGTAACCGTCCGGCCGAGGCGGTCGACCGCCTCCTGGAAGAAGCCTTCCGAGGACTGCAGCAGCCAGAGACCGGACTCCCCGGTGCGGACGAAGGTGCCTTGGCCCTTCCGGCGGGCGATGAGGCCGCGCTGCTCGAGCCGGCCGAGCGCCTGCCGAACCGTTGTGCGGGAGAGGCCGTACTCTTCGCAAAGCTCGGGCTCTGACGGAAGCCGGGCACCCGGGGCGAGGCGCCCCTCAGCGATCTCGCTCTCGAGGAGCTCGGCGAGCTGGAAATAGAATGGAACGGGCGAGCTGCGATCGATCGTCACGGCGCCTCCCGGCGAGGCTTGTTGTCCGGACAGGACGACGTTATGCTCAAGATACGAGCACTGTCAAGAACATCGTACGTCCGTGAGGATTCTCGCCGTCGGCGATCCGTATATGCCTTTGCGCTATTTCCGCGAGGGGTTTTCGGACGTCGAGGCGCAGCACACCGTCGACTACATCCAGATCGATCCCGATCGGCCCTTCACGCCGTCGACTCCGTCCGAATTGACGCTGGCGGAATACCAGGGCGCGCCGGCGGAGGTGGCCGAGCACATGGCCGGCGTAGAGGTCCTCGTCGTCCAGGGCGCGCCTGTCACCGATGCGGTTCTCGCCGCTTCCGCTGAGCTGCGTCTGATCGGCTGCGCCCGCGGCGGGCCGGTCAACATCGACGTCGACGCGGTGAGCGCGTGCGGGCTGCCACTCGTAAACACGCCGGGCAAAAATGCCGAGGCGGTCGCCGACCAGACGCTCGCCTTCCTCGTCATGCTCGCCCGCGGCTTCCCGAAGGCGCAGCGCTTCCTTGACGAGGGGCACCAGTTGAAGGACAACTGGGAGGGGGCGAAGTTCATGGGGAGCGACCTGCGACGGCACACGCTCGGACTCGTCGGCTACGGGAACGTCGGCCACCGGGTCGCGCTGCGCGCGCTCTCGTTCGGGATGAGGGTCATCGCCTTCGACCCGTTTCTCGACGTCGACACACACGACGAGGTCGTGCTCGTCGAGACTCTGGACGACCTGCTCGCGGAGGCCGACTTCGTCTCGCTCCACGCCAGGGCGACGAAGGAGAACTCGAAACTCTTCGACGGGGCGACCTTCGAGAAGATGAAGCCCGGCGCGTTCTTCGTGAACACCGCGAGGGAGACCCTCGTCGACGAGGACGCGCTCGACGCGGCGCTCGAGTCCGGCCACGTCGCCGGTGCGGCGCTCGACGTCGTCCAGACGGGACAGGAGGGAGGGAGGCATCGGCTGCTACGGCATGAGAATGTCGTGATGACGCCGCACATCGGCGGCGCGACGCACGAGACGCTGCTCCAGGGGGCGGAGATGATCGCGGCCGAGATCGCGCGCTTTGCCGCCGGCGAGCCGCTGCTCAACGTCGTCAACCGGGCCGCCGTCACGGCATGAACGACGAGCTCCTGCTCGCGATCGACGCGGGCACGGGAAGCTGCCGCGCGATCCTCTTCGACCTGACCGGACGCCAGGTCGCGATCGGCCAGCGCGAGTACTCGCACGCCGAGCTTCCGGGCGCGCCGGGGTCGCAGGTGTTCGACACCGACACGAACTGGGCCCTGATCTGTGCCTGCGTGCGCGAGGCGCTCGCGGCCGTCGACCCGACGCGCATTCAGGCGGTGAGCGCGACGAGCATGCGCGAGGGGATGGTGCTCTACGACGGGAGCGGCCACGAGATCTGGGCCTGCCCGAACGTCGACTCGCGCGCGGGTGAGGAGGCGGCCGAGCTCGTCTCTTCGGGGGCCGCGGAGGATATCTTCGAGCGGGCCGGCGACTGGGTCTCGATAACTGCGCCCGCCCGCTTCCGCTGGATCGCGAAGCACGAGCCGGACGTGCTCGCGGCCGCGGCGCACGTCGGCACGCTCGGGGACTGGATCCTCACGAAGCTCTCCGGCGAGTTCGTCACCGACCCGTCGCTCGGGTCGAGCCTCGGGATGTTCGAGCTCGCCTCGCGCGACTGGTCCGACCGCATCCTCGAGATCTGCGGGCTCGAGCGGTCGCTCTTCCCACCGATCGTCGGCTGCGGCACGGTGATCGGCGAGGTCTCGGCCGCCGCGGCAGCCGAGACGGGCCTGCGTTCGGGGACTCCCGTCGTCGCCGGCGGGGCCGACACCCAGCTCGGCCTGCTCGGGATCGGCGTCACGCAGCCCGGCCGCGTCACCCTCGTGGGCGGCTCGTTCTGGCAGTGCACCGTCGTCCTCGACGAGCCGCTCATCGACCCCGAGAAGCGTCTCCGTACCCTGTGCCACACGGTTCCCGGCCGCTGGATGATGGAGGGGATCGGGTTCTACTGCGGCATCGTCATGCGCTGGTTCCGCGACGCCTTCTGCGAGCTCGAGGCTCAGGAGGCGCAACGGACGGGCGAGGACGTCTACGCGATCATGGAGCGCAAGGCAGCCTCGATCCCTCCCGGCGCGAACGGGATCGTCGGCATCTTCTCGAACGTCATGCAGGCGAGTCGCTGGGTGCACGCCTCCCCGGCCTTCGTCGGCTTCGACGTCGCCAACCCCGGCAGCGCGGGGCGCCTCGAGTGCTTCCGGGCGGTGGAGGAGAGTGCCGCGTACGCGACACGGGGCCATCTGCGAATCGTCGAGGAGATCGCCGGCATCGAGGTGCACGACGCCGTCCTCACCGGCGGCGCGGCCAACGGCGCGCTGTGGCCGCAGATTGTCGCCGACGTGCTCGGCGTCGAGGTCGCGGTGCCGGAGGTGAAGGAGTCGACCGCCCTCGGCGCCGCGCTCTACGCCGGGGTCGGCGCCGGTCTCTTCGACGACGCCGGAGCGGCTGCCGAGCGGCTGGTGCGCTTCGAGCGCCGACTGTCCCCCGACCCGGCGGCGAGCGTCGCCTACGACTCTCTGTACGAGCAGTGGCTCGAGCTGTACCGACGGTCGCTCGAGATCTCCGAAGCCGGCATCGTGCGCCCGCTGTGGCGACCGGCCGGCGCCTGACGAAAGGACAAGACATGCCAGAGGCCGACAGCAGAGACGACAAGAGCTTCTACGAGGACATCCCGGCTCCCGACCAGGGCTTCTTCCTCAAGGGCTCGGGCGCGTACGACTGGGGGATGAAGAACCGCCTCGCGCGGATCTTCCGTCCCGACAGCGGGCACACAGTGATGCTCGCGATCGACCACGGCTACTTCCAGGGGCCGACGACGGGCCTCGAGCGGGTCGACCTGAACATCGTCCCGATCGCCCAGTACGCGGACGCGCTGATGCTGACCCGCGGGATCCTTCGGTCGACCATCCCGGCGACGCATCGCGGCGGCATCGTCATGCGGGCGAGCGGCGGGCCGAGCATCCTCCGGGAGCTCTCGAACGAGCGCATCGCGGTCGACATGGAGGATGCGGCTCGGATGAACGTGCACGGCGTCGCCGTGCAGGTGTTCGTCGGCGGGGAGTACGAGACCCAGTCGATCGAGAACATGACGCGCCTCGTCGACGCCGGCTACCGCTACGGCATCCCCGTGCTCGGCGTCACGGCGGTGGGCAAGGAGCTCACCCGCGACGCCCGGTACCTCGGCCTCGCGACCCGGATCTGCGCCGAGCTCGGCGCGCAGGTCGTGAAGACCTACTACGTCGAGGAGGGCTTCGAGAAGGTCACCGCCGGCTGTCCCGTCCCCATCGTCATGGCGGGCGGGAAGAAGCTGCCGGAGCTCGACGCGCTCGAGATGGCGTATCGCGCCGTCCAGGAGGGCGCGGCCGGGGTCGACATGGGCCGCAACATCTTCCAGTCCGAGTCGCCTGGGGCGATGATCCAGGCGGTCGGCAAGGTTGTGCACGAGGACGTGAAGCCCGCCGAGGCATACGAGCTGTTCCAGGAGCTCGCGCGCACGGCGGTGCACGCCTGATGAACGCTACCGCGAAGAAGCTGATCGAGCAGGGCCCCAGCCTCAGCGTCGGGGTTCTCACCGCCGATCTGCTCCGCCTCGGGGAGGAGCTCGCGGCGCTCGACGCCGCCGGCGTCCGGCTCGCGCACGTCGACGTGATGGACGGCGTGTTCTGCCCGCAGACGACGGTCGGGCCGCCGCTCGTGAAGGCGCTCCCCGACCGGTTCGTGAAGGACGTCCACCTGATGATCGACGAGCCGCTCGAGAAGGTGCACGCCTACGTCGAGGCCGGAGCCGGGATCGTCACCTTCCACGTCGAGTCGACGATCCACCCGCATCGCGTGCTGCAGAGCCTCGCCGGCTCGGGGGTCGTCCGCGGCGTCGCCCTCAACCCCGGCACGCCGGTGGCGGCGCTCGAGCCGCTGCTCGACGAGCTCGAGCTCGTGCTCGTGCTCGCGGTCAACCCCGGCTGGGGCGGGCAGTCCTTCATTCCCGCGACCGAGGGCCGCATCGCCGACGTGCGGTTGCTCGTCGACGGGCGGGAGATCGTCGTCGCCGTCGACGGCGGGATCACGAAGGCGAACGTCGAGCACGTCGCGTCGCTCGGCGTCGACCTCATCGTCACCGGCAGCGCCGTCTACGACGGCAAGGCGCCGGCCGAGAACGCGCGCGAGATGCTGGCAGCCGTCGGCCGCGCGCGGACAGGAGCATCCGCATGCTGAATCAGATCGAGGGTAAGGGCGTCGTCGTCGCAGGCGCCACTCAGAGCACTGGCCTCGACATCATCCGAGGCGTCGTCGTAGCGTTTGCTTGATCGTCGGTGGCAAGACGCTCGGCATACTGGCGACTTCGGCGAGGCCGCCGGAGTGACCGGATGCGAGGGAAGTTGAGCGTGCTCGAGGACGTTCACGAGCACGTGCGCGAAGCGTATGGCGAGGCGATCGGCCGGCACCGCCACGAGGTCGTGACCCCGGCGCTCCTGCTCGACCTGCCAGCCGCCCGGCGAAACATCGAGAAGATGGGCGAACGGATGCGGGCGCTGCCGGCCGACCTCCGCCCGCACATCAAGGTGCACAAGAGCCCGGAGCTCGCGCGGATGCAGGTCGACGCCGGCGCGATCGGCGTCTCCACGGCCACAGTCTGGGAGCGATTGTCATGGTCCGCTCCGGCATCGACGGCGTGTTCGTCGTCAACACGGTCGCAGGCCCCGACAAGCTCGCCGCGCTCGCCGTCCTCGCCAGCGACGCGGACGTGATGGTCGCGGTCGACGACGCAGACAACGCTGCCCGGATCGCCGCCGCGGCGCGGGAGGCAGGCAGCATCATCGGCGTCCTGGTCGAGCTCGACACCGGGATGGACCGGGCCGGAGTCGACACGACCGAGGAGGCAGTCGCGCTCGCGGCGAAGCTCGTCGAACTCGAGGGCGTGAACCTGCTCGGCCTCACGGGCTACGAGGGACATTGCTCGCTCACTCCTGAGCGCGAGCTTCGCCACAAGCGCGAGCAGAAGGCGATGAGCTTCCTCGTCGAGACGGCGGAGGCGCTCCGCTCGGCGGGCCTGCCGTGCCCGATCGTCTCCGCCGCGGGCACGGCGACCTGGGAGTGGACGGCCTCATTCCCCGGCATCACCGAGAGCCAGGCCGGCTCGTACGTCGTCATGGACAACTTCCACGGCGCGATGGTTCCCGAGTTCGAGCACGCCATCACGGTCGTGACCACGGTGATCAGCCGGCCGCCCGACCGTGTGATCGTCGATGCGGGCAACAAGTCCATGGGCGCGCCGGCGCTGGCCTCCATCGTCGGGCGCGACGACCTCCCTAACTTCCGCTTCGACGAAGAGCACGGAATCTTCGCCGCCGCGCGCGAGGCGGGGTTGCGCGTCGGCGACGTGGTCGAGCTGGTCCCGGGCTACGCACCCGGAACCATCAACCCAGAAGCAGCCGTGCCAGAACGTGACCACCCGCTTCGGGAAACGGGGGGCTCGCGGACTGAGAGTCACAGGCGGCCAGGACACCCAATCCGCGCCAAGACACCGACCCGCATGCCGGACGCAGTGCTGGACCACGCCAGCGGTCTGATGCGGCCAGGCTGCCGCGACGTGTGTGGCTATCGTTGGAGGGGCCGGAGGCCCGCAGTACTTGTCGCTGTCTCAAGTACTGGGTAGACCGTCTGCCACTGTGCGAACAGGTCTGCGTATCGGTCAGCGTTCTCCCGCTTTGGCTCGAATATCCGGCCGATGTTCGAGGTCGCCGCTGCAAAATCCTCAATCGAATCCATGCAGCCAAGCCCGAATGCCGCCAAGCGCGCTGCTCCGATGGCGGTTGCCTCGGGAATCGGAGTTGCCCGAACGGGTAGATCGAGCACATCAGCTATCACCGAGGGCCATAGCACCGCACGCGCCGCGCCGCCGCTTAGGACGACCTCCTGAGACTTGATGCCGGTCGCATGTTCGAGCGCACCACGATGCGCTTGCACAACATACGCAGCAGCCTCTTCGATCGCACGAATACATTCCTTGCGGCCGCTACACGCGGGAGCCAAGACATCAAACTGGAGGAAGCCGGCACTCGCATGCCGCCAGTCGCGGGCGTTCATTGCATTTGCGAGCACAGCGAGCACGCCATTGGATCCCGGCGGCACAGCGAAGGCCGACTGCTCCATCAACTCATATGGGTCCCTGCCTAACCGCGCACCTTCGAGGACGTAATCCGGGCAGAATCCGTCTCGGAACCACCGCATCGCTGCTCCGGAGCAATAGCCAATCCCTTCCATGAGCCAGCGGCCGGGCAAGACGTGGCACATCGTTCGAAGTCGTCTTTCAGGATCCGCCAGGTGAGGCTGGAAGATCACACCAGTTTTCCAGAACGATCCTCCAACGACATGGAGTTGACCCCGCTTTGGAAGTTCCGCCCCAAGATGCGCCACGGCTGTATCCCATCCGCCTAGGACAACGGCACACATGGGGCTTAGCTCGGTATCCACTGCAGCTCGGGCCTCGACTGTGCCGACCATGGTGCCGCTACGGTCGAGCCCTGGCAGCAGCTCTGGGCCGATCTGCGCTCTTGAGAGCAGGGCCGTACTCCATGTCCGCGAACGGACGTCGACTAACCCCATGCTCGCCGCGAGGGACGGCTCGGTTACAAGGACTCCCGTGAGCTTAAAGACCAGCCAGTCAGAGACACTCAGAACGCACCGCAAAGTGCGATACACGTTCGGCTCATGGCTCGCTAGCCACGCAAGTCGTGGGATCGCCGAAAGCGCAACTCCGTCTCCAGTGATGTCGTAGATCCACTCACTGTCGCCGGATTGGATCAGCTCGCGCACCTCGCTAACGGGCCGCTCATCGCTATGCGCGGATGTCCAAGCAATCTCGCCGTTTGCATCTAGGCAAACGAGCGCCCCGCCGAAACTAGCGCAGCACACTGCGCGAATAGCATCTGCGCTGTGGACGCGTCGGCAGAGACGACGTGTCACCTCGCAGACTTTCACCCACAATTCCTCGACATTGAGATCACGGGCATTCGCATGCACTACGGTCGAGTCGACGGCTTCAATCGCTACAACGCTAAGGCTCTCAAGATCCAACAGCGCGCCGCGACAACCTCCCGTGCCTATGTCGATCCCGAGAGCATACGTCGACGACATCACAGCTGTGTCACGTCCTCTCCAGCCGCAGGCACTCGGCAGCAATCCAAGCAGCCCGAGTGAGGCTCGTCACGCGCAACTCGCCCGTCCCCACGATGTTGGGAGCCGCACCGTGGTCGGCTGACGTGCGAATGAACGGCAGGCCGATCGACATTGCCACTGTTCGATCACCAGCCTCAAGCTTCACCGGAATATGGCCCTGATCGTGGTACATCGCCACTATCACGTCAAATCCGGCCGAAGCTTCTGGACCGAAGATCATGTCTCCGGAAAACGGTCCGTGGGCATCGATGCCCGCTCGGTGTGCAGCATCGACTGCCGGCTTGATGAACTCACGCTCCTCCGTCCCAAGGAGACCCTCTTCACCCGCGTGCGGATTTAGGCCGGCCACGCCAATCCGCGGCGAAAGAATGCCGAAGCTCCTCATTGCTTCCACGGAAGCCTCGAGTGCCCGATATACCGATTCCACCGACACACCCTCAATCGCATCACGAAGACTTCGATGAGCCGTGACATGCAAGACCCGCAGTCGATCACCCACGAGCAAAACGTGTAGGTCTGGGACGCCAGTTACAGCCGCCAAAGCCTCGGTCTGACCGAGCCATGGGAATCCAGCAAGGGCCAAGCCAACCTTCGAAATCGGGCCAGTGACCAGCGCCTGGTTAGGCGCTGAATGCACGAGCTTGACAGCCGCCTTGAGAGCCGCGACCGCCGCGCGTCCCGACGCAGCGGAAATGACTCCGCGCTCCACATCGGGGGCGGGTACGTCAACGAACTCGACACGATCTGCGTGCGCTCCAGCCAACTCTCGCAGCTGGGCAGCGTCACCGACGATCGCGACTCCCACTTGCGACAGGAGCTCGTCATGGGCAAGAAGCGAGACTGCTGCTTCTGGTCCAACGCCGGCGGGGTCACCGGCCGTCACCACAAGGCGCGGAAGCGTGTCCCTCGGCCGGGTCACTCTTCAGATTCCAACTTGCGTGTCACTTACAAGCGAAAATCGTATGCACTCAGAGGTTCACTTCCGGAGGCCGTGATTCGGTACATCGACTCAAGCCGGACGCCACACTGAGTCGAGCGTGCGTATGGCTCGAGCATGATCACCATGTCCTGCCGCAATCGGGCCGGCTCTGCTGGGACGATTCGAGGGTACTCATGCTCGAATACGCCAATCCCGTGCCCCATATGAAGCGGTGCGTCGTACCCACTCTCATCCAACACGGAGCGAAGTTCAAAGTCGATCTCACCGGCCGTGATGCCTGGCTGCAGCACGTCATCCGCGTGCGCTAGGGCGCGCTCGACCACGTCGAAGAGTTCGACAAGCTCCTCCGAAGGGACCCCATTGCAAAACGTCGTGCACCCGTCGCCCCAGTATCCACGGTACCGCGGTGCTAAGTCGCACAACACGGGATCCCCGTCCTCGATCTGACGCGCACCGGGCGGCCCCATTACCGAAGCAGTACGCGCGGCCCCCGTTAAGAGATCGCAGTCAAGGACGAGCCGTTGCCCTGCTTGGGCTTCTAGAGCCTGCCGGACCTCTGTAAACGCCTCAAGCTCGGTACGCCCCGACAAGGCTGCTTCACGCGCCGCGCGCTGTCCTACGGCTGCAAGCGCGGCCGACTGACGTAGCGCCGCAATCTCATCAGATGTCTTCTGGATGCGTTCGCGGATGAGATTGTCGCCCACATCCACTAACCGGTATTGCTCGCGCAGGGCCTCCGCCATCGCCAGCGGGAGGGTCGCCGCCTCGACTGCCACTGTGGCGCCGCTCGGAGCGTCGACGGCCCGGATGAGAGTTTCCTTGTACATGTGATAGAGGGACTGCGAGTAGTGCTCACAACTGAAACCTGGATATGAGAGAACGCGGTCTAAACGAGTTGCTTCGATGTCCGGCTCCTCGGCATTACTCGCGACAAGAGTGCAGCTGCCGTCGCGCGCCAAGACCACGGAAGCTGGTCCGCCCCCGAACGGTGAGGGGCCAGTCTCCAGCGTCGCCTCATATCCTGCGACGTTGACGAGAGTACCGACGCTGGTCAGCACCGCGGTGTCAGCGCCTATCTCAGCGATGACGGAAAGTGCCCGCTCCAAACGCTCGTCGCTCACAACTGGATGGCCATACCGCCGTCCACAGAAACCGACGCGCCGTTGATGTAGCTTGCGTCCTCGCTCGCGAGCAACCGCACTACCCGGGCGACGTCGCGAGCCTCCCCGACCCGGCCTAGCGGGATGCGGCTCTCGAAATGCGCACGTCTATCTTCCTGGGCGAGCCACTCTCGGTTGATATCCGTTTCGATCGGACCGGGAAGAACGGCGTTGCAGGTGATCCCGTACGGGCCTAGCACGACCGCTAGCGCCCGGATGAGCCCTAGCACTCCAGCCTTACTGGCGCAGTAGTGAACCTCAGAGACTTCGCCCCTTATAGCCGAGAGTGAGGAAACTGCGATCACGCGCCCAGCGCGAGCACTCATCATCATCGGAGCCACCGCCTGCGTGAGGAAGAACATGCCTTTGAGATTGACTGAGTGCACGCGATCCCACTCAGACTCGTCTATATCCAGAAATGATGTGAAAGGGCAGATCCCTGCGTTCAACACAGCAACGTCAAGACGACCGAACTCTTGATGGATCGTGTGCGCAAGTCGGCGCACCTCTTCCACTGAGCCAACGTCAGCTTGCAGGCCCAGCGGCTTCCCTCCACTCTCACTCACTAGTTGCGCCGCCTCCTCTGCGGCCTCTCTCTCACCCGGATGGTTGATCACCACCGTGGCGCCTTGCTCGGCGAACGCAATCGCGCAAGCACGTCCAATTCCGCGCGACGCTCCGCTGATGAGTACAACGCGTGAGTCCGAGCTCGACACCTCTACTCCTTCCTATCGAAACTCAAAGCAAGCCGATGGCACCACAGCGTGCTCGGTGCTCGCACTTCAGACTCCGATTGGCGTGCCCTCGCCAGGAGTCTCGAGAAGTTCCTGGTAGCCACGGCTAATCATCTCAAAGATCGGCCCTGGGGAGCCCTTTCCGATCGGACGGCTGTCGACCGACGCGACCGCGATGACGCCGCCGGCCGTACTCGTCACAAATACCTCGTCAGCCGTGTACAAATCGTACAGAGTCAGACTGGTCTCTCGCACACATAGTTCAGTCCTCAAAGCGACGTCGATCACCGCACCCCGCGTGATCCCTCCAAGCGCGTCATCGACTGGCGTAAGGAGAGTAGTCTCATGGACGGCGAAAATGTTAAAACCGGCGCCTTCGCAAATCTCACCCTTGGCACTTGCGAGGATCGCATTATCCGCGCCGGACCCGACAGCCTCAATCTTCGCCAACACGAGACTCAGGTAATTCAGGCTCTTTACCCGTGAGTCGAGCGAGTCGCCTCCTGGGCGGCGCAGCGCCGAAGTCTTCAGCTTCAGGCCGTGTCGACGGCGCTCGTCATCCACCATGCTGAGATACGGCTGCGCGAAAATGACGCAACCCGGACGCGCATTCTCGACGTCCATCAGGGGAGTGGGCGTCACACCGCGCGTGATGACGCACTTCACATACGCGGTGTCGAGATCGTTTCTCCGAATTGTCTCTAGGATCAGTGTTCGCAGCGCATCGCGATCATAAGGAGGTTCGATCCTCAGATACGCGAGACTCTTGAACAGCCGATCAAGATGTTGCTCTAGCCGGAACACCTGACCTTTCCAGGCGACCGCGGTGTCGAAGGCTCCATCGCCGTAGAGCAGACCGTGGTCAAACACTGAGATGCACGCATCACGTTCGTGCACGAACGACCCATTTACAAACACAACTCGCTCCGCCACTTCAACCTCCACCCTTCCGGCGTTCACGCAAGCGAGAGTCACGATGGGCGCAAATCACTCCTCGCCGAGTCCTCGTGAGTCGCAGAACCTGACTCGGCTATCTCGCACCGACGCCCTCTCGGAAAAGACTCGGGATGTTTGCTACCAATTCCGCGGTATAGGGATCCGTGGGACGTTCGAGAACGTCTTCGACTCTCCCCGCCTCAACGATGCGACCCGCCGAGAGCACGACGCACACCTCGGCAACGTTCCGAACAAGCGCAAGATTGTGCGTTATGAATACGAGAGACAGTTGTTGTTCCTGCCGAAGTCGGACAAGTAGCTCGACGATCGCGGCTTGCACTGAGACGTCCAAAGCGGACGTAATTTCATCGCAGACAAGAACAGTGGGCTGTGCGGCCAGGGCACGTGCAATCGCGACTCGCTGGCGCTCGCCGCCGGAGAGCTGGTCCGGATAGCGATAGAGATTGTCCGGTTCGAGCGAGACGCTTCGCAAGGCCTCCGCAGCACGCTCTAGCGCCTCGGCGCCGCTCCACGAGAAGAAATGTTGCATCGGAGCAGTAATTGTCTCAAGAATTGTCTTCCTCGGATTAAGGGAAAGATAGGGATTCTGGAATATGTACTGGATCTTGCGAAGACTCTCACGGTCTCGCCTGGTCGCCTGCTTACTAAGCGCCAATCCGTCGAGGTCAATCTCACCCGACCACCTAGTGTGAAGACCAACTATGCACTGAGCGAGAGTGGTCTTTCCGGCTCCCGACTCTCCGACAACTGCGATGGACTCATTCCTGGCAAGGGATAAGTCGACTTCCGCAAGCACTTGGACCTCGCCGTAGGAGGCTGTGAGGCGGCGAATCGTGAGTCGCGGCTGGTCCTGCGGCGCGGGAGCGCTCGCACTCTCGGCCTGTGGACCTTCTTGCGGATCCGCAGGTGCTGCGAGCTCAGCGGCCAGACTTCCGCGTCCAGGCGATCCGTCTGCGCGGCCGGCCGTGCTAGTAGTCGTCGCCGAGCCAGGGTGCGAGGCCGAGTGCTGGTGCAAGAGTTCTTCAGCGTGGATACATCGCACTAGTCGCGTTCCGACTTGGCATGAGGCGGGAGGACTGGCGAGACAGCTTTCCGTCCGCGCCACGCATCGCGGAGCAAAGGCACACCCACGGGGGCGCTGGCCCGGCCGTGGCACTCGTCCCGGAATTCCGTGAAGAGTCTTGCGCCGATCTGCCAGAGGAACCGACTCGAGCAACCCGCGAGTGTACGGATGCACCGGCGAGCTGAAGACTAGCTTGCTTGGGCCATACTCAACAACACGCCCGGCGTAGAGGACGGCAACGGATGAGGCGAGATTCGCGATGACGGCAAGG
>Ga0335077_10006608_pt1 | contig 14332 bp, 13 predicted proteins | sample Lox_Sample_31_FD_207151 | JGI IMG/M metagenome (GOLD analysis project Ga0335077, IMG submission 207151) | Soil microbial communities from Loxahatchee National Wildlife Refuge, Florida, United States - Lox_Sample_3.1 | ecosystem: Environmental > Terrestrial > Soil > Wetlands | place: USA...
GACAACGGCGCGTCGCCCGCCGAGGAGAAGAAGTCCCGCGCGCTCGTGCTCCAGGTCGACGTGGCCACGATGCAGGTCGTGCTGAACAAGCAGTACATCCATCCAGGCGAGGTGCTGCTCGCCGGCGCCATGGGCAGCGCGCAGCTGCTGCCGGACGGGATGTTCGTCGGCTGGGGCGCCTGCCCGAACTTCTCGCAGTTCGACCACGCCGGCAAGCTGCTCCTCGACGGCACCATCGCCAAGGGCGCGGCGTCCTACCGCGCCTTTACCGGGAACTGGGCCGGGTACCCCGCCGACCTTCCCGCCGTGGCCGCCAGGCACCAGAGCAGCGGCAGCGGAGCGACCGTCTACGCGAGCTGGAACGGCGCCACCGGAATCGCGTCGTGGACGGTCTACGCGGGCAAGACGGCCGCGTCGGTGCGGGGGATCGGCACGGCGCGCAGTTCCGGCTTCGAGACCGCCATCAACGTGAGCAATCCCGGTCCGTGGTTCGCCGCGGCGGCACTGGACGGGGCGGGTAAGACCATGGCCACATCGGAGCCCGTTAAGATCAGCGGCTAGGTGCCTCCGCTGGCCGGATTGCGGCGAGCGGTTCGGCCAGCGGTGAGCGCTGGATACCCGGTAGCCTTTGGATAGCGTTGGGCGGTATTGCGGCATCCGCCCCCTGTGAACGCTGCCCGGCGAAGGCCCGGCCTTCCTTACTTCAGCTGGCGGAGGTAGACAGATGAGCGAGAACTGGACGCGGCGGCAGCTGCTGCAGCGTTCCGGCACCGCAGCCGCAGCGGCCGCCGGGCTCGGCCTGGTGGCGTGCGGCACCAGCAATGCCGCACGGACGGGCAGGGCCGCGACGTCCAACCTGCTGCAGCACTTCGTCTCCCGGCCCGACCTGACCCCGCCGAAGGTCAGCCTGATCCATGCCGGGCCGCAGGGCAAGCTGCAGTACCTGTTCCTCGGGGTCGCCCAGTCAGGCCCCGGCAACGGCGGGGCCATGATCATGAACACCGACGGCCAGCTGATCTGGTTTGACCCGGACTCGCCGGGCCAGTCCAAGATGGACTTCCAGTGCCAGTCGTACCAGGGCAAGCCCGTGCTGACCTGGTTCCAGGGCAAGGTGGTGGCCGGCGGGCACGGCGAGGGCGTGGGCGTCGTGGCCAACTCGTCGTACCAGACGGTCGCCGTCATTGACGCCCACGACGGGCTGAAGGTCGACCTGCACGACTTCGTCGTCACGCCGCGCGGTACGGCGCTGGTCACCGCGTTCCGCACGCTCGACGACTTCGACCTGTCCTCGCTCGGCGGGCCGAAGAAGGGCTGGCTGCTGGCCGGCGTCGCGCAGGAGATCGACATCGCGACCGGCAAGCTGCTGTTCCAGTGGGACAGCCTGGACCACGTCGGCCTGCCCGAGAGCTACCTGAAGTACACCGGCGACCGCAAGTCCAACGGGGCCAAGCCGTTCGACTACTTCCACATCAACTCGATCGCCGAGTACGACGACGAGCACCTGATGATCGGCGCGCGCAACACCTGGTGCGTCTACCTGGTCAAGCGCAGCACCGGCGCGATCGTCTGGCGGCTGAACGGCAAGTACACCGACTTCACGATGGGCCCGGGCAGCCGGTTCTACTGGCAGCACGACGCGCGCTGGCATGGCGACGGGGTGCTCACCGTGTTCGACGACGGCGCGCTGCCGAAGGAAGAGCCTGAGTCACGGGCGCTGATCCTCAACGTCGACACCAACGCCATGCTCGTCACGCTGACCAGGGCCTACACCCACCCGGGCGTGCCCGTGCTTGCCAGGGCGATGGGCAACGCGCAGCTGCTGCCCGACGGCCGGATGTTCGTCGGCTGGGGCACCAACCCGTACTTCTCCGAGTTCGCGCCCGACGGCAAGCTGATACTCGGCGGCGAGCTTGTCAGGGGCGACCCGACCTATCGTTCCTTCATCGGCGACTGGACCGGCCGCCCGGTCGAGCCTCCTGCGGTTGCCGTGCGCAGGCGCGGTGGCGGCGCGACCGTCTACGCCAGCTGGAACGGCGCGACCGAGGTCGCCCGGTGGACCGTGCTGGCGGGCCGCAGCCACGCGTCGATGACGCAGGTCGGCTCGGCGCCCTGGGCCGGCTTCGAGACCGCGATCCCCGTGTCGAGCAGCGGACCCTACTTCGCCGTCCAGTCGGCCGACGCGGCCGGCCGCGTCCTGTCTAGGTCCGCACCGGTCCGGATGGCCTGAGCCGAGCGCAGCGGGAGCGGCATGACGGGCGGGCTGTGGGCTGCCAGCCGCCGTCCGCTGACCGTCGGCCTGGCCGCCACGGTCACCTTCGTGGCCGCCGAGGCGCTCGCTGTGGTCACCGTGATGCCGCTGGTCGCCCGTGACCTGGACGGACTCGGCCTTTACGGGTTCGTGTTCAGCGCCTTCATGCTCGGCACCATGGTCGGCATCGTCGCGGCCGGCCGGGTAGCCGACCGGCGAGGGCCGGCCCTGCCGTACGTGGCCGGGCTGATCCTGTTCGGCGCGGGACTCACGATGGCCGGGCTTGCGCCGTCGATGCTGGTGCTCGTGGCCGGGCGCGCCCTGCAGGGGCTCGGCGCCGGAGCGGTCCCGGCGATCGCCTACGTCGCGATCGGCCGGAGCCTGCCCGAGCACCTGCGGGCTCAGATGATGGCGGTGCTCTCGACCGCGTGGGTGGTGCCGGGGCTGGCAGGCCCGGCACTGAGCGCCGAGGTGGCCAGGACCTTCGGCTGGCGCTGGGTCTTCCTCGGCCTGCTGCCGTTCATCTCGCTCACCGGCCCGCTGGCGATCCCGGCGCTGAGGCGGCTCGGCAGGCCGGCCACGCCGACGCCGGGCGGGCACCGGCTCGCCGACGGGGTCATGGTGGCGGTCGGCGCCGGCCTGATCCTGGCCGGGCTGACGCTGGCGGCGGGCGGGCAGGCGGCCGCGGCGGGTGCCGCGCCCGTGCAGGCCGGTCACGGCGCGGCCGGCGGGACGGCCGGGACACACGGACCGTGGCCGGTGATCGCCGGCGGCGCGCTGGCGGCCGCGGGCTTGGCGGCCGGCCTGCCCGCGCTGCGCCGCCTGCTTCCGCCCGGCACGCTGCGCGCGGTGCGCGGGCTGCCTGCCACGATCCTGAGCCGGTCGCTGCTGACGTTCACGTTCTTCGGAGCCGACGCGTTCGTGACGTTCACGATCACGATCGTGCGCGGCCGCAGCCCGGTGCTCGCCGGGCTTGCGGTGACCGGCGCCACCCTGGCCTGGACGGCGGGTGCCTGGGTGCAGGCCAGGATGAACGCCAGGTGGGAGGCCAGGCGCCTGGTCAGGATCGGCCTGGCGGTCATACTCGCCGGGATCGGCGGCCTCGCGGTCATGCTGGACGGGCGGGTACCGGTGCAGACCGGCATCATCGCCTGGACCGTGGCCGGGTTCGGCATGGGGCTGTGTTACGCCCCGATCTCGCTGCTGATGCTCAGGGAGGCGCCGGCCGGCCGTGAGGGCTGGGCCAGCGCCTCGCTCAACCTGGCCGACGTGCTCGGCAGCGCGATGGGCATCGGGCTCGGCGGCGCGGCGATCAGCGCGGCAAGCGGGCTCGGCTGGCCGGTGGCCGGCGGGGTCGCCGTCGCGTTCGCGCTCGCCGCGCTGGCCGGCCTCGCCGCCCTGGCCGTCAGCAGGCGCCTGCCGTCCAGCGAGCCGCGGTCGGCCAGGCGGCGGCCGGTCAATCCGGGCGGCCGATCGGCGCGATCACCGCCGACGTCACCCTGATCAGGTCGGCAGGGGCGAGCTCCAGCTGGAGGCCGCGCTGCCCGGCGCTGCAGAACACCGTGTCGTAGTCGAGCGCGGTGGCATCGACGAACACCGGCAGCCGCCTGCGCTGCGCGATCGGCGAGATGCCGCCGACCACGTACCCGGTCGCGCGCTCGGCATCGGCCGGCTGCGCCATCTCGGCCTTTTTGCCGCCCGCCGCATCCGCCAGCGCCTTCAGGCTGAGCTGGCCGGCCACCGGCACCACGGCCACCGCCAGGCGGCCGTCCACGCTGGCGACCAGCGTCTTGAATACCCGCTCGGGCGGCACCCCGAGCGCCGCCGCCGCCTGGGTGCCATAGGCCTCGCCCGAGTGGTCGCTGGCGTAGGGGTGCACGCGGAACGCGATGCCGAGCCTGGTCAGCTGCTCGGTCGCACGGGTTCCGCGTGCCGCCACAGCGGCTCAGGCTAGCAGCGGCCCGCCCCAGACTCGGCCGCGGCTAGCTGATGATCGACGCCTGGTCGGAGACGGTCAGCCACGGCTCTGGCGCCATGGTCAGAGCGCGCCGGTAGACGGCCTCGTAGCCCTCGGCCATCACCTCGACGGTGAATCCGGACTCCACGTGCTTGCGGCAGATGGTCGGGTCGAGCTGGCGCGCCTGCGCGATGGCGGCGGGCATCTGCTCGGCGTCGTCCACGATGATCCCGGTCTGGCCGTGCACGATAAGCTCGGGCACCGCGCCCCTGCGCAGCGCCACCACGGGCGTCCCGCACACCATGGCCTCGATCACGACCAGCCCGAACGGCTCCTCCCAGCAGATCGGGAACAGCATGCAGGCTGCCCTGGCGAGCAGCCGCCGCTTGGCAGCCGCGTCCGCAACGCCGTAGATCGTCACGTCCTGTCCGGTCCGCGGCTCGATCTCGCGCGCGAAGTAGGCACGCTCGATCGGCTCTGAGCACTTGCCAGCCAGGACGATCGGCATCCCGGCGGCACGGGCAGCGTCGATCGCCAGGTGCGGCGCCTTCTCCGGGTGGAACCGGCCGAGGAACAGCGCGTACTCGTCCTTGTCGGCATGGAACGGGAAGGTCTCCGCCCGGATGGCGTTGTGCACCGTGGCCACCCACGGCAGGTCTGGCGCGGTCGACCGCTGGGCGTCGGAGATCGCGATGAGCTGCACCGTGTCACCCAGCGCACGGTAGTACTCCCCTGGGTCGCCGCTCACGGGACCGTGCGCGGTGACCACGGTGGGAGTCAGCCGCCCCCTGGCCATCAGCGGTCCCGCCATCGTGTGGTCGTGGATGACGTCCACCTCAAGGCGGTCCAGTATGCTCGCGACCTTCGCCGCGTGCACCATCTCAGGCATTGCCTCGCCAAGGCGCTCGGCCGGGCCCACGTCGTACGTGCTGATGAAGCGCTGCGCCCTGGTGGCGTGGTTGCCCGCGCCGATCAGCGTCACCTTGTGACCGCGTCCGACGAGCGCGTCGATCAGGTCGGCGACCACGGTCTCGATGCCACCGTAGTCCGCGGGCGGCACGTCGAAGTACGGCGGTGCGACCATGGCGATGTGCATCTGATGAGCCCCTACGGGAGCCTGTTGAGTCCGGGTGAGGGTCGAGCCTGCGGTACTCACAGCGAACGCCTCCTTACCTCAGGGTGACCAGCGCGGCTCGGAGCGCGGGTCAGCGCCCAGTCCGGGCCGTAAACGATCATGCCCGTGGACCGGTACGCCAATACGACAAGGGAATTAATAAAATGCCAATAGCCGGGTAATGAGTTTACCATTACCCAAGTCGTAACGCGTTCGGAATTTACAATTCGCTGTTCGGGCGGAGTTCGATAAGCGCGTTATAGCCGCGAGATTGTCGCCGATTGTCCTGGTAAGTGCGTGATCCGGGCCCAGTGCCCGCTCGCAGTCCTCGTAGGTCCGCTTGAGCATGGCGATGGCATCGCTGTGCCGGCGGGCGGTGTAGTAGGCGTCGGCGAGGTTGGCCCGCAGGGTCAGCGTGTCCGGATGGTCGGGCCCGAGCACCCGCTCGAAGTCAGCCAGCGTCAGCTCGTAGACTCCGATCGCGTTGGCGAGGCGCCCGGCCGAGTGGTAGGCGCCCGCCAGGTTGCCGCGCGCGGTGAGGGTGTCTGGGTGGTCGGCGCCCTGCACCCGCTCCCTGGCCGCGAGCAGCCGCTCGTACAGCGGGATGGCGTCCTTCATCCGGTGCGCGGAGTGGTAGCAGGACGCGAGGTTGGCCAGCGCCGTCAGCGTCTCCGGGTGGTCGGCGCCCAGCGCGGTCTCGCGGCCCGCCAGGGCCTGCCGGTACAGCGCGATCGCCTCCTTGAGGCGCCCGGCCTTCTTCAGCGCGAAGGCCTGGTAGCTTGCTGCTCGCGCGGTCTCCGGATGGTTAGGCCCCAGCGTCTTCTGCTCGACCGAGTGCACCCGGCCGAAGATCGTGATGGCCTCGTCGATCCGGTCGGCCGTCTGGCAGGCGGTGCCCAGGTTGAGGTACTCGGTCAGCACGGTGCGGTGCTCGGGGTTCAGCAGCCGCTCCCAGTCGGCGACGTTCTGCTCGTACATCGCGATCGCCAGGTCGGCCTGCCCGGCCGCCAGGTAGGTCCCGGCCAGCTGACTCCGTGCGGTCATCGTGTCGGGGTGCTCGGCGCCGAGCGCCCACTGACGGTCGCTGGCCAGTCGCCGGTACTCATCGATCGCCGCGTGGTACTGGCCGCCGGCGCGGTAGGCCCTGGCCAGGTTGCCGCGGGCGGTGAGGGTGTCCGGATGATCGTGCCCTGAGGTCCGCTCCCGGTCGGCCACGCCGACCCTGATCAGCTCGACGGCATCGGAGAGGCGGCCGGCCGACTCGCAGGCGGCGGCGAGCAGGTCCCTGATCGCCTGGGTCTGCGCATGGTCGGGACCAAGCGTCCTTGTGCTCACCGCCATCATGGAGGTCCAGTAGGCCACGGCCGACCCGGTGAACCCGGCGTCGCCGAGGCTGGTGCCCGCCCGCACCAGCACCGGGTGCGGCTCTGGCAGCCACAGCAGGTCGCCGGCGATCCCGCCGAGCCACCCGGCGCAGCCGCGCAGCGCATGCTCGAGCGCGGGATCAGAGCCCGGCCGCGGCCACACCTCGATGACCGCGTCGGCGGCGGACCTGGCCGCGTGGTCGAGCACCGGCCCCGGCACCAGCCTGCGCACGGTCTCCTGCACCGCGGGGTGCACGGCGACAAGGACCGGGCTTGCCGTCTGGTCGATGCTGATCAGGCCGCACTGAGCGAGGTTGCCAAGCGCGGCGAGCACCTGCCTCTCATCGGCGGGCACGCCGCGGCCGCGCGCCGAGAGGAAGGCAAGCGCCGCCCGGCTGGTGGTTACCGAGACCGGAAGCCCGGCCGGGTCGAGCAGGGCGGCGAGCGCGAGCACCGGCCGCGCCAGCCCGGCGGGCGGCTGCTGGTCGGCCCGGTCGATGGCCAGCGACCAGGCGATGTCCGACAGCGACACCGCGCCGTCGGCCAGCCTGCCGAGCAGTTCCTGCATGCGGCCAGCGAACCTGGCCCGGTACTGACGGCAGCTCACCGTGGTGCCGATCATGGTGGCCGATGCCAGCGCGAGCGCCAGCGGAACGTAGCCGAGGTCGGCCGCGAGGTCCACCGCCTCGACCCGCTTGTCGGCGTCGTCGTACAGCCGCGCGGTCAGGTAGGAGAGCGCCTCGCGCGGGCTGAACTCGCCGACCCTGCACACCTGCGGGCCGAAGGGCGCCAGTTCGGACAGGTCAGCCGACTGATGGCAGGTGATCAGCACCTGGCCGGCCGGTCCCGCGGGCCAGAGCCCGCGCAGTCCGCCGGAGTCCGTCATGTTGTCGAGCACCACGACCCAGGGCCGCTCGGCGCTGCGCAGCCAGCCGAGGAACATGGACGCGGCCGCCTCCGGCGGGATGCCCCCGTGGGCCAGGCCGAGGTCGGCGGCCGCATGAGCGTAGCCGGTCACCACCGCCGACGGGCTCGAGCCGTTGACCCACACCTGGAGGTCGGAGGATGCCGACCTGGCCGCGCCGACTAGCAGGGCAGCCGCGAGGTGGGTCTTGCCGTACCCGCTCGGGCCGACCAGCACGGTCATGCCCGGCTGGCCGGTGCCGCCGCGCGGCAGGCCCCCGGTGCCTGCGTCGAGCCCGTAGCCGGTCTCAGGCCGCGGGCAGAGGAAGTCGGCGATCACGGGCAGCCGTCCCGACCTGACCGGCCAGGTCGGCTCCTGCACTGACGTGCCGCCGAGGTTCCTGGCGCTGGTGCCGCTCATGACCGCCTGTCGGGAGTGCGAGCTAGCGTCCGGCTGATCGTTCCTAACCGGCATGCCAGCAGTATGACGCTTTGATCGTCCATGCTGGCCTTAAGCGCAGAGTTTGGGTATCGATCACATGCGTTCGGTACCGAGCGGCCGGCGCCGATGGGGCGGCGCACCGGCTACCGGCGCATCTTGCGCCACAGCGGGCGCGGTACGAGCCGCAGCATCACCGCCGCGGCGGCCAGGCTCCTTGGCACCCAGAGCACCGTCGCCGTGCCGTCGAGAGCGGCGGCCACGGCGGCGCCGACCTGCGCCGGCGTGGATGAGAGCGGGGCCGGGCTCATCCCCGAGGTCATCCGGCCGGTCACGAAGCCCGGCCTGACGAGCAGCACCCGGACGCCGGTGCCGGCGAGCGCGTCGGTCAGGCCGCGGGCGAAGGCGTCGAGGCCGGCCTTGGCCGCGCCGTAGACGAAGTTTGCCTTCCTGGGCCGTACCGCAGCCACCGAGGACAGCACCACGATCGTGCCGGCCCGCTGCGATCGCATCCGGCTGGCCGCGCCGAGCAGCGTGGTGACATGGCTGGTGAAGTTGGTGTCGATCATCCGCGCCGCGAGCGCCGGGTCGGCGTCCACCTGCTCCTGCGGTATCAGCACGCCGGTCGCCGCGATCACCACGTCCACCGGCTCGGCGAACGCCTGGTCGAGGACCGCGTCGTGCCCGCCTGCCTGCAGCGCATCGTATGCCAGCGGCGCAGCGCGGAACGGCAACAGCTTGCCGGCCGCCGCCAGCCGCTGCTCGTCTCGTCCGGCAAGCAGCACCTGCGTGTCGGCCGGGGCGCGCAGCGCCGCCAGGATCGCCAGGCCGATCTCGCTGGTGCCGCCGAGCAGCAGGATCCGGCCCGGCCTGCCGAGGTTGTCGAGCATCTGCACGAGCCCCTTCCCTGACCGCGAGATCGTTACAGGCCGAGCGCGAACAGCGCCAGCCAGAGCACCTCGCAGCCGACCATCACCGGGTCGCGCGAGATCAGGTCCTCGACCGGCCTGCTCGTGGCGCGGGCCGTGAGGCGGTCGAACCTGGCCAGCGCCGCGGCGAGCGCGACGGAGCTGATCAGGTGCCAGAGCCTGGTCTTGGCCGTCGGCTCGGTGGCGGCCCACAGCACGTAGGAGATGATCATGATGACCGAGATGGCCCGCTGCGTGACCCGCAGGGCGGGCGCCGAGTACCCGCGCATGGCCGGCCGGTGCGTGGCCGCGTCGGCGCCGAGCACGGTCAGCTCGGTGTACCGCTTGGCGACCGCCACCATCAGCGCGCCCAGGCTGCAGACCAGCAGGAACCAGCCGGACGGCGGGACGTGCGTGGCCGCGGCGCCACCGATCACCCGGAGCACGAAACCAGAGGCCACGCCGATCAGCTCGAAGATGGGAACGTGCTTCAGCCCGGCCGAGTAAAGGAACGAGATGACGAGGTAGGCGGCGACGACCGCGATCAGCAGCGGCTCGCCGATCGCGAGCCCGGCGCCGAGCGCCCCGAGCGCGAGGAAGACGGCTAGGACAAGGGCGTGCGCGGCCGGCAGGTGCCCGGCGGCCACGGGGCGGAACTTCTTGTACGGGTGGCTGCGGTCGCGCTCGGCATCGACCACGTCGTTGACCAGGTAGACAGACGACGAGGCGGCGATGAATGCGCCGGCGGCGACCACTGCGTACCAGAAGCCGTCCGGCCTGCCGATCGTGTCGCCAGCCAGCGGGGCGGCGAAGACCAGCAGGTTCTTCGGCCACTGCCGCGGCCGGGTGGTCGCCACAGCGGCCTTCAGCCACCGCAGCGACCCGGCCAGGCGCGTCGGCGGCCCGCTCTGCGGCTCAGTGACCTGAGCTGCGGGCGTGGGAACTGTCATCGAGAAAAGACCGCCGTGAAGTCTCGGTTGGAAACGTAATAGTAGCGGTCCGGCGGCTGGATCTGGCCACCGAGCAGGTTCACCGGGGTAGGGTCGGCCGGATGGCTCCTGGCCAGGTAATACATGAAGGACATCCAGTCGGGATTGATGTCCAGCTCCATCGCCGACACGCAGCCGGCCCGCTGGAGCAGCTCGGCCAGCGTGCGCACGTCGAGCGCCGGTCCGTAAACGTAGATGATCCTGCCGTCCCTGGTCACGCCGATGCCCGACCGCCACACGTAGTACTTGCCGCCCAGCGTGGCGCCCCAGCTCGCCTCCACGTTCTGGTCGACCGTGGCGGGAACCCTGCCGTTGATGACGATGAGCTTCAGGTTCTGCCGCACGCCCTGGACGTCAGGCCCCATGTGCAGGGCGCCGCGGCCCCAGGTGCCGATCGTCATGTCGCCGTTCTTGTAGTAGACCTCCGACGCCTCGCCCTTGACCAGCCTGCCGTCGTAGTGGCCATTGAGGTAGAAGCCGCCGCCCGAGGCGTTGATGCGGAACCCGCTGTTGAAGGTCGCCACCACACCGAGCCGGTGGCCTGACGGGATGTCCATCGGGACGCCCCACTGGCCGTAGCCCGGGTCCTCGGTGCCTGGCCGCAGCGAGAATTTCAGCAGCCGCGGGTCCATCGAGACGATGGCCGCGTAGTAGGACGAGTAGGTCTTGCTCTCCCGCACGTAGGTCTTGAACAGCGCGGGCACGCCCTTGACGCTCACCGCGACCTTCCACACGCCCTCTCCGGGCAGCGGCTTGCCCGCCGGGGAGCCGAGGTTGGCCGGGATGATCGGCACGATCCCGTGGTAGTGCTTCTTCTTCTTGACGACGTGGCCGCCCAGCTTGTTGAACGAGACATTCGGCTTGCCTCCGGCCTTCGGCGGCTGATAGGTCAGCCACTCGCCGAAGGTCACCAGCGGGCTCAGGTAGTGGCTTCGCGCCCACTCGGCGACCCGCTGGGACGTGGTGCCGCCGCCCGGATAGGTCAGCGCGTGCACCAGCGACCAGCCGACCACGATCGCGAAGGTCGCGACCAGCGCCAGGATCACCCTCAGCACCATGCGGGGGCGGCGGCGTGGTGCGCGCCTGTGTCCCGACCGCGCTGCCCGCCGCGATCGGACGGCAGGCTGTATCGGTCGATCCACGCGATCCTCCTTCGCCTCGCCGGGGTCCGCAGCCTCATCCCGGCCCGGCCGACCCCGGGGCGTGCCGCTGCCCGGCTGCGCGGGGCTCATGCGTCCAGCCCCCCCGCATTGCCCGCGGAGGCAACTCTATGCGACCTTTGGTCCCCTTCTGCGGAAAACCGTTCCATACCTCTCTGCGCACTCTCCGGCGAATCCTCACGTCACGATCGGAATGGATCGTTCCCCCGATCTCGGCGATCCCACGCAGGCCCGGGCATCGAGCGCGAGCTCGCCGGAGTCCGGATCATCGGCGCTAGGCACCCGCAAGACCCGGCTACCCTCTGCCCGCCGTTAAGCTGTCCGGCGACAAGCTTCAGCAGGAGGAACACGTAGTGATTGACGACAGCGGCATCCAGCAGACTCTCGTTCTGCTCAAGCCGGACGCCGTGGCGCGCGGGCTGGCCGGCCGGGTGCTTGCCCGATTCGAGGACGCGATGCTCAAGGTCGTGGCGGCCAAGATGGTCTGGATGGACGCCGAGCTGACCAGGCAGCATTACTTCGACCTCGAGGATCGCTTCGGTGCCGCTGTCTACCAGTCGATGGCCGTGTTCATGCAGTCAGGACCGGTGATCGCGCTCGTGCTCGAGGGCGTCGGCGCCGTGCCCTGCGTGCGCAAGATGGTGGGCGCGACCTATCCGGACGAGGCGATGCCCGGCACCATCCGCGGCGACTTCGCCCACGTCAGCCGTGCCTACGCGAACGCCAACGGGGTCGCGGTGGCGAACCTGGTGCACGCCTCTGGCAATGCCGAGGAGGCCGAGCGCGAGATCGGTGTCTGGTTCACCAAGGCCGAGATCCTGGGGTACGACACCGTGGCGCAGAAGTTCACCTGCTGACGCCGGGTCGCCGCTGGTGTGATAACCCCGAGGTATGGATTCTGCGGGCAACAGTCCTGACAACGTCACCGAGGCTGCGCTCGAGGTCGTCTCGGAGGCGGTCGACCTCGCCGACCAGCAGGGGCAGCAGCGGGCGCAGCGCAGGCGCGGGCTGCGCGGCAGGCTGGCCGGGCGGCTGGCACGGCGATCAGGCCGCCGGCGCGGGATCAGGCGGCTCGGCGCTGTGCTATCTGGCACCGCGCGGCGCGGCGCCCAGGTCACCGGCCGCGGCGTCTCGGCTGGCGGCCGGTGGCTCAGCGACCAGGTGCTCGCGATGGCGCCGAGACTGCCGGTGCGCAGCCTGGCCACGCTGCGCGGCCAGTTCCCTGACCGCTCCCCCGACGAGCTCGCCGCGGGGCTGATCGAGGGAGCGTCCCGCGCCTCAGCTGCGGTGGGCGTGGCGGTCGGGGCCTGGGCCGTGCTGCCGTTCCTGCCCACCGCGGGCATGGAGATCGCCACCGAGACTTTGTCGGTGGTGGGGATCGAGATCAAGCTGGTCGCCGAGTTGCACGAGGTCTACGGGATGGCACCGCCGGGCAGCGTGGTCGACCGGATGACGGGCTATGTCGGGGCGTGGGCGCAGCGCCGCGGGGTGGCGCTCGCTCCTGGCGGCCTTGTGCTCGTTGCCGGGTCCCCGCTGGCCAGGCAGCTGCAGCGCAGGCTGGCCGCCAGGGCGGGGCGCAGCGTCCTCTCGCTCGGCCCGCTGCTCACCGGGGCGGTGGCCGGCGGCCTGGTCAACCGGCGGGAAACCCGCAAGCTCGGCCGCCTGATCAGGGACGACCTGCGCAGGCGGTCACCGCACGCCAGCGGCTGGCCGGGACCCGCGGCCTAGCGGCGGAACGTCCGAGCATACCCGCGCACGGGCCAGCGGGACAATGGCTCTGCGCACGCGGCGCCTGGGGTTCTTGACCTCTTGCATGGTACCTTGCTACCATGCAAGAGGTAGAAGGGTAGATAGTGAGCCTCAATATAAAGAACGCGAAGACCCACGCGCTGGTCCAGGAGCTAGCCGCGCTGACTGGCGAGACACAGACGACGGCCATCACCATCGCGGTTCGCGAGCGCCTGGAGCGGGTGCGACGACTGCGAGAAGCTGGACTGGCCGACCGCCTGCTGGCGATTGGCGCCGATGCCGCGCGACGGCTCCGCGAGCCGTACCTCAGCGCGGATCACGGCGATCTCCTCTACGACGAGCGCGGGCTCCCGGCGTGATCGTCGATACCTCGGCCCTCATCGCGATACTCCGCGCCGAGGACGACGCCGAAGACATGGCACTTGCCATCGAGAAAGCGCAGGTCCGGCGCATCTCGGCGGCTAACTTCCTGGAGACGGCAGTAGTCATCGATGCCAGCAGGGACCCGGTGGCCAGCCGACGGTTCGACGAACTGGTCGAGGTCGCCGAACTGCGGGTCGAGGCGGTAACCATCGATCAGGCGCGCATCGCGAGGGAGGCATACCGGGATTTCGGGAAAGGCAGCGGTCATACGGCCGGATTGAACTTCGGAGACTGCTTCGCCTATGCCCTAGCGAAAGCAACCGGGGAAGCCCTGCTGTTCAAGGGAGACGACTTCGGCCACACCGATGTTGCTCCCGCGCTGCCAGGCGCGCTGTCCGGCCAGATCTACTGACCCGTTACCAGTAGAACCAGCGGCGACGGGTGCCTGCCGCCTCTCCGGCCCGGAACAGGAAGCCGAGCAGCCAGACGGCCAGGGCCACGACCGCGATCCACCAGAGAACGTGGAGCGTGAACCCGAGGCCGAACAAGATGAGGACGATGAGCAGCGCGATGACAAGCGCAACCATTTTTACTCTCCTAGGTGGTTTCCCCCGGGCTGGTTGCTACCCGGTCGACCGGCGCTAAACGTGACCTGGACCTACGGACGCTCTCCGAGCCAGCGCTCCAGCCAGGCGAACTGCTCGGCTAGCACATGCAGGACGGACTCCCTGGCCAGGTAGCCGTGGTTCTCGAACGGCAGGATCACCAGCCGCGCGGTACCGCCGGTGCCGCCGATGGCTTGGAACAGGCGCTCGGACTGGACGGGGAAGGTGCCCGAGTTGGCGTCGTCGGCGCCGTGCACGAGCAGCAGCGGCGCCTTGATCCGGTCCGCGTACCTGAACGGCGACACCAGATCGTAGACCGCGGGCGCCTCCCAGAAGCTGCGCCGCTCGGTCTGGAACCCGAACGGGGTCAGCGTCCTGTTGTACGCGCCGCTGCGCGCGATGCCGACCGCGAACAGGTCGGTGTGGGCGAGCAGGTTCGCGGTCATGAACGCGCCGTAGCTGTGCCCGGCCACGGCGACCCTGGCCGGATCGGCGATCCCCGCCTCGGCCAGCGCCCGCACGTGCGCGGCCGC
>Ga0335077_10006609_pt1 | contig 14332 bp, 13 predicted proteins | sample Lox_Sample_31_FD_207151 | JGI IMG/M metagenome (GOLD analysis project Ga0335077, IMG submission 207151) | Soil microbial communities from Loxahatchee National Wildlife Refuge, Florida, United States - Lox_Sample_3.1 | ecosystem: Environmental > Terrestrial > Soil > Wetlands | place: USA...
ATCGACGGCGTAGCTGAGCAGGCGTTTGTCGCCGGTCTTGACCGTTTCCATGAGCGCCTCGCCACCGTAAGCGCCGGCGTCGAAAACCGTGATGGGGCCGCCATCCAGCGTCTTGCCGGTGGAATTCGTGATTTCCGCAGCATTGAGCGGATGCGCCGAGCTTTGATCGGAATAAATGAGCAGCTTGCGCGCGGTGATCTTGTCCTGGAGGAACGGCAGCATGGCGGATTCGCTTTTGCGGATGGTGACGGGAGTCGAGATGCGGTATTCGAAGAGTTCGCCGAGTTCGGTGGCGGCGGCGGACGTTGAGATTGAGCTTGCCTCTACCATCACCATTTGGGTAGCGAGCGGGGCGGGAGCTGGCGCGGACGACGGCGCCGGGGCAGCCATGCTCTTGAATCTTGCCAGAGCAGGCCTGCCTGAGACTGCTCCGCCGGCTAACCCGCCCACGACGCCGTTCTGGGTGCGTACGTCCTTCTCCTCATCCAACGCCCCGGTGTCCACCACCGGCGCCAGAGCCTGCTCCTCGGCCAGTTCGGCTACCGGACGGCCCACATACCGCGGCTGGTACAGCCGGCTCACAAATGAAATCGGCCGTCCCGAAACCAGCGCCAGCCGCACATTGCTCCAGTCATCGCCGGTTGTGTTGTCGACAATGGCCCAGCCTTCGAGCGTGGGCTGTCCGCTCTCGCCGAAGATCAACCGGTAACTCGATTTCCAGACGGGCGTAGGGATCATGTAGCTGGCGGAGATCTCGCGTGCTTTCGAGTCGGTGGAATCGATGTAGACGCTCCGCTTTTCCTTCGAGCGCGACTGAGCCAGCGCGCCGAGATAATCTTTGAACTGCAATTGCAGCGTGGGATCGCTGAAATGCAGAGAGGTCACCGCGCCCAGGTCGAGGTTGCGGATCTCACCCGAATCCATCAGCAGCGTCACCTGCTCGCGCTCCGGCTGGTTCTGCGCGGCCGAAGTGCGGCGCGCGCCGACTATTGCTCCCGCCACCGTCTCGGTGCCGAACTTCAGCTCGATGCGCGCGCCTTTCAATTGATCGAGCACGGCGCTCAGAGGCTGCTGGTTGCCCAGGGCAAACGGAAACTCACCGAGCTTCTTATCCAGCGATTCGCTCGAATCGTAGCGCAGGCCGGAAATTTTTCCACCGCCCTTCTCTTCGAGGGTAAGCGACTTCAGCACGTCGTTCATCTCCTCGGCTTTGAAGTCCAGCCGCGCTGATTCGCCGGCGCCCAAGCGGCCGGAGCGCGCGAAGTAACCGACGCCGTGCTTATACAGCACGACCTCGCGGACGGGAAGGTCCGCGGCTGCCGCGGCGATAGCTATCGAAAGTAAACAGACGAACTGGCGCATCATTCCTCTCATGCCCTCCTTGGACGGCACACAGGCGAGCAATGTTCCTTCACTCACCCATCACCTTAATGATGACGCGTTTGGCGCGCTGTCCGTCGAACTCGGCGTAATAAATCTGCTGCCAGGGTCCGAAGTCCAACTTTCCTTCTGTAACCGGAACAATCACCTGGTGATGGACCAGCAGGCTCTTCAAGTGCGAATCGCCGTTGGTCTCGCCGGTCCGGTGGTGCCGGTAATCGTGCCGGAAGGGCGCCAGTTTTTCCAGCCACTCGTCGATATCGGCGATCAAGCCGTCTTCGGCATCGTTCACCCAGACGCCGGCGGTAATGTGCATGGCGGAGACGAGGATCATGCCTTCGCGAATTCCGCTTTTGGCCAGCGCGCTCTCCACTTGCGGGGTGATGTTCATATATTCGCGGTGTTGTTTGGTGCGGAATGTCAAATAGTCTGTATGGAATCTCATAATCGGGATGATACGAGGATATCCACTAATTTTTCCTGTAATTCTTAAAAAATCTCTGTTAGAATTCCGCCAATGCTACCGGGAGTCATAAGAATCGTGGTCGTGGATGATGAGCCGGCTTTGCTCGAAAGCATGCGCCTTTACCTGTCGCGCATTGGCTACGAGGTCACGGCGTTTCTCGATGCGCAGCAGGCGTGGGATTACTTTGTAGCCGATCCCGCGGCCTGCTCGGTAATCATCGTGGACTTGACGCTCGAAGGGATTTCCGGCCGGGAGTTCATTGGCAGAGTGCTGCAGCGCAGACCGGATATGGCTGTGCTGGCAACCAGTGGATATCCGCCGGCGCTCGAGGAACTGCTCGAGTTGCGGGGCGCGCGCATGGCGGCGCTCGAAAAGCCGTTCACGCCGGGGATGTTGACGGATGCCTTGGACCGCCTGCTGGCGAACCAGAAGGCCGCACCGGGCTAGCTTCGACGAAATCAGGATGCGATTTCCTTGACGGCCGCCACGGCGCGGTCGACTTCCTCCATGGAGTTATAAACCTGCGCCGAAAAACGTAAACCCTCGGCATCGCCGGACGGCGTCATGGCGATGGCCAGATGGTGCTGCTGCCAAAGGCGGTCGTACGCCTGCTTGGTGGGGACGTTTTTCAAGTAGAACTTCACAACGCCGCCAGAAAGTTCGGGCTCCAGATTGGTCTTAAGGTGCACCGCAGCCATCTCGTGCAGCTGAACTTTGGCGCGAGTGGCCAGCGCTTGCACGCGGGCCTCGACGGCCGGCAGGCCTATCAGGTTGATGAAGTCCACGGCTGCTTCGAGCGCTACGACGCGCGGGTCATCGCGCTGGCCGAAGACCTCGAACTTCCGCGCGCCTTTGAGGTGATCGGTCCAGCCCGCAGTGACGATCGATGGCCAGATTTGTGGAATCCTCTCCGAGCGTACCCAGAGAATTCCCGCCTCCAACGGGCCCATCAGCCATTTGTGCGCGCTGGCGGAGTAGGAATCGCATCCTATTTCGGCGAGATTGACGTCGAACGCGCCGAAGGTTTGCGCCCCGTCCAGGTGCATATAGATATTGTGCTTGCGGGCCAGGGCGGCGATCTCTCGCGCCGGATATTGAATGCCCGTGGTGCTGGTGAGGTGCGTGATGGCGATGACGCGAGTGCGCGGCGTGATGGCGCGCTCGAAATCCGCCAGCAGCTTTTCCGCGCTGGGCGCAGGGATTGGCACGGGCAGCGATTTCACCACGAAGCCGTCGCGCTGCGCGCGCACGCGCCACGAATCGTTGTTGGACGGGTGGTTGTGATCGGTGATGAGGACTTCGTCGCCCGGCTTGAGGTCCACACCCTTCACGATGATGTTGCTGCCTTCGCTGGTATTGCGCGTGATGGCGATCTCATCGGGAGAGGCGCGCAGCATGCGGGCCAACTTGCCGCGGAGCGCTTCGCGCAGAGGTTCGTACTTGTCGCGATTCTGAAACGACGGGTTGGAGTGAAAGTCGCGCAAGTACTCCAGGTGCCGGTCGAGCACCAGGCGCGAGGCCGGGCAGACGTTGGCCGCGTTCAGGTAGAGGAGCCCTTCGGCGAGCGGATACTGCCGCCTCACCATTTGCCAGTAGGTTTCGTTGCCGGCATCCGGCAGCCGCGAAGCCGCGGCGGCCTGGAGTTTGGTGTGGAATGCCTGCCAGGTAACCGGTAAAGCCGCAAGCTTAAAAAAATCGCGTCGCGTGTTGGGCATGAAGTGCCTCCGAGCGGTGGATTTATTGTACCCCTCCTGCTAAGTTGGAGTGCATGAAGCGACTGGAGCCGGTGATTTGGGCCAAAGGCACTTTTTTGACCCCGCAGCATCTCCAGATCCAGGACCGGTTCCTGGAAAACACGCTGCAGTTTCAGCTCGAGGCGCTCTCGTTCCGTCCGTGGGGTTGCCGCCAGCTCCTGGCCAATCAGGAATTGCTGGCAGGGGGGACATTCGCCATCTCCAGCGCCTCCGGCATTTTCCCGGACGGCTTGCTGTTCGATATTCCCAATTCCGATCCTGCTCCTGCGCCGCGGCCGCTGGCGGAACTGTTCGCGCCGGACCAGGAGGAGATGACCGTCTACCTGGCCATTCCGCAGTATCGCGAGCGCGGCCTGAACGTCTCTGCCACCCTGCGTAACGCCGACACGCGGTACCGCGCCGAAGTGGAGACGTTCAAGGACGAAAACACCGGAACCTCGGAGCGGCCCGTGCAAGTGGCGCGCAAGAACTTCCGCATTCTGGTGGAAGGCGAGAGCCGCGAAGGCTTTTCGTCGCTGGGTGTGGCCAGCGTCAAACGCTCGGTCTCCGGAACTTTTCAGCTCAACCCGCGGTTCGTGCCGCCGCTGCTGGATTATACGGCCAGCGATTATCTGGTATCGATCGCGCGCCGGCTGGTAGAAATTCTGTCCGCGCGCAGCAGCATGCTTTCCGGCACGCGCCGGCAGAAGAACCAGAGCCTGGCGGACTTCACCACCGCCGATATCGCGAATTTCTGGCTGCTGTACACCATCAACACTTACTTTCCCGTCTTGCGGCACCTGTTTGAAACGCGCGCCGGCCACCCCGAGGAGCTATATGCCACCATGCTCTCGCTGGCGGGCTCGTTAACCACGTTTTCATTGAAGATTCATCCGCGCGATCTGCCGCTTTACGATCACGACAATCTGGGCGCCTGTTTTACGGATCTGGATGAAAAGCTGCGGTTGCTGCTGGAAACCGTGGTGCCCACCAATTTCATTTCGCTGCCATTGAAACTGGTGCAACCGTCCATTTACGCCACGGCACTGGACCAGGACAAGTATCTGGCCAACACGAAGCTGTACCTGGCCGTGAGTTCGGAGATGAACCAAGGCGACCTGATCAACAAAACGCCGCAGCTCATCAAAGTCTGTTCGGCCAATCACATCGAACATTTGGTCCGGCAGGCGCTGCCCGGCGTACCGCTGACGCACGTAGCTACGCCGCCGAGCTCGATTCCCATGAAGCTGAATTTTCAGTACTTCAGCATGAATCAGTCGGGGCTGGCGTGGGAGGCGGTCACGCGCGCGCGCAACCTGGCGGCTTACGTGCCGGGCGACTTTCCCAACGCGCAGCTCGAGCTGATTATTCTGCTGCCGCAGGCGTCGTAACCGATGCGCCGCTGAACGCAAGTCTGCTAAAATCGAGAGGTTATGGCAATTCCCAATGTGAAGCGGTTCCGGCCCTTCTGTCCAACCTGCAACGAGAATTTCACCATCATGGCGGTTCTGCCGCAACAGGCGGATGTCGACAAGTATCTTGCCGATGTCGTCGCCCGGCATGACCACAAGGCGTATCAGGAATCCAAGCAGGCGCACTTCAAAGTCCGCGTCGGCCAACAGAAACAGAAGAAAGCCAAGTAGGTTTCGTTTTAGAGGCGGGCCCGCAGGCTGCGCAGGGCCCGCAGTCCTTCCTGCGCCACGTCGTCATCCCCATCGTGGCTCAATTTCTCCAGACAGGAAACCGCGTCCTGGCCGCCACTCACTGCCAGCACTCTCGCCAGATACACTTTTTCATCCTTGGTTCCGATATCGGCGGCGTGATAAAGCGGCGGCCGCAGCGCCGGATTGCGCGCCACCTCGACCAGATACGCGTATGCCACGCCGCGGTAAGCGACGGAGTTGAGAGTGTTGATGAGCAACTGAAACGGGCTGAACTCTGAGATTTCGGTCTTGCCCAGCATGACTTCGGCAAAGGCCAGGCCCAGACGCGCTGGTGTCTTGCCCTCGTCCTGAAACGCCTTTTCCAACATCGGCAGATCCGCCGGATTTTTCAGCCGCGCGAAACCTTCGGCGGCGGAGGCCCGGAGACCGTCGTCCTTATCCTGCAAATAGCGCATGAACACCGGGCGGCTCTTTTCGTCGCCGAGCATGGCCAGCGACGTCAGCGCGGCGCGTTTGACCTTGATATTTTTCGCGTGATCGAGCACGTCCACGAGCTGGGGCGCTGAAGACTTGTTTTGGAGCAAGCCCACGGTTTCGATGGAAGCAAGCTGCACTTTCAAATCGAGGTCATGCATCAGGAAGCCGACGCTGGGCGCGGCGGACTCATCACGAATTTTCTGCAGCGCGATGAGCGACTCGTAAATGAGATCGGTGTCCTTGGAGCGCAGCGCGGCCACCAGGTCGGGAAGCGCGGCCTTGCCGCGCAGGATCCCCAAAGCCCTGGCGGCATTGGCACGCGCCTCCATGCTGGCGCCGCCACGAGCCAGGATCCCCAGGGCTTGAATCACGTCGGGCCGCGGAATGACGAACGCAGGGATGACCTGGTCGTTGGTGTCCGTGAATTTTCCTTTGATGCTGGTTCCCACGCGCTTGAGCGAGGCGCCGAGTCCTCTCTGCACATAGCCCGGCAGATAGAAATTCACCAGGCCGTCGGTGGCGCGGATCTGCACTTCGGGGTCGTTGTCGGCGGTCGCCTGGATGAGCGGCGCCAGGCTGCCCTGTGTTCCCACGTCCGTGATGGCTTTGACGGCTTCGAGGCGGATGTCGAGATCGGGATTGCGGAGCAGTTCTTGAAGGCGGGGCAGTGCGGTCGAGCCTTGCTTGGCGAGATTGCGAACGTCCTTGGAGCGCAGCGTCTCTTGTGCGGAGGCAAGCATGCATGCCAACAGAAGGGCGCCGCTGAGAATCAGTAATCTACGATGGCCCATGCTTCCAATGTAGGACAGGGGTGCGTGCCTGTCCATTTGAAAAGCTAGCGGACGAATTCAATCTCTACGCGATTCGGGATCAGACCGGCTTCGTAGCCCATGTCGAGGAGTCTTTGCGCGGCCTTCGGCACGACGTCTCCGCAATCCACGGTGTAGTGATTCACGTACATGCCGATAAATTTGTCCGCCATGCGGGCATCCATGTCGCGCGCGAACTGCAAGGCATACGATAAGGCTTCCTCGCGGTGATCGAGGGCGTATTGAATGCTCTCACGCATCATTCGGCAGCACTCGCTCTGCACTTCGGGCGGGAGCGAGCGCAGCAGGGCATTGGCTCCAAGGGGCAGCGGCAGATCGAATTTGGTCTTCCACCAGCGGCCCAGGTCGAGGATGCGCTGGAACCCGGCGCGGGCGTATGTCAATTGGGCTTCGTGAATAATGAGACCGAGATCCACCGAGCGTTCAGTGACTGCGTCCAGGATCTTGTCGAACGGCGTCACCACGGCCTCGAAATCCGGCTCGAACAGTTTCAGCGCAAGATACGCACTGGTGAGTTTTCCCGGAACTGCGATACGTTTGCCGCGGATTTCTTCAGGTTCCATGGGCTTGGTGGACACCAGCATGGGGCCGTAGCCGTCGCCGATGCTCGATCCACTGGCCATCAATACGTACTTGGAGGATACGTGCGGATAGGCATGGTACGAAATCGCGGTCAGATGATATTGTCCTTCAACGGCCTTGCGGTTTAGCGACTCGATGTCCTCCAGGACATGGCGAAAGGAGACCATCGACGAACGGACTTTTTTTGTAGCCAGTCCGTAGAACATGAACGCGTCGTCGGAGTCGGGACTATGCGCGGTGATAATTTCCTGTGGTGAGGGAGACATTGTGGTGGCGCAGGACTTTCACCAGTATCACACTGGTTGGGGTTCGGAACAATCAAAGGAGGTCGACAGAAGAAACAGAAAAGGGCGACCACACCCCGTATCCCTTCGAGACTCGAAGAATGTCGTTGCCGACCATCAGTGCCGCGCAAGAGCGCGCTCAGCATGGCGAAATTTCCGTTCGGCCATGCGCATCCGATCGTTCGTCACTCTTCTTGCTGCCTGCTCTGAGGGATCAGTTGTGACCGCCCTGATCCTTGCCCGGTTCTATATCGGTCACCTCCCGCCGCCCCGTACTGCAAGCGGCTCTTGGTCCGAGAAGCCTACCGGATGCTTCCCGATTCACATTTTCGATCTACTGCCCAGGATTGTCAATAGTGCTAAAGGCCTAAGATGTGTAGTGAGCACAACAGCGTTTTGATCCGGGAAAGCTGGGGCCACAACCTCAATCCAATGTTCCATTGGCTTCGTAAAAAATCCACGGCGCTGAGCGGGGCGCCGGCCGTGCGACGGCAGAAAACGTACTCCGCGCAAAGCGGTTATGTGTATCAATATTTCTACGAAGGGCAGCGCCCCATGTCTTCGCAGCGGGGAACCGAGTACGTGTTCAACGTTTCGCCCGATCGCAAAACGTCGTCTCAGGTTTCAATCTTCATCAGCGACGAGGCCATGGCGAGCTGGCAGCAAGAAAGCGGCAGGGCGTTGAGCGCCACCGAGCGATACGCAATTGCAAAGATGTCGCTGTTCCAGGCGTTCGATGAACGTGAAACGCCGGAAGCGGCGTGCGCGGGCGTGCAAGTGGGTCCGGCGGACGTGCGCGCGATCCTTGCAAGCCTGAATATTGACTGAGTTATGATAAGAGCGGCGTATGTCACTGCCGCCGATGTCGTCGCTGGAACACCTGGGAAACCGGGCCTTTTCGTTCTATCCACCCATTCTCAACGTAGAAAACAACGAGTGGTTCTTCAGGCGCGCCAGCTGGGCCGAGATCCTGGTGATGAACTCGCGGAGCAAGGAAGAAATCTGGATTCCGCGCCGATTTCTTGGGGAGATCTCGCAGATCGAAGACCCGGTGGTGATTGTCGGGCTGGTGAAGGAACTCGAATACCGGGCCGGGGCGGTATGGCCGCACCAGCGTCGCGTGATCGAAATGCCGTTGGCGGTGGGCGAGCGACCGCGCACTCTGCCGCCACCCGGTGATGGGCTCGCGCCGGTGATCGGCATCCGCACGCCGAGCGTCACCGACTCGCGCATGGGAAAGCTGGTGGGTTTCACCATTCTGGTGGGTGTGGTAGCCAGTTTCGTAGCTGTGAATGTGCTGCGCCAGGTTTCGCTCAAACCGCAATATGAGCTTACCTCCGACGACGATTACGACGCGGTCGTGCGAAAGCTCGGGCCTCCGGCGGAAGATCACTGGCGGTCCGACAGACCCGCGATCCAGTTTCGCAGCCTATGGTACCCGCAACGCGGCTGCTTCGTCATCCTGATGGGGGACGGGAGAAGCGACGTGCGGTACATCGGCAGGATGGATGCCAGGTGGACCCCGATCCACTGGGTGGTGTTGCCTGCCGGGGGCAGTACGCAGTCCACGCTGCGCGGTCTCCCAAAATTCTGAATGCCGTTGACGACTTCGGAGCCGGCCGCCGCTTCCGGAAAACTCAAGCGATTTCTGGGGCAGCTGATCTGGGCGGCCGTGGCCGTCGTTGCAGCTTTCTCGCTGGGGGCGATGGCGGTGAATCGCGGGGAACACATAAACAGCGCCTGGCTGGTGCTTGCCGCGGTCTGCACCTACATGATCGGGTTCCGGTTCTACGCGCGATTCATCGCTGCGCGCGTGATGGCCCTCGATAACCAGCGGGCGACCCCCGCCGAGCGGCTGGAAAACGGGCACGACTTTGAACCCACGAACAAATGGATTTTGTTCGGCCATCATTTTGCCGCGATCGCCGGTCCGGGGCCGCTGGTTGGGCCTGTGCTGGCGGCGCAATTCGGGTACCTGCCCGGCACGCTATGGATCATCATCGGGGCGGTCGTAGGCGGCGCCGTGCAGGACTTTGTGATCCTGTTCGCTTCTATGCGGCGTGATGGCAAGTCGTTGGGGAAGATGGCGCGCGAAGAGATCGGCAAACTCGGCGGCTTTGTTGCACTGTTGACGGTGCTGCTGATCATGATCATTCTGCTGGCGGTGGTGGCGCTGGTTGTGGTGAATGCACTGGCGGGCAGCCCCTGGGGCACCTTCACGATTGCCGCGACCATGCCCATCGCCCTCTTCATGGGTTGGTATCTGCGCTACCGGCGGCCGGGCAAGGTGCTGGAGTGTTCAGCCATTGGATTTGTGCTGGTACTGGCTGCCATCTTCGCCGGCCAGTGGGTGGCGCAATCGCACACGTGGGCTCCGGTGTTTACGCTGTCCGCTGTGGCGCTGGCTTTCGCCATCACGCTTTACGGATTCCTGGCCAGCGCGCTGCCGGTTTGGCTTTTATTGGCCCCGCGTGACTATCTCAGCACGTTCGTCAAGCTGGGCGTGATCTTTCTGCTTGCCGCCGGCATCGTGTTCGTGCGCCCAGAGCTGGAACTGCCGGCCTTCACGCGTTTCACCGACGGCAACGGTCCGATCTTTGCGGGGAAGATTTTTCCATTCTGCTTTATCACCATAGCCTGTGGAGCGATTTCCGGATTTCACTCTTTGATCTCTTCGGGCACCACGCCCAAGATGATTACGAAAGAGTGGCACGCCTGGCCGGTGGGCTATGGCGCGATGTTGCTGGAGAGCCTGGTGGCTGTGATGGCCATGATCGCGGCCTGCGTGATGCACCCCGGCGTGTACTTCGCGGTGAATTCACCGGCGGGGATCGTGGGCGGGACACCGGCGGCCGCGGTGGCCACCATCAGCTCCTGGGGATTTCCGGTGAGCGTAGCCGAAATGCAGCAACTGGCGCACACGGTCGGCGAGCAGACGCTGTTCTATCGAACCGGCGGCGCACCCTCGCTCGCGCTGGGCATGGCCCACATCTTCGCGCATTCCGGCGGCGGCCGGGCGGTCATCGGGTTCTGGTATCACTTCGCCATCATGTTCGAGGCGCTGTTCATCCTCACCGTGATTGATGCGGGAACCCGCGTGGGGCGCTTCATGCTGCAGGATGTGCTGGGGCACGTGCATCCTGCGCTGGGCCGCACCAGTTGGATGCCGGGCGTTCTGATGACCTCGGGCGCCGTCGTTGTCGCCTGGGGCTATTTCCTGTACCAGGGGGTGCGCGATCCGCTGGGCGGCATCAACTCGTTGTGGCCGCTGTTTGGAATTGCCAACCAGCTACTGGCGACCATCGCCCTGTGTGTGGCTACCACGATTCTGATCAAGATGCATCGCGCGCGGTATATCTGGATCACGGGCCTGCCGCTTCTTTGGCTAGTGACCGTGACTTTTACGGCCGCATGGCAGAAAATTTTCTCACCCATGCCGCGCATCGGCTTTTTAGCGCAAGCCAGGCAACTGCAAGCGACGCTGGGATCGGGCGCGCGGATCGCCGAGACCCAGGCCTTGATCTTCAATGCGCGGCTCGATGCGGTGGTGTGCGGGGTCTTCATGATCCTCGTCGCGATTATCCTGGTCGACTCGCTCCGCATTTGGGCGGGCATCTTCGCGGGCTCCCGGACGTCGCAGGTGTTGGAGGCTCCTTTCGTGCTGTCCCGCCTCTCTACGGAGGAAGCGTGACGCGGCTGCGCATGTTCCGCAGTTTGATGCTGGCGTTGCTGCGCGAGCTGGCGGATGAAGCCGCCTACCAGCGGCATCTCGCCGCGAAAGACTGTGCGCATTCGCCCGACGAGTGGCGGAAATTTTCCGACGAACGGCTGCGCGCAAAATATTTCCGGCCTAAGTGCTGTTAATTTCGAGGCCACTGGCAACGCGCGTCCACCTGCTGCGGTAAACTGACGAATTCATGCCTGGACCCCGGTTCGACACCCGGCCGGTGCTAGTGTTGCTCGCCCTGCTGGTTGTTCCGCCGCTATCCCCGCAAAGCGCCCCGCCCGCGCCAGCCGGTATGCTGCCGGCCAAAGGCGCTCTCGATTACATCGTGGAATGGCGTCTGATCGACGCAGGCAAAGCCAGGCTCACCTGGACCGCGGCGGCGGCCTCACGTCCGGGTTCGGAAATCCATCTGCACCTTGAATCCACTGGCCTCGTGTCCAGGCTTTACAAGGTGGATGACGACTATACGGCGGATCTGACTGGCGCGCTTTGTGTTCGCGACACGCACCTGAACGCGCATGAAGGCAGCCGGAACCGGGAAACCGCGGTGCACTTCGATCCCGAAACGAAGAAAGCCAGCTATCTGGAGCGGGACATGCAGACGCGCGCGGTAGTACTTGCCAAGGAGACGGACATCCCGGCGTGCATCCATGACGTGATCGGAGGTCTCTTCTTTCTCCGGACGCTCAGTCTGGAGCCGGGCCGGTCGATCGAGGTTCCGGTAAGCGATGGCAAGAAGACGGTGGCTGCCAAGGTCTCAGCTCTGGGCCGTGAATCGATCAAGGTGCCCGCGGGAACGTTCAAGACGATTCGCTACGAAGCTTTTCTATTCAGCAACGTGTTGTACCGCCGGGACGGCCATTTATATGTCTGGCTCACCGATGACGGGCGGAAACTCCCGGTGCGCATTCAGGTGCGGCTGCAGTTCGCAATCGGAACCATTACATTTCAATTGGAGAAGGAAGAGACGACATGAAGCGCGTGGCAGTTGTGGCGTTGGTTTTGCTGGCCGCACCAGCCCTTTATTCCCAGACGCAGCCCGCGGCGCCGGCCGCTCAAACCGCGGCGCCATCCAACCCGCTGCTTTCCAATAACGATGCACTGGCTCTGCTGCGGCGCATTTCCCAGTTAATGGAGTCGACCATGGCGGCGACGCCGGGCATGACGCGGGCCGCGGCGCCGCTGCTCGAGAACGTCAAGCAAGCCTTGGGGAACATTGAATCGACGTCCTCGCAAAACGCCGGCCAGGTCTATAACCTGCTGGCCAACGTGCGCGCCTACCTGGCGCTCTCGGACGCTTTACCCAAGCAGTATCCATTCGCGGAAACGGCGCGCAAGCAAGTGGCGGAACTGCGCGACTCGGTGGACCGCATGGACTCGGATTTCGCGGCGCTACTCGACTACAGGGATGAGCAGATTCGCGGCGCAGACCGGGATAATCTGAAGCGCTATGCCGACGAGAATGCACGCTTGGGAGCGCCTGCTGCGAATGCCGCGCGCGTGGTCTTTCTGGGCGATTCGATCACCGATGGCTGGCGCCTGACGGAATATTTCTCCGGCCGGGATTTCGTCAACCGCGGCATCAGCGGCCAGATTACCGGCGAGATGCTGGGCCGCATGATGGCGGACGTGATCGACCTGAAGCCGGCCGCTGTACTGGTGCTGGCGGGCACCAACGACATCGCGCGGGGCGTTCCGGTCTCAACCATCAAGAACAACCTCATGATGATCGCCGACCTCGCTGATTTTCATCACATCCGGCCGCTATTCTCCTCCATCCTTCCGGTGAGCGACTATCACAAGAACGTGAGCCCCCGCTTCGAAATGACGCGCCGCCGGCCGCCTGCTACTATTCTGGCGCTGAACCGGTGGCTGCAACAGTTCTGCGCACAGCGTGGTTACATTTACGTGGACTATTTTGCCTCAATGGTCGACTCCGCGGGGTACCTGCAAGCCGACCTCGCCGATGACGGGCTGCATCCCAACAGCAAGGGCTACCGCGTAATGGCGCCCCTCGCGCTGAATGCCATCGACCGCGCGGTCAGTCAGCAGCCCAAGAAGAAAAAGGGCAAACTGTTCTAGAAGGGGAGTTCAGCGATGAGTCACTGGACAAGAAGAACCTTCCTGGCAGCCGCTGCATGTTCAGCAGTAGCCGCGACCAAATCCAAAGCGCAGTCAGTCGTGCCCGACCCATATCTAGCCACATTTCCCTATGGCGCGGTCGAGCTGCTCACCGGTCCGCTGAGACGGCAGTTGGATGAAAATCATTCGTTTTTTCTGAATCTCAGTGAGGATCGGCTGTTAAAGATCTATCGGCAGCGTGCTGGGCTACCTGCGCCGGGGAGCGACATGGGCGGATGGTATGACGATTTCTGCCCGGGCGCGCACTTCGGGCAGTACGTTTCGGCATTGGCGCGCCTGGCGGCAATTACCGGTTCCGAACCAACCCGCGCGAAAGTGAAACGCCTGGTGCATGGCTATGCGCAGACCGTAGAGGATACCGGCAAGTTTTTCGTCGACCTTCGTTATCCGGGCTACACCTATGACAAGCTGGTCTGCGGCCTGCTCGACGCGCATTCCTGGGCCGGCGATGAGACCGCGGTGCCGGTCCTTTACGCCACCACACGGGCGGCAAAGCCGCACATGCCCGATCACGCTCTCACCCCGCAAGAGCAACAGGAGCGTCCGCATCGGGACGAGACCTATACCTGGGATGAGACATACACCATGGCCGAGAATCTGTTCCTCGCTTATGAGCGGACTGGAGACAGGCTCTTCTTCGACATGGCCAGCCGCTATTTGCTGGACCGCACTTTCTTTGATCCGCTGGCGCAGGGCCAAAACGTGCTGCCGGGGCTTCATGCCTACAGTCACGTGAACGCACTGAGCTCCGGCATGCAGGGCTACCTGAAGCTGGGAGATCCGAAATATCTTCATGCGGTCACCAATGCCGTCGAGATGATTTGGAGAGACCAGAGCTTTGCTACCGGCGGCTGGGGGCCAAACGAGGGCTTCGTCGAGCCCGGCAAAGGACTGCTCGGGGCGAGCCTGACAGACACGCACCGCAGCTTTGAGACACCCTGCGGAGCCTACGCACATTTCAAAGTGATGCGATATCTGCTGGCCCTCACAGGGGATGCGCGCTACGGTGACAGCCTGGAGCGCGTTCTTTACAACACCATACTCGGC
>Ga0335077_10006610_pt1 | contig 14330 bp, 14 predicted proteins | sample Lox_Sample_31_FD_207151 | JGI IMG/M metagenome (GOLD analysis project Ga0335077, IMG submission 207151) | Soil microbial communities from Loxahatchee National Wildlife Refuge, Florida, United States - Lox_Sample_3.1 | ecosystem: Environmental > Terrestrial > Soil > Wetlands | place: USA...
CCGGGTGGGGTGAGCGGCCGTGCCGGAATCGCAAGCGCGCGTTGCGCGCTTGTCACCGCCTCCCGCTGCGCTTCGCGCAGCGACCTCCCCCCTCCAGGGGGGAGGTCAGAACAGAGACGCGTCGCTGTTTGACATTGTGGTTCGAAGCGCGATGCAAAACGTGCCGCCGGAATATCGCGTGTTTGCTCCGCCCCCGCGAAGCGGGGGAGGATGAAACGGGGCTCGCTGTTTGACATTGTGGAGCGGAGGGGGTCGCACGATGCCATCGCGTCGCGAGAACGAGGGAGCTTGTGCTGTTTACGTCACCTTCCCCGCTGGGCAACGGCAGAGGACGGACCTGAGGCACCGCGCGGCGCTACTGCACCTTCAGACCCATCAGATTGGCGATGAGGTTGCGTTGAATTTGCGACGTGCCGGCGGCGATCGTCGAAGCGCGCGAGTCGCGGTAGTGACGCTCCATGTCGAACTCGGCGCTGTAGCCGAAGCCGCCCATCACCTGCATGCCCTGGCTCGCGATCTTCACATAGGTCTCGGTGGCGTGAAGTTTTGCCATGGTGATCTCGCGCAGCGCCGTCTCGCCGTTCGCCACCATCCAGGCGGCGCGCCACAGCAGCAGCCGCGCGGCATCGACCTCGGTCTGCATGTCGGCGAGCATGTGCGCAATCGCCTGATTGGTGCCGATCGGCCGGCCGAACTGCTTGCGGTCCTTGGCATATTGCAGGGCGAGATCGACCGCGCCCTGCGCCGCGCCGACATTGCCGGCAGCCGAGGTGACGCGCTCGACCTGCAGGCCCGACATCACGCAGTCCCAGCCGTTGTTCTCACCGCCGACCAGACGATCGGGCGGCACCCGGACATTGTCGAAGGTGAGCTCGTAGGTGCCGGTCGAGCGGCGGCCGAGCATATCGAGCTTGCGCAGCGTCAGGCCCGGCGCATCGTTGTCGACCAGGAACAGCGACATGCCCTGCCGGTAATGCGCTTTAGGATCGGTCTTCACATAGACGTTGATGACGTTGTTCTTGGCGCCCGCAGTCGAGGCCCAGATCTTCTGGCCGCTGATCACCCACTCGTTGCCGTCGCGCACCGCACTGGTGCGCATGGCGCCAATGTCCGAACCGGCGTCGGGCTCCGACATCGAGATCGAGAACTTGACCTTGCCGGCAAAAAGCTTCGGCAGCCATGCGCGCTTCTGCTCGTCGGACGCCTTGCGCACCAGGTTGAGGCCGCAAAAGATCGGGCCGCCATAGGCCATCACCAGGTCGGCACTGCCGCTATAGGCGATCTCCTCGGCGACGATCGCCATGTCCATCAGGCTGCCGCCGGCGCCGCCATATTCCTCGGGAAATGGCAGCGCCAGAAGTCCGGCCGCGACCCAGGCCTGATAGAGGTCTTCCGGATAAGTGCGCTCCTTGTCGTGCTTGCGGATGTAGTCGCGCGGCGCATGTTTCTGCATCAGCTTGCGCACGCTATCGCGCAGCAGCCGCTGTTCCTCGGTGAACCCGAAATCCATCTGTGTTCCTCCACGCGCGCGAGACGAGCGTCAGCGCATGCTGTCCGGCATGATGGCCTGGCGGCCGAGCTGCTGCCACGCTGCCGGCGCACCGGCTTTCTTGGCGGCTTCGCCGGGCGGCAGCTTCGTGTCCCAGCGCATGCCGATGAAGCGCTGACCGCTGACGCCGTCCGAGGCATTCGAGCACAGCCAGATGAGCGGCGGCACCATGACCTCGGGCGCAATCAGCTTGCTGCGGTCGGGCGACTGGGTTTCGGACACCATGCGGGTATTGGCGGCGCCGCCCGGCACCAGGACATTGGCGGTGACGCCGGTGCCCTCGAGCTCCTGGGCGAAGGCGAGCAGATGCGCTTCGTTCGCCGCTTTCGAGCCGCCATAGGGCTGCATGCCGCCGCGCCACATCGTGTCGAGGCTGGTCGTCACGTTGATGATGCGGCCGGAGCGCTGCGCCAACATGCTCGGCAGCACAGCCCGCGTCATCAGGAAGGCGGCGACGACATTGACCTCGATGATGCGGCGAAACTCCGTCGGCGCCACGTCCCAGAGCTTGGCGGCGCGACCGTCGCCGCGCAGCAGGCCGATGTTGACGCCGGCATTGTTGACGAGCACGTCGAGCCGTCCGAAACGTTCGAGCGCGCGGCGCACGATCTGCGGCCCGGCGGCGTCGTGCGTCACGTCGATGGCGATGTCGAGCAGGCGCTCGCCGGCGCCGTGCTGTTGCGCCAGTCTTGTGAGCTCGCCGAGCGCCGGTGGATCGAGTTCCACCGCAGCGACGCGCGCGCCGGCATCGAGCAGGCCCAACGTCATGACCCGGCCGAGGCCGCGTCCGGCGCCGGTGACGATGACAGCTTTGCCGTCCAGCGTTCCCGCCATGGCACAAACCTATTGAATCGTGATGTGGCGCTCGCGGATCACGGTGCCGAAATGCTCCGCCGTCGCGCGCCACAGCTTGGTGAATTCCTCCGGCGTGCCGCCGCCCGACTGCCAGCCGTCTTCCGCGAAACGCGCCTTGAGTTCGGGGCTGCGCACCACCGTCGTGATGTCGGCGGCGATCTTGTCGACGATCGGCTTCGGCGTCGCGATCGGCGCGAACAAGGCGAACCAGTTGTCGGCTTCGAAGGCGGTGTAGCCCGCTTCGGCGAAGCTCGGCACGTCGGGGACACTCGGATTGCGCTGTGTACCGGTGATGCCGAGCGCACGCACCTGGCCGGATTTGATCAGCGGCTTCGACGAACCCATTTCGCCGAACACGACCGGGATGTGGCCGCCGATCAGGTCCTGCATCGCCGGCGCCACGCCGCGATAGGCGACGTGCTGGAATTGCGTGCCGTATTGCAGGTTGAACATTTCGCCGATCAGGTGCTGCTGCGAACCCGCGCCGGGACTGCCATAGGGCACCGGCTTGGTCTTGGCGTAGTCGACCAGTTCCTTCATGGTGTGGAATTCCGAAGACGGCCCGACCAGGCAGGTCAGCGGCGAGGTGACGAGCACGGTGACGCCGGCAAAATCGCGCACCGGATCATAGGTCAGGTTGGGATTGAGATATTGCGCGATGGCGTGGCTGCCGGCGACGCCGATCAGCAGCGTGTAACCGTCGGCCGGCTGATGCGCGACATATTCACTGGCGACGGCACCGAGCGCGCCGGCTTTGTCCTCGACCAGGACCGTCTGGCCCCAGAGCGCGCTCAGTTTCGGCGCGATCAGCCGCGCCACGATGTCGACGCCGCCGCCCGCCGCGAATGGCACGATGAGACGGACCGGCCGATTGGGAAAGTCGCCGGTCTGTGCCGGCGCGCCGGTGTGCCACGCCAGCACAAACGCGAGCGTGGCGATCGCCCGGAGAGTCCTGACCATGCGCTGATCCTTTCGTTGTGCGCGGACGGCGGCGAAAGAGCGGGCACCGCTTGCGGCGCGCCGCTAGCGCCAGGCGTCGATCGAAACGGTCTTGCGATATTTGGCGCCCATCATGCGCCAATAGCCGTTGGCCTCGCCGCCGACGACCACGACGTTGATCTCGTTCTCCGGGAAGATGCGGATCGGCTCGTCGGGCTTGGCCTTGAGCCAGGTCGCCATCGGCTCCTGACCGAAGGTCGCCCAGGGATAAACGTAATTCTGCACGAGCTGCAGGTCCCAATAGCGGCCGGCCGGCATCTCGCCGGTCTCATGGATGAAGCGGATCAGCTTCTGTTTGGTGTCGAAGCCGCCGCGGTCGATGAACTGCCGCGCAGTGATCGGATCGAGCAGGAGACACGGCATCGATTGCGCGTCGACGCCGGCGAGCATGTCGCGCACGTGTTCGCGCCAGTATTTTTCGCGCAGGCCGAGGCAGAACGTAGTCGAGCGACAACCAAAGAATATGCTGACGGTAGAGTCGGTGGGCTTGAAGCCCTTCTGCACGTGCAGCGGCTCCCACGGGCTCTTTTCTTCGTTCTCCGCGAAAGTGATGTTGTTGTAGCTGTAGCTGTTGCCCTGCGAGCCCATATAGGTCTCGCCCGGCACGGAGCCGCCCTGCAGGTTCTGCGACAGCAGACCATAGGCGCGCCCAATCGTGGCATTGGCGTGATTGTAGGGACCCATCGCGCCGACGCCGCTGTTCATGCCGATCTCGTGGCGGATCGGGCCGTTGACCACGACCATCATCGCCGACGAGCTCGAGCTCGACGAACGCGCCGAAAGCTCGGACGCGGCAAGCGCGAGGATTACCGGGAAATACTCCGGCCGCGCACCGGCCATCACGGCGTTGACGGCGACCTGCTCGACGGTGAACTGCCAGGCGGCGCGGAATTCGACCGGCTGCATGTGGCCGACGATCTCGTCCGCCGCATGGCTCGTGCCCTTGAGCATGACGTCGACGCGCGCGCGCGTCGGCAGCACGATCGGCAGCTTGTCGGTCCAATTATTGTCGAGAAACAACTGCTGGAGATTGTCCTCGGTATCCGGACCGATGGACTGCGCGATCGGCGCCTCAGTGGTCGGCATGAACGCCGTCCAATGCCGTGGTCAGCGCCTGGACCACCTCCTGCATCACCGGACGGCCGGTGATCGGGTCTTTGCCGTTGACATAGGCGGCGAGCTCACCAGCGCTCTTGCCCATGACCGGCTGCGGCACGAAGGCGCGCGGCGCTTGCGGCAAACCGGCCATCTTGGCGACCGAAGCCACGACCTTGTCGAACTTGTCGGTGTGCAGCGCGACCGTCGGCACGCCATATTTGGTCTCGAGCGTGATGGCGTGGGTGGTGACTGCGGGCGCGCAATTGCTGCAATGACCGACGCCGATGATCGCTGCGGCGCCATTTTGTTTGATCTCGTCCCAGGTCTTCGGGTCGTCCTTCTGGTAGGTCGCCGACAGCGAGACGATACGGGTTTTCACGCTCGGCATATGCGCGGCGAACCAGGCTTCGACCTGTTTCAAGAGTTCAATCGAATCGTCGAATCGGCAGTCGACCAGAAAGATCGTCTTGCCGTCGAGGCTTTCGGGCCGCGGCGCCGCCTGCTTGCGGGTGACTTTCGGCGGCGTGCCGAGCGGGCTCAAGACGTTGAACGTCGGCTCGGCAGAACGGCTTTCTGCGGGCGAAATGATCTTGTTCATCGTCGGTCCTCTGGGCGGCGCAACGCAATTTTAGCGAAGTATACGGCCGCGCTGATGACGCGCCAAGCAGGCGGTTGCGCATGGCAGGTCGCCCGCCTATATTCCGGCTGCATTTCCGGTCATCCGTGATGACGTGAGTGGCTTCGCCCGTAAGGGCGGGCGGAGCGCAGAGGAGATTTAGCCATGGCAGTCCAGCCGCTGATGCCCAAAGCCACCGCCGTTTGGCTGGTCGAGAACACTTCGCTGTCGTTCGATCAGATCGCGCAGCTATGCAACCTCCATCCGCTGGAGGTCAAAGCGATCGCCGATGGCGATTCAGCGCAGGGCATCAAGGGGCTCGATCCGATCCTGACCGGGCAGTTGACCCGGGAAGAGATTGCTGCCGCGGAAGCCGATCCGAGCCGCCGTCTGCACATCGCCGATCCCAAAGTACGCCTGCCGGAGAGCAAGCCGAAGAAGGGTCCGCGCTATACTCCGGTGTCGCGCCGGCAGGATCGCCCGAATGCCATTCTCTGGCTCGTGCGCAACCATCCCGAGCTCAAGGACAGCCAGATCATGCGGCTGGTCGGCACCACCAAGTCGACCATCGCGGCGATCCGCGACCGCACCCATTGGAACTCGGCGAGTCTGACGCCGCTCGATCCGGTCACGCTCGGGCTTTGCTCACAGATCGACCTCGACCTCGAAGTGCAGCGCGCCGCCAAGGAAAAACCGGTTCCGGTCGAGGAACAGGGTGCGACCCTGCTGCCGGCCTCGGTCACCACGGCGCCGAAGCAGGAGCCGGAACCGGCCGCCGCCAAGAAGCCCGGCGACGAACTCAACGTCGAAGCGGTATTCGCCAAGCTCAAGCAGCTCGGCGGCAAGAGCGAATAAGCGCTCTTTTGGTAGCGCACGGCGCCGCGTCAGGGCGCGCCGACGCCCTTGCCCTTCAGCGCATCGCCGATCTCGTCGAGGACCGCCGGATCGTCGATCGTCGCCGGCATGGCGAAGCTTTCACCATCGGCGATCTTTTTGATCGTGCCGCGGAGGATCTTGCCCGAACGCGTCTTCGGCAGCCGCCCCACCGTGATGGCGAGCTTGAAAGCGGCAACGGGGCCGATCTTCTCGCGAATGAGCGCGATGCATTCCTTCTCGATCTCGGTCGGCGGCCGGTTGACGCCGGATTTGAGCACAATGAAGCCGCACGGCACCTCGCCTTTGAGCTCGTCCTTGATGCCGAGCACGGCGCATTCGGCGACATCGGGATGTGCGGCCAGTACTTCTTCCATGCCGCCGGTGGAAAGCCGGTGCCCGGCGACGTTGATGATATCGTCGGTGCGGCCCATGACGAAGACGTAGCCGTCTTCATCCTTGAAGCCGGCATCGGCGGTCTTGTAGTAGCCGGGAAATTCCTCGAGATAGCTTTCGCGCATACGCGCGTCGGCCTGCCACAGAGTCGGCAGGCAGGCAGGCGGCAGCGGCAGCTTGACGACGATCGACCCCATCTTGTTGGCCGGCACTTCGTGGCAGCCTTCGTCGACGATGCGCAGGTCGTAGCCCGGCATCGGCACGGTCGGCGAGCCGTGCTTGACCGGCAGCATGCCGAGCCCGAGCGGATTGCCGGCGATCGCCCAGCCGGTCTCGGTCTGCCACCAGTGGTCGATCACCGGCACATTGAGAAGCTTTTCGGCCCAGATCACGGTGTCGGGATCGGCGCGCTCGCCGGCGAGAAACAGCGCGCGAAATTTCTTCAGATCGTAATGCGCCAGGAGTTTGCCCTGCGGGTCTTCCTTCTTGATGGCGCGAAATGCAGTCGGCGCCGTGAACATGACCGTGCAATCGTGTTCGGCGATCACGCGCCAGAACGCGCCGGCATCCGGCGTACCGATCGGCTTACCCTCGTAGAGAATCGTGGTGCAACCGTGAAAGAGCGGCGCATAGACGATATAGCTGTGGCCGACTACCCAGCCGACATCGGAAGCCGCCCAATACACTTCGCCGGGCTCGACGCCGTAGAGATTCTTCATCGACCATTTCAACGCCACCATGTGCCCGCCGTTGTCGCGGACGACGCCCTTCGGGCGGCCGGTGGTGCCCGACGTGTAGAGAATATAGAGCGGATCGGTGGCCTCGACCGGCACGCAGTCGTAGGCCGAGCGGGCGTGAACCAACGCGTGATCGCGCATCCTGGTCCAGTCGCGGTCGCGGGCCTCGATCATCTCGGCTCTGGCCTGCGGCCGCTGCAGAATAAGACACGCTTCGGGCTTGTGCTGAGCGAGCGTGATCGCCTCGTCGAGCAGCGGCTTGTAGGCGACGATGCGGCCGGGCTCGATGCCGCAGCTTGCCGACAGAATGACTTTCGGCTTGGCGTCGTCGATGCGGGTGGCGAGCTCGCGCGCGGCAAAGCCACCGAACACCACCGAATGAATGGCGCCGATGCGCGCGCAAGCGAGCATCGCGATCATCGCTTCGGGCACCATCGGCATGTAAAGGATCACCCGATCGCCTTTGCCGACGCCGAGATCGCGCAGCATGCCGCCGAGCACCTGCGTCTCGGTCATCAGACGATGATAGGTGATGGTCCGTTTTTGTCCGGCAAGCGGTGAATCGTAAATGATCGCTGGCTGGTCGCCGCGCCCGGCATTGACATGGCGGTCGACCGCGTTGAAGCAGGTGTTGCAGACGCCGCCGACGAACCAGCGGCCATAGATGCCGGCCGATGGATCAAATACCGCTTTCGGTTTTTCGAACCACGCCACGTCCTCGGCAGCTTCGCGCCAGAACTCAAACGGATCGCGTTGCCACTGCGCATAAATCTCGTGATACCGGCTCGAACGGGCATCCATGGCGTATCACCTCGGCGTTTGACCCCTTCCGCTGCGCCCTGGCGGGCCGCGGCAGGCGCGCTTTCCGGCGACTGCCGACCTGGCGCGCGGATAGCCGGGCCAGTTCGAACATGGCGCACCGCTTTCGGCTCAGGATGACCGATCACAGCACCATTGCAAAGCCGTCCCGTTTTGGCGGCTCCGCCATGCAGGATGCCACTGGCGCTCAAAGCTGCGCTTTGATCTATGTCAGCACGTCACGCCATCACAGCTTTGTCCCGCCCGATCGTGATCACTGATCCGCTGTTCTACATCCTCGCCATTCCGTCCGTGATCCTGCTCGGGCTCGGCAAAGGCGGCTTTGCCGGGCTCGGCATGGTCTCGGTGCCGCTGCTCACGCTCGCGGTGCCGACTCTGCAAGGCGCGACGATCCTGCTGCCCATCCTGATTACCCAAGACGCGATCTCAGTATGGACCTATCGCCGGCAATGGAGTGCCTGGAACCTGAAGGTGCTCGTTCCCGGCGCCGTCATCGGCATGGGCGCGGGCACGCTGTTCGCCAGCTACGTCTCCAACGCCGCAATCGAGCTCGCCGTCGGCATCATCGGGCTGAGCTTCGTGCTCTACCGCTGGGTCGGCGGCTGGCTATGGCCGCATCTCGCGCGCATCGGTGACGAGCCGTGGCGGCCGCATCCGGCGCTCGGCGTCTTCTGGGGATCGCTGTCAGGTTTCATGTCGCTTCTCGTCAATGTCGGAGCGCCGCCTTATCAGATACACATCCTGCCGCAGCGCCTCGACAAGCTGACCTTCGTCGGCACCACCGTTATCTTCTTCGCCTTCATGAATCTGATGAAGATCGCGCCGTATTTCCTACTCGGCCAGTTCTCGACCCGCAACTTCGCGACCTCGGTCGCGCTGCTGCCGCTTGCGGTCGCGGCCAATTTCTTCGGCATCTGGCTGGTGCGCAGGACGCCGACCGACCGTTTCTACCGCATCACCTATTTCTTGATGTTCGGCATCTCGTTGGCGCTGATCTGGCAGGGCGCGACGGCCGTGCGGCATTGATCGCAGCCGGCATTTCGCTAGGCTGAACGGCAAGGCTGCGGCTACAGCCGCCGGGACAAACAGCCATGGCGACGCCCTACGACACCGATCTCGATCGCAACGCGGCAAATTTTCAGCCCCTGACCCCGCTGTCATTTCTGGCCCGCGCCGCCGAAGTCTATCCGGACCACATCGCGATCATTCACGGCAAGCGCAGGTTTACCTATCGCGAATTCTTTGCCCGCGCGCGGCGGCTTGCTTCAGCGCTTACGCGCCGCGGCATCAAGCGCGGCGAGACCGTCGCAGTCGTCTTGCCGAATACGCCGGCGATGCTCGAAGCCCATTACGGCGTCGCCATGGCGGGCGCGGTGCTCAACTCCATCAACACCAGGCTCGACGCCGAGATCATCGCCTTCACACTCGATCATGGCGACGCCAAGGTGCTGATCGCCGACCGCGAATACGCCAAGGTCGTCAAGGCTGCGCTTTCAAGCTGCAAGGCAAAACCGCTCGTCGTCGACTATGACGACCCCGAATTCACTGGACCGGGCGAGCGGCTCGGCAATCTCGAATACGAGGAGCTGCTGCGCGAAGGCGACGCCGACTTCGCCTGGCTGATGCCGAACGACGAATGGGCCGCGATCGCGCTGAACTACACGTCCGGCACCACCGGCGATCCAAAGGGCGTCGTCTATCATCATCGCGGCGCTTACCTCCTCGCGCTCGCCAATGTCATCACCTGCGGCATGGCCAAGCATCCGGTCTATCTGTGGACGCTGCCGATGTTCCACTGCAACGGCTGGTGCTTTCCGTGGACGCTGTCGGTGGTCGCGGGCACGCATATCTGTCTGCGCGCGGTGCGCGCCGCGCCGATCTACGACGCCATCGCGGCCTACAAGGTGACGCACCTTTGCGGGGCGCCGATCGTGATGTCGACGTTGCTCACCGCGCCGCCGCACGAGCGCAAGCCGCTGCCGCACGTGGTCGAGTTCGTCACCGCCGCGGCGCCGCCGCCCGAAGCGGTGCTTGCGGCCATGAAAGCCGCTGGCTTCAACGTCACCCATGTCTACGGCCTCACCGAAGTCTACGGACCGGCGAGCGTCAACGACTGGCATCGCGAATGGGATGCGTTGCCGGCCGCCGAGCAGGCGGCGAAGAAGGCGCGCCAGGGCGTGCGTTATCCGGTGCTCGAAGGCCTCGACGTGCTCGACCCCGCAACCATGGAGCCAGTGCCGCGCGACGGCGAGACACTCGGCGAAGTCATGTTCCGCGGCAATGTGGTGATGAAGGGCTATCTGAAGAACAAGGCGGCCACCGAAGCGGTCTTTGCCGGTGGCTGGTTCCACTCTGGCGATCTCGGCGTCATTCATCCCGACGGCTACATCCAGCTCAAGGACCGCTCCAAGGACATCATCATCTCCGGCGGCGAAAACATCTCGTCGATCGAGGTCGAGGACGCGCTCTACAAACATCCGGCGGTGCAAATCGTCGCGGTGGTCGCCAAGCCGGACGACAAGTGGGGCGAGACGCCATGCGCCTTCGTCGAATTGAAACCCGGCATGACGGCAACCAGCGAGGAATTGATCGGCTGGTGCCGCACGCACCTCGCCGGCTACAAATGCCCGCGCTACGTCGTGTTCACCGACATCCCCAAGACCTCGACGGGGAAAATCCAGAAATTCAAGCTGCGCGACATCGCGAAGGCGGTGTGATGGCCGCCACGGCGGCGTCTTGCAACGCGTCGCGCATGACCATGCCGGGCGGCAGATATGAAAATACCCGGCGCTGGCCGGGCATTTGGAAAAAAGTCTACAGCTTCCCCGTTTCCCGGGGATCGGCGGCCGGGGACGCCGCTCTTGCCCTGCTAGTGGACAACCGCGTCCTGCTTGAGACGCGCGATTTCGTCTTTCACGTGCAACTTACGCCGCTTCAATTCCGCGACAACAAGGTCATCCGTCGAAGGATGCGCAAGCGCCTCGCTGAGCTCCTGCTCGAGCGCCTGATGCCGTTTTTCGAGTTCCGTAAGGTGCGATTCAATCGCCATGTAGCGAGCCTCCATGCGTCAGATCGGGATCTGAGCGGACCATCCTACGCCAGCATAACGCAAACGCATCTTACTGCGTTCATGGCGCGGCGAAAATCCCCGCTGTGCACCACTTGGCGTCGCAGCAGCTCTGCGGACTTGTCGGCCATTAACCAAAACGCGATAATCTCTAGGCACTTACCGGCCGTATACCCTGCCAAGACACGGCCCAGGCGATCAGGCGGGCAATGAACAAAGAGGAAGAACGCGAGCTTCGGGCGCAGCTCGCGCGCCTGCAGCAGGAGCATCGCGACCTCGACGCCGCAATCGCGGCGCTGCAGGAGTCGCCGGGCGCCGACGTCATCCAGGTGCAGCGATTGAAAAAACGCAAGCTGCAACTGCGTGACCGCATTACCTTCATCGAAGACCAGCTAACGCCGGACATCATCGCTTGAAGCGGCGCGGCGCGGCATACGCCGATCGCCCCAGCGCGCAGCCTTGCGCGCATACATCGCCGCGTCAGCGCTGGCGATCACGTCGGCCGGACTGTCGAGCGGGCCAAGCATGGCGACGCCCGCCGAAGCGCCAACCACCAGGCTCGATGCGGCCCATTGCACCGCAGTCGAATAAACCGCGGCTTCGAGCGAAGCAGCCTTGGCGGCAGCAGTTGCGGCGTCGACATTCCACAGCAGCAGGACGAACTCATCGCCGCCAAGTCGCGCCACCACATCGGAGGCGCGCACATGGCGGACCAGCAACGCGGCGATCGTCTTGAGAACCGCGTCGCCCGCCGCATGGCCGTGACGATCATTGACCGGCTTGAAATGATCGAGGTCGAGATAAACGAGCGCGGCGGTAGCGCGGTAGCGTTTCACATAAGCAAGCGAGCGGGCCAGTTCGCGCTCGAAGCCGCGGCGATTGAGGATGTCGGTCAGCGGATCGACATCGACACGTGACTCCAGATCGGCGATGCGGGCACGTGAGGCTTCAAGCTGCACGGTGAGCGCGTCGACCTCGGCCGCAAGCCGCCTGACGCCGGCACGCGATGGCGCACGCTGCGGCCGGTCGTCATGCTCCGCGTTGCGTCCGCTCGCGCCCGTCGTCCGTCCTGGCTTGGCCAAGCCGAGGGCCTTGGGCGCGGTCTTTGCCGGCCTGCGCTTCATCGCCTCCCCGCTGCGAATCGCCCGTCCCTAGCTTGCACGGCCCGGCGGCCACGCGGCCGCCCGCTTGCGGGAAAAACTCCAATAAATCTCTATATTTAAGGGTCAGCGACAGATTGCCGCAGGGGCGGCGGCAGCGCCGATCGGGGGGATGCCGGTCAGACCGCCTGGATGAATCTGATCGGATCGGTCTGCACCGCATCGAAGATCGCCGCGGTCAAAGGCCCGCCGAACACGGCGCCGGTGTCGAGATTGAGTCTGTTGCCGCGCAGATCGGGCTGCCCGCCCGGCACCGGCGTGTGGCCGTGGACGATCAGGCGCCCATGGTCGCGTGCGTCGGAGAGGAACGGCTCGCGTGTCCACAACAGAGCGTGCTCGTCCTGGGCGTCGAACGGCTTGTCCGGATCGATACCGGCATGCACGAAGAAACGCCGGCCATCGTTGCAGCTAAGCTGCAGCGAGCGCAGCCAATCGAACGGCTCGCGCGGCAATGCGCGGGCGTTGCCGACACCGTAGCTGCGCAACGTCTCGGCACCGCCTTGCGACAGCCACAGATCCGGCATCGCGAGGCCGTCGATGACCGATAGCGCCATCGCCTCGTGGTTGCCGAGCAATGCGACGAAACGATCGGGTTGCTTGGCCTGCAGTGCGATCAAAAAATCGACCACACCGGCGCTGTCGGGCCCCCGGTCGATAAAGTCGCCGAGCAACACGAAGCTGACGGGGCGGTCGTTGGCGAACGCCTCACACTGCGCAATCACGCTTTGCAGTTTGTCGAGGCAGCCATGGACGTCGCCGATCGCGCAGGTCAGCAGCATGCTGCCCGCCTGCACTTTGTTGCGGCGCAAAGCGACGCGTAGCGGGTCTCAATCATGGCCATTTTCTGGCGTACCTGTTCAGTGAGGGTTCACCATGAAAATGGGAACTTTACAGCACAAGGGGCAGTTTGGATTTGTCATAAAAACCTGTTCGAGGTGATGTCATGAGGAAGGTTCTGACGACACTTGTTATGGCGGTCGGCCTGGGCGCCGCAGCCTTGGCAACGTCGAGCACGGCGGATGCACGGTGGTACGGTCGTTGGGGCTGGGGTCCCGGACCGTTCGTCGGCGGCCTCGCGGCTGGTGCGATCGTCGGCGGTGCGCTCGCGGCACCGTACTACTACCCATATGGACCGTACGGCTACTATGGCTATGGCCCTTATCCATATCCGCCGGCCTGCGCATGGCGCCCGGTGTGGAATGGATATCGTTGGATCAGGGCTTGCGTCTGAGCATAGAGACTGGGACGGTATAAGAGTGCGGCATGGCGTCGCCCTCGGGCGACGCAGCTCTGCATTTCTTCGTTAGCACCGCGCGCTCATGACGTCTCGCCGAGTGACGTTCGGCAGCCGGCCGGCGCAGCCGCGACACCATGACAAGATGCGCACCGCGACGTGCGGCCTGTACCGGTCGCAGAGCGACTTCTCGCGTTGCACGGCCCTTCGGCTGCCGTCCTCGGGTTTTGTTCTTTACGTCAAGTGAATTTGTCGCTGTCATCATTCGTGCCGATAGTTGAGTCTATGCGTTCGATGATTCCATGCCGATGCTGAGCAGCGCATGACCAATCCCTGCTCCGATCGGCGCACAGCGCGGCACCTGCGACCATGCGGCTCGGGACGACCAGACAACTGATTGATGACAGCAAGCCCAGCCAGACACTGCTGCGTGCCGGCGACACGGCGCGGCTGCTTGCGTGGCGCGCGCGCGGCCTTTTGCGCAGTGTTGTCGCGCGGCTCTGGCCGAAGGACCGGCCGTGGACCGCCCGCGCGATGACCGTCCTGCTCTGGATCGGTGGCGCGCTGCTTTGCATCTATGTCGGCTTCCTGGCGCTGCTTTATTTCACGCAGCGCTCGCTGATGTATTTCCCCGAGACGGTGCACACCGCGCCCGCTGCGGCCGGCCTGCCGGCCGCCGAGGAAGTGGCGCTCACCACGGCTGACGGTGAGCATATTCGCGCCTGGCACGTGCCGCCGACCGGCGGCAAGCCGGTGATCCTGTACTTTCACGGCAATGGCGGCGCGCTGCGCTATCGCGTCGAGCGCTTCAAGAAGCTGATAGCCGACGGCATCGGCCTCGTGGCCCTCGAATATCGCGGCTATGGCGGCTCGAGCGGCAGCCCGAGCGAGGCCGGCCTCATCGCCGATGCCGAGGCGGCCTATGCG
>Ga0335077_10006611_pt1 | contig 14330 bp, 12 predicted proteins | sample Lox_Sample_31_FD_207151 | JGI IMG/M metagenome (GOLD analysis project Ga0335077, IMG submission 207151) | Soil microbial communities from Loxahatchee National Wildlife Refuge, Florida, United States - Lox_Sample_3.1 | ecosystem: Environmental > Terrestrial > Soil > Wetlands | place: USA...
AGCCATGAAACGCGTAGTCGCGGCGCTCATTCTGCAGGATGGGAAACTGCTCGTGTGCCAGCGCACGCGGCATCAGACCATGCCGCTGAAATGGGAATTTCCCGGCGGAAAGATTGAGGAAGGCGAGCAGCCGCGTGACGCGCTGCGCCGTGAACTGGATGAGGAACTCGGCATCGCGGCGACGGTCGGCGATGAACTCGCCCGCATTCAACACGAGTATCCCAATGGTGCAATGGTCGAGCTCCGCTTTTACATCGTCCGTGAGTTCAAGGGAGAGCTTGAGAACCGCATCTTCCGCGATATGCAATGGGCGAAGCCCAGGGACCTGCCGGGATTCGATTTTCTCGAAGCTGACCTGACGCTGGTAAAGGATCTGGCGGCGGGAAAACTGCTGTAGCATATGTGGTTTCGCGGGCAGGAGTGCCCGCGCCACTCTAGCCGCTGCGCAGCGTCCAAAACCACGCGACGGTCAGCCCGATCATCACCACCGTCGTCACCCAGGCGACCAGGTTGAACAGCGGCGTATTCACATAATCGCCCATCAGATCTTTCTTATTGATCAGGAGCAGCATGAAGATGAGGACGAAGGGCAAGACAAGTCCATTAACAACCTGCGAGAGCACGGCGATCTTTACCAGCGGCAAGCCTGGAATCAGGACAACCGCGCCGCCCGCGACGATGAGCGCCGTATACAGCCAATAAAAGAACGGCGCCTCTCCGAACTTATATCCCACGCCGGATTCGAAACCTAATCCCTCGCAGACCGTATATGCGGTCGAAAGCGGAAGAATCGATGCCGCGAACAAAGATGCGTTGAACAATCCCACAGCGAAAAGAATGTAGGCATAGTCCCCTGCTAGCGGTTTCAGTGCCGCTGCCGCGTCCGCCGCATACGTGATATTTCGGAAGCCGTGGATCCACAGGGTCGCCGCACAGGCCACAATGATGAACCACGCCACCACGTCAGTAAAAATGCAACCGCTCACGACATCGAGCATCGAGGCCCTGTACTGGCGGCGAGTTACCCCTTTTTCCACGATCGAGGACTGCAGGTAGAACTGCATCCAGGGCGCGATCGTCGTACCTACGACGCCAATCGCCATGTACAGATAAGCCTGATCGCGAAAGATCTTCAGGCTGGGCGGCACGAAGGTCGCGATGGTCGCTTCCCTCCACATCGGGTGAGCTTTAATGCCGGCAAAGATATAGGTCACATAGACGAACGACGCGACCAGAAACACTTTCTCGACGCTCTTGTACTGGCCGTAAACAACGATCACCCACACGATCACGGCGCAGATCGGAACTGTGTAGATACGCGCCAGCCCAAACAACTCGAGGCTGGTTGCGATGCCGATGAATTCGGTCACCACGTTTCCAAAGTTGACGATCAGGATTCCAAGCATCATCAAGAACGTGATGCGGAGGCCAAATTCTTCGCGAATGAGATCACTCAATCCCTTGCCTGTGACGGCGCCCATCCGGGCACACATTTCCTGCACCACGATCAAAGCGATGGTGATCGGAATTAACGTCCACAGCAGAAGATGTCCGAACTGCGCGCCGGCTTGGGAATAGGTCAGGATGCCGCCGGCATCATTGTCGACGTTTGCGGTGATGAACCCGGGGCCTACGACCGCAAGGAACAGCAGAATCCGGGTCTTCCAGCGTCTCAGAAACCTCATGCGCATCTTCGGCGGACATAACGATGGAGCGATTGAGTGGCGAAGGACGCCACAGGATAAACGCATGGCGCGCATCCGGCCAAACAAAAAAGTGCGGAAAGAACAGTTTTAGTTAGGAGTTGTGGCTCGTCGGCCTACAGCTTGGAGCGCAGCATGGTGATCACGTCATCGGAGGTGATGACTCCCGTCAACCGGTTACGGCTGTCCACCACAGGCAGAGTTTGCAGATTGTATTTGTCAAACCGTTCGGCGACTTCGTTTTCGCTGGCATCTTGTTGCACAAACACCAGCGGTTCTTGAATGAGCGAAAGCATGGGAGTGTCGCCTTGCGCGAGCACGATTCTTGGCAGAGGCACTGCGCCAACCAGCGTACCGTGGGAATCGACCAGATAAATGGTGCTGACCGCCTCCACTCCGCCTTCAAACTCACGCAGCGAATCGATCGCGTTCTGCACCGTCGCCGCGACTGGCAGCGCCATAAATTCCGTCGTCATGCGGCCCGCAGCCGTTTCTTCTTTGTGCTCCAGCAGTTCGACGACGTCCTGCTGCGCCTCGGGCTCCATCTGGACCAGAATCTGTTCGGTGCGGTCTTCCGGCAGGTCGGCGAGCAGATCGGCCGCCGCGTCGGGATTCATCTCCTCGACGATGTCGGCGGCGCGGTCCGCATCGAGCGATTCGACAATCGCCTTCTGGACCCTGGGTTCGACTTCTTCAAGAGCTTCCGCGGCAGTTTCTTCGTCGAGCGTTTCAAAGACTGCGGAACGCTCGTCAGGCGCAAGTTCTTCGACAATGTCCGCGATGTCGGCAGGATGCAGCTTCGCCAGACCGGTATGAGAAATTTTCAGTTTGACCCGGCGGGCGGGATCGGTCTCGATGATATCGACAACTTCCCATGGAATGCTGTGCGGCGGAATTCTGTCGAGCAAGGCATGAATCGCTTTTCTGGGAGCAACCCCGCGGAGCAAGCGTCGGATCGCCCCACGAGCACCGACATCGACGGCATGTACGCGCAGCACGGGATTCGACTGAGCGGCGTCTTTCGGTGCCCCCCATTCCAGGTCGACGTCGTTGACCCGCACCACTTTTCTTCCGTTGACATCGATGACCTGCTGGTCGAGCAAATCGCGCTCCAATAGGAACAATCCTTCCGCGCCATTCGCCGCGGTCCATGATCCGGGCGCCGTGGTCGTTTTGATTCCTCCGTTGATCGCGGAGATTGCCGCGAAAGGCAGCACGCGGTTGCCGGATTTCGTTTTCACGATGAGCGATGCGATGCGGGCGCGATCCTCTTGCGGCGCGAGCGTGACCTCGCGCACACGTCCGCTGGGCGCGCCCGACGGGTCATACACCGTGGCACCCAGCAATTCGCTGAGGGCAAGAGTCGTCATCTCGCTAGAGAATAACCAAAACCGCGCGGGGTGCGGAAAGAATTTTCCAGAACATTTCTCTTTTCTTCGTCACCGCAGTGAACTGCGGATAATTTTGGAGGGCACGGCGCCAGCCGGGCTCTTCCTGATGGCGTAAGATCGCGTCGCCGGATGGTACGATTAAGGTCAGTGAATTCCTCCACTCCTCCCATCCGCCTGCTGGCAACTGATATCGATGGCACCCTGCTGAACCCGCAATTCTCGATTTCTGAAGGGGACCTGGCGGCATTGCGGCGGGCCCATGCAGCAGGAATCGAAATCGTGCTGGTCACCGGTCGGCGACATACCTTCGCCCTGCCGATTGCCCGGCAACTCGGATTCGATCTGTGGCTGATTAGCTCGAACGGGGCAGTCACACGCTCACTGGGTGGCGAGACCTTCCATCGCGACCTGATGCCTGCGGAAACCTGCCGACGCCTGTGCCAGGCGATGCAAGAGTTTCGGGGCAACACCGTTCTGACCTTTGACAGGGAAACCAAGGGCGCGATCGTGCTCGAGCGCCTTGACGAGCTCGGGGCAAGCATCCGGCGCTGGCTCGAAAAAAACATGGAGTACATTGAGTTTGTCATTCCCATCGAGAACGCACTGGTCAGCGATCCGGTGCAGGCTATGTTTTGCGGAACCATGGCGCGCATGAATCAAGCACGATGCGCTCTCGAGAATGCGGGGCTCGACGGCCTGGTTACCGTACTCCGTACCGAGTATCCCGCGCGCGATTTGTCGATGATTGACGTGTTGAACGCAGGCTGCTCTAAGGGACACGCACTGGAGCGCTGGGCAAACTTCCGTGGCCTCGAACGCAACCAAATCATGGCGGTCGGCGACAACCATAATGACGTTGAGATGCTTGAGTTTGCCGGGCACCCGGTTATCATGGGGAATGCGTGCCAAGAGCTGCTGGGCCGCGGCTGGCGGGTAACGCGCGGGAACGACGCCTGCGGCGTAGCTGCCGCGGTGGAGTTGGCGCTGGGGGAAGCACCGGCAGCTGCGGAGCTAGAGATTTGAAAGGGCATGGCTTCAGCCGTGCCAAATAGAAAACGAAAAGACATGCGGCTTTAGCCGCTGAGGGACAAACACAGAACGAGCAATGCTGCGCCGCAATCCATCTTGGCTCGTCGCCATCTTTGCACTGCTCGCGATCGCGGCACTTCCCTGCTGCGCGGACGACTTGGCCGTCCTGAAGAATGGTTTCTCGATCCGACATGAAAGACGTGAAGTTTTTGGTAACACCACGCGGCTCTACGTAAAGAGCGATGGCTCCAGCTTTGTGGATGTGCCAACTGCCTCTATCGAGCACTTTGAGACCGCTCAGGACGAGAGCGTTCCCAGTCTTTTCGGTCCTGCTTCCGAAAGTTCGCCCTCTATTGCCCGCGCTTCGACCAGCTCTGTTCCCTTGAGCCAGGTCGTGAACGATGCAAGCGGCCGCTATCATCTCGATCCCGATCTCGTGAACAGCGTGATCAAAGCGGAAAGCGGATTCAACGTCCGCGCGGTTTCCCCCAAGGGCGCGCAAGGATTGATGCAGCTGATGCCGGGAACCGCTTCCCAGCTCGGGGTGCCGAATTCGTTCGATCCGCAGGCAAATGTGGAAGGCGGGACGCGATACCTGCGCGAGTTGCTCGAGCGCTACAACTTCGATCTGGTCAAAGCTCTGGCCGCCTATAATGCCGGGCCGCAGAGAGTGGAACTTTACAAGGGTGTGCCTCCCTATTACGAAACGCGCGCCTACGTGGCAAGAGTCGTAAGAGACTTCAACAAGAAGAAAGTCGCGCACGAGAAGGCAGCTGTGGCGAAAAAGGCTGCCTCCGTTCAGCAGGCCAGCGCACCAAAAGTTGCTGCCAAGAAGCCTGCAACCAAACCCGTGGTGCAGGCAAAAGCCGCCGTTCAGTGACTGTTTGGCTCTACTGCCTATTAATTTTCAATGCGTCGTCTCGAGCGAAGGTGTTTTTCAGCCGGAGCGAGAGATCTCCCAAAGGGACCCAAGGGAGATCCCTCCGCCCGCTGGTAAAAGCGCGGGCGTTCGGGATGACCACGCAAGCGTTTCGTCGGGTGGCCGCTCGGGTTTGACCCCTTCTGCTCCCTCGTTTACCTTTGATTTGCCGTTTCCCGCTTCGCGCAGCAACTGCGTGGCGCGGAGTTGCTCCCCTTCATGGACAAAAAGCGCATTCTGGCCAGCGTTGTCGTGTTCTTGATCCTGGCCATTCTCTTTTACTTGCAATATCGCCATTGGCGAACCTTCGACTGGGGCACGTTCTGGAGCCAGACCCATCGCATCCGCAAAATCCACGTTCTGCATGGCATTGCTCTGATCTACCTCGGCTACTGGATGCGGGCCTGGCGCTGGAAGATTTTTCTGCGGCCGCTGCGGCCTGAAACTAAAGTTGTGGCGATGGTTTCCCCCACGCTGGTCGGATTCACCGGACTGGCTTTGCTGGGACGGGCCGGCGAATTCATACGTCCTTATCTCATCTCCCGCAGGACGAACCTTCCCTTCTCGTCGCAAATTGCCGTGTGGGGCGTGGAGCGCATTTTCGATATCGGTGCATTCACAGTTCTCATGCTGCTGGCAATATTTCTGCCCAGCGCCCTGCCCTCGATTCCTCATCCGGAGTATTACCTGCGGTTTCGAGAGGCGGGATTTGTGCTCACCGCAATCGTGGGAATTACCGCTTTAGCGGCAGTCGTAGTTCGCCGCAATGGAGAGAAGGTTGCCGCCTGGGTCGAGCTGCGTTTCTCGCACCTTTCGTCGAATCTGGGCCATCGGCTCGGACAGCGAATTCGCGAGTTCGGCATGGGATTGAACACCATTCACGGCCCCTGGTCTATGCTGGCTCTCACCGGTGTGTCGGTGGGGATGTGGTACGTGATCGCGCTTGCCTATAAAGAAGTCACGCTGTCGTATGCCGAACCCTCACTCGACATTCCTGTCTCTCAGCTTCTCATCCTGATGTTTGCCAGCATGTTGGGTTCGATGCTGCAGCTGCCCGCAGTGGGCGGCGGATCGCAGATGGCGACGATCGCGACGCTCTCCAACGTTTTCGATGCGCCTCCGGAACTGGCTGCCAGTTGCGGGATCCTGCTCTGGCTTGTGACCTTCTTCGCAGTGGTACCAGTTGGCCTGATACTGGCGCACCACGAGCGCCTCTCATTGCGGAAATTGTCGGTTGAGAGTCACCGCGCAGAGGAAGGCCCCTGAGTCTGGTGGGAAGCTGAACAACAAGGACAAAATGGGTGCCCACTTCTGGCGGTTTTTCGCGAGAAGTGGGAATTTATGTCATTTATTTGTCGTGACGCATTCCTCCGCGAGGCGCGACGCCAATCGTTCAGCCAGCAGCGCGTTCAGCTTTCCCATCACCTCAAACGCATCCGCGACGTAAAGCACGTCGGCCTTTCCCCGCGCCCAGCCGCAATTGGGATCGAGATTGACCGCGCGGCGTTCGTTGATGAAACGCCATCCCACGACGTGCGGCTCCTCGCCATGACAACACGTCGACAATCCCTTGGGATGACGAGGCGTTGAACCGGTCTGTCCGACCTGGTTCAGGTGTGTCATGAAGTGAAGCACGGCCTGATCCTCGCCCGATTGATCGACCAGTGATTTGCTGCCGCCGAGCGAAGCTCCGGAATTGCGCAGGAATTCGAGGATTGCGGCTTCAGCTTCGGGAACGTGCGTTTTGCCGTCAGATTGTTTCTTCGTCCAGCCGGCGCCGGCGACGAATAGGAGTTTCGCATCGGGACGGATCGTCTGGGCCTCGCTTTTCGGCTGGCGAATTCCTGCGAAGGTCGTGCGCTTCGCCTCGGCTGGAAGCTCCACGGGAATTGATTCAATCGTGGCCCTCACTCCGGCAGGTGTACCGGCCCAAGCTTGGCTGCATCCGGAGTCGAGCAGCAGAAACCACGGGCGGGCATCGCGTTGAATCACCCCCTCGATCCGCTGGCGGTAGAACCAGCGCTTGGCCGTCAATTTGCCATCAACGGCTTCGAGGGAAGTCAAATGCGTGTCAATCTTTCCTTTGAGGCGGAAGGCCACTCCGGTCATGATCCGGAGAAAACGGGAAGTGGCGGGAGCGATGACGATGTCGGACTCAGCGACCTTGCAGATGGCCTCGATCGCGGCCGCGTCGCTGGCATGGCGCGGATGAGAGAAGTCCGGGCCGGAGACGGCGAGGATGCGTGTGCCCGCTGCCGCGATGCTGTTGGCCGCTGCTTGTACGTCCTCGCCGATCAGACCAATCGTGAGTGCACTGCCAAGCTGGGTCGCGATTTGAATCGCCGCGTTCAGAGTTTCGTAAGCTACTTTGGGCAGCGCAACTCCGGATTCGTCTACGTGAGCTAGAAATAGAATCTTCTCTGGCATGCATTCCTCTCACTGAATTAGTCCTGCAAAATCCACTCGGCCAACTCTGCGGTAATCTCATCCGGCGAACGATCTTTCACGATGCGCGTCTGCCGCTGCTGTTTGGGCGGCGCCACGCTGAGATATCGAATGCCGTTTTGGGGCAGTGCGGCGGGCTTGGCTTTTTGCAGCGCAGGCATCATGCCGCGCATGTTGGCCATCCCGATCTGCGGATTATTTTTCGGCTCAGGCAAGTTGCCGGTCGCCCATCCGAGTAGCGCCGGGGGGCCTTGGCAGATCGAAACCAGATGACGTCCGCCCTCGATGCGTTCCAGAATCTCCAGGGTGCCGTCGTCGCGGACGGTAAGCTGATCCACACCTTGGAATTGGTCCAGAATTCCGAGTTGCTCGCCAACAAGTTGCAAGGTGACGCCTGCGCCGCGCGAAGCGGATTCCCAACCGCCGAACAAAAGCAAGCGAGAACGATCGAGCCCAGTAATAGATTGGATGGCTTCGGCCAACACCGCCGCAATGTCGTGCGCATCGGTGAAGCCGCCGGCGGGAGTGTCGACTGAAACCAGCTCGAAGCTCGCCTTTTGCGCGACGTTCAGCATGACCTGCTGCAGCTTGGCTTTCGGAGCGGCGCTGACCAGCCACAGCCTGCTTCCTGGAAATTTGGCGGAGAGGTTTGCCGCCTCATAGAGCGCGTGCGCAGCCCAGGGATCGAGCACCGCAGGCAGCATCATTTCGTTCTTTAGCGTGGGTGGAGCGCCGGGAAGCGGTTCGAGGGCTTGCAGCGGGTCCGGGACGACTCCGGCACAGACGATAATTTGGAATGTGGGCATAAGATCCGTGTCCCAGGTTTCAGAGTTTCAGAGTTTCAGAGTTTCAAGGTTTCAAAAGAAGAATCTCTTGAGATCAAACCCTGCACGTCCTGTCTATGAAACTTTGCAACGTTGAACCCTTGAAACTTTGCTCCTAGTTCAGCGCCGAGTGCAGTCCTCCCGCTCCTGCGCGGAATTCAATATTTCCTTTTTCGTTTGCCGCGCAATTCCACAAGCAGGCGCCACAGTAAATGCACTTTTCGCGATCAAACGCAGGCACGCCGTTTTCGCCGCGCGTAATCGCCTGACCCGAGCACATCTCGACGCATAACTTGGGTTCGCACACGCGGCAGAGTTCCGGGCGGACAAAAATCACGTGATTGGCATAGCCGGGCGGAGATTGCACGCTGCCACCCATTAGCAGCGCGTCCTGATGCGAGATCAACAGCTGACCATCGAACGGAATTGGCGGCCAGCCGCAGCGATCCATGACACGATCGTGCAAGGAAGTCCCGCGGGCTTTGCAGTCGTGCTGCAGCTGCGTCAATTCAGCAGCGGGAATTCGCGAACCATAAAGCTTTTCCAAGGATGGCCAAATTTTCTCTTTGGCCGCCGGAAAATGAGCCTTGCCTTTCGTCGCCCCGGCGAGCGCCATGCCGATCAGCCCTCGAATCACTCCACGAGAAAATCCGTTGCGCGAGTCGGCGGCGATCTTGGCTTCCGCATCGACCCAGCTCGCGCGCCTGCGGTGGACGTAGGTAGCTTCAAGATTCTCCCGAGTGAACGGTTTCTTCGAATCCAGAAGCTCGATCACAGCTTCGGCGAGTTGCACACCCGTCGTCCACGCTTCGTCGATTCCTGAGCCAGCGAGGACATTCGTGCTGCCCGACCCTTCGCCGATGCGGGCATATCCATTGCCTACGAGATGCGGCTCGCCGTTGCGCCCGGACTCCTGGAGCGATTTTGCTCCCCACGATTTCAGCGTGCCGCCGCGCAGGAATCTCCAGAGATACGGATGCTGGATGAAGTGCTGCAAGTATCGATAGGCAGTGCGAACGGGGCTGCGGAGCCATGACGGAATGAAAATGCCAACCGAGGCCAGCCGACCCGAGTGGGCATAGAGGAATCCGAAGATCTCCGGCTCGGGAAATCCGAAGGTGTGTAGAACGGTTCCGGGCGCGAGTCCAGAATCCTGGCGGAGTTCGATGACCATCTTCATGCCGAGCGCCCACTCGCGCTGATGATTTCGGTTCGGCAGACCAAAATGCGCGTCGAGTTTGCGGCCAACCACGCCCACCGGGCCATCGGCTACAACGGTGAGTGCAGCTCGCACGTCCATGCCGGGCATGAAACCGTCGGCAGGAGTTCCATCGAGCGCGACGCCCTGGTCGGCCAGCCGAACGCCGGCAACGGCATCGCCTTCGATCAGGGGCTCGGAAACCGGCATCCCCGGCCAGATCTGGACCGTTCCCGAAGCGGTGATCTGCTCACTTACCCACGGGTTGAATTGTCCCAGCGAGAGCACAAGACCATCATGCTTGCACATGAATTTCGGAGTGATCGGCATTTCAAACGCGTGATCGCGCGCGCGCAACACGGATTTCAGCAGCCGGTCAGCCGTACGAAACGTAAACGAACGCCTGCTCGCGCCCACGGGATCAAGAAGATAAACCAACTTCTCGCTCGAAACCGGAACCGCCATCGGAATCTGCTTGAGATCCGCATCGGGGAAGCTGGCCCGAATTCCGCGGGCGCGGGTTACCGCGCCGGAGACTCCGAACCCCAATCCGTCGGCGCGTTCGTAGCAGATTACTTGCAACGGCAGGCCCGGTGCGACCGCACTTTCAAATCGCGGCGTTCCATCTTCCTTCAGAAGATTGCGCGAGAGCGTCGTAAGAAAGCCGCCCATTGCCGGGCCGAACCCGACAGCCGCGATGTCGACCGCCATCTGCTGCCGCTCGACAGCTGGCGGCTCTGCTGTGACCGAAGCGCTCATGCGGGATAGTCCAGAGCTTCGGGGATCATCACCTTGGAAATCGCCTCGGCGGCGCGGTCTTTGGCCAGACGTGACCCCGTCAGGCAGGTATCGAGCTTGGAATGCAGTGACAAGAACGCTTGCGCGTCATGGCACTGCACGCAGGGCCCGGCCTTCTTCGGATGCGAGCCATCGCTCGAGATCACATCGAGTCCGTAGCTATTGATCCCGGGGATGAAAGCCTCGAGTGCGTCGAGTTCATCCTGATGCCAGCAATTTCGCGCTTCTTCCCAAGCCGGATGGCGGTTGTATCCGAAGACCAGTTCGGCGCAGATGCGAGCCGCCTCGCCGCCGGCGCGCGCAGTCTGTACGTGGCAGAGATCGCCCAGGAAATTCACCAGCCCCGGCAAGCCCTCAGCGAGCGAGGCGTCTTGCGCGCCCTGCGATTCCAGCCGAAGGACGTCGAGGATCTGGCAACGCGCCGCAACGAGCCAGCACAGCGCATCGGCCAGGGGGAAAGTGACTCCCTGGCGAGCGCTCTGATAAAGCCGGCCGCCCTCGGCATCTTTACTCTTCTGCAGATAATTCAGCGCCCACAGCCACATGGTCATGGCGGTTGCGAGCACGCAGGCACCGGTGCCGGGACGCTCATTAGCGATGGCGCGCATCTCGCGAATCCATTGCCGGAATTGCGCGAGGAACACAGGATTCGTCATGGTCACCGAGAGCTGCCGCCTCTGCACGGCCTCCGGGCCCTCATACGTGGCCTCGAGTTGCGCATCCATCCACTTGTTGCCGAGGAAACCCGGGCAATCTTCCGTGATGCCGTAGCCGCCCATCAGGCTGACGGCCTCGCGCATCGTTTGTGCACCCCAGCCGGTATTCCAGAGCTTCGCCGCCGGACACTGTACGTCGGCGAGTGAATCGAGCAAGACAAAGCGCAGAAGCGGATCGGAGCTCAGCGATTCCTTGCGCGCATCGGTCGCAGGGAGCGCGATCAGTTCAATTGCCTTGTCTGAAGCGTCGCGCAGAAACTTCAATTTCGCCTTGCCGCCGACAATGCCGCGCTCGGAGAGGAATTTCTCGACTTCCCTTTCAAGAGGATCAAGTTCGTCGAAGGTGCGCGCGGCGGCGAATGCAAGAGATGCACTTGCCTCACCCGTTGCCCAAACATCCACGAGCCGGTGTAACGCGTCTTCCCGCGCCTGCAAGCCGAGTTCGTAACGAACCGATCCCGGAGTGGCCGTTTCGGCGCCGCGGAAGCGCCCCCGCTGGTATCGGATCACCGGTTCGACCGCCGACAGCAGCTTTGCTGCCGTCATCACACCGACGGTCACGCGCGTGCGGCGAAATACAGCTTCGATCACCTCGCTGTGCGAATAGCGAGGCACGATAAGGCCGTCTTTGATTTCGTATCCGCCGACAATGCGGCTGGCTGGCACCCGCAAATTGAAGATCGGATCGCCCGTCGACGAAAGCTGATGGACCATCTTCTTCGTGGGAGTGCCGCGATCGAAAATTCCCGGATCGCCTTCTTCCAGGATGACGATGCAGCTGCCCTTGATGCGTTCGTCGTCAGAATCGACTGCGGCGGTTACGAAATTTGCAAAGCCGATATTGGTGATGAAGCGTCCACGCTTCTCAATTTGCAGGATCGGCTCCTCGCCCGGCTTCCACTCCACGATGCGCAGCTTTCCGTTGAGCATGCCGGTATCGACGCCAACATATGGGATAGGCTCGGTCAGGCAGAACGCGCCACGCCACGGCTTGCGGTCTTCTCCGGGCTGCGCCGGAGCCGCGAGGCGATTGTAATGACGTTGCTGCTCGGGAGTTCCGCGCTCGTGAATCGGAGCCAGGGCCAGACATCCTGCCAGACTTGCCGTGGCCGCTCCGCCATCCACCCACGCGAGTTCGAAAGCCACCAGCGCGAGAGCAAGGTTCTTGGGACCGGCGAGGAGTCCGCCTTCTTCCGGGTCCATGAAGACAGCCGTGATTCCGGCGTCGTCGAACGCCTTGAGCATCGCGGCTTTGGCGTCGGTCCATTCGTGCGAGTTGCGACCGCCGCTGGCCACCAGCCGCGCCACCGGACCGCGCGCCACCGATCGCGCCGACTGCGCGAGAAGCTGCAAATCATAACGGTCGGCAAATCCCCACTGCAGCTGGCGAGCGGCATCGGACGGCAACGTGCGCAGGGTTTCGGGCAAAATCGGCGTGGCGATAGCCATAGACTTCTCCTTGAAGTCGGCCAGAAGTTCGTCAGCGATTCTGACTTTGGCAGCAAGCGGGGTCTGTGATGGAAATCACAGGGGGATATGAGGCTGCGGTGTTAGCGGGATCACGCCCGATGAGCTTGGGCTGAGGAACAGCGATGCGTGGAGGCCCCGGGCGGAGTCGAACCGCCGACCAACGGTTTAGGAAACCGCTGCTCTATCCAACTGAGCTACGGGGCCGTGCTGCCTATCGTATTCATTTTACCGATTTGTGGAAGGGAATCCTGTAAACGACGCATTCGTATTTTGGCTTCGTAAGAGTACCGATAATCTCGCCGTACAGTTTCTCGGCGATGCGCCTGCTGGCAGTGTTCTGTACGGCCACCGGATAAATGAAACTTCCTTTGCCGAAAGTTGCGTGCCCCCACGCGACAAGCGCAGCCACGACTTCCCGGCCAAAGCCCTGCCCGTGCGCGCTTTCCTTGAGCCAAAGGCCGAGTTCGGGCGAAACAGAATCCGCACATTCAAACGAGGCCATGCCAAGGCACTCCCGGTTGTCGAACCGCCGGATGACGAAAGAAAAATTGTCCGGTTCGGGAGCTTGCACTCTCTTCTCGCATCGCGCCACGTATTCGTTCCACGATAGCGGCTCCCATGCCATGAATTTGGTGATGGCGGGCGTGATGCACTCAAAAACCTCCTGCGCATCCGTCATCTGGAACTGGCCGAGCTGCAATCTCGGGGAGTGTATGACAATCATGCTGTCAGCCTACCGACCGATAATACGGCAATTTGACAGCTGGCGAGAACCGGCCGGTACCCTCAAAATTCCCCTCAACCGGACTCACCAAGTTCCTCCAGAATCCGCTATATACTCTCAGGACTCTACCGCAGGCAACGTCGAGGATCTCGCACAACGTCTGGAGGGAGGATGGAATGAGCTTGCAACGGCGCCAACTGCTTCAAGTCTTGTCATATACTTTCGGGGCCAGCTTGATTCTGCCCCGGAGTGAGTCAGCGATGGCGGCGCAAAACGCCGCACCGCCGGCGAGTCCTGCTCCGCTTGCAACGGCTGCTAAACCGGAATCGGGAGGAACACAAATGGAAAAAGTAGCCGGAATCGGAGGGTTGTTCTTCCGAGCTCACGATCCCAAAGCATTGGGGAACTGGTACCAGCAACACCTGGGGATCTCGCTCACTCCCACCAGCGAGGGCGGAACCGTCTGGCAGCAGGAGGCAGGGCCGACTGCATTCACTCCATTCCCTGAGACGACAAAATATTTCGGGGATCCTAGTAAGGGCTGGATGGTGAACTTTCGGGTGCACGATCTCGACAAAATGGTAGCCCAACTCCGAGCTGCAGGAATTGAGGTGAAAGACCCGGAATCTTATCCCGGCATTGGGCGGTTCACTCGTGTGCATGACCCTGAGGGAAATCCGATCGAATTGTGGCAACCGGAAAAATAACCACCATTCATAATCGCTTTGGATCATCGGGGAAGATATCGCCCTCGGTGAGCAATGACTATTTTGCTGAGCTAACGGCGCTCGAATACCGATCCGAACCAGTATCCGGCAACGACGGAAAGCGAGCAGCCGATCAGGGATGCCAGACCGAAATGCTCCCGCACCTGATGCTCGAGGCTGAGTTGCTGCTTGGCGTGGTCGACCTTCGAGATTAGTTCGAGGGCGGTACGATGGATGCGCTCGCGCTGCTCCACCGCGCGCTGCTCTAGAACTTCAGGCGATCGGCTCTGCGGCGACGACGGCAAAGAGTTCATAGCGCACTCCTCGTCTCGTTCTGCAGCCAGACCTTGTCGCCACTGAGAACCTCGACCGTCTTGCGCGGAACCAGTCCCTGCTGGCTCAGGCG
>Ga0335077_10006612_pt1 | contig 14328 bp, 10 predicted proteins | sample Lox_Sample_31_FD_207151 | JGI IMG/M metagenome (GOLD analysis project Ga0335077, IMG submission 207151) | Soil microbial communities from Loxahatchee National Wildlife Refuge, Florida, United States - Lox_Sample_3.1 | ecosystem: Environmental > Terrestrial > Soil > Wetlands | place: USA...
CCGTCCCAGTCGCCCGGTCCTACACAGAAACGTGTCAGCTGGTAGGCTTCGTGCATCGCCATCTCACGGCAGCGCGAACGCCATGAGCGCGTCGCCCGGCTGCGACCAGCCATGGCCCCCCGACGCGACCACGACGAACTGCTTGCCGTCCTTGCGCAGCCGGAAGGTCATCGGCGTGGCGTTCGCGGTGTAGGGCAGACGCTGCGTCCAGACCTCGCGGCCCGTCTCGGAGTCGAACGCGCGCAGGAACTTGTCGGTGGTCGCGCCGATGAACACCAGCCCGCCCGCCGTCGCGAGCGCGCCGCCGAGGTTCGGCGCACCCAGGTGCAGCCAGATGGGAAACGGCGCCTGGTCGCGCGTGGTGCCGAGCACGGACTCCCAGAGCGTCTCGCCGCTGGTCAGGTCGAGCTTCGAGATCGTGCCCCACGGCGGCGGGTTGCACGGCGCGCCCAGCGGCGAGAGCAGCGGCCCGCGCCGCACCGCGTACGGCGTGCCCTTCATCGGGTACAGCTCGTTCGGGTACTTCCACTTGCCCGAGTCCTTGGTGCGCTCGTACTCGTCGCGCGGGATCAGCTGCACGACGGACGGCACGCGCATCTGGTTCACGTAGAGCGTCTGAGTGCTCTCGTCGACGACCACGCCGCCCCAGTTGGGCCCGCCGGCCGGCCCCGGAAACTCGATCGAGCCGCGCAGGCTCGGCGGCGTGAAGATCCCGTCGGAGCGGTACTTCGCGATCTCCTCGGCGCACGCCGCGCGGTCCCAGCGCGTGAAGCCCCACGCGTCGGAGGGCTCGAGCCGCGCGGGATGGATCGGCCGCGGGTGCGTCGGGAACGGCTGAGTGAGCGAGAGTGACTCGCCCGCGACGTCGGTGTGCGGGACGGGCTTCTCCTCCACGGGGAAGAGCGGCTCGCCCGTGCGGCGGTCGAGCACGAAGATGTGGCCCATCTTCGTCACCTGCGCGAGCGCAGGCACCGGCCCGAGCTCGGTCTTCAAGGTGAAGAGCGCCGGCTGCGCGGGCACGTCGTAGTCCCACACGTCGTGGTGTACGGTCTGAAAGGTCCACGCGACCTCGCCCGTGTCGGCCTTGAGCGCGATCACCGAGCTCGAGTACGCGTCCAGGCCGTTGCGGTTGGCGGCCCAGTAGTCGGGCGCGGCGTTCCCCGTGGGCACGTACACCAGCCCGAGCTCGGGATCCGCCGACATGATCGACCACACGTTCGCCGTGCCCGCGCGGTACTTGGGCGCGCCCGGCGCGTTCGCCGCGGCCATGGCTTCGGGCGGCACCGGATCGAACGCCCAGGCGAGCTTGCCCGTCACGGCGTCGAACGCGCGCACCACGCCGCTCGGCGCGTCGGTGCGCAAATCGTCGGCGACGAGCGCGCCCACGATCACCTTGTCGCCGACCACGAGCGGGGGTGAGGTCGGGTAGTACTCCCACGGCGGCGCGTCGCCGATCCCCTCGCGCAGCGCCACACGTCCGCCGACGCCGAAGTCGGCGCACGCCTCGCCGGTGCGCGCGTCGATCGCGATCAGCTCCGAGTCGATCGTGCCGGTGAACACGCGCGTGCCGCACGGGCGCGTCGAGCCACTGTGGTCGCCCGGCCAGTACGCGACGCCGCGGCACGTGCGCGGGTACGGCCCCTCGAGCTTGCGCAGCTTGGTCTTCGGGTCGAACGTCCACAGCTCGCGGCCCGTCTCTGGGTCGAGCGCGATCACCCGGTTCTTGCCCGTGCAGAAGTACAGTGCGTCGTCCACCACGATCGGCGTCGCATTGAACGACGTCCGCGTCGTGCCGTCCGTGCCGTCCGACACATCTCCGTGGTGGTACACCCAGGCGACGCGCAGATCGCGCACGTTCGCGCGCGTGATCTGACTGAGCGGCGAGAAGCGCTGCCCGCCCTTGGTGCGGCCGTAGTCGGGCCACTCGTCGATCGGGCCGGAGTAGTCGATCGGCGCGCGCGGCTTGCACGCGCACACCAGCAGCGCGAGCGCAGCGAGCGCGATCGCTCCCCTCCCCGGCATCGCGCGAGTCTATCAGAGCGGAGTCACTGCGCCGGGCAGGCGGCTCCCTCGCAGGCGAGCGGGCACGTCGCGCAGGTCGGCCCCGGCTGCTTGCCCAGCAGGCTGCGGAACACGTCCAGGTCGCCCTGGTCGATCGTGTCGCCCGTCTCGTCCAGGTCGAACACCGCGCACGAACTGTCGCGCGTGAGCCCGCAGGTGTGGGCGTCCACGGGCTGGCCGAGCGAGAGCCGCATCGCGGCCAGGTCACGCGCACCGACCGACATGTTGCCCGCGCCGCGCGCGTCGCAGCGGTTGCCGTAGCCGTCCGCGTCGTCGTCGCGCTGGCCGCCGGTGAGCGTGGCCCACGGGTGCGCGGCGGGCCAGGCGTCGGGGGGGCGCGGGTTCGCCACGAGCACGCAGTTGTCGCACGCGTCGCCCACGCCGTCGCCGTCGGTGTCGCGCTGGTCCGCGTTCGCGACCGTGGGGCAGTTGTCCTCCGAGACGTCGATGCGGTCGCCGTCGTCGTCGCGGCCCGGAATGCCGTAGCCGATCCACGCCGACAGGAGCGCCTCGCCCGCGACGTCGGGGAACACGGCGAGCGGCGGCATGCCCTGGTCGAAGTCGAGCGACGCCACGCGCGCGATCAGCACGGACAGCCCGGGGTGGCCCGGGTGGATGCGCAGCGCGCCCGGCACGTCCAGGTCGCCCGCCGTCGCCGGCACGAACAGGGTGTTCGTCTGGTCCGCGGGCGTGTCGAAGCGCAGGTCCATTCCGGTCGCGCTCGGCGAGCCGGGCGCGTGGCAGCTCGCGCAGTTCACGTCCAGGTACGTGCGCGCGGAGCGGTCGAGCGAGACCGTCCCGAGCCGGTCGGGGAAGTGGTCGTAGCTCGCGCTCGGGCCGATCTCGTCCGCCAACAGGCCCAGGCAGGCGAAGCGGTCGAGCTGGTTCTGCGCGCCGAAGCCGGCGTCGAACACGCGGTTCACCTGGCGCGTGCGCAGGCCGAGCGCGCTGCCGCCCGCCTGCGTGTGGCAGTCGGTGCACTGCTCGGGCGTCGGGTAGTACCAGTCGACCGTCGACTGGCCGCCGCCGAAGTCCACCGCGTACGTGTAGAAGAGCGAGCCCGTGATGAGCTCCGCGTGCGTCTGCTGCGGGGTGCCCGGCGGCCACCAATACGTGTAGCCGCGCCAGCCGACCGTCTGGCGGATCAACACGCGCGTCTCGGCGTGGAACGGGCCCGAGTCGCCGGGCAGGTCGAACTGCTGCACGAGCGCGGTGCCCACGGGCAACTCCCACGCGCCCGTCGGCGAGAAGCCGATCTGCAGGTTGCCCGGCAGCGCGAGCCAGCGGCGCGTCGACGCGAAGCTCGACCAGGCCGGCGCGTTCACCTCGTACTCGACGAGCCCCGGCGCGGGCTCGAGGCTCGCGACGTCGGCGAAGAGCCCCGTCGCAGCGAGCGTCTGCGGCACCGCGGGATCGAGCTCGCTGCCCGCGGCGACGAGCCGGTAGACCTTGCCGTCGCCGCCGCCGAGCACGATCAGCCCGCCCTCGCGGTCCTGCAGGAACGCGGTAACACCAGGAAGTGTAGTGATCAGCGCCGGCGCGGAAGCGCTCGACGGGTCCCACGCCCAGACGTGGCCCGTCGCGTCGTCGCCGTATACGTAGCGACCGTACAAGGTCGGCAGGTCCGCGCCGCGGTAGACGGCGCCGCCCGCGACGCTCGAGCCGCCGGCCGGGCCGTGCGGGTACACCAGGACGGGTGCCGTGAGGCCGGGCGCGCCGCAGCCGGCGCCGCTCGCGTCGCGCGTGCCTTCGCACAGGTTCCAGCCGAAGTTCTGAGCGCCGCCCGCGCCGAAGGGCACGACGTCGATCTCCTCCTGGCTGACCGAGCCCGAGTCGCCGATGAAGAGGTCGCCCGTGAGGGGATCGAAGCCGATGCGGCGCGGGTCGCGCAGGCCGACGGCGAAGATCTCGCCGCGCGCGCCCGGCACCGCGGCGTACGGGTTGTCGGGCGGCACCGCGTAGACCGCGCCGCCGCGCACGTCGATCCGCAGGAGCTTGCCGGCCAGGCTCGCGAGGTCCTGCGCGGAATTGGCGGGGTCGCCCGGGGCGTCGCCGTCGCCGGTGGCGATCCACAGCATGCCGTCGGGGCCGAACGCGAGCGCGCCCGCCGAGTGACTCGTCACGGGCTGCGGCACATCGAGCAGCGTGACCGCGCTGCCGGGGTCCGCCGTCAGCGTGTCGCCGTCGGTCGCGTGCAGCCGCGCGACGCGCAGGCAGTCCCCCGCCGAGCCGCAGGCCGAGCCCGCGACGTCGTAGGCGACGTAGAACCAGCCGCTCTCCGCGAAGTCGGGCGCGAACGCGAGGCCGAGCACGCCGCCGCCGTTCGGGTCGATCGGCGCAAGGCTCGGATCGAATGCGCCCAGGTCGACGAGCGGGTCGGCGCCGAACACGAAGTAGTCGTTCGCGAACACGAACAGCTGGCCGTCCGCCTGCGCGACCGCGAAGCGCTCCGTCTCACCGGGAATCGCCGCGAGCGCGACGGGCTGCGCGAACGCGAGATAGGGGAAGCCCGGCACGAGCACGGGCGCCGGATTCACGGGAAAGGCGTGTCCCGCGAACGGAACGCGCGACTCTTGCGTGCAGCTCTGCTGCGCGCGCGCCTGCGAAGTCCACAGGGCTACGCAGAAAAGTGAAACCAGGGCCAGGGAAGGAGACCGACCGAGCGAGGCCGAACGGGTCATGGCGTGGCTCCATGAGCCTCCGCCCACCGTTTCGGAGGATCGCCGACCGGCATGAGTGACATGGCTCACGAAGTCGGGGTTCGGACGTGCTTTGCATCACTATGGCGCGCCGAGCGAGAATTCTGGCGGCAAGACACCGGAAGGAGCGCGGCATGGCGGCCATCGCGACGACACGCCAAGGCAGGGTCGATGGCGTCGAGCAGGGCGGGCTCGTCCGCTTCCGCGGCATTCCGTTCGCGGCGCCGCCCGCCGGCGCGCTGCGCTGGCGCGCACCGCAGCCCGCGCGGCCGTGGAGCGGCGTCCGCCGCGCCGCCGACTTCGGCGCGTGCGCGCCGCAGAGCCCGCTGCCGCTCGACATCCTGCCCGCGTTCAAGATCGCGGAGACGCAGAGCGAGGACTGCCTGTTCGTGAACGTGTGGACGCCCGGCGTCGACGGCGCGCGGCGGCCGGTGCTCGTGTGGATCCACGGGGGCGCGTTCGCGATCGGCTCGGGCGCGCAGTCCATCTACGACGGCGCGCCGCTCGCGCGCCGCGGCGGCGTCGTGGTCGTGACGGTGAACTACCGGCTCGGCCCGCTCGGCTTCCTGCGCCTGTCCGAGCTCACCAACGGGCGGATCCCGTCGACGGGCAACGAGGGGATCCTCGACCAGGTCGCAGCGCTCGAGTGGGTGCGCGAGAACATCGCGGCGTTCGGCGGCGACCCCGACAACGTGACGATCTTCGGCGAGTCCGCGGGCGGCATGAGCGTGGGCACGCTGCTCGGCCTGCCGAGCGCGCGCGGCCTGTTCCACAAGGCGATCCCGCAGAGCGGCGCCTCGAGCACCGCCAACACGCGCGAGCGCGCGGCACTGGTCGCCGAGCGGTTTGCAAAACATCTCGGTGTAGGCCGCGACGCGGACGCACTGCTCGCCGCGACGCCCGCGCAGCTGCTCGCCGCCGCGACCGCGCTCGGCGGCACGCCCGGCCTGCCCAGCGACGAGATCGGCGGCATGCCGCTTCAACCCGTCGTCGACGGCGAGGTGCAGCCGCAGCTCGCGCTCGAGTCGGTCGCGCGCGGCTCGGCCGCCGGCGTGGCGGTCATGCTCGGCACCACGCTCGAAGAGTGGAAGCTCTTCATGCCGGCCGATCCGAGCAACCTGACGCTCGCCGAATCGCAGCTCCTCGCGCGCTGCGAGCGCCGGCTCGGCCCGGCCGCGCGCGGCATCGTCGACGCGTACAAGAAGTCGCGCGACGAGCGCGGCGTCCCGACGAGCGCCGCCGAGCTGTGGAGCGCGCTCGAGACGGACCGCATCTTCCGCCTGCCCGCGCTGCGGCTCGCGGAGACGCAGGCGAAGCACGACGCCCGCGTGTTCTCCTACCTGTTCGACTGGCGCTCGCCGATGTTCGGCGGGGCGCTCGGCGCGTGTCACGCGCTCGAGCTCGGCTTCGTCTTCGGCACCTACGGGCAGCCCGGCATGACGGAGTTCTCCGGCACCGGGCCGCAGGCCGACGCGCTGTCGGCTGCGATGATGGACGCCTGGCTCGCGTTCGCGAAGAGCGGGGACCCGAGCACGAAGTCGCTGCGCTGGCCGCGCTTCGACGCCGCGGAGCGCGCGACCTGCCTCTTCGGCGCCGACTCCAGAATCGCGCGCGCGCCGTATGACGAGGAGCGCCGCGCGTGGAGCGCCGCGCCGGAGTCCGCGCTGGGCGCGGTATAGGAGAGGGAACCATGAACCCCGTGGTGGAGATCGAGTCGGGAAGGATCGAAGGCGAGCAGCGCGGCGCGCACGAGCGCTTCCTCGGCATTCCGTACGCGGCTCCGCCCGTCGGCGCGCGGCGCTGGCGCGCGCCGGAGCCCGCCGCGAAGTGGAGCGGCACGCGCGCGTGCGTCGCCTTCTCGGGCTCGGCGCCGCAGACGCCGAGCGCGCTGCCCGGCATGGCGGTCGGCGCGCAGGACGAGGACTGCCTGTATCTGAACGTCTACACGCCGCGCGCCGACCGCGGCAAGCGCCCCGTCTTCTTCTGGATCCACGGCGGCGGCTTCACCACGGGCTCGGGCTCGCAAGCGCTCTACGACGGCGGCGCGCTCGCGGAACGCGGCGACGTCGTCGTCGTGACGATCAACTACCGGCTCGGCGCGCTCGGCTACCTGACGCTGCCGGGTGCGACGCCCAATCTGGGCCAGCTCGACCAGATCGCGGCGCTGCGCTGGGCGCGCGCGAACGTCGCCGCGTTCGGCGGCGACCCCGATCAGCTCACCATCGCGGGCGAGAGCGCGGGCGGCATGGCGGTCGCGACCTTGCTCGGCATGCCGGCGGCGCGCGGGCTCTTCCGCGGCGCGATCCCGCAGAGCGGCGCCGCGCACAACGTGCACTCGCACGAGAGCGCGGCCCGCGTCGCCGCGACGTTCCTCGACGCGCTCGGCCAGCCTGCGGCCGACGCCGCGGCGCTGCGCGAGCTGCCCGTCGCGAAGCTGCTCGAGGCGCAGGGCCGCGTGCTCGCCGAGCGGCGCGCCCTGGGCCTGCTCGCGTTCGCTCCCGTCGTCGATCCCGCGAGCCTGCCGGTGCGCCCGCTCGAGGCCGTGCGCAACGGCTCGGCCGCCGGCGTGGCGCTGCTCGTCGGCTCGAATCGCGACGAGGTGAAGCTGTTCCGCCTGGGCGTCGCCGAGAGCGCCGGGCTGGGCGAGGACGCGCTGCGGAAGCGCGTGCGCACGGGGCTCGCCGCGAGCCGCGTCGACGAGTCGCACGCGGAGAAGCTCATCGACGCGTACAAGAGCGCGCGCAGCGGCCGGGCAGCGACCGAGCCGGGCGAGCTGCTCGACGCGATCGACTCGGATCGCACGTTCCGCATTCCGGCGATCCGCTTGGCGGAGGCGCAGACCCGTCACGACCCGCGCACGTTCATGTACCTGTTCACGTGGCCGTCGCCGGCGCGCCGCGGCACGCTCGGCTCCTGCCACGCGCTCGAGCTGCCGTTCATGTTCGGCACGCTCGGCGCGCCGACGATGGACCGCTTCGCCGGCAAGGGTCCCGAGGCCGACGAGCTCAGTGCGCGCATGATGGACGCTTGGCTCGCGTTCACGCGCACCGGTCGGCCGGGCCATGCGGAGCTGCCCGATTGGTCCGTCTACCGCGAGCACCAGCGCGCGACCCTGGTGTTCGACCGCCGCTGCGAGCTCGTGGACGGGCCGCTCGACGCCGAGCGCGCGGCCTGGGACGGGCTGATCTAGCCGGGCGCGCGCGCGAAGTCCGCGCGAGCGTGCACCCGGCCGCTCGGGTTCTCGACGACGGCCGCGCCCACCAGCCCGGCCTCGATCGGCAGCCCTGCCTCTACACAGATCTGGATCGCCTGGCCGACCTGCTCGGGCGCGAGGCCCGACGCGATGGTGCAGTGCGGCACCCAGGCGCCGGGCCGGTAGTAGGCCCAGGGCTTCACGGCCGCCGTCTCGAAGATGGGGAAGCAGCGCGCATGCAGCTCGAGGAGCTCGCGCGTCGCGACGGCGCCGAGGAAGACCACGCCGTCCTTCGTGCCGAACACCGACGCGTGTGCCAACACGACGCGCGGCGCGGGCTCGCGCGCCAGGAGCGCCTCGAGCCGCGGCACGAGCGCGTCCACGTCGAGTCCGTCGGCGACGGCGAGAGACACGTGCGGCGAGTGACCCGCCGCCAGGAGCGGCGACGGAAGGCCGCGGTCGGCGAGCGCGCGCCAGATCGCGCGCACGCGCGCATCCGCGGTCGAGTCGAGTAACATCTCCACCGCGAAGATCACCGCGCCAGAGTCGCCGGCCAAACACGCACCCGCCACCGCCGCCGCGCGAGAACTGACCGATCGGTGTAAGCTTCACCCCCCCGAAATCCGCGGTTGCGACCCGCGACGTAGCGTTTGGCGGAGGTCGGGGTCGGAGCCGGGCTCGTGGTTCACTGCATCGGCCTGGATGGCGTCGGCAACGGGTGCGCGGGCGGAGCGAGGCGGGTTGGCAGAGCGCCGCGACGACCTGACCCTGATGGAGCTCGTAGCGCGGCGCGATGCGTCCGCACTCGATGCGCTCTACCTCCGTCACGCATCTCTCGTTTTCGCGCTATGCCTGCGAATTCTGCGCAATCACGCAGAGGCCGAGGAAGTGTTGCAAGAGGTGTTCTGGGAGCTCTGGCGCTCGAGTAGCCGCTACGCGGCAGAGCGCGGCAGTGCGCGCGTGTATCTGGTCCAGCTCGCGCGCAGCCGCTCGCTCGATCGCGTGCGGCTGCGCCGCCGCCGCGAGGCTCTCCTCGCAGATGCGGGTGGCCCGTCCGTGATCGCGGCCGAGCTGGGCGGAGACGGCCGCGCAGCGAGCGGGCTGGCGGCGGCGCTCTCGAGCGAAGAGCGCAGCCAGGTATTCGCGGCGCTGCGCTGCCTGTCCGAGGCCGAGCGCAAGGCGGTGACCCTGTCGTTCTTCGACGGGCTGTCGCACGCCGAGATCGCCGCGCAGCTCGGCGAGCCGCTGGGCACGGTGAAGACGCGCATCCGCCGCGCGCTGCTGCGCATGCGCGTCGCCCTCGTGTCGGGCGATGGAGAGGCGTCGTGACCTGCGGCGAACGCCAGGACGCGCTGTTCCTCTTCGCGATCGACGAGGCCGAGCTCGAGCAGGCCGAGCGCGACGAGCTGCGCACGCACCTCGCGACGGGCTGTCCGCGCTGCGCCGGCGCGCTGGCCGAGGCACAGGCCGCGGCGGCGCGGCTCGCAGGCGCACTGGCGCCGGTCGCGCCGCCCGAGAACGTGCGGCGCGCGATCGCGTCGCGCGTCGGGCTCGAGGCGCGGCTGACCGAGCTGCCTGCGGCGCCACCGCGTGCGCAGCGCAGCTTCGCGCGCACTGCGCTCGCGGCCGGGCTGGCGGCGATCGCCGCCGCGGGCGTGACCGCGCTGGCGACACGGAATCGTGTAGCCTTCGCCGAGCACGAGGCGCAGACGCGCCACGAAGCGCTCGAGGTGATCGGCTCGCCGTACATGCGCGCGATCCGCCTGTCGGGCCCGGCGCTCGGCTTCCAGGGCAACGGCCACTTGTACTGGGACTACCACAGCGGCGGCTGCTACCTGCGCGCCACCGAGGTCGCGCGGCCCAAGGCCGGCCAGGTCTACGTGCTCTGGTTCACGGACGCCGACGGCGCGCCGCTGCGTGCGGGCATCGTGCAGGTCTCGCCCGAAGGCGAAGCGACGCTCCTCATCCAGATGCCGCGCCAGATCGACACGACCGGCCCCGTCGCGGTGACGGTCGAGACCAACGCAGCCACCGAACGCCCGAGCGCCGCACCCGTTCTCCAGGGGCAGATGCAGGACTTCTGAGCCCGGGCGTCGGCCGTACCCGCCTGGCGCCCGGTTGTGTTCTACTCTCCGCGCGCCGTGCGGAATCGGGCCCGCTCGAGCAGTGCAGGGAAGTCGATGGGTTCTTGGGCGGACGGAGCGATCCTGCTGACGGGCGCGACCGGCTTCGTCGGAGGCGAGCTCCTGCCGCGGCTGCTCGCGGCTGCGCCGGGGCGAACCGTGTACTGCCTGGTCCGCGCGCGCGATGCCGCGCACCTCGAGCGGCGCGCGGTTGCGCTGCTCGCGGACGCGGAGGTGCCCGCGCGCGAAGCGGCGCGGGTTCGGGTGCTCGCGGGCGACGTGCGTTCGCCCGACCTCGGGCTCGGCGGCGCCGCGCGCGCGGGGCTCGCGGGCGCGGTGCGCGCGGTCGTTCACGCGGCCGCCAGCACGCGCTTCGACCTGGAGCTGGACGAAGCGCGCCGCAGCAATGTGGCCGGCACGCGCAACGCGCTCGCCTTCGCGCGCGACGCCGGCGCGCACTTCCACCACGTGTCCACCGCGTTCGTCGTGGGCGATCGGAGCGGCCTGCTCGGCTCCGCCGAGCCGCTCGGTCCGCCGCCTGCGTTCCATAACTCCTACGAGGAGAGCAAGTGGGAGGCCGAACAGCTCGTGCGCGAGGCCGCGCGCGAGCTGCGCACCACGGTGTACCGGCCGAGCATCATCGTGGGCGACTCGCAGACCGGCCGCACGCGACACTTTCGTGTGTTGTACGACCCGTTCAAGTGGGTGATCTACGGCAAGACGAGCCTCCTGCCCTGCCGCCCCGACGTGCGTGTCGACGTCGTGCCCGTCGACTTCGTATGCGACGCGATCGTCGCGCTCGGCGCGCGCACCGATGCAGCGGGTGCCACCTGGCTGCTGTCGGCCGGGCCCACCGGCGCGCTGTCGATCGCCGAGATCCTCGCGCGCGCGGAGCCCATCGTGAACGGCTGGCTCGCGGCGCACGGCCAGCCGGCCGTGCCCGTGCCGCGCATCGTCTCGCCCGACCAAGCCGCGCCCGAGCAGGCCGACCTGTTCGCGCTCGGCGCCGCCGTCATGCGCACTCACGTGCCGTACATGATGAGCGAGCTCCTGTTCGACGCGCGCGACACCGAGCGCGCGCTCGCGGGCACCGGCGTCGCCTGCCCGCCGCTCGGCGCGTATCTGCCCGCGCTGCTCGAGTATGCGCTCGAGCGCCGCTTCGGGACGGCGTAGATGCTCACGCCGATCGAGTTCACCCTCGTCGCCGGCGCGGTGCTCGGCGCAGGGGCACTCGTCGCGCTGCTCTGGCCGGAGTGGATCGTCGACTACCCCCGCACGGTGCTCGCGATCCTCGCTGGAATCACGCTCGCGTTCGGCGCCGCGATGGTGACCCTCCACCCGCTGGGCTTCCGCATCGGCATCGACGCGTCGAGCGAGCCGCTCCTGCCCGAGAACGACCCCGGCGAGCCCGTCTACCAGAAGGCGATCCTCGACTTCGGCGACGACGACATCTACGTGATCGCCATGGAGGCGGACGACGTCTTCACCCACGAGAATCTGGCTACACTACGTGGTGTCAGCGACGAGATCCGCAAGCTGCCGGGCGTACGCGGCACCGAGAGCCTGGTCGACGTGTACTCGTACCGCTGGAACGCGGCCACGCAGATCGTCGAGATGGGCCGCTTCATCGACGTCGTGCCCACCGACCCGGCCGCGATCGCCGAGCTGCGCAAACGCGCGCTCGCCGACCCCATCTACACGCGCACGATCCTGGCGAAGGACGCGCGCGCCGCCGCGATCAACGTCACGTTCAAGTCGCTCAGCGACGACGAGTTCGTGAAGTTCGACCTCGACGACCGCATCGCGCACATCCTCGAGTCCTACGCGCGTCCGGGCATTCGTTTCCACGTCACGGGCCGGCCGCACGTGCGCGCGCAGGCGCACGTGCTGCTCGTGCACGACCTCGTGCGGCTGGTGCCCATCGCGGTGCTCGTGTCCGTCATCGCGCTCTGGCTCATGACGGGCTCGCTGCGCGGCACGCTGGTGCCGTTGCTCTTCAACCTGATGTGCGTGTTCTGGTCCTACGGCGCCATGGCCGTCATCGGCGCGAACATGAACCTGATCACGCTGGTGATGGGCCCGGCGCTGATCACGATCGGCGGAGTCACCGTCGTGCACTGCTACACGTGCTACCAGGAGTTCGCGGAGAAGAGCAAGAGCGGGCGCGAGGCGGGCCTGCGCACGCTCAAGTACACCGCTGAGGTCGTGCTGATCTCGGGTCTGACCACGATGGTCGGTTTCGGCGCGCTCTTCATCAACTTCATCCCCGCGACCAACGAGCTCGGCGGCTACTGCATCTTCGGCGTCGCGGCGATCACGGTGATCGTGCTGACGGGCCTGCCCGCGCTGCTCTCGCTCTTGCCCCTGCACGCGCACACCGGGAAGGCCTTGTTCGAGCCGCAGACGCAGCTGGCCGAGGCGTTCCACCGCGTGATCGCCAGGCACCTGGAGCGGCTGGCAAACTGGGAGATCCGGCGCCGCACGCTCGTGCTCACGAGCTGGACCGCGCTGGGGGTCGTCGCCTGCGCGCTCATGCCGCGGATCGTGACCGACACCGACTTCATCACGTTCTTCCGCAAGAGCTCCGCAGTGCGTGTCGACTTCGAGTCGGTGAACCGGCTGCTCACGGGTGCGGTGCCCATCTACGTGGTGCTGAGCGGCTCGAAGGAGGGCACGTTCCGCGAGCCCGCGGCGCTGCGCACGGTGGAGCGGCTCGAGGACCGCATCTCGAAGCTGCCCGGCGTCACCGCCGTGCTGTCGGCCGTCGACCTGGTGAAGGTCGCGAAGCAGGCCCTGGAAGAAGGCGACCCCGCCCAAGCGCGCGTGCCCGACACGCGCGCCGAAGTCGCCGAGCTCATGTTCATGATCCCGAAGGAGAAGCTGCGCGCCTTCGCGACGTCGAATCACTCGAGCGCGAACCTCCTCGTGCGCAGCGACCGGCTCGGCTCCGCGGCGCTGCGCGAGCTCGAGGACGCGATCCACGCGGAGCTCGACAGGGAGAAGCTGCCCGAAGGCGTGACGGGTGACGTCACCGGCAACGCGATCCGCATCAACCGGGGTGCGGACGGCATCGCGGGAAACCAGGTCGCGCAGTTCACGCTCACCACCGTGCTCTGCCTGGGCATCGTGATCGCAGTGTTTCGCAGCCTGGGGCTCGGCATCCTGGCGATGCCCACGAACCTGCTCCCGGTGTTCTTCTTCTACGGCGCGCTCGGCGCCGGGGTCGCGCCGCTCTCCATCCCGATCAGCCTCATCGGCTCGATCGCGCTCGGCATCACGGTCGACGACACCTCGCACTACCTGCAGGCGTTCCGCCACCGCAGGGCCGAGGGAATTCCCGCCGAGCAGGGCGTGGTCGCGTGCACGATGGAGGTGTGCCGCGCGATGGTGGTCACCTCGACCATGCAGATCACGGGCTTCCTCGTGATGACGGTGTCGAGCTTCGCGACGCTGCAGCAGTTCGGCTACCTGACGGCGATCACGATGACGCTGTGCCTCGCGACCGACGTGCTCATGCTGCCCGCCCTCGTCGTGCGCTTCCAGAAGCTCGTGCAGCCGCGGCCCGCGCAGATCGCCGCGGCGGAGCTCGAACGCCGTTCGAGCGACGCGGCCTGACTACTTGTCGCCCTTCACCGCTTCCTTCGCCTTCTCGTAGTCCTCGTCCATCTTGCGGCCGGCCTTCTCCATCGGGCCTTCGTTGGGGTGCTTGAGCTTGTCGAGCGCGTCGTCGATCTTCTCGCCCGCCTTCTGCGCGGCGCCCTTCTCGGGACAGGCGGTCTGGCCGAATGCGAGCCCGGCGATGACGAGCGCGAGTGCGATCCGTTTCATGTTTCACCCTCCGTGTGGACTCGAGCTTGTATGGCCGATCCTCGGCGCGCGCGCCAACTCGCGTATCCTCTCGCGGTGAGCGACGAGGAAGAGATCCGCCACGCGTACGACGGCTCGAGCCCCGCGTTTCGCGCGCTCGAGGCATGGGGCTGGGGCGAGTTCGTGAACCTCGGCTTCTACCCGTGGCTCGCGCTGCCACAGCTGGCGTTCGGGATGGCGCCGTTCCAGCGCCGGCTCGTCGAGCGCGCACTCGACCTGCTCGCGCCCGCGCCGGCGGAGCGCGTGCTCGACGCGGGCTGCGGACGCGGTGGCACCACGGCGCGCATCGCAGCGCGCGGCGCGAGCGCGCTGGGGCTCGACCTCCTGCCCGAGAACGTCGCCGAGGCACGAAAGCGTTTCGGCGGTGCGCCGGGGCCACGCTTCG
>Ga0335077_10006613_pt1 | contig 14327 bp, 12 predicted proteins | sample Lox_Sample_31_FD_207151 | JGI IMG/M metagenome (GOLD analysis project Ga0335077, IMG submission 207151) | Soil microbial communities from Loxahatchee National Wildlife Refuge, Florida, United States - Lox_Sample_3.1 | ecosystem: Environmental > Terrestrial > Soil > Wetlands | place: USA...
GCCGCAGAAGCCTCGCCGGAATCGGCCGCAGCTCGCGGCCAGCTCTGCCAGTTCTACAGTGACCATCGCCGGGCCGATTCCGGACTTGACCTGGCGCAATATGTATCGCTGGGACTGAGTTTGGGCGATCCGCCGAAGTTCGCCACCCTGATGAGCGACGCCGATCTGCCCCCCGACGCGGCCTACGTGCGCGGCATGGTGCCGCTGCTCCAGTCCTACTATCAGCAGGAGAAGTTGCATGCCATCTGGCTCGCCCACCAGCGTGAGTATCAGCAACTGGCAGAGCAGTTCCACGATCCAGTCGCCAAGATGATCCTGGCGACCGAGGTTTACCTGAAGCTGCCTATGGCCACCTATGTGGGACGGAAGTTCAGCGTCGTGCTCGAGCCTCTGACGGCGCCAGGCCAGGTGAACGCCCGCAACTACGGCTCGGACTACTTCATTGTGGTAGGACCGGAAAATGGTGCGCTGCAAATGGGACAAATCCGTCACGCCTACCTGCATTACGTGCTTGATCCGTTTGCACTGAGGCGGGCCAACACCCTGAAGCGCCTGGAGCCGCTGCTGGCCGTCGTGCAGCAGGCGCCCATGGATGACAGCTACAAGCGTGATGTCTCACTGCTGGTGACCGAATCGCTGATCCGGGCCATCGAGGCGCGTACCCTGCAGGACGGCAAGGCGCCCGAGACACGGCGGAGCGAGCTGGTTCAGGCCTCCGTCGAGGAAGGCTTTATCCTCACACCGCACTTCTACGAGCAGTTGGTCGGGTTCGAGAAGACGTCGGACAGCCTGCGCAATGTTTATGGAGACTTCCTCTTCACCATTGATGTGGAACGAGAGAAGAAGCGGGCGCGAGCGGTAAGCTTCCGCCAGCAGGCCGCTCCGGAGGTGGTCTATGCCGGGAAGGTAAAGCCGGTCGATCCGCTGGAAGTGGCGGAGGAACGCCTGATCTCAGGAGACCTGAAGGGAGCGCGGCAACTGGCCGGAGACGCGCTCGCCAATCCCCAGCAGGACCAGGCGCGAGCGCTATTCATTTTGGCGCGGGCGGCAACGCTCGGCCGCGACCTGCCGGGTGCGCAGACCTACTTCCAACGCACCCTGGAGGTTGCCCGTGAACCTAGGATGATCGCCTGGGCACATATCTACCTGGGCCGAATCCTGGATCTCGAAGAAAACCGCGAGGAGGCCCTGAAGCACTATCATGCGGCGCTGGCCGCAGGGGACCCTAAGCCGGACACCAAAGCGGCGGCAGAGCGGGGATTGCAACAGCCCTATGAACTGCCAGCCGCGGCGCACCCTGCCAGCAACCAGCCGTCGGAAGACAAGAAGGAGGAATAATATTGCGAGGGAGAACAGCGATGACCCCAGCCAGAATCCTCATCGTAGCGCTGCTCACTTCGGCGGCAATGACGGTGGCGCAAACCTCGAACCCGCCCGCCAATACCCAAGGCTCCGCCGCGCCGGCGGGCGCTCAGACCACGTCCCCGCAGCCTCCGCTGCCCCAGGCCAGCATCACCAACCCGAAAGGCAAGCGTCCGCCCAGCGCCAAAACCAAGCAGGAGTATGACCAATACCTGGCGGCGGCCAACGCTCCCGACGCAGCGACCGCGGAAAAGCTGGCGCGCGAATTCGAGGTGCAATTTCCCAATAGCGAACTGCTGCCGTTTCTGTTTCAGCAAGTGATGGGCAAATACCAGAAGGCCGACAACAGCGACAAGACGCTCGATATGGGACGCAAGGCGCTGCAATATGATCCCGACAACATCGGCGCGCTAATCATGAACGCGACGGTGCTGGCTGAGCGCACGCGCCAGACTGATATTGACCGCGATCAGCGGCTCAAGGAAGCCACTGCCGACGCCCAGCGCGCGCTGGAGGACATCAGCGTCGGCAATTACATGCTGGCGCCCGACACTACTTCCGAACAAGTGCAGCAGTTCAAGGATCAGGTCACGGGCATGGCTTATCAGGCCCTGGGTAAGTCCGAAATGGAGCGTGAGAACTACACCGCGGCCGAGGAAGATTTGCGCAAGGCCATCCAGACTTCTGCGGCAAAGGGTGATGCCCTCGTCTGGTTTCGCCTCGCCCTGGCGCTCGACCGCCAGAACCGCTATGAGGATGCCAACGCCGCAATCACTACGGCCGTGGCTTTAGCGCCCGCCGACTCGGCGGTGGCAAACATGGCCAAGAACGAGCAAAGCCGGCTCAAACAACAGTTGGCGGCTGGCGCCGCATCCGCGAATCCCACTCCCAGCAGCAATCAGCCCCAGCCGGAGGTGGTACCGTCCAAGTAAGGCACCGCTTGACCGTATGAAAGCCGAGGAAATCACGGCGCTGCAGGCGACCCTGGGACACGACTTCCGGCAGCCCGCATTGCTGGAACAGGCTCTGACGCACAGCTCCCATGCCCATGAAACCGAAGCGCGCGGCGCCGGCACCGAGGTACGCGATAACGAGCAACTGGAATTCCTCGGCGATGCCGTACTGGGCTTCGTCACCAGCCAGGAACTGTTCCAGCGCTTCCCCCAGTACCAGGAAGGACAGCTATCCAAGCTCCGCGCTCATCTGGTCAGCGCCAAGCACCTGGTGCGAGTAGCCGAGGAACTGGAACTCGGCCGCTACCTCCGCCTGGGACGCGGAGAGGAAAAAAGCGGCGGCCGGGCCAAGCAGGCTCTGCTGGTAAACACGCTGGAGGCCGTGCTGGCGGCACTCTTTCTCGATGCCGGCATGGAGAAGGTGCGGGGGGTCATCCTCGCCAGGGTGCTTGACCCCGAACTGGAACGCCTGGGCGAACAGAGCGAAGCTGGTCTCGCGGTGACCGATCACAAGTCGGCGCTGCAGGAATTCCTGCAAGGGACCGGCCGGGCGCAACCCGTGTATAGCGTCGTCCAGGAACAGGGGCCGGAACACAAGAAGACCTTTACCATCGAGCTCCGTGTGCTCAACGGCAGCGGCAATGGTAAGCCGCTGCTGATGAGCCGCGGTGAGGGTTCGACAAAGAAAAAGGCCGAGCAACGGGCAGCGAAGGACGCACTGGAGCAACTGCGCAAGGTGGATCTTGCGCCGCCTGGTACCCAGGGTCCGGCATGAGCGAGGTGCTGGAACAGGCGGTGTCCACAGCCCCGACACATCCGGCAGCGCCGGCGCCAAAGGCGGGGTGGCTGTCCTCCGTGCAATCGCTGGCCGTCACCGTGGTGATCGCGGTGTTCGTGATCACCTTCCAGGTGCAGGCGTTCCAGATCCCTTCTGAGTCCATGGAGAACACGCTGCTGATCGGCGACTACCTGCTGGTGGACAAGGTCCACTATGGCAAGGGCGGGCGCTGGGGCGAGATTCTTCCCTATGCACGCATCCAGCGGGGGGACATCATTGTTTTCCGTTATCCCGTGCATCCGCAGCAGCACTTCGTAAAACGCGTGATCGGGCTGCCCGGCGACCACGTACGTCTAGTGGATCGCACGGTGCTGGTGAATGGCATTCCCCTCAAGGAGAACTACGTCATCCACACGCGGTCGGATTACGACCGCTTCCGCGACGACTTCCCTTCCACCGATTTCCCCAGCGGCAACATGGAATCCGGCTGGTGGAAAGAGATGCACGAACTGGTACGCCGGGGCGAATTGACAGTGCCACCGGACCGCCTTTTTGTGCTGGGAGACAATCGCGATGAAAGCCTGGATAGCCGCTATTGGGGGTTCGTACCGCGGGAGAACGTCATCGGGCGGCCACTCCTGATCTACTGGTCGGTGCGCGCGCCGCGCACGGCGGTTTCCAGCTCGCGGAGTGATAGACTTTCCGCTTTCCTGTACGGCGTGACCCACCTGATACAGGATACGCGGTGGAACCGTACGTTTCGCATAGTACGATAGGTTGTTTGGTTCCGAGGAGAGTTAGCTTGTGAAGGGGCACGCCTTCAGGCGTGCCATAAGCGACGGGTCAGAGACCCGGCTTTAGCCGCTGAGGCAGCCGTTCCTCAGGGCCTGAAGGCCGATTCAATCAGGCCGCATATTGGCACGGCAGAAGCCGTGCCCCTTCACGGGGCTGTTCCAGCTAAGACCGCCTGTCATGGCCAGCAAGAACGCTGCATCCAAGCCGGAGAAGCATCGCGAGACCACAACCGAGTTCGTCGCCTCGGTGGCGCTGGTGCTGGTGGTCGGGTTGTTCATCATCACCTTCAACCTGCAGGCCTTCGAGATACCCTCCAGTTCGATGGAAAACACGCTGCTTATCGGCGACCACGTATTCGTGGACCGCGTGACCCTGGCTCCTAGAACGCGCTGGATCGGGCCGGTAATCCCTTATCGCCAGGTTCAGCATGGCGACATCGTGGTCTTCCTCTCGCCGGCGGAGGCGGGCTTGTATGTGGTCAAGCGCATTATCGGCGCTCCGGGGGATCGCATCCATCTGCGCGACGGGGTGGTGTATCGCAACGGGCAGAAGCTGGATGAACCCTATGCGCTGCACAACCCCGCCAGCTACCTCCCTTATCGCGATAATTTCCCGGCAGAAGCACCCACCATGGGCGCCAGCGTCACCCCGGAGTGGCGCCTGCTGCTGCCGAACTACATCCAGGATGGCGATCTGGTGGTTCCTCCTGACAGCTACTTCGCCATGGGTGACAATCGCGATGTCAGCTACGACAGCCGTTACTGGGGATTCATTCCGCGGGAAAACGTTATCGGCCGCCCCATGTTTATCTACTGGTCATTCGAAACCCCTCCCGACCAGTACCGCAAGACCAGCATCGGCGATCGCGTGGCCTTCGTGGTCAATGTCATCGTGCACTTCCCTACCCGAACCCGCTGGCGGCGCATGCTGAAGATGGTGCGTTGATGCCTTCCGGACGCTCCATCAGGCGAATTGTGCTCGCGGCTGGAGTGGCGCTAGCCCTGGTCGTCTTCGTGCCGCCCATGATCAAGCTAACCCGCTTCCGGAAGAGCATCGTCGAGGCGATCAGCGGAGGACTTGGGCGGCAAGTCAGCGTGCGCGAGGTCAGACTGCGGCTCTTTCCCCAACCCGGGTTGCAACTGGAAGGATTTGTGGTGCAGGACGATCCGGCTTTCAGCGCCGAACCCGTGCTGCATGCGGAAGAAGTCACAGCCATCCTGAGGTGGAGTTCGCTCTGGCGCTGGCGACCGGAAATCGGCTCGCTGACTTTGAGATCTCCCACCGGCGCCCAGCCCTGGAGCCTCAACGTCGTGCGCCGGCAGGATGGACAGTGGAACTTGCAATCGCTGCTCCTGCGTGCCAGCCAAACCCCCGTAGCACCCACCACCAAGAGCCGGCCTGAGGCGCGGCTTCGCTTCCCGTATATTGAGGGTGACGGCGGACGAATCAATTTCAAGTCAGGGGTAGAGAAGAAAGTCTATGCCTTGAGCGAGGCCGACTTCGCGCTGTGGCTGGCTTCCGAGAGCGAGTGGAACGTGAGGCTGCGGGCTCGTCCTATCCGCAGCGATGCCAATCTCAGCGATACCGGCACGGTTGAGATCGGCGGAGCCTTTGGTCGGGTGTCCCGGCTGGAGGAAACGCCATTGCGCCTGCGCCTTTCCCTGCGCGGAGCGCAACTGGGGCAGCTCACACGGCTGGTATACGGCCGCGACCGCGGCTGGCGCGGCTCGGTCAACCTGGCCGTCGACCTCACCGGCACGCCTCAGGACCTGAAGCTGAGCAGCACGGGGTCAATTGACGATTTCCGCCGCTACGACATCAGCCTGCCGGATACGTTGCGGCTCGCAGCGGACTGCACCGCCCAGTATCGCTGGCAGGCGCAGGAACTCTCCCACCTCGACTGCCACATGCGGAACGGTCAACTGTCCCTGCGTGGGGACATCATGGGTCCTCTGGGTGCCCCGCGCTATGACCTGGCCCTGGTTGCGGCGCAAGTGCCGATGGCCGAACTGGCGCGCCTGGCGCGTCATGCCAAGTTCGCGCTGCCCCCGGACCTGACCGCTGACGGCGCTCTCAATGCGGGATTCGCCTACCACGGCTCGGCCGCTCAGTCAGGTTGGAGCGGCGAGGGGAGCAGCAGCGATTTCGTCCTGCGCTCGGGAGTCTTGGAGCAGGATCTGAAGCTGGGTTCGATCAAATTCGAGGTTAAGCGGGAAAACGCCAGTGGGTGCCCCACCCTTGGCCGGATTTGCCAAGGGTGGGGTCTTTCAGCCGGCCGTCTTCGCCACGCCGCTGCTTCTTCCGCCATAGGCGGCGGCTATCGCCTGGTGCTGGTGCCATTTCCCGTGCCGCTGGGTGGAACCGCCCCGGCCACGGTCCAAGCCTCGCTTTCGGCCACAGACTACAACATGGTGGTTGAAGGCGACGCCGAACTCCAGCGTCTGTTCCGGGTAGCTCGTGGCCTGGGATTGCGAGCGCCCGCGTTGGGCGCCAGCGGAGCCGCCAGGCTCGATCTGCGGATCGCCGGTAACTGGACGGGGTTCACCCCGCCGGTCGCTACCGGCTCCATGCAGTTGCGAAATGTGTCGGTGCTGCTGGCTGGTGTTCAAAGGCCTGCCCACGTGCGCGTGGCCAATGCGGTCCTGCTGCCGGACGAAGTCCAGGTGGGGAATCTGGAGGCCACGTTTGCCGGAAGTCACCTGTCGGTGGAGGGTTCGCTGGCGCTGCCGCGTGAGTGTGCTCCTGCCCAGCCTTGTCCAATTCGTTTTGACTTTCACTCCAGCGAGATTTCGTTTGAGGAATTGAACCGCCTGCTCAATCCGCAGCTTCAGCGTGTGCCGTGGTATCGCGTGCTGGCCGGAGATAATTCCGCGTCGCTGGGAACCTTTGCCGCCCACGGGCGCCTCCGGGCAGACCGTGTCGTGCTCAAGGGACTTGAGTTCCAGCACGTGGCTGCGCAGGCGGAACTCCGGGAACGCAAGCTGCATCTTTCCGACCTCCGTGCCGACGCACTGGGCGGCAAGCTGCGCGCGGAATGGAGAGCCGATTTCTCTGCATCCGAGCCCGCATACGCCGGCTCCGGAACGCTGGAGCGAGTTGCGCTCCCCGAGGTTGCCGCGTTGACGCACGATCCCTGGGCCACCGGCACCGGCAGCGGCCATTTCAGGATTGAGCTCACGGGATGGAATGCCGCGGAGCTCGCGCAGTCGGCTCAAGGCACGTTGGACTTCGAGTGGCAGAACGGCGGCTTGCAGCATGTGGCACTGAACGGCGACGGAATTCCCTTGCGGCTGAAGCGCTTCTCCGGGCGCGCCGTGCTGGCCGATCGCCGCCTGCAGTTCGAGCAAAGCAGCATGGAGACCGCCGGCGGCATCTATGCGGTCAGCGGAACCGCGTCATTAAGCAAGTTGGAACTCAGGTTGATGGACCGAAAATCGCATGGATTCGCGCTCTCCGGAACTTTGGAGAAGCCGCATGTCACCACGCTCTCCGGGTCCGAGATGCAGGCGGCAGTTGGCAAATGAGCGTCGCGCGAACGGCCGCCGCGGTCTTCACATTATTCCTCACCGTTGTTTTTGCGCTGCCAGAGCAGACAGTCTCGACTGCTACCACCCCTGCCGTGCGCAGCATGGAGCGCAAGCTGGAGCACATCGAGAGCAACGCCGAGAAACCAAGGCCCGACCCGGCGCCCACCATCCTGACCGAAGACGAGGTGAACGCTTATGTCAATTCAGGTGCCGTTCCTTTGCCGAGAGGCATACAGCGCATTCATGTGGAAGGCATGCCGGGAGTTGTTTCGGCAGACCTGCAGGTGGATTTCGACCAGGTAACCCAGGGCGCCCGCTCCGCGAACCCGCTGCTGGCGCTTTTCAGCGGAGTGCATGACGTGCAGGTGGCCACGCACGCCCACGGCGAACGCGGCGTCGGATACGTCCACGTCGATCGCGTCACGCTCGACAACGTCGAGGTACCCGAGATCGCCCTGGAATTCTTTATCGCCCGCTACATCAAACCAAAACACCCTGAACTCGGCATCGACTCGCGCGTCCCGATGCCCGACCGCATTGACTCGGCAGTCGTCGGCAAGCATCAGGTGACGCTGGCGCAGAAGTGAGACAAGCGGTTGTGTAAGCCCGCCGTGATACCATCGCACTTCGCCGCATGAGCTCCGACCAGATCTTCAATTTGGTTATCCAGATCGCGGTATTCCTGTTCGCCATCAGCGTGCACGAGTCGGCGCACGCTTGGACCGCGTCCTACTACGGCGATCCCACCGCGCGCATGCTCGGCCGGGTCTCGCTCAATCCCATCCGGCATATTGACCCCGTCGGAACGGTGCTCATGCCGCTGATCTGCTATATCGCGCATATCCCAATGATCGGATGGGCCAAGCCGACGCCGGTGAACCCGCTGAATTTCCGCAAGAATTACGTGATGGCGGACATCATGACTTCGGTGGCCGGCCCGGTCAGCAACTTCATGGTAGCTACTATTGCCGTAGTCCTGATGGCGGCGATCTCCTGGGTCTTTCCCGAAGCCCGTAACATTCTGCGCTATGGGATGGAAAGCCAGTCGTCGCTGATGCCGTTGGTCATCCTGCTTTACAGCGCCATGCAGATCAATGTCTTGCTGGCGGTCTTTAACCTGATCCCAATTCCACCGCTCGATGGCAGCCACGTCATTCGCCATATGCTCTCCGACTCGGCGCGCAATCTCTACGACCGCATCGGATGGATTGGCCTCATCCTGTTCTTCCTGGTTGGGGGAAGCGTGCTGCGCACGATGATGGCGCCCTTTATGCACTTCTTCAATTTTCTGCTGGCGGTCCTGATATGACTCCCGGCAAGAAGCCACGCGTGCTGAGCGGCATGCGTCCCACTGGCAAGCTGCATCTGGGCAATTATCTGGGCGCGCTGGCCAACTGGGTCGGATTGCAGGACAAGTACGACTGCTTCTTTTTTATCGCCGACTGGCACGCCCTTACCACCGACTACGCCGACACGTCGGCGGTGAAGCAGAATTCCATCGAGGTCATGCTCGACTATCTCGCGGCGGGACTCGATCCCGAGCGCTCGACCATCTTCATCCAGTCGCACGTGCCGCAGCATGCCGAGCTGCACCTGCTGCTTTCGCTGATCACGCCGCTGGGCTGGCTGGAGCGCGTCCCGACGTACAAAGAGCAACGGGAAAACATCAAGGACAAAGACCTCGGCACCTACGGCTTTCTTGGATACCCGGTGCTGCAGTCGGCCGACATCATGATCTACAAGGGTGATTTCGTGCCGGTGGGCGAAGACCAGGTGCCGCACATCGAGATCACGCGCGAGATCGCGCGCCGCTTCAACGGCTTCTATCAGTTCCGCGGGCGCGAGGTTTTTCCCGAGCCGCAGCCGCTGCTCACGCCCGCCGCCAAAGTCCCGGGGACAGACGGCCGCAAGATGTCAAAGTCCTACAACAACACCATCCTGCTCAGCGAGCCGGAGGCCAGCCTGCGGCAGAAGCTGAAGACCATGGTCACTGACCCGGCGCGGGTGCGCCGCAGCGATCCCGGCAATCCGGACGTCTGCCCGGTCGGAGATTTGCACAAGATATTCAGCAATCAGGAGACGCTGGCCAAGGTGGACGCGGGCTGCCGCAGCGCCGGCATCGGCTGCATCGAGTGCAAGGGCTGGGCCGCTGACGCCATGGTGACCCGGCTGGCACCCATCCAGCAGCGGCGAAAAAAATATGAGGATAATCCGAAGCAAGTCTGGGATATCCTCGAAGCAGGCTCTGTGCGGGCAGCGACCGTTGCCGAGGCCACCATGAACGAGGTGCGCGAGGCAATGCACATGTCGAAGCTCTACGAACCGCCTGCCCAGGATGCTGGGGGAAAATAGTCTCAGGATGCCGGAAGTCACGAACACGGTGAATCGCAACGCGACAGCCAGCGATTCTCCCTTCGCCATTACCGTGGGCCAGGTTTACGACGGCCCGCTCGACCTGCTGCTCGACCTGATCCGCAAGCAGGACATCAATATCTACGACATCCCCATCGCGCAGATCACGGCCCAGTACCTGGCGTACGTCGAGCGCATGAAGCAGTTGGACGTTAATCTGGCGGCCGAGTTCATCTACATGGCGGCGGTGCTGATCCAGATCAAGTCTCGGATGCTGCTGCCACGCGATCCCACGGCACCGGCCGAAGAAGAGGACGATCCGCGCCGCGACCTGGTCGAGCGGCTGCTTGAGCACGAGAAATTCCGCAATGCGGCACAGATGCTGCTGCAGAAGCAGCAGATCGAGGATGCCACCTGGTCGAATCCCGCGCTCAAGGAATTCAAGGACGACGAAGGTACGGAGCCAGAACTCGCCGCCGACGTGGTGGACCTGGTGCGCTCGTTCCGGCAGATTTTGGAACGGGCCAAGGCGCGCCCTGTCCTCGAGGTCGACGAAGAAACGGTCACGGTAGCGCAGATGATTGACTACATTCGCCGGCGTCTGTTGCTCGAAGACCGTCCGGTGCGGCTGAAGTCGCTGTTGCAGTACACGCGTTCACAAAACGCCCTGATCTGCACCTTCCTGGCGCTGCTCGAGCTGGTGCGGTTGCAGGCCATCCTGCTGCGGCAGGACCGCGTGTTCGGCGACATTCTGGTGAAGAAGAATGCGATGTTCGATACGCTCGTCGGCGAGGCGGCGGTGCGCGACGACTGGAAGTAACGTTTTGAAAGGGCGCGGCTTTAGCCGCGCCGAAGAATGCACCGTGCGATTGTCATCCCGGGCAAGCGCGAACCGAACTTGTGAGGCGAGCGCGACGCGAGGGATCTCGGTTTTGTAAGAAGAACCAGGATTGCTCGGGGCTCAAGCCCCTTGGAGCGACAATAGAACGGCGCGGCTCAAGCCGCGCCCCTTCAAAGCAATTTGGATAAACATGAGTCTAAAGTCACAAATCGAAGCCATCATTTACGCGGCGGAAGAGCCGGTCACGATCGAGCAGTTGCTGGCCGTTCTCAAAGATGATCTCCGCGCGGCTGTCCAAACCGGCGAGGCCGCCGCTGAACCTGACGCCGCGCAGATGAAAGCTACACTGCGCTTGGCGCTGGACGAACTGGTTGCGGACTACGCCGCCGCTGACCGCGGCATGGAGATCCGCCAGGTCGCCGGCGGATATCGCATGTCCACCAAGCCGGAGCATCACGACGTGGTGCGCGGGTTCGCGCGCAACCTGAAGCCGCCGGTGCGGCTGTCGTTGCCGGCGCTGGAGACGCTGGCAGTGATTGCCTACAAGCAGCCGATTACCGTCCCCGAGATCAGCGAAATCCGCAGCGTGGATTCGAGCGGCGTTATCGCCACGCTGCTTGATCGCAAATTGATCACCACCGCGGGCCGCAAGCAGGTGATCGGACGCCCCATCCTCTATCGCACAACCAAGGATTTCCTTATGCGCTTCGGCTTGGGTGACATCGGCGAACTGCCCAGCATGGAAGAATTCGAGAAGCTGGCATCGGCGTCCCTGCAGGCAGACCTGTTTCAGCCTGCAGTTCCCGACGCTACGGGGGTTCCCGACGTTCCGCCTGAACCAACCGCCGCCGATTCCGAAACCCCGGCTGAACCGCAGCGCCGCACGGTCATCGAATTAGGCCAGCCGCAGGCGGAAGAAGTCATCACGTCGGATTCGTGACGCGCCCCCCGGCACGGAATTTACATGCCTGAGGAGCGCCTGCAAAAGATAATTGCCGCCGCCGGGATCACTTCCCGCCGCAAGGCCGAAGAGCTGATCACATCCGGGCGCGTCGCCGTCAACGGGCAAACCATCACGCAACTGGGCGCCAAGGCTGACCCCACTCGCGACCACATTCGCGTGGACGGAAAGCTGCTGCGCGAGCCCGAACGCCACGTCTATTTCCTCGTCAACAAGCCGCGCGGGTATGTGACCAGCATCAGCGATCCCGAGGGCCGGCCCACGATCATGGAACTGGTGCGCGGGATCAGCGCCCGCGTCTACCCCGTGGGCCGCCTGGACTATGCCAGCGAAGGCCTGGTTCTGCTGACCAATGATGGCGACCTGGCGCAGAAGCTGATGCACGCTTCTTCGCACGTTCCCAAGACTTACCTGGTCAAGGTCGCGGGCAAACCCGATGGCGAAGCGCTGGCCCGACTGCGCTCCGGCGTCAGCATTGTGCTCGAGGGAAAACACGGCAGAAAGCGCTCCGTGAAGACGGCTCCGGCACGCATCCAACTGGCGCGCGATGCGCCGAACCCATGGTATGAAGTCGCGCTCATCGAAGGCCGCAACCGGCAAATCCGCCGTATGTTCGAGCAGGTGGGACATCACGTGGAGAAGATCAGGCGGGTGCGCTACGCCAACCTGGAATTGGACGTCGAGCCGGGCAAGTGGCGCGCACTGGCTTCCTCGGAAGTTCAGCGACTGAAGATAATGGCCTCGGCCAAGGCTCGGCGCGGCTCCAGACCACCTCGTGATAAAAAAGAGGGCGATGAGCAAGTTTGACGAGTTGGTGCTCGAACATGTTCGGGCGCTCGGGGCGTATACGCCGGGAAAGCCGTTACGCCAGGCCGAGCGGGAAAGCGGCGTCCGCATGATCAAGATGGCGTCGAACGAAAACCCTTTTGGGCCATCGCCCAAAGCGCTGCAAGCGATGCGAGCGGTGGAACCGCAGGCCAGCCTTTACCCCGATAATGACGTCTCGCAACTGCGGCTGAAACTGGCGGAACTGCACGGCGTCCGGCCGGAGCAGACGGTGGTCGACAACGGCTCGACCGCGCTGCTCGGGGTTATAACTCGGACGCTGCTGCGGCCCGGATTGAACGCCATCACCAGCGAGCGATCGTTCATTATTTATCCCATCGCGACCAAGGCGGCCGGCGGCAGGCTCATCACCACGCCGATGAAGAACGATACCTACGATCTCGACGCCATCGCCGCCGCCATCGACCCGGACACACGAATCGTCTTCATCGCCAACCCCAACAACCCCACTGGCACTCTGATTGAAGCGTCCGCCATGGACGCGTTCCTCCGCAAGCTGCCGGAGCATGTGATCGCGGTGCTGGATGAGGCGTATTGCGACTTTGCCGCCGATTTCGCAGCCGCGCGCGGTCTCGAATACTCGCATTCGCTCGACTACGTGCGCGAGGAGCGAAACCTGGTGGTGCTGCGGACTTTCTCCAAGGCGCACGGCCTGGCGGGACTGCGCGTGGGGTACGGACTCGGGCCGGCCGTCCTGATGCAGTACTTCCAGCGCATGCGCACGACGTTCTCGGTGTCGGCGCTGGCCGAGGCCGCTGCGCTTGCTGCGCTCGACGACCAGGAACACACCAGCAAGACCATCGCCAACAACCGCCGCGGCACTGAATTCCTGATGAGCAAGCTCTCCGAGATGGGATACCGGCCCATCCCCACGTTCGCGAACTTCATCTTCTTCGACGCGGGCGAGGATGCGGCTCTACTCGGCAAGCGCATTCAAAGCGAGGGCATCATTGTGCGGCCACTCGGCCCGTGGGGCATTTCCACTGGCATCCGCGTGACCATCGGCACGCCGGAGCAGAACGAGTTATTCATCGCCGCGCTGGCACGCGCCACAGAAAAAGCGGGAGTGCGGTAGGACAGTTGCCGGTCGTCAGTTGTCAGTTGCCAGTTTTGACAAGGTTCAGTGTTTTCAACGACTGGTGTTTTTGGCGCGTACGTCTACTGTTCTACGTCTGCAAGAAGGGTGTCAGTCGAGTCTGTCTGGGGAAGGAAAATGAAGATCATCCTACTAATCAGTTCTGTAATTATTTTGTGGCAGAATGGCTGTGATACCAAGCAGACACCAGAACAGCAACAGCCGCCGCAACAGCAGCAACCGAAACAGCAACCACAGCCACGTATTACCCACAAATTTGAATTAGTCCCCTACACTAACGGTGACATTGCCATTGACCAGACCACAGGACAGAAGTGCCGTACTTGGGATTGGGCGTGTGGATGCTATTCAGCGATATTTGACAATTACAACAAAAAGACTGAAAAACTAACACCGGGAAGTGCTGCATACGTAAAAGCATCAGAGGAGTTTACTAGACAGCTCGCTAAATGTGACGAATCGCCAATGCATGGCGTACGGTGTGATGCAATCCAGAATCTTCCAACATGCGAAAGTCTAAAATAGTAATATGAGTTTCTTGGGGCCATCCTGCCAGTGCTTCGGGTGAGCATCTGGCCCTATAAGTATTTTTCCTCTGGCTGGAAGTAGTACCTTTTTTTTGGGAAGGATGCCACTGGGCTGTGTATAAAATTCACACACGTCCCTTTTCAGTACACAGTCTCCGACACTCAAGCGCGTCTAGGCGCGAGCTCCTGCCCGGTTGCTTCGGCGGACAACATGGGGAGCCGCGCGGCGCCAAAGAGTCCGGCATCGCCGCCCAGTAGCGCGCGGGTAATGATGGTCTTCCTGCCAGAG
>Ga0335077_10006615_pt1 | contig 14325 bp, 11 predicted proteins | sample Lox_Sample_31_FD_207151 | JGI IMG/M metagenome (GOLD analysis project Ga0335077, IMG submission 207151) | Soil microbial communities from Loxahatchee National Wildlife Refuge, Florida, United States - Lox_Sample_3.1 | ecosystem: Environmental > Terrestrial > Soil > Wetlands | place: USA...
CCGCCGAGCCAGTAATCGTATACCCGAGCGGGATGCGCGACGCCGGTATCCAGCGTGGCCTGCAGATCTCCCTCTAGGTTCGGCTCATTGGCCGGCGCCCGGCCTTCAGGCATAATGCGCCATCCCTTCCCGGAACCGATCTGCGGCATGGCATCGGAATCGCCTCTCACGTCCCCGGACGAGTGTAACCTGCCCTGTGCCCGCGCCTTGGGCCTGATTTGGAGTGCGTGACTGTTCTGCTTATTCCGGCGCGGAGAAGCAGGCCCGGCCAATTCTCTGGAAATTACGCTCCGCCCATTTCCGGCCGGTCGGGTGCCGGTCGGCCTGGCCGCCGCCGGATCAGCTCCACGTTGCCGCCGTAGCGTCGTGCGCCGAGCCCGGTCAGCAGCGAGACAGACGCGAGGTTGGTGTCATCGACCTGGCCGACCACGCTTGTGTCCCCGCGGGCGGCGAGCACGGTGAACGCCTGGCCGAGCAGTGCCCGGGCGGCGCCGCGCCGCCGGTACCGGGCGAGCATCGCGATCAGGCCGAGGCGCGGGCCGGCCCGGTTGCGCCAGATCCGCACCAGCCCGGCATACCGTCCGCTGGCCCGGTCGACCGCGACGAGGTAGGTGGCGGGATCGAAGAACGCGCCGAACGTCTCGGCGCGGAACTGCCCGGCATCCCAGCGCCAGCCCGCGCAGCCGGGAACGTCCTGCCGTAGCGCGTCGTCCAGCCGCCGCAGCCGGGTGATATCAGCATCGGCGGCGGAAAGGACGTCGAGCCCGGCCGGCAGCACGGCCCCGGCCAGCCCGGTCACCGCAGGATCGGTCGGGATCCGGTAATAGCTCTCCCGCCGGTGCACGGCGAATCCCGCCTGCGCGCAGGCGTCCAGCGCGTCATACTCCGCGTCTTCCAGGGTGACGTAGAGGTCGCGACCGAGATCGCGGGCGACCGCATCGGCCAGCGGCGGACAGGCATCGGCACGCCAGGTGTCGAAGTACAAGAACCAGCGGTCATCGGGCCGGAGCCGGGCGCTCACCTCGCCCGCCACCAGGTCGCCGTCCAGGGCGTGCCACGTCAGCGCCGGCCCCATCCGGGATACCGCCAGCGCCGCTGCAGCCATGGCTGTGAAGCTAGCAGCGGCATGATCCGGACGCGAGCGTTTATGCCCGGGTGGCCACGGCCGACCGCGGTGACCGAGGTTGCCGTCGCCGTGGTTGTTAGGGTAACCAATGAGCCTTGGCGGGCTAGGGAAGAGCCGCCCCCCGATCGAAGGGCCGCGCCGATGAAGCTGCCTCCTGTTGAATACGAGGCGCCGACGACCGTTGCTGACGCTATTGATCTGCTGGCTGAGTACCAGGACGAGGCGAGCGTGCTGGCCGGCGGCCAGAGCTTGATACCGTTGCTGGCCCTGCGGCTGGCCCGCCCGGCGATGCTCATCGACATCAACGGCATAGATGAGCTGTCCGGGGTGTCGGTGACCGACGGCAGGGTGGCGATCGGCGCCACGACCCGGGAGTACGTGGCCGAGGAATCGCAGACCGTGGCCGATACCGTGCCGTTGCTGGCGGCTGCTCTGCCATTGATTGGTCATGAGGCAATCCGCAGCCGCGGCACGATCGGCGGCAGCCTGGCGCATGCCGACCCGGCGGCCGAGCTGCCGGCCGTCGCCCGGGCGCTCGATGCCGAGTTCGTGGTGCGTGGCCCTGCGGGCGAGCGGGTGATCCCGGCGGCGCAGTGGTTCGAGGCTTACCTCACGACGTCACGCCAGCCCGACGAACTTCTCCTCGAGGTGCGCTTCCCGGCCGCTAAGCAGGACACGGGGACCAGCTTCCAGGAGGTCGCCCGGCGCCACGGTGACTTCGCCATCGTCGGCCTGGCGGCATCACTGGTGCTTTCCGGCGGGGTGATCAGCGATGCCCGGCTGGCGTTCGCCGGCGTTTCCGATGTGCCGGTCCGGGCCGCTGCCGCGGAGGATCTGCTGGTCGGCGAGAGGCCGTCGGCGGAGTTGTTCGATGAGGCGGCCCGCCGTGCGACCGAGGATCTCGACCCGCCGGCCGACCTTCACGGGTCATCGGACTACCGGAAGACGGTCGCGGCCGCTGTGGCGCGCCGCGGCCTGCGAGCAGCGGCGGAGAATGCCGCGAGAGGCAGTGACTGATGGTGGACATCACCCTGAGCGTCAACGGCGCGGCGTGCACGGGTTCGCCGGAGGCGCGCAAGACGCTGGCGGACTTCCTGCGGGATGACCTCAATCTCACCGGCACCCACATCGGCTGCGAGCACGGGGTCTGCGGTGCGTGCACGGTCATCGTCGACGGCCGGGCGGTGCGCTCGTGCCTGATGCTGGCGGTCCAGGCCGCCGGCAGCGAGGTGACCACGATCGAAGGGCTGGCCCCTGACGGCGGGCTGGGCACACTACAGCAGGCCATGTGGGATTCGCACAGCTTCCAGTGCGGTTTCTGCACGCCGGGGTTCGTCATGCAGGCGGCCGCGTTCCTCAGCGGTCACCCTGACGCCGACGAGCAGCAGATCCGCGAGGCGCTGTCCGGCAACATCTGCCGGTGCACTGGCTACCAGAGCATCATCGATGGCGTCCTGCTGGCCGCCCAGCGTAATCGGCAGGGCGCAACCGTGAACGCTGATCAAAGGAGCGACAATGGCAGCAATCGCGGCTGAACGATACACCGGCGCCAGCATCAAGCGTTCGGAGGACCCGCGCATCCTGACCGGCGCGGGCCGGTACGTCGATGACATCAAGCTGCCCGGAATGCTGCACGCTGCGTTCGTGCGCTCGCCGATGGCTCACGCTCGTGTGCTCTCGGTCGATGTCTCGGCGGCGCGCGAGCTGCCCGGCGTCGTCGCGGCAATCACCGGGGCGGAAATGGAAGCGATGACGGCCCCCGGGCCCGATGCGCTGATGGCCCTCATGGGCTGGGCGGGGCCTATGCCGGAGTTCACCCTGCTGGCGACCGACAAGGTACGCCTCGTCGGCGACCCCGTGGCGATCGTCATCGCCGAGAGCCGTTACCTCGCCGAGGACGGCTGCGAGCTGGTAGAGGTCGAGTATGAGGACCTGCCTCCGGTCGTGGATGCCGCCTTCGCGCTCGACCCGGGCAGCCCGCCGCTGTTCGCCAACCTGGGGGACAACATCGCGCGCCCGCACTCGCGCCACGAGTTCGGCGACGTCTCCGCGACCTTCGCCGGCGCCGATCTAGTTGCCGACTTCCACATCGACGTGCACCGCCACCAGAACGTGCCCATGGAGGGACGCGGCTGCGTCGCGAGCTACGACGCCGACCCGGGTTTCATGACCATCTACGCGGCCACGCAAAGCGTTCACGTCACCAAGATCGCCGTCGCCATGCGCCTCGGTATGGAGCCGGACAAAGTGCGTGCCGTGGCCGGCGATATCGGCGGCTCGTTCGGCCTGAAGATCGGCGCGTCACGCGAAGAGCTCGCCGCTGCCGCTGCCTCACGTCACCTCGGCCGGCCGGTCAAGTGGGTCGAGGACCGCGGCGAGAACCTTACCGCGTCGGGCCAGGCCCGCGAGGAGAGCTTCGACGTCCGGGCCGCCGTCAGCAACGACGGCGACCTGCTCGGTCTGGACGTGAAGATGGTCATCGACACCGGCTCTTACCCGGGCATGGGTGCCATGGTTCCGGACATCATGGAGGCGATGCTGCCGGGTCCGTACAAGCTCGCGGCCATGGGTTTCGAGTCGACCGCGGTCACCACCAACAAAGCGTGCTACGTCGCCTACCGCGGCCCGTGGGCGTCCGAGACGTTCGTGCGGGAACGCGTCCTGGACCTCATCGCGAAGGATCTCGGCCTGGATCCGCTCGAGATCCGGCTGCGTAACGCCGCCCCGCGCACCGATCCGCCGGCCGTGATGATTACCGGCCGTCCCCTGGTGGGAGTCACGTCAAGGGAGTCCCTGGAGCGGGTCGCCCAGCTCGTCGATTTCCCCGGGTTCCGGCGCCGTCAGGCCGAGGCGCGAGCGCAGGGTCGCTACCTGGGCATCGGCGTGGCCACGTTCATCGAGGCCGCTCCGGGCCCGCGCACGCCGGAGGCGGGCACCGGCCCCATGGGCAATGAGTTCATGCGCCTGCGGCTGGAGGAAGACGGCATCGTCGTGCTGTTCACCGGCCAGATGCCGCATGGCCAGAGCCACCAGACGACCCTGGCCCAGATCGCCGCCGACGAGTTCGGCGTGCCGTTCGAGCAGGTTCGCGTCGTGGTCGGCGACACCGACGTCGTCCCGTTCGGGCTGACCGGCGGCAGCCGGTCAGCCACCATGACCGGTGGCGTGGCGCTCCATGGCGCCCGGCAGCTCAAGGCCAAGGTGCTCGATTTCGCGGCGCATCTCATGGAGGCCAGCGCGCAGGACCTGCTGCTCACCGACGGCCATGTCTGGGTTCGCGGCGACCCGGCCAGCGCGATCGCCGTCAGTGAAGTCGCGCGGCGCGCGGCATCAGGGCCGTTCGGCGCCGACGTTGATGCCAAGCTCGAGGTCGAGGCCACGTTCGACGGCGGCGAAGGCGGATGGTCCGGCGGCACTCACTGCGCGATCGTGGACGTCGACGTTGAGACGGGCATCGTGACGGTGGAGCGGTACGTCGCCGCTGAGGACTGCGGCGCACTCATCAACCCCGCCGTCGTCGAGGGCCAGATCCGGGGTGGCGTCGCGCAGGGCATCGGCGCGGTACTGCTCGAACGATCGGCGTACGCCGAGGACGGCAGCTTCCAGTCAGCCACGTTCATGGATTACCTGATGCCCACCGCCTGTGATGTTCCCCGCATCGAGATCGAGCACCTCGAGACCGTGCCGCTCGATGCCGACGTCAACTTCCGCGGCGTGGGCGAGGGTGGCATGATCGTCGCACCGCCCACGGTCGTGAACGCCATCGAGGACGCGCTCTCACCGTTCGGCGTGCGGATCTACGAGCAGCACGTGCCGCCGGCTCGCATCCTGGAACTCATCGCCGCGGCGGACCTGGGCGGGTAAGGCCGCAGGCGAGGTCAGGGCAGCTCGCGGCGGACAAGCCAGCGGAGCTTGCCGCCGCGCCGGCCGGCCGTCTGGCGGACCGGCTTCGGCGGGTAAGGCGTGGATGCCTCGTTCATGTTGTTGTTACGACGTGGGTGTGGCATCCACGCCCTATCTGCCCCCTGGCCGGGCCGAAATCGATGCGCATCGGCCGCACGCCCAGCCGCTGGTTCGGGGTCACCCGCTTGGGCTCCTCGCCGTCGGGAGCCACCGTCCAGGTCTGGTCGGTGAGGTTGCGCAGTACCACCCGGCCGGCGTGGCGGGGGTCCGGCTCGACCACGGCGCAGGCCTGGCGGTAGTCGCGGTCCCTGTTGAGGTGATGGCTGGTCAGCACGGCGCCTTCGGCCAGTACGAGCAGGCTCCCCTGGAGCTTGAGCGTGACGGGGACCGGCAGCGGTGCGGAGCAGTTCCAGCAGCATGGCCCGGCTTGTTCCGGATCGTAGAACAGCGCCGCACGGCAGGCCGGGCAGGCGTACACGCAGTCGTGCAGGCCGAGCAGGACGCGCCGCCAGGTCCCCTCGGTGACCCGGCCGTTCAGCGACGCGTCCTGCAGGCCCGCGGTGAAGGCCCGGATGAACACCCGGCGGCATTGCTCCGGGTAGATGGGCCACCAGGTCAGCGCCCGGTCGCCGGGTACCGGCCGGTTCGACGGGTCGCCGGGGTCGAAGATGAACACCGGATCGATCCCGAAGTTGCGCATGAGCAGGTCGGCCTCTGACCGGTGGGCGCCGCGATCCCAGGAGCAGGAGGCATCGGCCCGCACGCCGAACAGCGGGTGGCCGTGCATCAGCAGGTAGAACAGCAGCACGGCCAGCGAATGCAGGTCGGTGACGGTCGACGGGGACGCCTCGTCGCGCAGGAGCTCCGGGGCCATGAACGGCCCGGTGCCCTTGACCAGGGCGTTGCCTCCGTCGACGCCGATGTTGTCGACGTCGATGATCGCCGCCTCGGACGCGGCCGGGTCGACCCGCAGGTTCCCGAAGCTGATGTCCCGGTAGCATAGCCCGGCCGAGTGCAGCGCGGCGAACGCGTCGACCAGCTCCCGGCCGATGGTGGTGATGACCCGGAACGACGGCTGCAGGTCCTGGTTGAGCAGCTGGGCCAGCGAGACGAACCGCGGCGCGAGCAGCGGCATCACGTAGCCGAATCCGGTGAGTTGCCCGGAGCTGACCAGGTCGATCGGCCAGACGAAGGCCGGGTGCGGTGGCCGGCCGCGCTGGATGAGCGCGGTGATCGACGTGCGCATCTCGTCGCTGTCCAGGCCGGGGCGGAACCACTTCACCGCGAACGGCGCGCCGTTGAGCCTGGCCACGTGGACTACGCCCTGGCCGCCCTCGCCGATCCGCTTCTCCACGGCCAGCAGCGCGCCGGCTCGCTCCATCCGCAGCGTGTCTCCGGGCTGGATCAGCCCGTCCACTCAGCCGTCCCCTTCCGCGTCCCGCGGGTCACCGGGCAGCAGCAGCGCGATCGTGGCGTCATCTCCGCTGCCCTCGGCGGAGGCGCAGCGCTGCGCCCAGCCCGGTATCTCCTGCCCGAACCAGTGACGGTCGTGGCGGGCGGCGAGCTCGGCCAGGTCCCGGCCCACGCTGGGCTGCCAGGGTTCGTCGGCCTGGGCGTTGCCGTATCCGTCGGTGGCGAGCAGCAGCGCCGCTAGCGGCACCCGGCGCAGGTCGTGCGCGCCGGTCCGGAACGACGCCAGCGCGTCCGGCTGGCACAGGCTGGTCGTCCGCCGCCCGTCGAGCCTGTCGTCGCCCGCCACCGGGGAGAAGGAACTGCCGTCGGGGCGCACCGCGAGCATGTCACCGTCGCCGATCTGCGCGCACACCAGCCATCGGGCGGCGATCACGGCGACGAGCAGGGTCGAGCCGTAGGGGATCAACGGCGTGTCGGCCGTGAGGCCGAGGAGGAACTGCTCCTCCGTCGTGTACGGCCGCACCTGGAGCTGACCGGCGACCGCGGAACGCCAGTCTGCCACGACGGCCCTGGCCAGAACCCGCCCGGCCCGCGCGGCTTCCTCGTCTCCGGCGGCGGCGTCGGCGTCGGCGGCCAGCCCGGCGGCCGCGTGGGACGCCGCCCGGCAGGCGACGTCGACGGCCAGCGCGGCGCCGTCGGCGCTGCGGAAATGGCGGATGTGGCCGTGCCCGTCGGCGATCGCGACGACAACGCCGCCGGGGCCGTCCTGGCTGGCCACCGCGTCCTGGTTGGGCAGGCCGCTGGCCCGGTGGGCCGCTCCCCGGGCACTGCCGGTGATCACCTGCCAGGTGGCGACCTCGTCCGTGGTGGTGTCTGTGGCCATGGCGGTCAGACGATCGTGTCCTGGTCGAAGATCTTCGACGGCACGTCGCCGGGCCTGCCGAACAGCCGGCGTGCCACCGCGCCGCGGTCCGCGCCCGCCTCCGACATCCTGGATACCGCCAGCGACGCTGCCACCAGGCGGTCGGCGATGTCCTCGCTGCTGTCCGCCACGAGCACCGGGACGCCCGGGTCGCCGATGAACCTGTCGAGCGCGGCGGACCTGGCGTCGCGGCCGATCGCGATGGCCAGCCGCAGCGCGGCCTGGCCCGCGGGCTGGGCCATCAGGGCGGACAAGCCCGCCTGGAACCTTCCGGGCGGGTCGGTGGCCAGCCCGTCGGTGATCAGCAGCATGGCCGGCCGCAGCGCGCGGCGCTCGATCTGGCCGGCCGCCAGCGCCTGCGCCGCCAGCGCGAACGCCGCTCCCATGTTGGTCAGCCCTTTGGGAACCGGCCGCAGCGGCTTCCAGCCGAGCTGGGCCACCGGCTGGGGTTCGGCGATGTGCCACCATGGCTCGGTGGCGAACGCGATCGCCCGGATGAACACCTGAGCCTGCTCCTGGTCACGCTCCCAGGCCGCCAGGTGGGGCAGCATGTCCGCGATCGCGAAGTTCAGCGCCTGGATCTTCTCGCCCTTCATCCCGCCCGAGCAGTCGGCCAGGATGATGAAGTGCAGCGGGCGCCGGGAGATGCCACCCCCGGGCATCCGCGGATACGGCGCGGCCTGCGGCATCCCGGGACGTTCCGCGGTGGTCCCCGGGTCGTCTGCCGCAGGTACCCGCAGCCGGCGGGAATCGGACCCGGTCATGACGCCGACGGGCTAGGGGAGGCCTGCGGCATCGAGCGGGTGGTAAACCAGGTGTTCAAGGCGGCGAACGACGAGTTCGGGGGGCCCACGGCGAGCAGGAACGCATCCTCGGTCGGGAGCGTCCAGATGTAGACGGGCTGGGGCGGGCCGTTGCTGTCCCGCACCGTCAGGCACTCGAGCACCTGGCCGGACCGCGGCGGGAACCAGGGCGCGTGCATCGGGACGGTCCCCTCGCCGCCCTTGGCGGGCGGGCAGTTCGGTCCCGGGTTGGCGCCGGTGAAGCCGATCACCTTGTTGAAGCTCTGCCAGGTGGCCTCGAAGTGGGCCTGGCTGTCCAGCTGATACGCGTAGACCTGGCTGTCCTTGGGCAGGCTGGGATCGGTGCAGACCAGGGCCGCGACGCGGCCTTGCATGTCAAAGGAGTAGGGCGGGGGGTTGTTCTGGCACTGCGTCGCGGGGTCGTCGATGCCTCCGGGCAGCAGCTGGACGAGGGGTGCCACCCCGGCCGCCAGCCTGGGGCCGGTCGGAGCCGGTGTCGCGGGGTGCGTGGGCTTCGGTGTCGGCCGGGGGGAGTGGACCGCGGCCGAGGCCGCGGCCGGGCGGGACTTGGTGAACGGGAACGTGTGCGCGAATGTGGCGGCGATCAGGTACCCGCCGATCAGCGCGGCGGCGGCGGCCCCCGCGATCAGGGCGCGTTTCCGGCCGGACCACGAGTTCCTGGGGCCGCCGGAAGACGGCTGGGGCGGCGGCCAGGATTGCCCCGGCGGCGGCCCGGCGGGCGGCCAGGACTGCGGCGTCGCCCCGTTCGGCGTCCAAGGCTGCTGCGGCGGCGGCCAGAACTGGCCCGGCGGTCGCTGCGGCACCGGCCCGGCCGGGACGGCCGAGGGGTACGGCCGGACCCGGTATCCCAGGGCCTGGGCGTACTCTGAGGCCACCCACAGGCCGGCCGCCAGGCTGATCGACCGGCGTTCCGACAGCGCGCTGGCCACCAGCTGCACGGCGGTGTCCGGGTCGAGGTGATGCCTCTCGACGTGCTCCCTCATCTCGGCCGCGATGTCCGCCTCGGCCCCCGTGACCAGCAGGCTCCGCTCACGCGGCAGGTCGGGGAGCAGGTCGGCGACGAGGTTTCCGAGGGCGTGCGGGTCGCTCAGCACCCGCTGACCGTAGCTGGCGACGGCGGTGCCCAGCGCCTCGTGGGCCTCTCCTTGTGCGTCGAGCTGGCTCATGTGACTTTCCTCCCGCGCTTGCGATGTGCTAACTGCCGGCCCCGCTCGAGGAGCCGCCCCCGGCCGGAGTCGTCGCCGGGGCGGTGATCTGAACGGGGGCTGCGGGGTCGACCGGAGTCAGACTGGGGCCCGCGAGCAGCTGAAGCTGATAGGTGCCGGCCGGCATCGTGTCCTGGCCGAGCGAGGCGGCGTCCACGGTTGTGCTCAGGCAGCCGCTCGTGTCCGACGTACCGTGCGGCAGGGTGCCGTCCTTATCGATCGCCCAATGGCCTCCGCCGGGCAGGCCGACATTCAGCGCGACGTCCAGGCCCGGCGGGAAACCGGCATAGCTGAAGCCGAATGTCGCCGACGCCGACGACGTGGCCGTCTGGTTGCCCGAGCATGCCTCCTGGTCCGTGCCCACCCCGACCCGGGACACCGATTCGGTGCCGGTCATCTGGACCAGGATCTTGCTGTGGTACGCGATATGGTTACGGGCCGCGGCGATCAGCGGCCTGGCCTCGGCGACCGAGCGCAGCCGCCACGAGACGTCGCTGCCCTGGCCGGACAGGCCCAGGCTCGGCACGCCGATGAGCTGGCCCGAGTCCGTGATCGCGGCGCCGCCGGAGTTGCCGTGCCCGATCTTCGCGGTGGTTTCCAGTTCGAACCTCGGGTCCTTGACGTGCTTGAGCGGGTCGGGCACGAACGTGTCCACCACCCCGCTGGTGACGGTGATCGAGTCCGACCCGGACATGCCGGGGAAACCGAGCGTGGTCACGTTCTGGTCGAGCTGAAGCGCGGCCACGTTACCGAGCGTGAGGTAGGGCAGGTGCAGCGAGCCGGGGCCAACCGGCTTCCCGTCGGCCGTGGCGTAGATCTGGACCACCGCCAGGTCGAGGTACCCGTCAACGGCCACCGTCCGGGCGCGGTACCTGGCGGCCACCGGCGAGGACGGGCCCGTGGTCATCTCGACCGTGAGGAAGGGCGGGTTGGGGTCAGGATTCGGCCCTCCCAGAGCGACCGCGAGCCCCGGCGCCCGCGGCTGGGCGACGTGGGAATTGGTCAGGATCAGCCCGGAGGAGCTGATCAGCGTGCCCGACCCCGAGCCGGTGGCGTCGGCTTCCGAGCCCATCAGGAGCCGGACCGTCGCCGCCTCCGCGTGCCGCAGCGCGGAGGCCTGCAGGCCGCCGCTGAGCCCGCTGCCAGCCGGGCGCAGGGCGAAGAACCCGTACGTCGCCAGCCCGGCCACCGCCGCGACGGCCACGCCCACCAGGGCGCCCCTGCGCATCCGGCCGCCCAGGACCCGTCGGCCGTGGTTGCGTGCCATCTGGGTGCTGGTCAGCGGGGGAGTGATGCCGAGTTCCTCGCCGGTGGCCGGATCGCCCAGTCGGAGCACCACCGATTCGGTGATGCGCAGCGGCCCGCTCAGTTGCCTGCCGTTGAGGAACGTTCCCCGCCTGGACTGGTCGACGTAGGTGGCCCCGCCCTGGTCCGACGTGATCACGCCGTGGCATTGCCTGGACACCAGCGGGTTTACCGACACCAGCTCGAGCGTCGGGTCACGGCCCACCCGGACCTGCGCCCCCACCGGGAATAGGCGCTGCTGACCGTCCAGCCGGGTGACCAGGACCGGCGCCCGGCCAGGCTCGCGCGCTGCCGTCATCTCAGTTTCTGTGGCCATGCGGCAACCACACCCCCGCTCCCTCGATAAGGCCAGGTAGCCTTCCCCCATCTGAGCGTCAGTGTGGTCCGCGCCGCTGGAATGAGCCTGAAGCCGCGCTGAAACCGGCCCGTTCGGCACGAATCTCTTGTGGCCCGAACGGGCCGGGTATCAGTGTCTCCGCCGGCGCTAGCCTCCGTGGGCTGTCATGATGGCCGCGCCCCGGCCCCGTCGGCGATCGATAGCTCGTGCGCGGCGGGAGCTGGGATGGGCTCGTCCCTGCGGGACGTGATCGCCGCCGCGCTGACGGTGGCGAGCAGCGCGAATCCGGCGCAGGCGGCGAGCGCCGGCTTGAACCCCGCGGTAACGCTGGCCGGCGTGCCGAGGTGCCCGTTGGCGGTGAACACGGCCGTTGAGATGGCGATGGCGAAGACCCCGCCGAGGCGTTGCGCCATGTAGTTGATCCCGGATGCCTTGCCCATCTCGCGGGGGGCGACGGCGTTGAGCACGGCGGTCGGCACGGTGGGCAGCGCCATCGAGATACCGACGCCCGCCACCAGCAGCGCGAGCGTGAGCTCGACCCAGCTGGTGGTCAGCGAGCCTCTGAACGCGACCCAGGTGAAGCCGGCGCTGAGCAGGGCGAGTCCGGTGACCATCACGGGCCGGCGGCCGGTCCTGTCGGACAGGGCCCCCGCGAGCGGAGAGATGATCATCGGCGTCGCGAAGAAGGGGAGCAGCCGCAGGCCGGTCGACACCGGTGAGTAGTGGCGCGCGAACTGGAATTCCTCCGCGACGAGGTAGGCGCCTGCGAAGATCGCCCCGGACATGAGGAACGTGGTGGCGTTACCCATCGCGAACGCGCGGTCGCGGAACAGCCGCAGCGGAACCATCGGCTCCCGGACGCGATTCTCCCAGGCCACGAACGCGATCAGCAGGACGGTGCCGGCCGCGAGCGTGGTGACGATCTCCGGGCTTGCCCACCCGGCCTCGTTGGCGCGGACCAGCGCCCAGACGGTGGCCACCACGCCGCCGGTGACCAGCGCGACTCCGGTCAGGTCGAGCCGCTCACGTGCCCCGTGGCTCTCCGGCAGCAGCCGCAGCGACAGGGTGACCGCGGCCACGCCGATCGGGACGTTGATCCAGAAGATCCAGTGCCAGTTGATGCCCTGGGTTACCAGCCCGCCGACCAGCGGCCCGGCGGCGACGGCCAGCCCGGCGAGCCCGCCGTAGATGCCGACGATCGTCCCGCGCCGCTCGGCCGGGAACGCGGTCGTCAGGATCGTAAGGCTGAGCGGCAGCACGATCGCGCCACCCAGCCCTTGCACCGTGCGGGCGGCGATCAGGTCCGAGGCGCTGGGGGCCAGCGCGCAGGCGGCTGACGCGACGGTGAACAGGGCCAGGCCGATGGTGAAGATGCGGCGGCGGCCGAACCGGTCGCCGAGAGCGGCCGCGGTGATGATGCCGGCGGCGAAGGCGATCCCGTAGGCATTCAAGGTCCACTGAAGCGACGTCAACCCGACGTGCAGGTCCGCCTGGATCCGCGGCAGGGCGGTGGACACGACGGTGGCGTCGAGCGCGACCATGAAGTAGGCCGTCGAGGTCAGGCCGAGAACCCAGCCCAGACGGCGCCTCCCATCCGGGCCGGCGGGTCCGAACTGTCCCATTGTCTGTCTCCTTTCGGTGGCCGGTTCCGCGCCGACGCGCTGGCCACTACGGGTACTGATCCCGCCGGAACGGGAAACCGGGCGCCGCGCGCCAGGTTTTCTCCCGCTCCGGGGTCAGTACCTGTGATCGCGGTACGACACGGCCAAGGAGGATGATGGAAGCGATGGCGGTCAACCAGGACCTGATCGGACGGTCAAGGCCGGTGACGAGCATTCGTTTCGCCAGCTCATCGGCCCCTACCGGGGCGAGCTGCAGCTGCACTGCTACCGGATCCTCGGGTCCGCTCACGGCGCCGAGGACGCGCTGCAGGAGACCCTGCTGGCGGCCTGGCGCGGCCTGGCCGGTTTCGATACCAGCGTGCCGCCCCTCTTCGGGCTCCCCGTACCCTGCCCGGATGATGGCCGCCGCCGAGGATCCTGTGGGACCGCACCTGCCGGTGGGCCGCGGGGCGGGGTAACCCCCGCCGCGATCATTTCAGCAGCGTGATCACGCGTGCACCGGAAAGGACTTCCGTCACACTCGCCACTCCAGCACTAGACCGCCAGCCCGGATCAGGAGCCCCAACAACACACCAGCGGCCCCTCTGGCACCACGGACAACGCCGCGCACTGGGCACGCCCGTTCAAGATCAAAAATTAGCTAAGCGGCATGTCGTAAGAACAACGTGAACGAGGCATCCACGCCGTATGCCAGACGCCCGCGGGGCCGGGCCGCCGGCCAGCCGGCCGGCCAGGCACTGCCACGGCCGGAACGGGCGGACGACCCGCAGGACCCATCCCTGACCTCCGCCGTTGAACGGTATAGCAGAGCGCTGCTAGCGCTCGTCATCAACAGCGGCGCCGCTCCAGACATCGGTATCGCGGAAGCTTGCCCAGCTGCCGCCCACATCGCCAAGGAACGTCGGCATCAGCATGATGCTGGTCGCGTAGTTCATCTCGCGCATGGTCATGCGGAGCCGGTACCAGTGAAACCGGACCCGCTCACGGCACGTCCAGGAGATCAGTTCCTCGGCCCGCCGCACCTGCTCTTCGGTGACGTGTGGGTCGTTCATCGGACTGCCTCGGCGGTCGTGCACACCGACGTGGTGCCCTGCAGCCACGGTCCGGAGGCGCGGGTCTCGGCGACCAGCGTGTCGACGACGTTGCGGAGCCCGCCGTCGGCCCGCGCGGCGCGCTGCCGTGCCGCCGAGCTGCCTCGGGCCAGGGCCGACCTGGTGAGCTCGCACACGAGCTCCCAGTCGCCGGTCGACTCCAGCGCGGGCCGCAGGTCGGTCAGCAGTTGCTCGAGGAGCCGGCCAGCGGGCGCCGGGCTGGCAGTCACCGGATCGACCAGATCACCCTCCAGGCCAGCTCGAGCTGCCCGCCACGTCGCGGCCTGCAGCAGCTCGGGGCGGACGGGCACCAGCGGCTGGCCCTCGTACTCCGCCGCGGCCGCCGAGATCACCAGCGCGCGAAACAGCCCGGCCAGCAGGACCACATCGTCCAGGCGGGGGCATGAGTCGCAGATGCGCAGTTCCAGAGTGGGCAGGTGGGCCGAGGGCCGGACGTCGAAGTAGATCATGCCGGAGTCGGTGATGATCCCGGACTGGATCAGGTCGGTGATGGCCTGGTCGTATTCGGCGGCCGACTCAAAGCCGTACAGGGCGCCGGCCGTCGGCCAGCGCCGCC
>Ga0335077_10006617_pt1 | contig 14323 bp, 12 predicted proteins | sample Lox_Sample_31_FD_207151 | JGI IMG/M metagenome (GOLD analysis project Ga0335077, IMG submission 207151) | Soil microbial communities from Loxahatchee National Wildlife Refuge, Florida, United States - Lox_Sample_3.1 | ecosystem: Environmental > Terrestrial > Soil > Wetlands | place: USA...
CAAGGCCGAACGCCAGCAGCAACTTGACGCGGCAGTCAAGGCCATCAATCTCGCTGCGCTCGACCAGGGCGACCAGAGGGCCTTTGATGCATCGCTGCGGGCGGCGCAAACAAAGCTTGACGCGCTCCGGCCCTACATGAAGCAGTTCAGCATCGCGGCGGTCGGCAACAGTCACATCGACATGGCATGGCTATGGCCGTGGACCGAAACCGTCGAGGTCGTCCGCAACACCTTCGGCACCGCGCTCGAACTCATGCGCGAGTATCCCGACTTCAAGTTCACCGCCAGCGCGGCGCAAGCTTACGAATGGATGGAAGAGAAATATCCGGCGATGTTCCGCGAGATCCAGCAGCGCGTCAAGGAAGGCCGCTGGGAGGTCATCGGCGGCATGTGGGTCGAGCCCGATCTCAACATGCCCGACGGCGAATCGCTGGTGCGGCAAATTCTGTACGGCAAGCGCTACTTCCTGCAGAAGTTCGGCGTGGACATCAAAATCGGCTGGAACCCCGACAGCTTCGGCTACAACTGGCAACTGCCGCAAATCTACAAGCGCTCGGGCATTGACTACTTCGTCACGCAAAAGCTGCTGTGGGCCTCGGAGTTCACCAAGTTCCCCTATCGCCTGTTCTGGTGGCAGGCGCCCGACGGCAGCCGGCTGTTGACCTACTTCCCCAGCGACTACGCCAACCAGATCGATCCGCAGAAGATGGCGCGCGATTCGGCGACCTATGGACCCATGATGTGGAAGTACAACGGCGGGACGAACTCTGCGCCCGCCGGCGCGCTGGACATGATGTACCTGTACGGCATCGGCGACCACGGCGGCGGGCCGACGCGCCTGGATCTTGACACCGCGCTGCGCTGGCAGAAGAGCGACGTCGTTTATCCGCAGCTCAACTTCTCGACCGCCACGCAGTATTTCGCCGACCTGGAAAAGAACAAAACCGACCTGAAGATTCCCACCTGGGACGGCGAACTGTACTTCCAATACCACCGCGGCGTGCAGACCAGCCAGTCGGAAGAGAAGCGTGGCAACCGGAAGAACGAAGTGCTGGCGCTGGAGGCGGAGAAGGTCGCGTCGATCGGCACGCTCTTCGGCGCAACGTGGCCGCAGCAGAATTTCGATACCGTGTGGAAGGACATCCTGTTCAACCAGTTTCATGACATCCTTCCCGGCTCGGGCATTCACATCAACTACGTTGACGCGGCACGCAAGTACGAAGTCGCGTCGCGCATCGACAACGACATCATCAACGCCGGGCTGAACGACATCGCCTCGCGGGTGAAGTCTGATGGAGTAAGCGTGCTGGTGTTCAATCCGCTGTCGTGGAAGAGAACGGATGAAATTGAAGTGGATGTGCAATTCCCAAGGTTACCTTCGCCGCTTGCCGTAATGGCTGCGGATCCCAATAAAACACCACTCATGTCCGAGGTGGTGAGTTCGGATCCTGCAACTGGAAGGGCAAAGGTCCGTATTCTGGCGACTGACATTCCGCCGATGGGATACAAGCTCATTCAGTTACTTCCCGGCAAGCCCCAGCTAGTGGTGGGAACTCCGGAAATGATGGCGAAGGCCGTGCATTGGGAGAGGCCGCGGCTGCACGCTACCGCGACATCGCTCGAAAACGATTTCATCAAGGTCACCATCGACCCCAAGACCGGTTGCATCACCAGCCTGTTCGACAAGCGCAGCAACACCGAAGCGCTGGCGCTGCCGGTGCAGAGTGAAGGCGCACCTGCGGCATCGCCCGATGGGTTGCCCTGCGGCAATCTGCTGCAAGCATTCTTGGACAAGCCCAAGCGCTGGGACGCGTGGAACATTGACGCCGACTTCGTCAAGCAGCACTGGGACCTGATGCAGGCCGACGAGGTAAAGCTGGTGGAGAACACGCCGCTGCGCGCCGTCATCCGCGTCAAACATCACTTCCAGAAGTCAAGTTTTGTGCAGGACATCACCATGTATCCCGGCGTGCCGCGGGTTGACGTTCACATGCAGGCCGACTGGCACGAGCAGCACATCCTGCTGAAGGTGGCGTTCCCGGTGAACGCGCACAGCAACCAAGCGACGTATGAGATTCCCTACGGCAGCGTCGAGCGGCCGACTACGCGCAACACACCCGCCGAGCAGGCGCAATTTGAGGTGCCGGCGCTGCGCTGGGCGGACATTTCCGGGCCCACCCTCTCGCCGACATCGGGCGAGAAGGGTGGGGCACCCAGCGACAATGCGGTTCACGGTTTCAGTCTCTTGAACGAAAGCAAGTACGGATACGACGCGCGAGACAACGTGCTGCGCCTGTCGCTGCTCCGCTCACCGACCTGGCCCGACCCCGACACCGACCAGGGACATCACGAGTTTACGTATTCGCTGTATCCGCACGGAGGAACGTGGCGCGAGGCGATGACCGTGCACCAGGGCTACGAGCTGAACTATCCGCTGATGGCAGTGACGACCGGGCAGCATCCCGGCCCGCAGCCGGCGGAGAAGTCATTCTTCGGTACGACGGAGGACAACGTGGTGATAACGGCGATCAAGAAGCAGGCGCCACAACGGCCGGTGCAAGCCATCTACGACGGCCAGCCGCGGACCGTGCATCCGGAGGAAGGTGGGCTCATCATTCGTTTCTATGAATGGGCAGGGAAGAAGGGCGACATTCATCTCAACCTACCGCAGCCTGGGGTGGCGGCGTGGGAGATGAACCTGATGGAAGTGGCGCAGAGTCCGCTCTCACTGGCCGCGGACCCCAGCATGCTGACGGTGCCCACGAATGCGTACGAGATTAAAACGGTGAAGGTGAGCCTCACTCCGCCCTGACGCAACGATGCAAGTGAGGCAAACAGCAGGTCCCTCGACTCGCGCTCAGTCGCTGTGCTTCCTCGCGCTCGCTCGGGATGACAATTTGAAGAATGTAACGTGGTTCAATTGGCTGCCAGGCTGCGCGCTACTCATCGTTTCTGCCACAATGGGGGTCCTTCGACTCGTCGGTCGTCTGCATTCGCGGCCGACCTCCTCGCTCAGAATGACAGAATGGGGATTGCCGCCGTCAATGGCGACTAGAATTCGACTCGTCGGTCGTCTGCATTCGCGGCCGACCTCCTCGCTCAGGATGGCAGTGAAAGGGAGGTCGCGGTCAAAGCCGCGGGCATCTAGAATTAAAGAAAGGTCGATAAAAATGGGGAGCCGCATGGCTCCCCGCTAGAAGCGACAGAGGCGATATCAACTCATAAGATTCGCTGAAAGAGCGATTGGTTGCACAAGATGCAGGAAATCACCCAGCCGATCGAAGCTGTACCCAAGGTGGCCCGAATTGCGGGGGCCGAAGAGTGCACTTTCGCCGTCGATGGGGTGAGTTGGCGGTGTTGGCATGCCGGTTCCGGCCCGCCCCTGCTACTGATTCACGGCTTCATGGGGTATTCGTTCTCCTGGCGGTTCAACGTCGAGGCGCTGTCCCGCGACTTCTCCGTCTATGCCATGGACCTACCAGGCTGCGGCTTCTCGCAGCGGATGCAAGAGTCGGAGTGCACCATCAGCGCCGATGCCGAGAGGATGCTGCGGTTCATGGACCAGCTCGGCATCGAGCAGGCTGACGTTCTGGGCTCTTCGCGCGGAGGTGGTCTGGCCGTTGTCCTTGGCGCTTTGCTGGCGAAGCGGAAGATGCTGCATCGCATCCGGCGGCTGATCCTGGTTTCGCCCATCAATCCCTGGTCGAGCAACGGGCAGTTGCTGACGCGGATGCTGGCTACACGAATCGGCGGTGAGTTCGTGATGCGCGTCCTGCCCAATCTTCACGTCGTACTGACGCGCTACTTCAAGCGCCTGTACGGCGATCCGAAACGCATTGTTCCCGGAAGCATTGAGGGCTACGAAGCCGGGCTCACGGTGCCGGGCAGCTTCGAGCACCTGCTGTGCATCGTGAGGTCGTGGCATCGCGACCTTGCGCTCATCGAGCAGTCGCTGCCCGGTATCAGCGAGGTATCGACGCTCTTGCTGTGGGGCGCACGTGACAAGGCGGTATTTCCGTCGTCCGCCCATCAATTGCAAGCGCGGCTGAGGAGCTCGGCGCTGGTGCTGATGCGCGGCGTGGGGCATCTCCCTTATGAAGAGGTGCCCGAGGAGTTCAATCGCGCGGTGTGCGATTTTCTGCTGCGCGATAGCCCCAGGACGCCATTGGTCGCCGCTTCGGCGTCAGGCCCCGGTATATTCACGAGTGGACACGAGGCAGCCCGTTGAATGACGCCGCACCGCTGACACCCGTCGAACCCCTGCCACCCCCGCCGCCATCGGCCCTGCGCAAGACCTTCATCGGGAAAGACGGCTTGCGCGCCGGATGGAGTCTGCTCATTTTCCTCATTCTGCTCGGCACGGTTCTCTTTTGCGCTGGCGGCATCATCAACAAACTGCGCCCCCAGGTTCTGAAAAGCAGCAACCCAGAAACCCCCGCACGTGCGCTCATTCTCGAGTCCAGCATATTCCTGGCAACCCTGCTGGTGGCCTGGATCATGTCGAAGATTGAGCGCCGGTCGAACTGGGTTTACGGCCTGGGCGGCAGGCGCAAGCTTGGGCACTTGCTGGCCGGCTTGGCCTGGGGAGTGGCTTGTCTATCGCTGCTCGTCCTGGTCCTGTGGAAAGCCGGTCTCCTCCTCATCGACAGCCGCCTGCTCTTTGGGGGCCAAATCTTCCGCTACGGGACAATCTGGCTATTCGCCTTCCTGGTGGTTGGCCTGAACGAGGAGTACCTCACCCGCGGCTACCTCCAGTACACCCTTACTCGTGGCCTCGCCGGCTTCTGCCAGTGGGCCTTCAAGACGCGCCACAGCAAGGTGTTGGGCTTTTGGACCTCAGCCGTCATTTTGTCCATACTCTTCAGCCTCGGCCATAAGAGCAACCCCGGCGAATCTCCCATCGGATTGCTCTCCGCCGGTCTGGTCGGCCTGGTGTTCTGCTTCAGCCTGTGGCGGACAGGCTCCCTTTGGTGGGCCATCGGCTTCCACGCCTCATGGGACTGGGCAGAATCCTTTCTCTACGGCGTCTCCGACAGCGGACTCATGGTGCAGCACCATCTCCTGGCTACCCACCCGGCCGGGAAACCCGTCCTGAGCGGGGGAACCACCGGCCCTGAAGGCAGCATGTACGCCATCGCCACCCTGGCGCTGGCCAGCCTCATCATCGGGTTTACGCTGCCACGAGCGCACGATGCCGCGGCGGAGCGTTCCCGAATCTGAACTCCAAACCGGGAAAGTTCCCTGAAAGGGAGCCAACTCCCCCCCGCCCTTATTTTCGCTTTTTCTTCGTATGTTGCTCACCCGCCGCGACTTACCCTTTGCGCAAGCGACCTGCCGTGACTGGTACAGGAATTGCCTTTTATGCCGATGTTGTTCGCGTTGCGACATGCGGCAACAGAAAGCAGTGCGGTGGGAACCATGACTACTTCGCCGATTGCCCCGGTCGTCCCGTTCACCTCAGCTCAAGCGCCAAAGCCTGTCATCCTTCTGGTGGAGGACGAGTCGGTGGTGCGGGAAGTCACGCGGCAGGTGCTCGAGCATGCGGGCTATCAGGTGTTGGAGTCAGACGGGGCAAGGGAGGCGATGCGCCTCGCCGAAGTCTATCGGGGGCGTATATCGCTGCTGTTGTCCGACGTCGTAATGCCGGGGATGAATGGGATCGACCTGGCGCGGCGCATCCAGCGAAGCCAGCCCCGGTTGGCGACCGTGTTCATGTCGGGATATGCGAATCCCAAGGTGATGCAGGAGTCGCAGCCGCAGAGCAGCTATATTCAGAAGCCGTTCACCGTGGATGCGCTGCTTGCGGGCATCGCCGAGGCGCTGGCGAAGAGCTCGGTGGCCGGACCGAGTCCGAAGTTAGCCGGTCTTCCCGCCTGATGATTGTGGAGCTTCGCTCCGGCGGGCGTCTCCGGCAGGATGGTTTGCCGGCGGAGTCTCCCCGGCCATCGGCGCCGCCGGTGCTGGCTCGGCAGCCGCGTTGCCGGATGTGGGCACAGTGAGAATGACAATGTCCACGCGGCGATTGAGCTGCCTCCCCTTGGCCGTGGCGTTGTCGGCGACGGGATGAAACTCGGCGTAGCCGGCGGCTGACAATCGCTCCGCGGAGATGCCGTGCTGCTCAATCAGGAGCTTCACCAGCTCGGTGGCGCGCGTCGTGGACAACTCCCAGTTGGAAGCAAACTGCGAGTTGTGAATCGGCACCGTATCTGTGTGGCCCTCGATGCGCACCCCATAAGGGTGCTCTTGCAGGACCTGAGCGACGCGGCGGAACGCGTCCTCAGCCTGGGCCTTCATGGTGGCCGATCCGCTGTCGAAGAAACCGGCCTCACGCAGGCTGATGACCAGGCCGTCCGGCTCCAGATGGATGGCGACTTCCTTGCGCTTGATCTCTGCCAGCAGAGCGTTTTCCAACTCGCCTTGAACGGCGGCGAGATCTTCTTTTGTCTGCGAGGTGTCACCGGGGGTGCGATTTCCGGATAGTGGAATTTTGTGGGGAATCTTTCCCGGCTTGTGGCCGTCCGCCTGAAAGATGCCGAGTTGCTGGAAAGCCGACTCGATGGCGACGGAGAGGCGTCCGGCTTTCTTCTGGTCCATCTGCGCCGAGGCGTACATAACCACAAAGAAGGCGAACAGCAGGGTAACGAAGTCGGCATAGGAGACGAGCCAGCGTTCATGGCTGACGTGGTCGGTCCAGCGACGGCGGTATTTCACAGCATCGCTCCTGCTGCGGTAACAGCTTTCACCTTGGGAAGGTCCTTGAGGAAGCCGACCAGCTTGGCTTCCAGCATTCTGGGATTCATGCCTTCGAGGATGGAGATGACGCCCTCCAGGGTCATCTCCCGCAGAATCTGCTCCTCGCGAATGCGAATGCGCAGCTTGCCCGAGCTGGGCAGAAAAAACAGGTTGGCTGCACCGACACCGTACACGGTCGCAACAAACGCGACCGCGATGCCTTTGCCGACCTCGTCGATATTGTCCAGGTGCTGCATGACCTGGATGAGGCCCAGCACCGCCCCGATGATGCCGATGGTAGGGGAGAATCCGCCCGCCGACTCGAAGACCTTGGGGATGTTGTCCTCGTGCTCGGCCTGATTGTCGATCTCCAACTGCATCATCTTGCGCAGCTCCTGCGGCTCGGTGCCGTCCACCGCCAGCATGAGGGCCTTGCGCATGAACGGATCCTGGATGGCGGGCAGGTCGGCGTCGAGCGAGACAATGCCTTCCTTGCGGGCTTTGTTGGCGAACACCACGAGTTGTTTAACCACCTGCTGGGGATCGAGTTTTGGTTCAAAGAAGACGTTGACGAGGCGGCGAAACGCCATGCCCACCATCGGCAACGGGAATTGCAGCATCACCGCGCCGAGGGTGCCGCCGAAGACGATCAGGGCGGCGGTGGGCTGGAGAATCTGCGAGATCTTGCCGCCTTCCAGCAGCAGGCCGGCAACGACTCCGCCCACACCGACCGCCAGCCCGGCGAAGCTGCTCTTATCCACGATTAGGCTCCGCCGCGTTCACGGACGCATTGGAGAAGCAATGAGGATAGGTCAGCTCGTCGCCGCCTGAGGGGGTGCGGCAGCCGCTGACGACGGCGCGGCGAAACTCCAAAACGCGTTCGATGACCTGATTGGCGGTCTCGCGCACCACCAGCTTCTCGCCGCTGAGCAAGGTGATGACGGTGTCCGGGGCCTGCTCGACGTACTTAATAAGGTCGGAGTTGAGCGCAAGGCGGGCGTTGTTCAGGCGGGTGAGCTGGATCATCGGAGGCCTCAGGTGGGGGAGAACGGCTCAGCCAGGACATCGGCAAAAGTTGCCGAGCGCTTGAGCATTTGTGGAAGCACAGATGCATCGTGGGTCTTGGGATGCTCGGTTGCGGTGTTGTGGATGAGAGCGGGCTAATGCAATGAGCCAGCAATTAAAGCCCCAATTGCGGCGGGCCGATAAGGACGGTGAACAAGCAGTCGGTTCCGCCGGTCTTAACCCCCGGCAGCGCACCTGCGGGCAACGAACTCAAGTGGAGCTCGGGCAAGGTGGAACCATGAGAGAGGAGCTATCCCATGGCAATTAGCATTCTGTACAACATTCCATCGCTTTCCGCCGAGAACCAGTTGAACGTGACCAACATGGACCTGCAGAAGACACTCTACCGGCTGGCCACTGGTTCCCGCATTAACTCTGGGGCCGATGACGCGGCCGGCCTGGCCATCGCCAATGGCTTGCAGGCCAACGTTACGGCGCTGACCCAGTCCGCACTCAATGCCACCGAAGGCGCTGGCAAGCTGCAGGTGGCCGACGGCGCGCTGGCGCAGGTCACTGACCTGCTGAACCGGGCGGTTACGCTGGCAACCGAATCAGCCAACGGAACCATCAACGACGGTTCGCAGCGCCAGGCGCTGGATGCCGAGTTTACCGCGATCAAGGCAGAAATTGACCGCATCGGCCAGAACACCACCTACAACGGTTCGGCCATCTTCGCCGGTGGCAGCACGAACTTTAATCAGATTACCGCAGCCAACGCCCCGGCCGGCCTAGCCACGGCGGTCGGCGGCACGCTCGCCATCAAGACGACGGGCGGGGCCACCATCTACACCACCAAGGCGACTGACGCCACGGTGGGCGACGTCATCAACGACGTCAACTCGTCCGGTACCGGGCTGGTGGCAACGCTGGATGCCTCTGGACACCTTGAAGTAACTGATGCCCAAAACCGCGGCACCTCGGCCAGTAATGAACTGCAGGGCGATGCCGCCACCGGCAGTTTCGTGATTGGCAGCGACCCCAGCGAAACTTTCACCAACACCACCAATTCCAGCACCATGACGGTTTACCTCAGTGATTCCACCGTGGCCGGCAGCAATACCATCGGAGCCACACTGGGGCAGTTCTCCAGCAACAACTTGAACGGCGTCAGCCTGACCAATGACAACCTGTTGACTGCCACCAACGCGCAGGCGGCGCTGGCCGACATCAACAACGCCATTAACCAGGTGGCGGCGCTGCGCGGCAACATCGGCGCCAGCGTCAACCGGCTGCAGGCGGCCAGCAGCGTGGTCGCCAACCAGATCCAGAACCTCACTTCTGCCGAGAGCGACATCACCTCGGCTGATATCCCGACCGAAGTGGCGAACCTGACGAAGTTCTCCATTCTGAACCAGACTGGCATTTCGTCGCTGGCGCAGGCGAACCAGATGCAGCAGGCCGTGCTCAAGCTGCTCCAGTAAGCCAGGCAGGTCCCTGAGCCACTCCGCACACGTGACTCAGGGCCGGTCTCCTGACGGCACGCAACCGGCCGGGTGAACACGACGGGTTGCACGGGGGAGAAGGTTGGGACCTTCGGGGTCCCCCTTCTTCCCTGCAGTTTTGCAGAACGAGCTCGTTAAGCTACCAATCGCAACGAAAGGAGCCCTGCCCGGCCGTGAGTACCTCAAGCCCCAATCTCTCCAGCATTCTCTCCAGCGTCAACGATGCGTTCAGCGGCAAGACCTATGGGATCGACGTGCAGTCGGTGGTCAGCCAGTTGATGGCCATTCAGAGCGCGCCGGAAACGCAGATGCAGCAGCAGCAGGCCGATATCAACCAGCAGATCAGCTTGCTGGGCACCATCAGCAACGATCTTGCAGCGCTCTATACCGCTGCGAACACCTTGCGCGACTTCGACGGCGGGCTCAGCGCGAAGACGGTCACCTCCAGCCGGAGCGACGTGGTGACGGCAACGGCGGACACCTCCGCTGCGACAGGGAGCCACACCGTCACGGTGAGCAACCTGGCGACCGTCTCGTCGAGCTACTCGGATGTTGTGCCGTCCAGTACCCAGCTTGGCGGGGCCGAAATCGATGTTGCTTACGGCGATCCGAACAACCCCTCAAGCACCGACAAGATCCTAATTCCGACCGGCGACAACTCCCTGCAACAGGTGGCTGGCTACATCAACTCGTCCAATTACGGAGTCACGGCGAACGTCGTGACCGATGCGCAAGGCTCGCGGCTGGTCCTGGTCAGCAAGACTTCCGGCGCGGCCGGCAACCTTACCGTCACCAGTCCGGCGCTGAACTTCACCCAGGGTACCGCCGGAGTGGACGCTCAACTGACGGTGGATGGCGTGCCGATTGACAGCGCCTCGAATACGGTGACCACAGCGCTGCCCGGCGTGACGCTGGACCTGGCAAGTGCCGCCCCGAATACGCCGGTGACGATAGCGGTTGCCCCCGACACTACTCAGGCTTCGCAGACTATCAACAACTTTGTCACCGCCTACAACACCGTCATCAGCGATATCAACAGCCAGTTCTCAGTCGATGCCAACGGGCAGGAAGGCCCACTGGCCGGCAACGATGGGCTGCGTAGCCTGCAGAGTGCGCTGCTGGGCGCTGTCTCTTATTCGGTTACTGGCACGGGCCAGTACGTAAACCTCCAGTCGCTGGGCCTCGAGATGCAGGACGATGGCACGCTGCAGGTGAACTCCAATGTGCTCAACGATGCCCTCGACAATCACTACCAGGACTTCCAGAACTTCTTTCAGTCGCTTTCGCCACAGGGGTTCGGCAATTTCTTCGGCAATCAGATGATGCAGATGACCGACGTGACCCAGGGCCCGATCGCGCTGGCGGTGGCCGGGTTGCAGCAAACCAACCAGTCGCTCACCAACGAGATCAACGATTTCGAGGCGCGCATGAACACAGTACAGCAGCAGTTGACCCAGCAGTACAGCGCGCTGAACGCAGCTCTGGAGCAATATCCGCTGCTGATGCAGCAGATCTCCTCCCAACTCAACAGCCTGTCGAGCAGCAAGAGCAGCTAGCCGCCATGAAAAACGCGCTGGAAGCAAAGCTGGCTTACCGGGAGAACGCAGTGCGCAGCGCCACTCCAATTGAGCTGGTGATTATTCTCTTCGATACCGCCATCGACGATATACGGCGTGCGGCCTCGACAGCCGGGGCCGGCAACATCGAGGAGCGCGCTGCCGCAGTTGGTCACGCGATGCTGGTGTTGCAGCAGTTGCAAGGCACCCTCGACTTTGAGAAGGGCGGACAGGTCGCCCGTCAGTTCGAGCAGTTCTACAACCTGGTCCGCGCAAAGCTGTTGGAGGCGCAGCTACGCAACTCACCGGAGCTGATGCAGCAGCAGATGCAATTCATGTCAGAAGTTCGCGACTGCTGGGTGGAAGCGGAAAAGCAATTGAATCCCCGACCGCCAGTGCCCGCTGTGCTAGCGCCGCCTGCAGGCGGTCTCGATGATGGAGGTCCCACATCCACATGGAGCGCGTAAACGACAGCACCTGTCTGCAATTGTTGCAGCGTGCGAACGCCTGCTTCTCTGCATTCTTCGAGAATTTTTGCGGCACCTCGGCTGCGGGCCCCGCGGAGGAACTCCGCGCCCTCCTCCAGTTGCATGAGGCCCTGGCATCGGTGGGATCCTTACTTGACGGTGGGCTGCAAGCCGCGACGGGTCGCCAGGTCCGCGAGGCCCTCGATTGTTATCGCCAGAACCTCATCCGTCTGCGCAGTCAACTCTCATTGATGGAGCAGTCGGCGATCGTCCGTCGTGAGGGTCTGAATTGGCGGCGAGAACACCTGAGCGGCGCCAGAGCCTGGTGCATCGCTTCGCGCGCCATCAGTTGAAGCGTCCGCTGGTGGACAACCTGTCCTGAATGCGGACGCCCGGTTCCGTCCCTGAATCTTTAACATGGCGTTAACTATCTTTCTTATCAATGATTTGTGCGATTTTCGGCGTGGCCACCAAATTGTACTTATCGAAGGTACAAAGCGGCGTTAACCAGCGGTAGTCGTTGGTCACAAAGATTCTAACCATCCGCTGGCTCGCTCGTCTTTAGGTGCATGAGGAGGCAGTATGGAGCGCAGATACCTGGTGGCGGCCCTGGCGATGATAGCGACCTTCGCGGGAGTTTCTCGCGGCTTCCAATCGCTGCAGCAGCTTTCGCTGCGGGTTCACAATGGCCAGACCCTAAGTGTCCCGCTGCCTTCCATCGTCGCCCGTGTGCTCACCAGAATTAAGACCAACTTGCACCAGACCGATCCCGAAGAAGCGCAGTTGCTGGCTGAAATGAATCTGCCGATCGCAGCCCTGCAGGCGAAAGCGGCGGAGGAAGCTGCGAAGCAGAGTCAGGCTGCGGCTGAGATGGCCCAGGCGTCCGCGATGCGCGAGGCAGAGCGCGCCCACCGCGATGTTCAGAGGATGCGCGAAGAGATGGCGCGCCGCCAGAAGAACATGACGACCATGGTTTCCATTGAAGTGCCGGACTACGCCGCTTTGAACCACAGAATCCAGGTCCAGACCACTGCGATGGCGCAACGACTGGCTGCCCAAAGCGCGAGAATGCAGGTCGCCGCTGCCAGATGGCAGGCTGCGTCCATGCAGACCGAGAATTCCGCCAAGCGCCATTCACCCTGCGGTGCGCGCCAGGCTGAGATGCGGTAAGCGCGGTTGTCGCCTTTGGCCTGACCCGAAAAACTCACTCCTTTACGTGAATCGTTTCTTCCGCCCAGCACGCGCTGGCCGCTCGTCAACAACTGCGAACTGCACCCGCCGCTGCGTGCGGTCGATGCGGTCCACAAGCACGCGGATGGGATCGCCCAGCGAGTAGGTCTTGCGGGTGCGCTGGCCGATGATCTGCCGGGTGTTCTCGTGGTACACGTAGCGGTCGTCCGTGAGCGAGCTGATCGGCACCAGCCCCTCGATGAACATGTCGGTCAGCTCGACGAACATGCCAAACTTGGTGACGCTCACAATTAGGCCATCGAATTCTTCGCCGATGCGCTCTTCCATGAACTTTGCCTTCTTCCACTCCATCAGTTCGCGCTCGGCGTCGTCGGCGCGGCGCTCAGATTGGCTGGATTCCTCCGCGATGTCGTGGAGAATGTCCTCAGGGATCGGACCACTCAATTCCCCACCCAAGTTCCGTGGGTGTGAGCCTCGAGCCGTAACGCGGTGTAGGGGTCCTTCGACTCGCCCGCGTCCGGTTGCAGCGGACGCGGACTTGCTCAGGATGACAGAGCTTTTTGCACGCTCGGTTGGTGGCTGCCGTTTCGACCACGGTGATGGCGTCTCGCTGTGCGCGACGTTGCCGACGCCAATCGGCACGCCGTCCTCTTCGCGTTCGGCTGAATCACTCAGTACCTCTTTCAAAATGCGGTGCACAATGAGGTCAGGATAGCGCCGGATGGGCGAAGTGAAATGTGTATAGGTCGGGGCAGCCAGCGCGAAGTGTCCGTCGTTCTTTTCCGAGTAACGCGCCTGTTTCAGCGAGCGCAGCATGAGGTAGGACAGGATGCGCTCTTCCGGCTTGCCAGCGATTTTCTGCGTCAGCTTCTGATACATGCGCGGCGTGATGTGGATGTCCTCGGGGATCTCGATGGTTTGCGGGTTGCGCCCGCTGCCGTAGCGCTCCCGGCGTTCGGCCTTCATCTGCACACGCTTGATGGGTAGCGGCCCGACGCCGAGCGAGTAGCCGAACCTGGCGGCGATGGTCTCGAAGTCGTAAACCCGCTTGGGATCGGGCTTTTCGTGGATGCGATAGAGCGACGCAACCTGCTTGCTTTCCAGGTAGCTGGCCACGCACTCGTTGGCTGAGAGCATGAACTCCTCGATGATGCGGTGGGCGATGTTGCGCTCGGAGCGCGTGATGCCTTTCATGAGACCGTGTTCATCGAACTCGATGACCGGCTCGGGCAGGTCGAAATCAATGGAGCCGCGGCGCACGCGTTTGCGGTTCAGCACCATCGCCAACTCGCGCATCAGTTCGAAGACATCCACGAGGTGGTGGTAATGCTGCCGCTGCGCTTGGTCGCCTTCGAGGATGAGGTTAACGTTCGTGTAGGTCATGCGCTCGGCGGAGTGGATGACGCCCTCATTCAGGGTGTAGCCCAGAATTTCACCCTGAAAGTCGATCTCCATCACGCAGGAAAGCACTAGCCGGTCCACCTGCGGGCGCAGACTGCACAGGTCGGTCGAGAGCTCCATTGGCAGCATCGGTACGGCCCGGTCGGGAAAATAGACCGAGGTGCCGCGCAGGCGAGCTTCCAGGTCGATGGCCGAGCTTTCGCGCACGTAATGCGCTACGTCGGCAATGTGCACCTGAAGCTCGAAGTTGCCATTGGACATACGGCGAACGGTTACCGCGTCGTCAAAGTCGCGCGCGGTTTCGCCGTCAATGGTGACGATGGGGAGCCGGCGGTAGTCGCGGCGGGGTCGCAGCTCGCTGGCCGGGATGACGGGCTCGAACTGCTGGGCGTCCTGTAACACCTCGACCGGGAAGCGATGCGGCAGGTGGTATTTGCGGATGACGATCTCGACATCCACGCCGAAGTCG
>Ga0335077_10006618_pt1 | contig 14322 bp, 11 predicted proteins | sample Lox_Sample_31_FD_207151 | JGI IMG/M metagenome (GOLD analysis project Ga0335077, IMG submission 207151) | Soil microbial communities from Loxahatchee National Wildlife Refuge, Florida, United States - Lox_Sample_3.1 | ecosystem: Environmental > Terrestrial > Soil > Wetlands | place: USA...
CTGATCCCGTTCTCCCGTCCCGGCGCCGGCGACTCTCTCACCTCTTGGCCGGTTCCGCTTCGGCGGGCGTACCGGCCTCCGCGCCGACGCGCGTCTGGGGCGCATGGGTCGCCAGGGCCGTGATCAGATCCTCTTTCTGGACCGGCTTGCTGATGTAGTCGTCCATGCCCGCCTCCAGGCATTTTTCCCGGTCTCCCGCCAGCGCGTTCGCGGTCATGGCCACGATCGCGTGCCGGTGGTCTCTCCCCTCGAGCCGCCGGATTTGCCGCGTGGCTTCATAGCCGTCCATTTCCGGCATGTGGCAGTCCATAAACACCAGGTCGTAGGGAAGCGTTCCCACCATCTCCAGGGCTTCCTTCCCGTTTCCCGCTTTGTCCACGCGGCACCCCAGGCGCTCCAGCATTCGCGTGGCCACCTTCAGGTTCACTGCGTTATCTTCCACCAGCAGGATGCGCGCCTGGAATCGCGCCGCCGCCACGCCGTTGGCGCCCTTCGCCGCTCGTTCCGTCAGCGAGTGCTTGGTCACCATCGGGGCTCCTCCCGCCGTGCCGCGCGCCGACCAGGCCGCTTGCAGCGCGTCGAACAACACCGACTGCCGCGCCGGCTTGGTAAGGTAGGCTGCAAACCCGGCGTGCCGGAGCCGCGCACCGTCGCCCCGGCGTCCCATCGACGTCAGCATCACCAGCACCGTCTCGCTCAGCTCCGGCGTCTGTTTGATCAGCCGACCGAGCGTTTCTCCGTCCATTCCCGGCATCTGATGGTCCAGAATCCCCATGCCGAAGGGATCGCCCTGCTCCACCGCCTCCCGCAGCAACGCCAGCGCGGCGACTCCGCTCTCGCATTCCTGCGGCCGCATTTTCCAGGCGCTCAGTTGCTCGTGCAGCACCCTGCGGTTGGTCGCGTCGTCGTCCACCACCACCACCCGGATTCCTTTCAGTTCGGCATCGGCAACCGGCCGCGCCGGAGTCTGCGTGTCCAGCGCCAGCGGCACCACGAACCAGAAGGCGGAGCCGCGCCCCGGCTCGCTGCGCACCCCGATTTCCCCGTCCATCAGCGTGACCAGCTCCTTGGAGATGGAAAGGCCCAGCCCGGTGCCCCCGAACCGCCTGGTGGTCGAAGCGTCCGCCTGCGCGAACCGCTCAAAGATTTCCTGCTGTTTCTCGGCCGGAATTCCGATGCCCGTGTCCTCCACGGTGAACCGGGAGCGCACCCGGTCCGGGGCTTCCGCCTCGCAGTCGACGTCCAGAAACACGTGGCCGTGTTCCGTGAATTTGATGGCGTTGCTGAGCAGATTGATGAGAATCTGCCGGACCCGTCCCGCGTCGCCCACCACTCGCGTCGGCATTTCCGGGGCGTACCGGACGATCAGGTCGATCCCCTTCTCCTGCGCGCGCGAGAGCATCAGGTCCGCCACTTCCTCCACGGCGTGCCGCAGGTCGAACGGGAACGGCTCGATGGTCATCCGCCCCGCTTCGATCTTCGAGAGGTCCAGCACGTCGTTGATCAATTGCAACAGCGATTCCGCCGAATTCCGCAGCGCCGTGGCATATTCCTTCTGCTCCGCGCTCAGGGGGGTATCCAGCAGCAGGCCGGTCATCCCCAGCACGCCGTTCATGGGAGTCCGGATTTCGTGACTCATCACGGCCAGAAAGTCGCTCTTCGCCCGGTTCGCCGCTTCCGCCTCGTCGCGCGCCCGCCGCAGCTCGATCTCCCCGCGCTTTCGCGCCACGGCCATGGACACCTGTCCGGCCACGAACGACAGGATCCGTTTCCCCTCCTCCCCGTACCGCGCTCCGGGCGTGTACGTCTGCACCACAATCGCTCCGATGGTCTTCTCCCCGCTCAGCAGGGGCACGCCCAGCCAGTCCAGCGACGGGGCCCCGATGGCTTCCACCTCTCCCTTCCGCACCATCTCCGCGTAGACATCCGGGGTGGCCAGCAACGCCTTCCCCGTCCGCAGCACGAATTCCGTCAAACCCCGCCCGCTCTTGCGCGGCTGCGGTGCCGGATCCTCTTCGTCCGCCCAGTAGGGGAACGACACCTCGTCCTTCTCCACATCGTACAGCGCGATGTAGAAATTCCTGGCGTACATCAGTTCGCCCACGATTCCGTGTATCTTCCCCAGCAGCTGCCTGAAGTCGTCCGTCGCATTGGCCGCCTCCGCCACGCGGTAGGGCGCGGCCTGCAGCAAATCCCGCCTCTGCCGTTCCGACACGTCGTTCAAGAGGCTCATTTCCAGCCTTCCCCAGCTCGTTTCCACCAGGCTCAGGCTCAATTCCACCGGCAGTCCCGTCCCGTCTTTGCGCTCCGCAGTCAGCTCCAGCGGCGCCCTCGTTCCCTCGGTGCTTTCCCCCGCTTGCGCCTCGCCTTTCCGGAATGCCTCGCGGCTTCCCGCGGCGATCAGCGATTCCATCTTCATGGCCAGCATCTCTTCCCGCGTATATCCCAGCATGGCCTCGGTCCGCCGGTTCACCAGCAGGATGCGCCCGGTGCGGTCGGCCACCACCACCGCCTGCGAGGCCGATTCCAGCAGCGTCCGGAATTGCTGCTCGCTCTGCAGCCGCACCGTTTGTGCTCTCAGCCGTCCGATGAACACTCCCAGCTGCCCGGCGATCGAGGCCATCACCTTCAGCCACTGTGGCTCCGGCGCTTTCACCTCGCTGGCCGAGAGCTCCAGGACCGCCACCACCTCGCCCCCGCAGGGCACCGGGATCGCGCACGCGCCACGCAGGCCGCACGCCCGGCCCGCCGCCGCACGTTTCTGCCGCGGGTCGTCCCAGGCGTCCGCCGCCCACCACGCTTTGTTTTCCTCCCACACCCGGCCGGAAAGTTCGGCTCCGCGCTCGAAGGTCAGTTCCCGGCTCACTTCCACGAACAACTCCGCACCCGATCCCCGCCGCTCCCAACCATCTCCGAACCGCAGCAGGCCCGCGCGCGCGTCCACCATCCAGCAGATTCCCACCGTCCACTCCCCGCATTCGCACACGGCCTCCAGCACGCGCGGCAGCACGGTCTCCAGCGATTCGGATTCGTTGAGCGCCGTCGCCACCTCCTGCTCCATGGTCACCGTACGTTCGCTTCGCTTCGCCTCCGTGATGTCCTCCACCGTGCCCACGAACCCGGTGATCTCTCCCGCGCTGGACCGCAGCGTGGCCGCGCGCACAAACGCCCACTTCACTTCCTGCTTCGGCGTGACCAGCCGGAGCGCCTGCTGGAAGTCCCGCCGCGCCCTTGCCGCGCGCCTCCATTCCGCCAGCGCTTCCGGCAAGTCCTGCGGATCCACCGCCGCGCGCCACCCGTTCTCCCCCAGTTCCGCTGCCGTTCTTCCCGTCAGCCTCTCCAGCCGCTCGTTCGCGTACGTGCACCGCCCCTCCGCGTTGGCCTGAAAGATCCCCACCGGCGAGGCCGCCGTCAGCGAGCGGAACATCCGTTCATTCCCTTCCAGCGCTTCCTGGGTCTGCTGACGCAGGTGGATGTCCATCTCCAGCCGCCGGTTCAGCCGTGTCAGCTCTTCGGTCCGCTCCTTTACGCGCATTTCAAACGTGCGCTGCTGCTCGCGGACCTTCTCCGCCATCTGATTGAAGGCTTCCGTCAATGTCCCGATCTCATCCCGTGTGGTCACCGGGATCGCCTGCCATCCCGCCGCTCCCGCGCTGGCAAACGTTCGTGCCCCCGCCGTCAGCGCGTGCACCGGCCGCAGGTGCCGCCGCGCGGTCCAGGAAGCCGCCCCTACTCCCACCAGCACCACCAACGCCACGGTCAGCAGCATCACCAGTTCCGCCCGCCGCACCGACGCTTGCAGCCGGATGGGCCGGAACCCCAGCCGCACCATTCCCGCGCTCCCCCCCTCGATCGGTTCCTTCACCACATAAAACTGTCCGCTCTCTCCCGGCAGCGTGGCCAGATCCACCCCGGCGTAACTGGAGGGCTTCGCCAGTTGTACCGCGAAGGGAAAATTCCCCGGAAAGGTGTGCGCCACTACCGCCCCGTTCGGGTCCGTCACATACGCCCAATCCGCCTCCGCCGCAGCTCGTCCCCCTTCCAGACTTTTCCGGATCCCCTCGCTGTCCCCCGCGCGCAGCTTTGGCTCCAGTTCCACCGTCATCGCTCGCGCGGAGATCCGCCCCTGGTCCAGGAAATCCTGCGTCATGACCCGTGAGATCTGCCGCTGCAGCAGCACGAACAGCAGCGCCCCCGCCATCAGGCCCGCCATCACCTGCGAGGCGACCAATTTTCGGGTCAGTGTGGCCATTGCTTCCGCCCCCGGGCCGCCGCGCCTCCGGGGACTCCTCCCCTGTAAAATCGGCAGTTTTCCATGCGAGTTCAGTCGTGTCCGTGTGTCGCTGCATTCCCGTTGACCTCTCTTCCCCTCCGCATTACAGTGGCCCAGCCAAACGCGCCCCATTTTCAGGGGAATCCGTCGACATGCACCCGCCATCCCCTTCCGGCTTTCCCTCACCCAATCTCTTTCTGGAAACGGCCGTGGCCTACCGCCGCACGGCCGCCCTTCGCGCGGCCATCGAGCTCGGCCTGTTTTCCGTTCTGGCCGATGCCCCCCTCGACGCAGACGCGCTCGCCTCCCGCTGCGGCGCCGCTCCCCGCGGCGTACGTATCCTCTGCGACGCCCTAGCCACACTCGGCATGCTGCAGAAGGAAGACGGAAGGTATTCCCTCACTCCGGAAGCAGCCATTTTCGTGAACCGTGCCTCTCCCGCCTGCATGGCCGACGCCTTTCTGTTCCTCGCCTCCCCTCACATTGAGAACGCCTTTCGCGATCTCACCGCCGCCGTCCGCCGCGGCGGGACTCCCGCCGGCTCCGCCAACGTCCTGGCCCCAGAGCACGAGTTCTGGCTCGACTTCGCGCGCGCCATGGCTCCCATGATGGCCTTCCCCGCCGAGTCCATTGCCCAGCTCCTCGGCGCGGACGCCGCCGAGCCCTGGCAGGTGCTCGACCTCGCCGCCGGCCACGGCATGTTCGGCATCGCCATCGCCCGCCACAATCCCAACGCCACCATCACCGCCCTCGACTGGCCCGGCGTCCTGGCCATCGCCCGCGCCAATGCGCAAGCCGCCGGCGTCGCCGGCCGATTCCGCGAGCTCCCCGGCAGCGCTTTCGATCTCGAGTTCGGTTCCGGCTACCACCTGGTCCTGGTCACCAACTTCCTCCACCATTTCGATCCTGCGACCAACGAAGCGCTCCTCCGCCGCGTGCGCGCCGCGCTCGTTCCCGGCGGACGTGTCGCCGTGCTCGAATTCGTTCCCGAAGAGGACCGTCTGGCGCCCGCCTTCGCTTCCCTCTTCGCCCTCAACATGCTCGTGCACACGCCCGCCGGCGACGCCTACACCTTTTCCGACCTTCAGGCCATGTTGCGCAACGCCGGCTTCCCGGCCTGCGAAATCCATGCCCTGCCGCCCGGCCCGCAAAGCCTGGTGGTGGCGCGGAAATAGCCTGGTGCACTGTCCCCGGCCTTTCTATTTATATCGCTGCACGATAGGATTGGCCCGGCAGGTGATCCGATGAAACCCCGAAGTCCCCTCAAGTCGCTCGCTGAATTCCGCTACCAGATCCGCCGCTTCCTCGATTTCAGCCGCGGCGCGGCGCGCCGTGCGGGTCTCGCTCCTCAGCAGCACCAGATGCTCCTGGTCATTGCCGCCGGCGGCGCCGGACCCTCTCCCTCCATCCGCGCCCTCTCTCACCGCATGTTTGTGAACCACAACACGGCCGTCGAGCTGGCCAACCGCCTCGAGCGCAAAGGCCTGGCTCGCCGCATGTCTCATCCCACCGACCGCCGCCGCGTCACCGTCCGCATCACCCCGCGAGGCCGCCGCGTGCTTACCAGCCTCGCTCGCCATCACTTCGCCGAGTTGCGCACCCACGGGCCCGAACTCGTCCGCGCCCTCCGCGCCGTCATTCGCGGGGCCCGCCGTGTGGCCTCCCCGCGCACGCGCGCCCGCCGCCCTCGCCGCTGACCTCGCTTCGCGTGAGCAACTCAGGCTGTGGCATCCGGGCGCCAAGAAGAGTAGAGTGCCCCGCATCAGGGGCAAGCCCATCCGAAATTCCAGTGTGAGGAGGAACGATGAAATACAAGCTGCTGTGCGTTTGTGCGGTGCTGGCCATCTCGACGGCTCCCGCTGCGGCCCAGTCCAAGCAATCCTTTTCCGGCAAGTGCGCCAAGCCGGAAGGCGTACAGACCATTCCGGCGGGCGACAAAGAGGGCCACGTGTTCATGATCCAGCAGGGCAAGTGTGAAACCGCCACGGGAGAGATGGAAGGCGTGAAGAGCAAGGGCGGAGCGTTCGCCGAGCACGGTGAAAGTTCGGCCACGCGAACCCAGTCCTGGGGTGTCTACACCGAAACCTACGAAAACGGCGACAAACTGTTCTACGACTATCACACTTCCGGAGCCGTCAAGGACGGGAGTATGAGCTCCGGCGGGAACACCTATCGCATCATCGGCGGCACCGGAAAACTGAAAGGCGTCAAGGGTTCCGGATCCTGCAAACTGAAGGGCAACGCGGACGGAGGCCTGGACTTCACCTGCACGGGCGAATACACCGTCTCCGCCGCCAAGGCTCCGGCCAAGAAGAAGTCTTCGAAATAGCAGGATGCCGCCAGCCGCCCGAGGCCATTGAGTGCGAGAGGGCCTGTGGCATGGGCCCTCCCGTGCACGTTGACTCTCCCTCTCTACCCTCCTAACATCCCGCTTGTCCGATCCCATGAAGCTCCGCGCGCGCCGCCCCCTCCATCCCCCGAGAGTTGCGGGCGTGCTGACGGCGCTCGTCTTCCTCGTTGTAGCGCTTGCAGGGCCCCAGGCCTCGCCTCTGCCTGCTGGTAATGAATCCTCACCCATTCCCCGTCTGCCGCTGGACTCCGGCTGGCAGATGCAATCCTCCGCAAAAATCACCGGCACGGGCGCGGCCATTTCGCTTCCCGGCTACAACGCCGCCTCCTGGTACAAGCTCTCCCAGCCGGAAACCGTTCTCGCCGGCCTCGTCGAAAACGGCGTCTACCCCGATCCCACCTTTGGCCAGAATCTGCGCAAGATTCCCGGCACCTCCTACCCGGCCGGCTTCAACTTCTCCAACCGCGAAATCCCGGACGACAGCCCCTTCCATCCCTCCTGGTGGTATCGCGTCGAATTTCCCCTCCCCGCCGGCGCTCCCGGCGACCGCCTGTGGCTGCATCTCGACGGCGTCAACTATCGCGCCAACGTCTGGCTCAATGGCCAGCGCATCGCCACTTCCGACGAAATCGCCGGCGCCTACGCCATGCACGAATTGGAAATCACCTCGGCGGCCCGCCCCGGCCGCGCCAACGCCCTCGCCCTCGAAATCTTCGCGCCGCACGCGGACGATCTCGCCATCACCTTCGTCGATTGGAATCCCATGCCTCCCGACAAGAACATGGGCCTCTGGCGCGGCGTGTGGCTCTCGCGCACCGGCCCCGTGGCCATCCGCAACATCCAGGCCGTCTCCCGCCTCGATCTCCCCTCGCTCTCCGCCGCTCACCTCACCATCTCTGCCGACCTCACAAACTCCAGCGACTCCGGCATCGGCGGCGCGGTGGACGCCTGGATCGAGGGAATCCGCGTCCGCCAGAGCGTCTATCTAAACCCGCACGAACAAAAGCATGTCATCTTGGCGCCGCAAGGCTTCCCCGCGCTCAACATTGCCCACCCGCGCGTCTGGTGGCCCTACCAGATGGGCTCGCCCGAACTCTACGAATTGAAATTGGAATTCACCGCGTTTCCTGACATCCCGCACGCCTCACAACCCGATCGCCTCTCCGACTCCCAGCGTGTGTCCTTCGGCATCAGCCAGATCACTTCCGAACTCACGCCCGAAGGCTACCGCCTCTTCCGCGTGAACGGCCGCAGACTCCTCGTCCGGGGCGCCGCCTGGACTCCCGACATCCTCCAGCGCCGCACTCCCGGCCGCCTCGAAACCGATTTCGCCTACGTCCGCGACATGAACCTCAACACCATCCGCCTCGAAGGAAAAATGGACGACGACCAATTTTTCTCGCTCGCCGACCGCCTGGGCATCCTCATCCTTCCTGGCTGGTGCTGCTGCGACGCCTGGCAGAAATCCGCCCAGTGGGACGAGGTCCATCGGCGCATCGCCGCCGCCTCGCTCACTTCTCAGCTCCTCCGCCTGCGCAATCATCCCAGCGTGCTCGCCTGGCTGAACGGGAGCGACGAGCCTCCCGCCCCCGCCGTAGAACGGATGTACCTGGAAATCGAAAAGCAGCTCGGCTGGCCCAGGCCCATCCTCAATTCCGCCGCCAGCCGCACCACCGCAGCCGGCGGCCCCAGCGGCGTAAAAATGGCCGGCCCCTACGACACCGTTCCGCCCGATTACTGGTATCTCGACCGCAGACACGGTGGCGCCTTCGGCTTCGCCACCGAGATCAGCCAGGGCCCCGCCATTCCGCAAATCGAATCCCTGCGCCGATTTCTTCCCCCGGACGAACTCTGGCCGCGCAACGACGATTGGGACTACCACAGCGGCGGCGGCGAATTCAAAAACGTCAACCGCTTCACCGCCGCGCTCGCCGCGCGTTACGGCGCCATCGGCGGGCTCGACGATTTCCTCTGGAAAGCGCAGGCCGCCGCCTACGAGGGCGAACGGGCCATGTTCGAAGCCTACGGCCGCAATAAATACACCGCCACCGGCGTCATACACTGGATGCTTTCCAACGCCTGGCCCTCGCTCATCTGGAATCTTTACGACTACTACCTGCGTCCTCATGCCGGCTATTTCGGCACGAAAAAAGCCTGCGAGCCGCTCCACGTCCAGTATTCCTACGACGATTCCTCCATCATCGTCGTGAACGGCGCCGCCGCTCCCGTCCCCGGGCTGCGCGTCTCCGCGACCGTCTACAATTTCAACCTCTCCGAAAAATTCCATCACAAAATCACTGTGGACGTGCCGGCCGACGCGAGCCTCCACGCCTTTGCCCTTCCCAAGCTCGACGCGCTCTCCACCACCTATTTCCTCCGCCTCCGCCTGGAAAACTCCAAAGGCGAACTCCTCAGCCGCAATTTCTATTGGCTTTCCATCAAGCCTGACGTTTTCGACTGGCCCCGCTCCACCTGGTATTTCACCCCCCTGGACTCCGCCGCCGACCTCCGCGAACTCTCTTCTCTTCCACCGACAAAAGTCCAGGCGGATGTCCGGATCCTCCTCGCATCCATGCGCGGAGCGGGCACGGCATTCGTAAAGGTGACCAACGTGGGGAAGGGACTCGCGTTCCTCCTGCGTCTCAAGATCACGCGTGGCAAGGGCGGCGAAGAGGTTCTGCCAGTGCTCTGGGAGGATAATTACTTCGAACTGTTTCCTGGTGAAACGCGCGAAATCAAGGCCACGTTCCAGATGAAGGATCTGGCCGGCGCAACCCCAGAACTCGAAGTCTCCGGCTGGAACGTCAACCGCTCCCACTGACTCGATGAAGGGATGCCATCCCGATGCCGCTCCTGCGGGGGAGAGTCCTGCCTTTGCCCGGGTACGGCGCTTCTCCTTTAGATCGGCCCCGGATTCGCCGTCCGGTGCGGCGTCTTCAGCAGGAAATTCCTTCCCGCGCCGAAGGTGGCCACGCTGATGTGCACGATCGAAGTCCACCTCTCCAGGCTGTGGTGTCCCGTGCGGTGAAACAGGTACGACACGCCCACGGACGCCGCCGTCCCCGCGAACTCTATCGCTGCAAACGCCGCATGATTGTCCACGATGTCGTTCGTCAGCAGCACCTCATTCAGCCCGCGCCGCCGCGCGTTCAGGGTTGAAGCAAAATCCAGGTAGCGCGATCCCAGCACTCCCGCAAACAGCCAGCAGTTCGTCTGGTCCCAGAACCGGTGCACCCGCGGCTTCATCGCGTCCGCCTTCGGTTGCGGGTGCTCCGGAAGTTGTTCCGAGGGCTTCTCCGGCGCCTGCCTCTCCGCCGGCGGCGCCGACTGCGGTGTGGATGGTTTCTCCTGGCCGTAGGCGCACGCGCAGGCCGCCAGCAGCCAGCACACCGCGCACGCCGGCGCCTTCCGCAGTCTCCTGGTCATACGCATAAGCCCGCGATTCTACACCGATTGATGCGCTCCCGCCCCGCCTGGGTATTCCCTCGTGCAACACCCGGGTTCTCCCTGTTGCCGGGTTCTTTCCCCCCGCGCTCAAGTTCCGCGGGTGCCCTGCCGATGAATCACAGCAGGGAGTTCCGCACGCTGCACGAGGAGGGCCGCTCTCCGCTTCCCGCGTGGCCGCGGACGCTCGACGTTCGAGGAGACGCGTCATGGCTCGTCCAGATGGTTCGGCATCATCGCCCGAGAGGCACTCCGCCACCGCTTCCACCGCCGCACCCACTCCGATTCTCGACCGCGAGGTCATGCTCGCCTCCGTCGAGGAGGATCTCGGCTTGCTCCGGGAACTCGCGGAGCTGTTTTTTGCCGAGACCCCGGGTCTTCTCTCCCGTCTCCGCAATGGCCTGCAGGCGCGCGATCCCGAGCTGGTCGAGCGCAGCGCGCACACTCTCAAAGGCGCTCTTTCCAACTTCGGAGCCCTCTCCGCCTGCCAGGCCGCACGCGAGCTGGAGTTGCGCGGCCGCGAGTCCCGCTTCGAGGGCGCGCCCGAGCTCTTCTCCGCCCTCGAGCGCGAGGTCAGCCGGGCCTCGAACGAGCTCAGCAAGTTCCTCGAGGAGGTTCCTCGTGAAGGTTTTACTCGCTGAAGACGACAAGGTACAAAGCCGCCTGCTCGAAAGGCATCTGGCCGGCCGCAACCTCCAGGTCCGCGTCGCCTTCGATGCGGACTCCGCCTGGCACGCTGCGGAAGCGGATCCGCCCGACGTCATCCTCCTCGACCTCCAGATGCCCGGCGGCACCGGCCTGGGGTTTCTCAAGAAACGCAACGCCTCCAGCCGCCTCCGCGGCGTTCCCGTAATTGTCATCACCGGAATGGAGGATCAGCTCGTGCTGCGCATGGCAGAGCAGCAGGGCGTCGAAGCCATCTTTCCAAAGCCCGTCGATCTCATGCTACTCGACGTCTCGATCGAGAGCGTGCGAGCCCGGGTCCCTGCCGGCTCCCCGGCCAAGCCGGCCCCCTGATCCCTGAGAGATCATGCCCATGCGCATCCTCGTTGCCGACGACGACCTCACTTTCGTCCATATGATCGATCGCCGTCTCCGCGACCGCGGCTACGAAGTCCTCGTCACCCAGGACGCCATTCAGACCTGGCAATGCATCCAGCGCGAATCGCCCGATCTCGTGGTCCTGGACATCAAGATGCCCGGTGGCTCCGGCCTGACCGTGCTTCGCCGCATGCGGCAGACCCTCCACAATCGCAGGGTTCCCATCATCCTCATCACCGCCGCCGAGGATCCCGCCATTCTCCAGCAGGCCGCGGACCTTCATCCGGACTCCCTTCTGCGCAAGCCCCTGAAGACCGCCGATCTCGAGTTTGAAATCGCCCGCCTGCTCGCCGGCCGTGAATTCAACAAAGCCGGTGAGATGCATCAGGCCAGGGACAGACGGTGACCTCTCTCGATGCGCGTTCTCATCGCCGATGACGACGAGATCTACCGCAGTCTCCTCTGTTCCACTCTGCCCCGCTGGGGCTACCAAGTGGTTGCCGTCTCCGATGGCGAACGGGCCCTGGCCTCCCTCGCCACCGAGGGTGCCCCCGCTCTGGCCATCCTGGACTGGATGATGCCCGGCCTTTCCGGCCCCGAGGTGTGCAAGCGGGTCCGCGCCAGCCCCGGCCCGCGCTACACCTACATCCTTCTGCTCACCGCGCGCTCCAAAATGGAAGAAGTGGTCGAGGGCCTCGAAGCCGGCGCGGATGATTACCTCACCAAGCCCTTCGTCGCCTCCGAACTCCGCGCCCGCCTCCGCACCGCCGCCCGCATCCTCGGTCTCCAGGAAAACCTTCTTGAATCCCGCCGCGAACTCGAGGTGCTGGCCACCCACGATCCTCTCACTCAGCTGTGGAACCGCCGCGCCATTCTCGAACGCCTGTCCCGCGAATGGGCCCGCGCCCTTCGCGAAAAGAAGTCCATGGCTGTCCTGCTCGCGGATGTGGACCGGTTCAAAGAGGTCAACGACCGCTTCGGTCATGCCGTCGGCGACCAGGCGCTCTGCGAGGTAGCCCGCCGCCTTACCGCGGCCCTCCGCCCCTACGATCTACTCGGCCGCTTCGGCGGCGAAGAGTTTCTCGTCGCCTTCTCCACCGATGATCCGGAATCCGTCGGCCGCGTTGCCGAACGCCTGCGCGAAGCCGTCGCGGCTTCCCCGTTCTCCGCCAATGGCCTCGACATTCCGTTCAGTGTCAGCATCGGCATGGCCGTCGCCCCGGCCCATCCCGCGGCCGGCGCCGAAGCCCTCATTCTCGCCGCGGATGGCGCTCTCTACCGCGCCAAGCGCGAAGGCCGCAATCGCGTCTGCATCTGCACCCTCGCCTCGGGACCTGCCGACCCTGCCGCTGCGCTCGCCCGGTCCACCGGCTCCTCGCGTTCCTAGCGCTGCTTCAATTGCTTTCAATGCCTCAATCCTCTATGATTCGCGCGCCTTTCGATTCTCTCGATCCCGCGAGGCCCTGCGGCGCTTGTCAGAACCCGGTTCATCGCTTCCGTCTCCCTCCTCCGCCCCTCCCGCCGGCGCGTCCGCGGGACGCCTCCAGCAGGTTCTCGGCGTCACTTTCGGCATCGCCGTATCCGTCGGCAACACCATCGCTGCCGGCATCCTCGGCACTCCCGGTGAAGTCGCCCGCCTGCTCCCGCTGGTGCCCTTGTTCCTCGGCGTCTGGTTCATCGGCGGCATTTACGCCTTCATCGGCTCGATTCAACTGGCCGAGCTCGGCGCCTTCGTCCGCCGCTCCGGCGGCCAGTACGTCTTCGCGCGCCGCGCCCTCGGCCCCTACGCCGGCTTCATCGTGGGATGGAGCGACTGGCTCTCCACCTGCGGCACCAACGCCGCCGTGCCCATCCTGATCGGCCAGTACCTCGCCAAAATCGTTCCCGCGTTCAAGGGCGATGAGCCCGCCGTGGCCATTGCCGTGGTCCTCGCGTTCGCCGCTCTCCAGTGGCGGGACGTGCGCTTGGGCAGCAGCGCGCAGGAACTCACCAGCCTGCTCAAAGGCCTCGTCTATCTCGCCATCGTCCTGGGATGTTTTTTGCTCGGCGGCGGCCATCGCGCGGAAATCTCCGCCTCGGAGGCCACGGCTCCCAACGTCACGCTCGCCGTTGCCGTCATGCTCGCTCTCCAGGCCGTCATCTACACCTACGACGGCTGGAACGGCCCCATCTATTTCTCCGAGGAAGTGAAGGATCCCGGCCGTGAGATTCCCCGCGCCATGTTCGGCGGCGTTTTCTCCACCATGGCCATCTACATCCTCTTCAATCTCGCCCTCGTCTACGTCCTTCCGCTGCGCGCCATCGCCGGCGACGATTTCGCCATCGGCCGCGCCGCGGGCCTGATCGTCGGCCCGCGCGGCGAAATGCTCATCCTCGGCCTGATGATCGTCGCGCTGCTCAGCGCCGCCAACGCCTATCCGCTTATGGCCACGCGCGTGCTCTTCGCCATGAGCCGCGACGGCCTGGTCTCCCGCCGCGCCGCCGCCGTCAATGCCGGCGGCACGCCCACCGTCGCCCTCGTCGCCTCCACCGCCGTCGCCATCGCCTTCATCACGGTGAAAGAATTCAACGGCCTGATCGAAATGATGGCTTACTTCTTCGTGGCCAATTACTCCATGTCGTTTCTGTCTCTGTTTGTGTTGCGTTTTCGCGAGCCGGATTCGCCGCGTCCCTATCGCGCCTGGGGATATCCCTGGACCACGGGAATCGCGCTGCTCGGCGCGGTCGCGTTTCTGGTGGGTGCCATCATTGCCGACCTGAAAAATCCCGACGCCGTGCATCATTACAGCGTCTGGTCGCTGGGCCTGCTGGTCCTCAGCTATCCCGCCTATCGCTTCATGCGCCGCGCGGGCTATGAAAGGGAAGGAGTCTAGAAACTCTGGAGTGAGCCGCGAAGGCGCGGCTACACTTTTTCGGCGATGGTCTTGGCCTGCAGGAAGAGCAGCAGATAATCCTTCCCGCCCGTTTTCGAATCCGTTCCCGACATGTTGAACCCGCCGAACGGGTGCGCGCCCACCATCGCTCCCGTGCACTTGCGGTTCAGGTAGAGATTGCCCACGTGGAACGATTCGGACGCCCGCCGCAGCTTTTCCTTGTTCCGGCTGTACACGGCCCCGGTCAGGCCGAACTCGCTGTCGTTGGCGATGGCCAGCGCGTCGTCGAAATTCTTCGCTTTGATCACCGCCAGCACCGGGCCGAAAATTTCTTCTTGGGC
>Ga0335077_10006621_pt1 | contig 14317 bp, 17 predicted proteins | sample Lox_Sample_31_FD_207151 | JGI IMG/M metagenome (GOLD analysis project Ga0335077, IMG submission 207151) | Soil microbial communities from Loxahatchee National Wildlife Refuge, Florida, United States - Lox_Sample_3.1 | ecosystem: Environmental > Terrestrial > Soil > Wetlands | place: USA...
ATCTGCCGCGGGATGCGCAACCGTTCCCGCCCCGCGATCAACAGGTGCACAACCGTCCGCAACATCAGCCGCAGCCATATCAACAACAGCCGAACCAACAGGGTGGTCATGAAGGGCAACAACAAGAGGTAGGCGGATTACCTGCATTCATCACAGGTGGCGGCGGCGGGCAGCCGCAACAGAATTCGGGGCCGAACGGTCATGACCAAGGCGATCGCGGTCAGGATCGCTTTGGAATGCATCGTCGCCGTCGTCGCCATCGCGGCGGGGGCGGGTATCGTCCCGACCGGCCCGATTTCGGCGGTGGTCATCAGCAGAGCGCGACGCCCCAACCAACACAAGATGAAGGTGGCGGCGGCGACGAGCCGCGACAGCCGGACTAAGCCAGGCTAATTGTTCTGAACTAAAATCATCGGCCTGGTGACGGAGCCAATGCCGGCTCCAGCGCGGGCACCAATCGTCGCTTTTCGCGCCGTGCCGGAATCGCGCGATACACCTGCTTGGTCGCTTCAACCAGATGCACCCCGGCAAACGGCGCTGACAGCGTCGCGCCCGTGCGCTCCCACGCCACTGCAGACCGCAAGAACCAGCCGCGTGCAATCGGCGGCACGTAGAGCGCCTCGCTCCATCCAGTCGGTGTGAACCAGGTCTCGCGCAGGAGCTGGTTGATCTGACTCCGCGAGTAAGGCCGGCCATGTCCAAACGGCGTGGTATCCATGCGGGCCCACAGGCCGCGTCGGTTTGGCACCACCGCAAGCAATCGGCCGCCGGACGCCAGCACCCGCCATACTTCGCGCAACAGCGCACCCGGATCGTTGGTCATTTCCAGCGCGTGCACCAGCATCACACGGTCGACCGCGGAGTCGCCGAGCGGCAATTCATTTTCATCGACCAATGCAGATAGCGCCGGGCGTGTCGTCGGCCATTTTACGACGCCCTGCCCTGCCGGCATCAACGCGAAGCACCGTTCGGCCTCCTCGCGAAACAAGCCCAGGTAAGGTGTGGCGTAGCCGATGCCAAGCACACGCTGACCGGACGTATCGCCCCACAGCGTGCGGATGCCGCGGCCAATAAATCGTCGGGCGACGACCCCCAGCCTTTGGCCGTAGAAATTTCGCAGGTCAACGACGTCAATCGACATGTGTTGAAACTACCACGAAACTGCGTAGCAAACCGCTAACGGCGCGGAACGCACGGACGTGCAACGACATTCATCCGCATGGTACGGTTAACCCTGTTCAAGAATGCCAAGAGGACCAAAGCTATGCCCGCGGAAACCCGTCTGTTTCTCTGCCGATCCGATAATTACGGCGTGCTTCTGCACGACCCTGAAAGCGGCGCCACAGCCGCAATCGACGCACCCGAGGCGGCGCCCATCGAGGCGGCGCTCAAAGCGACCGGCTGGAACCTGACGGACATCCTGGTCACTCATCACCATGCAGACCATACCGACGGCATCAAAGCGCTAAAGGCAAAATATAAATGCCGCGTGGTGGCGCCGGCGGCTGAAGCTGCAAAAATTCCAGCGGTGGACGAAACCGTGCGCGAAGGCGATAAGATCAAGGTCGGTAGCCTCTCAGCCAATGTCATCGAGACGCCCGGTCACACGCTTGGCCACATTGCCTATTGGTTTCAGGGCGACAAGCTGGCTTTCGTCGGCGACACGCTGTTCTCGATTGGCTGTGGCCGCGTCATTGAAGGTACCCCCGAACAAATGTGGCGTTCGCTGACCAAGCTGCGCGACCTGCCCAACGACACAGAGATTTATTGCGGGCACGAATACACCGCCGCGAATATCAAATTCGCCCGTACCGTCGAGCCGAACAACAAGGCGCTCGCGGCGCGCGAGGCGCAGGCAAAGCAGCAGATTTCGCGAAACGAGGCGACGATTCCGGTCATGATCGGCGAGGAGAAACAGGCAAACCCGTTCCTGCGTGCCGACGTGCCCGAGGTTGCGGCCGGCATCGGCATGGCGGGTAAGCCCGCAGCCGAGGTCTTTGCCGAGATCCGCGCTCGAAAAAACAAGTTCTAGCGACCACATGCATACACCGTCGGCCGCCGAGATGATCCGGGCGCTTGAACTCAAGCCGCACCCGGAGGGTGGGCACTATCGTGAGACATTTCGCGATCCGAGACAGGTGGAGGGCCGCCCCGCGTCCACGGCGATCCTGTTCCTGCTCGCGCGCGGTGAGCGTTCCCATTGGCATCGCATCGACGCAGTCGAGATCTGGCACTATTACGCAGGCGCTCCACTCAAGCTTGAGTTGGTCGACGGCGCGAAAGAAGAAATCTTCCGCCTCGGCGCAGATATCCACGCGGGTGAAGTGCCGCAGGTGACGGTGCCAGCGCGCGCCTGGCAGGCGGCGGAAAGCCTTGGCCCTTGGACATTGACAGGCTGCACTGTGGCGCCCGGCTTTTCCTTCGAGGGTTTCGAACTGGCGCCTAAGGACTGGTCACCACGTAACCAAACGCGATAAAACGTCGGAAATTTCGAAAGGGGAACTATTGTGCCCAGTAACCTTGATAAAGCGCGCGAAGTGCTCGCGCGCGCCAATCGCATGATTGCCAATGAAGGCGTGCTCGACGCTTTCGGGCATGTCACCATGCGTCATCCGACCGACCCTCGGCGTTATCTTATGTCACGGTCTCGCGCGCCCGAGTTGGTGCAGCCTGAAGATATTCTCGAGTTTACGCTCGACTCGCAGCCGGTGAACCCGACCGATGTACGGCTTTACGGTGAACGGGTAATCCATGGCGGCATCTATCAGGCACGACCAGACGTGAACGCCGTGTGCCACCACCACGCGCCCTCCATTCTGCCGTTCTGCATTTCCGGCTCGGAGCTCAAACCGGTCTATCATCTCGGTGCGACGCTGGGCGAGAAGGTGCCATTCTGGGACTCTCGAGACGAATTTGGTGATACGACTCTCATCGTAGCGAAACCCGAGGAAGGCGCCTCGCTTGCGCGCGCACTCGGTGCGCACTGGATCGTGCTCATGCGCCGTCACGGCGCAACCGTTGCCGGCGCGACGCTGGAAGAGCTTACGTTCCGCACCATCTATACGGCGCGTAATGCGGCGTTGCAGAGTCAGGCCTACATGCTTGGCCATGTCTCGCCGTTGAATCCGGCCGAGACGCGGCTCGCCGGCGAGTACAATTTGCGGCCGGGCCCGGTCGCACGCGCCTGGGAATACTGGAACGTGCGGCTCGACAAGGCCGAAAGCGCATTGCGTCCGCGAAAATCAAAACCTGGATCGCCAAAAAAACGCCGCACGAAACGCAAGCAGAAACGCCGCCGTTGAGTGGGGCTTTTTACTTGCGGCCGTTGAGACGCATGCAAGCCAGGTACCCCTCAAGAGCGCGGCTTTTGTGGACTTTAAGGCCATCTCTCCTGAAGTATTTCGGAAATGCGACTTGCCCGCCATCAAGCGTTTGCGTCGATCCTTCCCGCGGGCGCAACTTCAAACCTTCACGTTTGACGCCGACTGCTGGAGGAATGACGCGCCCACCGTTCTGCAACGCGCATCCGCAGGCAACCTTGTCGTAGACGTCTTTGCATTTCGCATCGACTTCTTGCGCGGACGCCGGGCGGATAAGCGGCGGCGTCAAAACACCGACGATTGCTATTCCGATCAGAAATGCCTTCATGAGACTTGCTGGCGCCTAGACGAAATACTGCCCGCCGTTGGCGGAGAGCGTCGCACCGGTGATCAGCCCGGCGTCGTCGGAGGCAAGGAACACGACGCAACGCGCAATTTCCTCCGGTTCACCTAGCCGCCCTATCGGGATGAGCGGCAATATGGATTTCTCCAGAACATCCTTTGGTACCGCCTGCACCATCTCGGTATTGATATAGCCCGGGCAAATCGCGTTCACGGTGATGCCCGAGCGTGCACCTTCCTGTGCGAGCGCCTTTGTGAACCCGAGCTCGCCGGCCTTGGCGGCGGAATAATTGGTCTGGCCCATTTGACCTTTTTGCCCATTGATCGAGGAGATGTTGATGATCCGGCCGAACTTGCGCTCGCGCATGCCCTCGATTAACGGCCGGCACATGTTGAACAGCGAGCCAAGATTTGTGTTGATGACCGCCGCCCATTGCTCCGGCTTCATCCGATGGAACATGGCATCGCGTGTAATGCCGGCATTATTCACCAGCACTTCGACAGGCCCGACCTCGGCCTCGACCTTTTTGATTCCGTCAGCACAGGCCTCGTAGGACGACACATCCCACTTGAACACCGGGATTCCGGTTTCCGCCTTGAATTTCTGGGCGGCGGCGTCATTGCCGCCGTAGTTGGCCGCAACCTTGTAACCGCCGGCCTTCAGAGCCTTGGCAATTGCCTCTCCGATTCCACGAGTGCCACCCGTTACCAATGCTACACGCGCCATGTTTCCACCCTCCCGGCTATCTTCTTAAAACAAAATGGCCGGGACAAGCCCGGCCATCGCCTAAATCAATCGAGGGCATCCTATCGCTCGACACACATTGCGATACCCATTCCCCCGCCAATGCAAAGCGTTGCAAGGCCTTTCTTGGCGTTGCGTTTCTGCATCTCGTGCAGCAGGGTCACCAGAACCCGCGCGCCAGAAGCACCGATTGGATGGCCAATGGCAATGGCACCGCCATTGACGTTGACCTTTGCGGTGTCCCATCCGAGATCCTTGTTGACCGCACAGGCTTGTGCGGCGAAAGCTTCATTGGCCTCCACCAGGTCGAGGTCTTCTTTCTTCCAGCCGGCTTTTTTGAGAGCGGCCCGCGAGGCGGGGATCGGCCCGGTTCCCATGATTGCCGGATCGACGCCGGCCTGTGCCCACGACACGATGCGCGCAAGCGGGGTTTTGCCGAGCTTGGCGGCCTCGCTGGCTTTCATCAGAACAACTGCGGCAGCGCCGTCATTGATGCCGGAAGCGTTAGCCGCCGTCACGGTGCCTTCCTTGTCGAAGGCCGGACGCAGCTTGGCAATCGAATCCATCGTGACGCCGGACTTCGGATATTCGTCGGTATCCACCACCACATCGCCCTTGCGCGACTTGATGGTCACCGGAGTGATCTCGTCCTTGAATTTCCCGGCCTTCTGCGCGGCTTCGGCCTTGTTCTGCGAGGCGACGGCAAATTCATCCTGCTGCTGACGGGTGATCTGCCATTGTTTGGCAACGTTCTCGGCGGTGGTACCCATGTGATAGCCGTTGAAGGCATCCCACAGCCCATCCTTGATCATGGTGTCGATCATTTCGAATGAGCCCATCTTTATGCCGGAGCGCAAATGCTGGCAGTGAGGCGCCATGCTCATCGACTCCTGGCCACCGGCGACAACAATCTCGCTGTCGCCATTGACGATCGCCTGATAGCCAAGCGCCACCGCACGCAAACCTGAACCGCATAGCTGGTTCACGCCCCAAGCGGGGGTCTCTACCGGGATGGCCGCCGCAATTGAAGCCTGCCGCGCCGGATTCTGGCCCTGTCCGGCAGTCAGTATTTGTCCCAAAATCACTTCGCTGACGCGGCCGCCTTCAACACCTGCACATTCCAGTGCCGCCTTGATCGCAACCTTGCCAAGCTCGTGCGCCGGCAGGTTCGCGAATGCCCCGTTGAAAGCACCGACTGGCGTGCGGGCTGCGCTCACAATGACGATATCGTCTTTCATCAGAAGCTCCTGTTACAGGCCTTGGCGGGCGGGGCTGGTCATTTCGGCGATGCCACATCCTCGGCAGGCCACGCGGGTCTGTCAACAAGACCTGCCTCGCAGATACCCGCGACAATTGGCGCTTTTTCACCCTTTCCGCAAGGGTGACCTTGGTCTCCCCGCCGTCTGCCGCGCCGCCACAAAACGGTGGCCCACAGAAGCGGAAATTGGCTATGCTCAAACCCTTGGCAGGGGAAACGTCGTCAGCATGTCAGAAGACAAAAAAGAGCCGGTCACTATCAAAAAATACGCGAACCGGCGGCTCTACAACACCGGCACGAGCACTTACGTGACGCTCGAAGACCTCGCCGCGATGGTCAAGAGCGGCGATGATTTCATCGTCTACGATGCCAAGACCGGCGAAGACATCACGCGCTCGGTGCTCGCACAGATAATTTTCGAACAAGAGAACAAGGAAGGTCAAAGCCTGCTGCCAATCGCTTTCCTTCGGCAGTTGATCCGTTTTTATGGCGACAGCATGCAGATGCTGGTGCCGCGTTTCCTGGAAGCCTCGATCGACTCGCTCTCGAAGGAGCAGGGCAAATTTCGCGAACAAATGGCGCAGGCTTTCGGCGTCGGGGCTTTTGGCCCTCTCGAGGATCAGGTGCGGCGAAACATGGAGATGTTTGAGAAAACATTCGCCATGTTTGCGCCGTTTGCGCGCGGGCAGACGAAATCGTCAGACAAACCGCAGGGCTCGGGTAGCGAAATGGACGAGCTCAAGCGTCAGCTCGACGAAATGCAGAAGCGCCTGGATAGGATCGGCGGAAAAGAATAGCCGGTTACCGCTGGGCGCGGCTCACGATCACCCCTTTTTGGAACGCCGAAGCTGCTCTCAGCGGTGCCAGCAATGATGCCGGTGTCAGGCGCGTTAACGTGCGCGGCACACAGCTTGCCCATTGCATGGCGGAAAAGGACTCGATGTCCTGAATTGACACGGTATTGCGATGCGGCCTGACGATTTCGATACACTCGTGAACCAACCCGATCCAGCGCTGCCGGGTGAATCAGGCTGCGACGAGCAGTCCACCGAAAGCCGCGCGCTTATCGTGCTCTCGCCCGTGACAGCGTCAGCCGAGCCGGCGACCCACTACCGACACGCCCCGTTTCTCGCCCAGCTCGTCGCAACAAAAGATCATCATCCGCAAACTCGCGAGCGTCGTCGCGTCGAACCGGATGTGGCGCTTGCCGCCTATCGGACGGCCGCCGCGCTGACCGCCTAAAAACCGAGCGCGCAACCATCTTTTCGCGGCTCCGAGCCGCCGATCAGCACGCCGCGGTTCCAATCGATCTTGATCGTTTGCGCGCCACCCCACGGCGAACTCGCCATCACCACGTCATGCCCGCGCTCTTTTAACCCTTTGACTGTCGCCGCCGGGGTGCCGTGTTCGACGCCGGTCTTTTCGCCCTCAAAGAAGAAACGCGGAGCATCGATCGCCTGCTGCACATCCATGCCGTAGTCGAGCATATTGAGAATGATCTGCACGTGGCCCATCGGCTGATAGTGTGCACCCATGACGCCGAAACTCATGTCGCAGCGGCCATCGCGCATGGCAAGCGCCGGAATAATGGTGTGCATCGGCCGCCTGTCGGGGCCAAACGTATTCGGATGATCGGGTTCGAGCGTAAAGCATGCGCCGCGATTGGTCAGCATGATGCCAGTCTTCTCGGTGCAGATGCCGAGACCAAAACTGGAGTAGAGCGAATTTATGAATGATACCGCCATGCGATCGCGGTCGACCACCGTGAGATAAACCGTGTCGTTGCCCGGCGCGGGCGCGCTTGGCAGCTTCGACCGCTTTTTCATATCGATAAGCGACGCGAGCTTCTTGGCAAATTTCTTATCGAGAAGATCGGTGACTGGCGTTCGCATATGTGTCTGTTCTGCAATGTGGGTATCGCGAATGGCAAAGCCCAGGCGCGCGGCTTCCAGCACCAGGTGGAAACGTTCGGCGCCGAATGGATCGAGCGAAGCGACGTCGAAGTTCTCGAGGATATTGAGCATGACCAGCGCAGTGAGCCCCTGCGCATTCGGTGGAATCTCGAGCAGGTCGAGCCCCCGATAATTGGTCGAAATGGGCTCAACTGCTTCACCGCGATGACGGAAGAAATCCTCTGCCGTAAGGAAAGATTCCCGCGCGGCGAGCGTGTTTGTCATATCGTCGGCGATCTCGCCTTCGTAGAAGGCCCGCGCGCCTTTCGCGGCGATGGTCTTCAGGGTGGCAGCAAGCGCAGGGAAGCGGATGACATCGCCTTCCTTTGGTGCGCTGCCATTAAACAGATAATGTTTTGCTGCTCCGGAGTCGGCTTTGAGTTTACCAACATGTCTCTGCCAATCCCAGGCGACACGCGCGGCCACGGGAAATCCGCCCTCGGCATATTTGATGGCGGGCGCCAGCGCACGATCGAGACCGAAGCGGCCATGTGATTTCAGGATCGCCTCCCAGGCGTCGATCGCGCCAGGCACCGTGACCGCATGTATCGAATTGCCGATCTCGGTTAGTCCTTTGGCACGCAGGGCTTGATCGGACGCCTTCGCTCCGGCACGGCCGGAACCGTTGTAGCCCCAGACCGGCCTGCCCGGCTGCGACACCAGACAAAAGCAGTCGCCTCCGATGCCGGTCATGTGCGGTTCGATCACGCACAGCGTTGCGACCGCCGCCACGGCCGCATCGACGGCGGTGCCCCCTGCGCGCAAGGCGTCGATCGCGGCGAGCGTTGCCAGTGGATGCGAGGTTGCCGCCATGCCTTCACAGGCAATCACGGGCGAGCGGCCGGGCAGCTGAAAATCGCGACTCATTGCAAAACCAGAAATGATGGCACGATCAGGGCGAGGCCCGCTCGACACCCTCAACTGTAAGATCCCGCTGGGCCGAGCGCAAAGTTACAGCAAAACCGCCGAGCACATCGACGAAGCTTACGACGAGAAGGAGAAAGAACGTCGCGGTGGCGGCCTGTTGGACCAGGATGAACTCAACCAACATGCCCAAGAAAAGGATGAGCGACAATCCATGGTCGACAACCGTACGAATTCCGATACGGGTCGATTTCACGACCTCGGCGCACAGTAGCAGGATTGCCAACGCGATAAGCATGTCGCCGGCCGACATGGTCCAGTCGGCACCAGATGCCATTCGCACGGTGGTAAGCACGCCGGTCCAGCTTACCCCCGGCATCAGAAACGCGACGATGTTGTAAATCGCGAATGGAATCAGCAGCAGCGGAAAGCCGAGCATGGACATGGCGCAGCTTTACCTCCGGCCGCCCGATATCGCGTTAGACCTCAGTCTTCGCCTTCAGGACCTGACGGCCCTTGTACATACCGGTCTTCAGGTCAATGTGGTGCGGGCGGCGCAATTCGCCGGAATCCTTGTCCTCGACATAGGTCGGCCGCTTGAGCGCGTCGGCGGAACGGCGCATGCCGCGGCGCGACGGCGAGGTTTTTCTTTTCGGCACAGCCATGGGACGAAACTCCTGAAAAAGCGCGATATATCGGTTTGAAGGCGGGCTTATAGATGAAGGCTCGCGACAAGGCTAGTGGCTTTGCCGCAGGCAAGCGGCCGCTGCCGGCGCCTGCGCCGCCCGACCGACATAGAGCCCGGCCAGTCGCCGCAAGCCCGGTCCCGGCTGCCGCGCATTGCGATTGACCGGATTGGGCAAGACCGCCGCCAGTAATGCGGCATCATAGCGGGAAAGATCGCGAGCCGACTTGCCAAAGGCGCGCCGCGCACCAGCCTCGACGCCAAATTCGCCGTTGGGACCCCATTCTGCAATGTTGAGGTAGATTTCCAGAATTCGTCGCTTCGGCAACACCAGGTCGATCCATAGCGCCAGGGGAAACTCTAGCGCCTTACGCACATAACTGCGCCCCTGCCAAAGGAACAGGTTCTTTGCCACCTGCTGCGTGATCGTCGAACCACCGCGCATCTCATCGACGTCGTCGCTTTCGGCCATGGCCTCGCGTAGTTCAGTGAAATCGACTCCATGGTGGCCACAGAAGCGGCCATCCTCGGCAATAATCACAGTCAGTGGAAGTGCCGGTGAGACGCGCGAGATGGGGACGTATTGCCGTTCTACCCTCGCTCCACTCAACCATCGCCAGAGCATGACCGTCGAGACAGGATTGATCATGGCGTAGATCGGCGTGATCAGGTACGGCAGCAAAAACACCGCCAATACGGTGACAGCGACGGCACGCAACGGCCGCCGCAGCGTCCGCATACGCCGGAAGGCTGATTTTTGGCCCGATTGCTGCACGGGGAAAGATTAGCCTATTCGATCCGCTATCACCGCCCACTTTGCGGGACCACGTGCAACGGCTAAACAATGCCACGATGAACAAGGGTATCACCGACTTTCCCGCCCGGCTCGCATCGGTCGCTGCCGAGACCGAAATGCTGCTCACGCGACTCCTCGGCGATTCGCCGCTCGACGGCGAAATTTCGCGCCCGCCGCGGCTTGTTGCAGCCATGCGCCACGCGACGCTGGATGGTGGTAAGCGTCTGCGGCCGTTTTTGCTGGTCGAGACAGCCGCGGTATTCGGTGCCGCGCGAACAGGCGCACTGACGGCAGGCGCAGCACTCGAGCTCGTACACTGTTATTCGCTGGTGCATGACGATCTGCCTGCTATGGACGACGACGATCTGCGCCGTGGCCGGCCGACCGTCCACAAGGCTTTCGACGACGCAACGGCCATCCTCGTCGGCGATGCGCTCCTGACGCTCGCCTTCGACGTCATGGCACGAACCGAAGTGCACGGCGATCCGGCAGTACGCGTCGCCCTGGTTGCGGAGCTCGCCCGCGCATCTGGTCTGGGTGGCATGGCGGGCGGGCAGATGCTCGATCTCGCCGCCGAAGGTCGCTTCGACCCAAAGCGCAGGCTAACGGAAAGCGAGATCGCGACCCTGCAAGCAATGAAAACCGGTGCCCTGATCCGCTTCGCCTGTCGCGCCGGCGCTATTCTCGGACAAGCCGACGCCGGAGCGCTCGCCAGCATGGACCGCTACGGTACGGCGATCGGTCAGGCTTTTCAGATTGCCGATGATCTGCTCGACGTAGAGAGCGACGCGAAGACGCTGGGCAAGGCCGCCGGCAAAGATGCCGCTGCCGGCAAGGCGACACTGGTTGCCGCGCTCGGCACTGACGGCGCGCGCGCCCGTCTCAAAGAGTTGGTTGCGCAAGCCGACGCCGCGCTGGCACCGTTTGGTGCAAGGGCGGAAACTCTGCGCGCTGCAGCCCGCTTCGTCGCTGAGCGGAAAACCTGAATGGCGCGCACGGATCGCGACATGGCCAAGAGCAACCGCCAGCCGCCGCCATCAGCATTGCCGCTACGCATTGTCAAACTCCATGCCAAGCTTGCAATTGCGATCGTCGTCGGGATTGCCGTCGCCACCGCTGCAGCGCCGCTCGGGTTTTTATGGGGAACACGTATATTGAGCGCATGGGGCATAGCTGTCGCGGTCTATCTTGTCCTGACGCTTCCAATGATGTGGCACGCCGACATCGCGCAGATTCGCCGCCGCGCATCGGAACAAGACGAAGGCGCCGCCTTTATCCTCGTGCTCTCGATCGTCGCGACATTCGCCAGTCTCGTTGCTGTCGTGTTCGCGCTCGGCGGCGCCAAAGGGGGAACTCACGGTAGTGCAACGCTGCATGTGCTGCTGGCGTTCGTAACTATCCTGCTATCGTGGGCTTTTGTGCATACGATATTTTCGTTCCACTATGCGCATGAATATTATGGCGAACGCAGCGACGGGATAATCGGCGGGCTGCGTTTCCCCGGTGATCACAAGCCGGATTATCGAGATTTTCTCTATTTCTCGTTGGTGATTGGCATGACCTCGCAAGTCTCTGACGTCGCCATCACGAGCAAGGTTATTCGCCGTATGGCTTCAATCCATGGCGTTTTGTCATTCTTCTTCAATCTGGTGGTGCTGGCACTCACGGTGAATATGGTGGCGAATCTAATTTGACATGACCGAGGTCGTACAGACGCTGCTGTTCATGCTGGGACTGCTGGCAGCGGTCGCCATCGCTGCCAAGCGCCTTAAGATTGAGCCTTCGGTCCTGTTGGTCGTTGCAGGCATCGGCATTGCATTCGTTCCCGGCTTGCCAAAAGTCGAGCTGGCGCCGGAAGTCGTATTGTTGGTGATCTTGCCGCCACTGATTTATTCCGCCGGCGTCGCCATGAGCTGGCGCGAATTCAAGTTCAATCTGCGTCCGATTGCCCTGCTCGCCTTCGGCTGCGTGTTGTTTACAACCTGCGCAATCGCCGCGGCCACGCACTATCTTCTGAAGTTTGATTGGGGCGTCGGGTTTTTACTCGGCGCGATCATCTCGCCAACCGACATCGTGGCGCCGCTTGCCATCGCGCGAAAGCTTGGGTTGCCGCACCGTATCGTCGTGGTTCTCGAAGGAGAGGGCCTAGCCAATGATGCGACCGCGCTGGTGCTTTATCGTTTCGCGGTAGCCGCCGTGAGTACTGGCACGTTCTCGTTCGAACACGCCTCCGTCACTTTCGTCCTCATTGTGATTGGCGAGACCATTTATGGACTCGCGGTTGGCTGGCTTAGTCTTCACCTCCGGAACTGGGCGCGCGACCCGCGCGTTGAGATCACGCTTTCGCTGATGACGCCTTATGTCGCGTTCTGGGTACCGGCTCATCTCGGAGGTTCGGGCGTACTCGCAACGGTCGCATGTGGCCTTTACGTGAGCTGGAATGGCCCGCTCTTAATTCCATTTTCAACGCGGCTACAGGGAATTTTTTTCTGGGGTCTGTTCGTCTATCTGATCGAGGGTCTCGTGTTTCTGGTTACCGGCCTGCAGGCGCGTACATTGATCGATCAATCGCATGCCTTCACCATTCGCGAGCTGGTCGTCACGACTATTTGGACCACTGTGATCGCGATTGTTGCCCGTTTTCTCTGGATTTTTCCTGCGACGTACATTCCGCGCTGGGTGAGTCCGTCACTTGCCAGACGGGATCCATCGCCACGTTGGCAAGCTCCCTTTTTCCTCGCTTTCACTGGCATACGTGGTGTGGATTCGCTCGCCGTTGCCTTGGCAATCCCCTTTACAGTGCTAAGTGGAGATCCATTTCCGCATCGCGATTTGATCCTGTTCGTCACGTTTGGCGTAATCATTATTACGCTGATCGGGCAAGGCGCGATGCTGCCGTGGGTCGTGCGCTCCCTCGGATTGAACCGGCTTGCCCACCAGGAGCACAAGGACGAAATCCAGGCTGAGCTCGATGCACGCGTGTCAGCGCTGCAGCAGGTCGAAAAGCGCCTCGACAAGCTGATCAACGAGCGTGAATTGCCCGACGAGGTGATCGAGTTGTTGCGTACGCGCAATCAGAGCCGCTCGCAAATATTGCCCGACAACCTGGATGAAAGTCTCGAGCAGATGCGGCTGAGCGCTTCGGTGAAAAAAGAGCTGATCGATGCCGAGCGTGAATTCATTTATGGGCTTTTGCGCGATGGCAAGATCACCGACGAGGCGCGGCGACGTATCGAGTACGAACTGGATCTGGAAGAAGCAAGTGTAGCGAATCGCGGCAAGGACGGCGGCGGCTGGATCTAGGCAGCGCTGCCCGATGCAGCTTCGCGTGACTTATTCCGCCGCCCTTGCGGTTGTCCCCCAGCGACGCTCGATATAGTCGATCACCATTTGCTTGAAGTCATCGCTGAGCGTTGCTCCGCGCAAGGTGGCGGCCTTCTTGCCGTCGATGAACACCGGAGCGGTCGGCTGCTCGCCGGTGCCAGGCAGCGAGATCCCGATATCGGCGTGCTTGGATTCGCCGGGGCCGTTCACGATGCAGCCCATCACCGCGACGTTAAGCGTCTCCACTCCCGGATAGCGCGTCTTCCAGGCCGGCATCGAATCACGGATGAACCCCTGAATATCGGCGGCCAGTTCCTGGAACGTGGTCGAGGTGGTACGCCCGCAGCCGGGACAGGCTGCCACCAGCGGCACAAAGGTACGCAGACCCATGGTCTGCAATAGCTCCTGCGCCACCTGCACTTCGCGGGTGCGGTCTCCGTTGGGCTCCGGCGTGAGCGAGATGCGGATGGTGTCGCCGATGCCCTGTTGCAGCAAAATCCCCATGGCCGCCGATGAGGCCACGATGCCTTTGGATCCCATACCGGCTTCGGTCAGCCCCAGATGGAGCGCGTAATCGCAACGTCGCGCCAGTTCGCCATAGACCGCAATCAGGTCCTGCACCGCCGACACCTTGGCCGAGAGGATGATGCGGTTCTTCGCCAGTCCGAGCTCTTGCGCGCGCGCCGCCGACAGCACTACCGACTGCACCATGGCTTCGTGCATCACGGAGCGGGCATCGCGCGGGGTGGTTGATTTAGCATTCTCGTCCATCAGCCTCGTCAACAGCTCCTGGTCGAGCGAGCCCCAATTGGCGCCGATGCGCACAGGCTTGCCGTATTTGAGGGCCATCTCGATGATGGCAGAGAACTGTTTATCCTTCTTGTCCTTGAAGCCGACATTGCCGGGATTGATGCGGTACTTGTCGAGTGCTTCGGCGCAGGCCGGGTGATCGGCCAACAGCTTGTGGCCGATGTAATGGAAGTCACCTACCAATGGCACGCGCACACCGAACGCGCCAAGCCGCTCCTTGA
>Ga0335077_10006622_pt1 | contig 14317 bp, 9 predicted proteins | sample Lox_Sample_31_FD_207151 | JGI IMG/M metagenome (GOLD analysis project Ga0335077, IMG submission 207151) | Soil microbial communities from Loxahatchee National Wildlife Refuge, Florida, United States - Lox_Sample_3.1 | ecosystem: Environmental > Terrestrial > Soil > Wetlands | place: USA: Florida...
CATGCTCCCCGGGTCGCGGAGGAATCCGTAGCGCTCCACTCCGCCGCGCAATGCCCGGAAAAAACCGGCACGTTGATCCTCGGCGGCAGCCAGCTTGGCCTGCAGATTCACGAATCCGTCGGCCATCCCATCGAACTCGACCGCGTCCTCGGCCAGGAAGCCAATTTCGCTGGCACCAGTTTTCTCACTCTCGATAAGCTCCACCACTTGCGTTACGCCTCGCCCATTGTCAACGTTGTTGCCGACGCCCGCATCGAACACGGTCCCGGCCTCGGCACTTTCGCTTACGACGACGAAGGCGTGCCCGCGCAGCGCATCGACGTGATCAAAGACGGCCAGTTCCACGGCTATCTCTCGAGCCGCGAAACCGCTCGCCTCGTCGGTCTTTCCCGCTCCGGCGGCACCATGCGCACCGAGGGTTGGAACCGCTTGCCCATGATTCGTATGACCAACGTCAGCATCCTTCCCGGTACCTGGACCAGCGAGAACCTCATCGACGATACGGACGACGCGATCCTCATGGATACCAACCGCTCCTGGTCCATCGACGATCGCCGCTACCAGTTCCAGTTCTCGACGGAAATCGCCTGGGAAATTAAGGGCGGCAAGAAAGCTCGCATGCTGAAGAATCCCAGCTACAGCGGCATCACCACCGAATTCTGGAATTCCTGCGACGCCATCTGCAATCCAGACGAGTGGGTGCTCTGGGGCACGCCGAATTGCGGCAAGGGGCAGCCCATGCAGGTGATGGGCACGGGGCACGGCGCTTCCCCGGCGCGCTTTCGCAACGTGAAAATCGGGATGGCCTTCGCAAAGCAATGAGTCCTCAAAATCCCAAAAGCACGCTTCGAAGCGAGAGCGATCTAAATAAGATCGCCGCGTCTGTTCTCCGCCTTGGCGAAACGCTCGGATTGCGCGAGGCCGAAGTCCAGATCGACGAAACCATTGACGCCCTTACTCGCTTCGCCAACAACGCCATTCACCAGCACGTCGCCGAACAAGGCCTCGTCGTCTCTATCCGCACCGTTGTCGATAGCCGTACCGCCCGCGTCACCACCAATCGCATCGATGGAGACTCGCTTCGCAGCGCTGTCGAGAGTGCCGCATCTCTCGCCGCCCAGCAGCCCAAGGATCCCCATCTCCTTCCCCTGCTTGGTAAACAAAAATATCGGCCCGTTCGACGCTTTCATCCGGCCACGGCGGCCTTGTCTCCGGAAGCTCGCGCTCGCGCGGTAAAAAAAGCCTGCCAACTCGCCGAAAAGAAAGGCCAGGTGGCCGCCGGTATTTTCTCCAGTGGCCAGAGCCAGTGCCTGCTCGTGAATTCCCGTGGCCTCGCGGCCGCTTACCGTCAGACGCATTCCACTTTCTCCGTCACCATGCAGCAGGGCTCGGCGGCAAGCTGGGCCAAAGGCAACGCCGCTGATTATCGCCAGTTCGATCCCGGCAAACTTGCCGGCATGGCCAGCGAAAGAGCGGCGCGCGCGCAAAATCCCATAGAACTCCAGCCCGGCCGCTACACCGTGATCCTCGAACCCGCTGCCGTTCTCGATCTCGTCGGCTTCCTCTTCTACGACTTTGCCGCCACCTCCGTCGCCGACAAACGCTCCTGCTTCTCCGGCCGCGTTGGCAAGCAGCTCATGGGAAAGAACGTCACGATCACCGATGATGTTTACCATCCGGACCAGCTCGGCTTGCCCTTCGACGGGGAAGGCGTACCTCGCCAGTGCGTGAACCTCGTGCAGGACGGCGTCGTCAACAACCTCGTTTACTCCCGCCATTCCGCTAAGCAGGCCAAAGCTCGCCCCACTGGCCACGGTTTTGCCTTGCCCAACGAATACGGCGAAGCCCCCATGAATCTGGTCGTCGCAGGCGGCGCCACTTCCGTCGAACAGATGATTGCCTCCACCGGCCGCGGCTTGCTGGTCACGCGGTTCTGGTACATCCGTGAAGTCGACCCCTACGAGAAGGTCATGACCGGCATGACCCGCGACGGGTTGTTCCTTGTGGAGAAGGGCAAAATCACCAAGGCGGCCCGGAATTTCCGATTCAACCAATCGGTCCTGGAAATGTTACGGAACGTTGAATGCCTCGGTCCGGCACGCCGCGCCGCCGGCGAAGAGTCTTTTGAAATGGTCGTTCCGTCAATGAAAGTCGGCGCATTTCAATTTAGCGAAGTCACGAAGTTTTAATCTAGTTAGTCGATTCCTGCCCGCAACAAAACCGATGCATTCCAGAAAAATTCTGCATTGTACATTCCAGCGTCTGGCCACTATTAACTTAGTATGTGTAGTCCCACGCGGACGAAGCGCCAGCCGAATTGGGGACACCCGGACCATGATGCGTGCGGGACAGGCTTCATCGCGCAATTGAACGGCCCGCCAACCTACCAGATCCTCGACCTCTCCTTGCAAGCCCTGGAACGTCTCTCGCACCGCGGTGGTGTTGACGCCGACGGCTCCAGCGGCGACGGCGCCGGCCTGCTGACCAGCCTGCCTCGCGACTTCTTCCGCGCCCGTGCCGCCGAGGACAAAATCCTCCTCGACGAGCAGTTCGCCGTAGGAATGCTCTTTGCCCCGGGGACTCGCGTCACCGACGCGCGCTCTGCCATCGAAGATTCCATTGGCCGCAGCAAGCTTCGCCTGGTCGGCTGGCGCAAGGTCCCAACCAATTCCAACGCCTTGGGCCGCCGCGCTTTCGAAACTATGCCGGAGATCTGGCAGTTCTTCATCGAGCCCGCCAGCGCCCGAAACGGTGGTGCGCAATTCGCCGCGAAATTCGAGCGCAGCCTGGCATTGCTGCGCAAGCGTGCCGAGGCCGTGCTCCCCGAGCGCTGCTATCTTTGCTCGCTCTCTTCGCGTACCATCGTCTACAAGGGTCTGCTCACTCCCTGGCAGTTTCCGCGCTTCTATGAGGACCTGCGCAGCCCCAACTTCACCGCGCAATTTGCCATTTTTCACCAGCGCTACTCGACCAATACCGAACCTTCCTGGCAACTGGCCCAGCCGTTCCGTTACGTGGCCCACAACGGCGAAATCAACACCGTCATTAGCAACCGCCGCTGGCTGCGCGCGCGCGACCGCGAAATTCGCAAACGCATTGGCGTCGGCAAATGGTTTCGTCTGCTCGAAGACAATGTCAGCGACTCGGCCAGCTTTGATAACGCCCTGGAGCTCAAACTGCTCGAAGGCAAGAGCGTCGAAGCCGCCATGCTCGCGCTTGTTTCCCCTGCCTTCTCTCAGGACCCGTTCTTGTCCCCGGAAGTTCGCGCCGCGCTCGATGTCCTTTCGCGCGAAGGCGAACCCTGGGATGGCCCCGCCGCCCTCGTTTTCAGCGATGGCACCTCGGTCGGCGTAAAGCTCGATCGCAACGGCCTCCGGCCCATGCGCTACTGCGTCACCCACGATGGCCTGGTGATTGCCGGCTCGGAAGCCGGTTTGGTCGAACTCGAAGAGTCGCGCATCGCCGAACGTCACCGGCTTGGCCCTGGCGAGATTCTGCTCGCGACGCCGGGAACTGGCTCGCTCCTTCGCTGGCGCGAACTCCTGAAACGCGTCACCGGGCAAGTTCCACGCAAAGCTCTGACGCGCTCGCATTGTTTGCAGCTCGAACACACCGAGCCGCGAACGCCTGTCGTGGATCCCAAGCGTGTTGCCGGCGCTTCCGGCTGGTCCGACGATCAATTCAAAATTCTCTTTCGGCCACTGCTGACCGGCAAGGAAGCGGATTGGAGCATGGGCGACGACGCTCCCCCGGCCTTCCTTTCCTCGGTGCGCCGCCCGCTCTGGGATTACTGCAAGCAGCGTTTCGCTCAGGTCACGAATCCGCCGATCGATCCGCTGCGCGAAACACACGTCATGTCGCTCGACGTTCCGCTTCGCGACGGCGTCTATCTCCCGAGCCCTATTCTCAGCGCGGCTGAGTTCGCCGACCTGCGCCGCAAGCGCAATCCCGCGCAGCTCATCGACTTTACCTACTCTTCCAACCTGGGAGTTCCGGGTGCACGCCACTGTCTGACTCAGTGCAAAACTACCCCTCTGAGTAGCGGCGAGCGCCCGGAGCTCCTCCTCCTTTCTGATCGCGCCGTCGGTCCCGATCGTGCGTCGTTGCCCGTGCTCCTCGCGGCAGCTACTGTTTGGAAGAGTCTCGTCGCCCAGAGTCTCGCCGACGTCCCCTTGGTCGTCGAAACCGCGCAGGTTTTTGAAACCCATCACGTCGCCATGCTGCTTGCGGCCGGTGCCAGTGCCGTCGTGCCCTATCTCGCCGAAGATTTCGCCGAAGCCGAAGAAGCGGGCGCCTTCGAAAAAGCCCGCAAGGGCATGCTCGCTGGTCTGCGCAAAGTCCTAGCCCGCATGGGCATTTCCACGCTCGCCAGCTATCGCAACAGCCATCTGTTCGAACTGCTCGGCCTCGACGAAAACATCTGCCAGGACTTTTTTGAGGATGCCGCGCGCTATCCTGGCAGCAAGACCCTCGATTCGCTGCTGAAGGACTACCTTGACATGCACGAGGCGGCCTACTCGCTTTCTGGCGGCGAACTCACCGATAACGGCCTGTATCGCTTCCGCAAGGGCGCGGAGCTGCATTCCACCTCGCCGGAATTCGTTCGCCGCATGCACGCTTACATCAAGCAACCGGCGCCGGAAAAGTACAGCGCCTTCGAAGAGTTGGCCAAGGCCAGCGGCCCCACATTCTTGCGTGACCTTCTCGAGATGGTGCCGGAGCAGCCGCTGCTCCTCGAAGACGTCGAGTCCGTCGAATCGATTCTTGCGCGCTTCAGCACGCAGGCCATGTCGCTCGGCTCGCTCAGTCCCGAAGCCCACAAAACTCTTTCTGTCGCTATGAACCAGCTCGGCGGCCGCAGCAATACCGGCGAAGGCGGTGAAGACAGCGATCTCTACCTCATCCCGGGTTCGTCGAACAAAATCAAGCAAGTTGCCTCCGGCCGCTTCGGCGTCACCGCCGAATATTTGGTGCGTGCCGAAGAACTCGAAATCAAGATGGCGCAGGGCTCCAAACCTGGTGAGGGCGGCCAGCTTCCCGCGCGCAAGGTAACCGAATATATTGCGCGCATTCGCCACGCCACGCCTGGCACTCCTCTCATTTCTCCTCCGCCGCATCACGACATCTACAGCATCGAAGATCTGGCGCAGCTGATCCACGACTTGCGCGCCGTCAATCCGCAGGCCCGCATCGGCGTGAAGCTCGTGTCCGGCACCGGAATCGGTGTGATTGCGGCCGGGGTCGCCAAGGCCGGAGCGGATGTGATCACCGTCAGCGGCCACAATGGTGGCACCGGCTCCTCTCCCCTCACTTCGATCAAGAACACTGGCTTGCCTTGGGAAATCGGCTTGCGCGAAACACATGAAACGCTGCTGCGCGCCGGCCTTCGTTCCCGCGTGCGCCTGCGCGTCGATGGTGGAATGCGCTTCTCCCGAGACATTCTCATTGGCGCAATTCTCGGCGCCGACGAATTTGGCTTTGGCACCGCTGCCCTCGTCGCTATCGGCTGTGTCATGGCGCGTCAGTGTCACCTGAACACCTGTCCCGTCGGCATCGCTACACAGGATGAAACGTTGCGCACTCGCTTCAACGGCAAGCCCGAAATGGTGATGGCCTATTTCCAGTCACTCGCCGAGGAAGTTAGGAAGGGTCTCGCGGAACTCGGTGTACGCACTCTCACCGAACTTCGCGGCTGGTATGACCGCCTCGAAACGCGTTCCGGTCTCGATGCGCTTCTGGTCATTCCCGTGTCGAAAGCCACGCGCATCCTTCCGCAGCAACTGTCCATTCTCGATGCCGGTGTAACCGAGCCCGAGCTGTTGCTCGAACAGCCCAAGCTGCAAGGCTCCGGCTCCGCCGTCATTCACAATTTCCACCGCAGTATCGGCGCGCATCTCAGCGGCGAGCGTCTTCGCGAACAATTGCAGAACATCGAGACGCCGGATTCCGTCCGGGAATTCTCCGGCAGCGCCGGCCAGAGCTTCGGCGCCTTCCTCGCTCCCGGCCTCACTCTGAAGTTGCGCGGTGAAGCGAATGACTACGTGGGCAAGGGCCTGTCCGGCGGCACGATTGTCATCCGCGCGGGGCACAACGCCTCCAAGCGCGGCGATGTCCTCGTAGGCAACACCGTTCTCTACGGCGCCACCTCCGGCCAGCTTTTCGTTGCTGGCCAGGCCGGTGAACGTTTTGCCGTGCGCAACAGCGGCGCTGTTACCGTGATTGAAGGTTTGGGCCAGCATGGCTGCGAATACATGACCGGCGGAATCGTCACCGTGCTCGGGCCGGTGGGATTGAATTTCGGCTCGGGTATGACCGGCGGCCTCGCCTACATTCTCCGCAGCGAAGCCGATCACGTCCTAAATCCGGAATTTGTGCAGGCGCATGAACTCGACCCGGACGAAGAGCGCGATCTTCGCCGTTTCCTGGAACTTCATTTCGCGCACACCGATAGCCCTGTGGCCTTGCGCTTGCTTACCATGCGGCCGCCGCTGCCTTTCGTGCGCATTCAGCCCATCCATTTTCAGGGAACCGTTCCGTCCGCATGGCGAGGGGTGCGTTTGAATCTGACCAGCTCGCTTCCCGCCGCCACTCCGACGCTGCTCGGCGTGCCCGCGGGCACCGCGCCGCACTATGCCTGATCCCGTTCCGAACTTAACTCCTTCCTTATCTGATTTTGGTTATACTCATACGCGTAAACGAGAGTGAGGCGATTTCAGTCTATGGACTTTGATCAGCTAACTACATTCGTTCAGGTTGCCAAATTAAAAAGCTTTTCGAAGGCTGGCCAGAAAGTGTTCCGCTCGCAGTCCGCCGTCAGCGCCCAGATCCGTCAGCTCGAACAGGCCTATCACGCGAAGTTGCTCGATCGGTCGGCGAAATCGGTCGAACTGACGCCAGCTGGCGAGGTCTTGTTCGAATTCGCGGAGCGCCTGCTGCGCCTGCGCGATGAGTCCATGCAGGTTGTCGCCGACCGCGGCAACGTCGTGCAGGGGCCCGTCACCTTCGGTGCGAACGAGGCGACCTGCCTCTACTTGCTCCCCGACATTTTGGCCGAGTTCCAGCGCCGCTATCCGCTCGTGCACATCAGCATCTACCGCAACTTCAGCCACAAGATTCTTCAGCGCCTCGAAGAAGGTTCGCTGGATTTGGGTATCGTCACTATGCCGGTGAAGTCGCCCAATCTCAAGATGCATGTCGTCAATCGCGACCGCCTGCGTTTCATGGTCAGTTCCAAGAATCCGCTGGCGCAGCGCACTCACGTTACCCTCGACGAAATCGCCGCCGCGCCCCTGATTTTCCCGAAAACCGGCTACACCCGCCAGGTGCTCGACAAGCTTTTCCGGCCGCACCGCTCCCGTCTGCGCATTGCCATGGAATTGCCCAGCATCGGCATGATCAAGACGTTCGTCGCCGCCGACGTCGGCATTTCCATCATCAGCGAGAGTTTTGCCCGTGATCAGGTGAAGAGTGGGGAAGTGAAGCTGCTCAGCGTCGAAGGGCTCGATCTGTCGCGCGAACTCGCGTTGGTCTATCGTCGCGACCGCAGCCTTCCGCGCGCCGTGCAATCGCTGATCTCCATGATTCGCGAAAATCGCAAGCTGCAGGAATCTTCGTCCTGAACCAGTTTCCTGTTTGTGGGGAGCGGCCTTCGTGCCGTGTTACTTTACGTTGAAATCGACGCTGGCAATCGACCGCGCAATCACGTTTTCCTGAATCTGAATCAAGTCCGTATCCGCGAAGGTCATTCCCAGAATGGTCAGCATTTCGCCGCCGTGGACCACCACCGTCAACGTGCCGGACCAATCGTGTCCGTCCGCTAATCCGCGATACCGATACTCGATTGCCGGCTGCCCGCCTACCACCGTCTTGCGCTGCGAGATCAGCCGGTAGTTCTCATACACCTCGTGCAGTCGGCTCTCGACCGACTTTGCTGCGCTTTCCAGCGAAGCTTTCGTCGTCTCATGGCCCACCACCAGCAGGGTGGATTCGTTGCTCGTGCCCATCGCAACAATCGCGTTCGGCAGAGCCTGCCCTGCGCCGTCGATTAGCTGCCAGCTCGGCGCTTTGTACATCCGAAATCCGTATTCGTGATTGGTGTAGAGATTCCCCTGAACCTCTTCGCGGTCCGCGGGTTTCGGCGGGGGAGGGGGCGTGGACGCCGGCAGCAGGTTCGCCTTCGGAGTAGCAACCGCCGTTTTTAGCGCGGGAGCATTCGTATCTCCGCCGGCCTTCGCCGCAACGGGAATTTCTGGCCGCGCGTTGGCGTTCGCCGCGATCGCCCCGGCCTTTTCCTTCTTTGCGGTGGTCGTTTCGTTTTCCGAAGACCCTCTCGGCTCGCTGGAGGCGCTCGGCTTTGCCGTTGCCTCCGTTTTGGCGGGCGCGCTCTGCGTGGGCGAGTCGGGAATGATCGACGCGATCTTGTCTTTCTCTACTAGAACATATCCAAAGTCCGTCTTCACTTTGAACATGTTGTCTTCATACGCCACAATCACGCCGTACAGTTTCTTCCCGTCTTTCAGGCGAATCTCATCGGCCCAGACGGCACTGCAGCAGAGTGCAGCGCCGGCCAGCAATGCCAATCCGGGCAGGAATATGCGATGACCAGGGGCAGTCATGACAAGAGTATGCGGCGCAGGTCCGCCGCCTGCAAGACTTTGAGGCGCGTTGGTGTCCGGCGGGATACCTGAGGTCGAATCTATGCTGGATTCTCAGAACGAACCATCTCCTTCGCCGTGCGCTCCACCGAATCCCGTGTTTCGTATCCCCGTGCGAGATTCCAGATTCGCTCGCCGATTGCGGCACCGAACGCCGCTACCAGCACCGGCTTCGGGATCTGCTGCAGCTCCCCCAGAGTGGTCAGCCCACCTTGCATCAACGCGGAAACCTGCTTTTGCCCGATTCCCCGCAGCTTCTCGATCGGGAGTGGCCGTAGAAACTCACGCTCTTCGCCCCGGGCGACAATTCGCAGCCCGCACGGCCGATGCTCACACGCCGCCAGCGCCGCGACCATCCTCGATGTGCCTGCTCCCACCGAGACACTCAGTCCCGTCTGCCCGAGAATCTCCGACTGCATCCGCCGCAGCGCCGCTTCGAACCGCACCAAAGAGAGCATCGAACGGCTAAAATCCAGGTAAAAGCTTCCGCACGCCGTCATTTCCACCGGGGAACCACACGTTTCGAGGATTTGCCGCACGCCTTCCGCATATTCCGCGTAGCGCGCGTAGTCGCCCGGAATGACGATAGCGTTCGGGCAAGCCTTGCGCGCGTCCCGAAGCTTCATCCCTGCCACAGCACCACGGCTTTGCGCCTCCAGGCTTGCCGAGGCCACCGCTCCCGCGCTTACCACCAGCACCGCCTTGCCTCGCAGTCGCGGAATCTCCGCCTGCTCCACGGCGGCATAAAACGACTCCACCCGGACGTGCACCACCGGAGGCACCTTCGCTTCCCGCGCTCCCACCGCTCCCAGCCATAACTTCCCGAGCCACTCTCGAGTCGCCTCCAGCGTTGGCATACGCCACGCTTGCGCGTTCGCGCGCGTCTCCAGTGACTCAGGCATCATCGGTGTGGGACAAACGCTTTCGACACATGCGTTCATGGCTGCTCCTGGCAGGAAAGCGGCTTTTCCGCTATTTTTACGGGTGGCACCGGCCGTAGGACCTGTGGGTCAAGGCCGAAGCCACCCGTTCCCGTTTTTCCTCTACCTGGGGCGTACTATAGGCGAACAAAAGGCGAAAGTCAAGAGCCTTTCTTTTCGCTTTTGCTCTTTCCGTAGCGGACTTCGTGGTCTTAGGTCAACTTGACCTCCGTAACGAAGCCGATGAGGCGCGTGTCGGTCATCTCAGGCGTCACGCGGCGGTCGCTGTAGCCGGTGCACTCCTTTACGGCATAGCGCACGCGAGAGTTCGGGCCGACCAGACGGCAGAACACCTCCGCTTCGCCCGACTCGAAACCCCTACGGACCGTGCCCCAGACACAGGTGGAGCACAGACCCGATGTTGCGCTCGGCGCGTAGACCATTCGGAAAATCAGATTCACGGCTCCTCCTATCTGGGGACGACTCTTGTTCCCTCATTCCCCTGTCGCGTTCGAATCGACCGCCGCCGGGATGATCTCCGCATCATCTTCTTCGATCTCGTGGAACTGCTTGGCTGTGACGAATCCAATGGACCGCCCAGCTCTTTTCGTCAGAAGTATCCACGCGATTTTTTCCATATCCCGCCTGCTCGGAATCCTCCGGTCGTCGTAAGAACTGCAGCGGCTTACCGGAAACGCAATCTGTGGTGAGTCCGACAGCCAGTTGCAGTGAATGATCTCTTGCGACGCGCGAAGTCCACGGATGATATGGGCCCAACGGCAGGTCACACACATAGCCGGCGTCCCTTCCGGGGTGCCGTCCTTGATTTTGATCGTGACCATAACCTTCTCGTTTCTAAGAAGCGCCCAGCGCTTCGCGTCTATGCTTGCGGCGTGCAGACACACCACCAGCGTCGTCACACAGCGAATCGCTGCGCGACCAATGCGGCACACCATGCCGCCGCCGAAAGGGCAGAATCACTTCCTAACGTTGCTGGAATCGATTGAAACTAGCGAGAGCGGGCGGACCGCGTCCAGCCGCCGTCGCAGTTAAGCGATTCCGGCGCTCGTGCAATTGGGCTTTGATGTTTCATCAGCCGCATGGACACAGTCCTCCAATGGACTTCGCGAAAAATAGCAGAAACGAAAACAAAAAGCAAATCGTCTGGAATCCTCGTATTGACAGTCTATAGGAGAAGGCTTATCCTTCCTATAGATGCCCTATAGGAGAAGGTCGTGTCCTCGGAACCCGCAACCCTGTTGCAAGGCACTCTCGATCTGCTGATCCTCAAATCCCTCGCCGTTGGCGAAATGCACGGCCTCGGCATCTCCCGCCGCATCGAACAAATCACCGGCGGAACTTTCATCGTCAAGCCTGGCTCGCTCTTTCCCGCTCTTCATCGCATGGAAGACGAGGGCTGGATCTCTTCTTTCTGGGGAGACTCGGAAAACAATCGCCGCGCGAAATACTATCGCCTCACCAAACCGGGTCGTCGTCAGCTCGACGCGGAGACCAAACGGTGGTGCCGCATCTCGCTGGCCATCGCCCGTGTCCTCGAAGCGTCCTAGAAAGGAGTTCTCATGCCGCTCTTCGCCAAAGCCCGCAGCTTCCTCCGCAATCTCTTCTCGACGCCTCGGGTGGAAGCCGACCTCGACGCTGAAGTTCGTGCTCACCTTGATCTCCTCGTCGACGAGAACATTCGCGCCGGCATGTCCCCGACCGAAGCCAAACGCGCCGCCCGCCTCGCACTCGGCGGTGCCGAGCAGGTGAAAGAACAAGTCCGCGACCAGCGTCTCGGCCACTGGCTCCACTCCATCCTCTCCGACGCCCGCTACGCCTTCCGCCAACTCCGCAAAAATCCCGCCTTCACCGCCGTCGCCGTCCTCACGCTGGCCCTTGGCATGGGCGCGAACACCGCTATCTTCAGTGTGGTCGACGCTGTGCTACTTCGACATTTGCCGTACCACGATCCAGACCGTCTGGTGATGGTGTGGGAGAACAATTCTGAGCACCCAGATCCATACAACACCGTGGCCCCGCCGAATTTCCTCGACTGGCAAGCGCGCAGTTCCGTTTTCTCCGGCATGGCTTACCTTTGCGACCAGCGGGACAATCTGACCGGTGGCGGTGACCCGGAAGAAGTTGTGGTTCAGGATGTCTCGGCGAATTTCTTCTCGGTTCTCGGCGTGGAGCCGTTTTTGGGCAGCGGATTTACTCCGCAGAATGATCAGAAAGATCGCGACAATGTTGTTGTCCTCAGCTTCGGCCTTTGGCAGCGCCGCTTTGCTGGAGACCGCAACATCATCGGCAAGTCTATCCTCCTCAACGGCACCTCTCAGACGGTGATCGGTGTGGCGCCACAAAATTTCCGGTGGCTCGTCAAGGATGGCTCTCTTACCGGTGGCAGAGCGCAAATCTGGACGCCGTTTGTGTTCCCGCCCTCGTATCGCGAACACAAGGACGTCGGGCGGTTCTTGACTGTCGTGGCCCGCCTGAAACCCGACGCGACTTTCGAGCAGGCGCAATCGCAGATGAAGTCAATTGCGTCGCAGCTAGAGGTCGAATACCCCGACGCCGATGGTCATTGGGGTGTCAATGTGGTTCCCCTACCGCAGCAGGTGGCCGGCGAATTGAGGCCTGCGTTGCTGGTTCTCCTCGGCGCCGTAGTCTTTGTGCTGCTCATCGCCTGTGCGAATCTGTCGGGACTCTTGCTGGCTCGCGCAGCCAGCCGCGAGCGCGAGATCGCCGTTCGTGCGGCAATCGGCGCGAGTCCCTGGCGCATCGCTCGCCAGTTGCTCGTCGAAAGCATGCTGCTTGCGCTCATTGGCGGCGCCGCCGGAGTTGTCCTGGCGGTTTGGGGCACGAACGGGCTGCTGGCGGCCAGCCCTTCGAATTTGTTGGACCTGCCCTCCGCTCCGTTGAACCTTCGCGTACTCACGTTTTCTATTATCGCCACTTTCGTTGCTGGACTGCTGTTCGGCTTTTTGCCGTCGTATCTTTCGGCACACTCCCACATCTCCCAAACCTTAAGGGAAGCGGGGCGTGGCACATCGTCGGCCCGGCGAACTGCTGTGATCCGCAACGCCTTCGTCATCGCGCAGCTGAGCCTGGCCCTGGTGTTGTTGGCCGGCTCTGGACTTCTCATTCGCAGCTTCATTCGGCTCGTTGCCGTCGACCCGGGATTCCTACCCAACAATCTGCTCACATTTAAAGTGTCCCTTCCGAGGACCAGTTACGGGACTGACCCGTTGCGCCTGGAGTTTTTCCAACAGTTGTTGGCCAAAATTGCCGCCACTCCGGGAGTTCGTTCAGTCACCATGGAAAGCGTTCCGCCATTCTCCGGACTCGGCTCTGCCACCGCTGTGCACCTCCTGGGTCGGCCTGCCACTTCGCTCGCGGATCTTCCGGTTGCTAACGTTCGCGTCGTCGGTTCCGACTATTTCTCTACCATGGGCATTCCCTTGCGCTCCGGGCGATTCTTCAACCAGCAAGAGCTGCGCGAAGAACGGCATGTCACCATCGTCAATCAAGCATTCGTTGATGCGTACCTCCAGGGTGTTGAACCTCTCGGTCAGAAAGCCGCCATTTACATGAAGAGCCTCGCGGAAAGCGAAATTCAGCCGTCGGAAATCATTGGTGTTGTGGGCGATGTTCACCAGATGGGGTTAGACTCGGCGCCAGACCCGACCGTCTACTGGCCGCACCCAGAGTTGGTTATGTCCGGAATGACGATTCTCGTTCGCACGTCCGGCGATCCCCAGGCGCTGCTACCTGCCATCCGGAGCGAATTGCATCAGCTCGATGCCGAGTTGCCCCTGGCTGGTGTCGCCACCATGGATCAACTGCTCGCAGACTCCATTTCCCGGTCGCGGTTCACCATGCTCTTGCTCGCTATTTTTGCCGCGTTTGCGCTGCTTCTCGCTGCCGTGGGAATCTATGGCCTGGTCGCCTATAGCGTTGCGCAGCGAACCCAGGAATTGGGCGTCCGCGTTGCCATGGGCGCGCAGACCGGCGATATTCTGCGCCTTGTGCTGAAGCAAGGAGCCCGCCTGATCTTGTTCGGAGCTGCTCTGGGGCTGCTCGCCGCGCTCGCCTTGTCCCGAGTCATGGCTAGCCTCCTCTTCAGCGTGCGTGCGATCGACCCGCTCACAATGGCTGCGGTTCCAATCTTTCTCGCCCTGGTTGCCCTGCTCGCCTGCTACATCCCCGCCCGCCGCGCCACCAAAGTCGATCCCCTCGTCGCCCTGCGCTACGAATAGGAGGCCCACCGCATGCCGCTCTTGTGTTCATGTAGCGCTGGCCTTTACTTGTCCCGTAGGGATGCCAGCACAGTAAGGTAGGAGGCCAACTCATGCCCTTCTTTACCAAAGCCGGCAGCTTCTTCCGCAATCTCTTCTCGACGTCCCAAGTCGAAGCCGACCTCGACGCCGAGGTTCGTTCGCATCTTCAACTCCTCATCGACGAGAACGTTCGCGCCGGCATGTCCCCGGCCAAAGCCAAACGAGCCGCCCGCCTCGCACTCGGCGGCGCCGAGCAGGTGAAAGAACAAGTCCGCGACCAGCGCCTCGGCCACTGGCTCCACTCCGTCCTCTCCGACGCCCGCTACGCCCTCCGCCAACTTCGCAAGAATCCCGCCTTCACCGCTGTCGCCGTGCTTACCCTCGCCCTCGGAATCGGTTCCACCACCGCCATCTTCGGCGCCTTCGATGGCGCCCTTCTGCATCCGTATCCCTACAAATATGC
>Ga0335077_10006627_pt1 | contig 14314 bp, 12 predicted proteins | sample Lox_Sample_31_FD_207151 | JGI IMG/M metagenome (GOLD analysis project Ga0335077, IMG submission 207151) | Soil microbial communities from Loxahatchee National Wildlife Refuge, Florida, United States - Lox_Sample_3.1 | ecosystem: Environmental > Terrestrial > Soil > Wetlands | place: USA...
AAACATGGTGGACATAGTTTCGAAAAGCCTATTCTTATACCGATTCCAAGGGAACAAAGCCTCGTAAACTTCGAAGCGCTTTTGGAAGCGAAGGACATTGATGAAGTCGTGTCTCTCCTTCGCGACACGCCGTACTCACTCTCTGAGACTTTGCAGTCATACAAGGAAAGCGGAATTAGCCTAATTCTAGAGAGGAATCTTGATGGCGTCTACTTCGGTAGAGTGTGGGAACTGGCTAGTAAGATTCGAGGCGTACGGGAACTGGTGGGCGAAGAGATAGATCTCAGGAATATTCTCTTCGCATTTTTGCTCCGGACCAGAATCTTTTCCCAGAAAGAACTAGAAGAAATGTATGCCATACCGCATCCATATCACTCCATAATGCAATCAACATTACATTCCCTCGTCCAAACTCGACTTGAAGATATTCCGAATGTTGTGACGCCTCGCTACAGTGATTTGGCGTCTGAAGCCGTTAAATTGGTCAAGGGTGATTCACCGACGCCTCTAGAATGGCTCTTCTTGAAACGGCTCTACAGAGACGCGGGAGTAACTGCAAGGATGGATCCGCTTCAGGCTGGATTTGTAATCGCATATCTCCTTATGTGCGAATGCGAGGCAAAGAATCTCGTTTCGATTGTTACTGGCAAGCAACTAGGGCTTGCTGAGGAAGAGATTGCAAGTGGAGTATTCACAGTCTAGACGAGTATCTGAGTCAATGTCTTCCCAGAATCAATATAGCTATGACTAAACCGTAGATGGCGATTCCTTCTCCCAGACCAGCGAAAACCAGAACCCAAGTAGCCAGATTAGGTCTCTCAGTCATTGCCGCTAGACCCGCTGAAGTAGATCCGAAGATAGCCAACCCAGCACCGATCCCAGCAAGACCAACAGCCAACCCTGCACCTACTAAATCGAAGTTACCATTCGTTTGTGAACCCGAAGACCCCTGACCAAACACGTTCGCAACAGCAAACGTCAAGAACGCCAAGAAGACCGGTAACAAGAGTACGAATCTTCTTCTCAGTTTCATAAACATCTTTTCCAGCTTTGCAGGCCTCAATATTTAATCGTTCCGAAGGTTACGTTAGGAAATTCATCAATAGTTTCGCAACAGTGGAAGGACAAAAGGTCGATACGTAACACCTTCCCCTGAATAGAATTTCGTAAAGAACTCATAGTAGATCAATCTCATGCATTGTATGAAGACCCCAAGTACCTCTATTGTCATGGCCAGTAGATTCATCAGCAGCAAACTTGGTACAAGCCCAATATTCGCGGCCAAGATGACTACGGCTATCCCAAGAGCTGAATGCGCTATTGCAAATGCTGCTAACCGAACGTAAGAAATCGAATTAGTCAAGTAAGACAGAAATGTTTCAATGAATTCGGACACCCCCTTCATCATGCTCTCTCCAAGTTCGAGTTTACGATGGATGAGACTCTCGATCAAGGGACTAAGAGCCACAAGGATCAATGCAACGACTGCCACGACTGTTAACCACAGGTTCTGCACAAAGACTTCTAATGACAAACTTGACGCGTACTTCACAGCCAGTGCTACACCCGCTGAGTAATACACAAACCTAATTCCTCCGACCGCTGCTTCGAATCTAGCTCTAGACCGTAGCAGGTTCACAATCTTGAGAATAATGCCCAGAAACAATTGACCCACTCCGAAAAGCAACGCGACCACAATCATTTCCGTCTGACTCTGGATTGGATTTACAAAGATTGGATGAAAAGCATCGGAGAGAAAGAACTCTCCATACATAACACCGAAGAAAGTGGCGGACGCACCGCACGCCGCCAGAATCCCTCCTAATCTTTTCATTGCACCACCTGGGATGCCTAAGAAGCTGCGGTTAAGACGGTTGAATGTAAAGCCCATCAAGAAGAGTAAGATTCCCTGACCGATGTCTCCAAACATCATTCCATACATGACCGTGAAGAGGATGGTCACTATAGGGGTCGGGTCAACTTCGCGGTACTGTGGTGTTCCTCTCAGCCTAGTAAGTAGCTCGAAATGTTTTGCGAGCGACCTATTGCGAAGGAGCGCGGGAGGTTGATCATTCAGATCGGGATCGTCAAACCTCAGAAAGAGAGTTCCGTTAGTTGAATCCGTGAGAGTACGCTTAAGGTGCTCGGCATTCTCCTCTGGTACCCAACCCGACACTAAGCTCAGCGTTTTAGTTCGACTGAACGTCGACCTCGCATCTTCAATGCCAAGAGCAAAACGTACCATCGGCTCAAACTCAGACGCTCTTTGCTGAAATCCCTCACAGATACCGCGAACCTGTACCTCGAGCTCATCGATCTCTTGCTTGACTCTGCTCAGCGAGTGCTCGTTTTCCTCGAGCGCTCGCGTCGGCTCAGGTATGATTCCTATGGGTAGGACTACAGCAATGAAATTGAGGCGTTTCAGTGTGTCCTCTACCGCTGCTTTATCTTGATTTGCCCCATAGATCACTACAAAATCTTCTTTTTGTCTATCGGGCCACGTTGCATACTTAACGCTTGTACCTTCAATGTAGCTACCAAACTTTGAAGAGAACTCTCTGTTCATGAAACCTGCTCTGACCCAGAGGTTCTCGAAATCTCCTAGGGCATCAGCATGCAATCCGTGTTTTTGAAGGATTAGCAGGTTTTCTCTTACAGAGGTGAGGTCTCTTAGTTGAGTGCGTGCTTTCTCCAACTTTTCCAATAGGCCATCTAGCCTCTGTTCTATTTCCGAGACGCCGGACTCAATCTGTTCTAAGCTGATCTTCGGAGAAATCTGTGGAGCAATGGATGGCTTTCTAATTGTCTCTTGGAGCAATTGCGTTATGGTCTTCTTTGCTTGTTTCTGAGGGGGAAGCGTGGAGATTATGGATTTCATCCTATCCTGGAGTTCGGTGAACTTCTTGCATTTCTCCACAGTGTCAACTCTTTTGAATCCGGTGATTGAATAATCGGTAATCAAATGAACGCATCCTAGTGCCCCCAATTCTTCTATGACTCGATTCTCATACTCTGAAACAGTGGCCAAGTAGAACCGTTTCATGGCCATCGGGGTCAGCAAAATCCAATTCTCCTGCTCAGAAACCGCGTACCCAACGAAGACGCGACTTATATTATGCGTGGAGCCGTTCAGACAAGTTAGCAGCAAGGAGCAGTTTCTTCATTGGCTTCCGCGCTTTTATGGTATCGCTGTTTTTGAAGTGTCTTGTTGACCGAAGACATAATCAAACCTTCAAGAGCGACACAACAGACATCTTTTCCTACGCCCTAACGTCTTTCGTTTTAAAGGAACGAATCTTCCCTAAACTGTTGCATCGCTAATGTTTAAGTCGAATCCATGATATTGAATTCTGACTGGCTGACGATCGGAAACGGAGTATCGTCTATAATGTCAACTGAATCTAAGACCTGCGAATCCTGTATGAGAACCAGCGTAAGCCTAGTGCTCTCTACATGCCCCTACTGCCTGAAGAAATTCTGTTCGGATTGCATTGACAAGCATCTTCAATGGGAAAAAAGACATGAGGGTTTATCTCTCGAAGTCGAAGCCGCGTATGGATCCTCAGACATATCAAGCGAACGTTCCAGCCAAGCAAGTGAACTCAACCGCAAACGACACGGAATGTCATGGAAGCTCAGATGTGAAACCTGCGGAGAAGTTTCCATCTACGTTCGAGAATGTCCTCACTGCTTGCGACGATTCTGCACCGTAGACCTTGAAAAACATCGCAAAGAGTACACTAACGCAACTCAAGCTACCTGACTAGGTGTCAGCGATTCCAGTTACGTCATAACACAAGCGTGTTATGATTTCCTGATTCAGAAACTCACTGGATACCCAAGAGTTACGTCAGTTGAAAACAAACTCGTACGCCCGAATAACACGGAGAGAAGCGGCCCTTAGAGAAAGACTTGCAAAAAACGAATTTGGCTACCGTTAGTTCTGTTGCTACTCGTATCGCCGGCAAAGACTGTTCGCTTCTCGTTCTCCTTAGGCGTTAGAGGTGTAGGATAAAAGAAGGAAGATTGCTCAGCTCACTCATGAGCACATCCAGATCGGAATCCAACACTTCGTCTCCTAGTGGACCTTTCCATAAGATTCTCCTTGCTCTTGACCTATCTGAACAAACCTCTCGGGTTATTCAACTAACTTCGGAATTAACGAAAATCTTGAATGCGAAAATTCTAGTTTGCAATGTCGCTAATGTAGCTACTAGCGTGGCTGCAAATGATTTTGATGGATTGCCCGCAAATGAAGATGAGCGGAAAACTCTTGACACCTTGAAAGAACTGATTTACAAAAGCCTTAGCGGTTATCCTGAAAAAATAGAATTCAAAATTCTGCATGGAGATCCTGCTGAAAGGCTTGGTGAATATGCGGAGTATTCTGCTTGCGATCTGATCGTCGTTGGCTCTAGAGGCCATGGCGAACTCAAAAAGGCGATTCTAGGTAGTGTTTCAAGTTCAGTGGCTGCGAAGAGCAAGAAGTCGGTTCTGATCTTAAAGTAATCTTCAGACCCTCGAGGAGTTGTTTCAACACGATCAGTAGATTTACCAAAAACGCAGCCAAGTCTGGAGAGGTGAATGCAACCGATTCTGCGCGCGAATCTTCGGAACAGATGCATCAAGGCGTCGACGAACTGAGTGATTTTACGACCGTTGACCGTAGATTAATTTTCATCTCATTCCTTGGCATCGTGGTTGGAGTAGTGGCAGCCATTGTCGCAGTCATATTGCTGGCAATGATAGGTTTTTTCACGAACCTTTTCTACTATGGCAGAATCTCCTTCCAATTCAATTCGCCGTCGGGAAATGCACTCGGGCTTCTGGCGATAGCTATACCTATGGTAGGTGGACTCATCGTCGGGTTGATGGCTCGTTATGGTTCGGAAAGGATTAGAGGTCACGGGATTCCGGAGGCGCTTGAGGCTATTCTCATTAACAGGAGCAAAATTGAACCAAGAGTCACTATCCTGAAGCCGCTTTCAACAGCAATCTCGATTGGCTCTGGAGGACCATTCGGAGCTGAGGGCCCGATAATCATGACGGGCGGAGCCTTCGGCTCGGTCTTTTCTCAATTCTTGAAGCTTTCTGCCATGGAGAGGAAGACCCTTCTGGTTGCCGGTGCGGCAGGCGGGATGGCGGCCACATTCAACAGCCCCATTAGCGCGGTCTTGATTGCCGTCGAGCTTCTCTTATTTGAATGGAAACCTAGAAGTTTGATTCCTGTCGCTGCGGCAAGTGCAACAGCGACGCTTCTACGAGGAATACTCATCAGCAGTAATCCACTATTTCCCATTCCCCTCACCCAAGTACCCACCCTCGCAATTGTCTTATCGTCAATTCCTGTAGGCTTAATCGCAGGCCTTGCCTCGACAGCGTTAACTTACGCTGTTTACGCGGCGGAGGATAGTTTCCGTAAACTTCCGATTCATTGGATGTGGTGGCCAATTCTAGGAGGGTTAGTTGTTGGGATTGGTGGAGTGCTTTCGCCGCGTGCACTGGGTGTAGGGTACAATACGATCGCTGATCTCCTTTCGAATAATTTAGTGATTAGCGTTATCCTAGTACTTGTTGTTGTTAAGGCAACCATTTGGGCAGTATCACTGGGCTCAGGTACGTCCGGAGGTGTATTGGCACCGCTCTTAATTATAGGGGGAGCGCTCGGCGCGCTTGAAAGCCACGTCCTGCCATTTGGGGCTCCTTCGCTCTGGGTTTTGGTCAGCATGGGTGCGGTAATCGGTGGCACAATGAGATGTCCGTTTACAGGCGTTGTCTTCTCACTTGAACTTACGCATGACATCAATGCTGTGTTACCGCTACTCGTAGGAGTTGTTGCTGCAGAGGGAGTAACAGTCTTTTCGATGAAAAGATCAATCCTTACTGAAAAAGTAGCCAGAAGAGGGGTGCATGTTGCCAGAGAATATTCAGTTGATGTGCTCGAATTTATCCCAGTCGGATCAGTTATGCACCGGGATTTCAACACTGTCAGGACGGATACGCCTTTGGAGCAAATTCTCGCCATGTACCAAGAATCTAACGGTACAAGCCTAGGCTATCCGGTACTTGACGCAACAGGTTCCATTCAGGGATTCATTAGAAGAAAAGACATTGCACGTATAACCCAAGACAGCGTGAGTAAGAAACTCACAGTGAAAGATGTACTGTCACCATCTTCAACCGTGCCCTTCGCTTTCCCAGATGAGCCATTAAGAGTGGCGTCCGACAAGATGGCTAGGAGTGAATCCGAGAGTTTACTGGTCGTAGACTTGGAGGATCCAAAGAAAGTTGTTGGTCTAATTGGAACTGAGGACCTATTTAGAGCACGGATCCTTTGGTCTGGAGAAGAGAAGACTCGCGAAACCATATTGTCAGTGCCGAAACGTTTCACGAAAGAACTTTTTCACCGCACCGAAAGGTAACGAGTTTGGACGTAAGAGCTCCGAGAGGCCGCAGTGACCAAACTCGCCCTCTATAATTTTGGAGATAGGTGTAATTTCTTACACATCGGCACGCGAAACCTAGCTTGAATAAGGTAAGTCGGAAAGACTGAAGCCAGACTAGCTGAGGACGAGATAGCTACGCTTCGAAAAGTATCGAGTCTAGTATCGGACTTTGGAAAGTCGATTTAACGTTCAAGGATTCGCGAATACTCTTTGTTTTACTGACAAAGCGAGATGGCTTAAGGTCTTTGGCCAAGACAACTTCAGCATGTTTACGGTATTTAGTCATCTGAAAAGCATACAAACTCGTTTGTCTCAGCAGGCGAAAATCTCACTTTGAGACATCAGAATTTCTCTACCAACCTTAGACACTTAGAACCCAAGTTCCCTGCCACATCAAAGCGAATAGTAACACCCAAATCAAGTCGACGAACTGCCAGTAGGTTACTGCTGCATCGATGAAGCCGTGGTTCTTTGCAGTGTACTGGCCCATGAATGCTCTAATGTCAGCGTAACAATAAGCAATGACACCAGCAGTTACGTGCGCCCCGTGTATTCCCGTGAGAAGATAGAAGCTTGCGCCGAAAAAGCCCGTTGACGGGGTTAGAATGTGGTTGAGAATTAGGTGAGGCCATTCGAGTCCGAATTGCAGTACGGGGAAAAAGCCTCCAAGAATCGTCGTGCCTATCAGTCCAAATCTGAAAGCCTTGTCATTTCCTTTTCTTAGTTTCCAAATGGACCACTCAGCCAGAATGCTGCTTGAAATCAAAAACAACGTCTGCACCTTCGCGATTGAAGTGTCTAATACCGGGGCACCGGCAGGAGGCCAAAACGGGAACTGAAGCCTAATACCGAAATACATGGCGAAGGCGCCACCAAAAAGTAGAATTTCTGTTAGAATTATTAGTTGAATCGTCAAGTTGATGTCGACTGGGAAAGGACCGAGATCGATACCTCCTCGCATACCTCCAAACGCAGTTAGAATAGAAGAGCGCCAATTTTTCGTCTCACTATAGAGAAAGCCTCCGATGACTGCGCAAAAGGAGAGCATTAGCAGAAGAGCGGCGGGAAAAACGAACCCTTTCATAAGCATAAACAGTCCGAACATTGCGACGCCAATTGCCATTGCTATGAGGAAGGGCCAAATGTTGTGCTCGTAGTATTCGGGAGTCTGGATGTCTGATGAGGGTTCGCTAGCGGACAAATTCGGAGCTCCAGATGACGCAACGGTCTTGTTAAAGCTTATTCGATATTAACGCAACATTACTCATTTAAAGGAAGGAATTATAACGCTGCTTAGTCATTTGCGAATACGAAAAGTTATCGTCATTCGACTCTTTTTCTGTGCTTGCTGCTTGCCGAGTTCAGGTTCATTAGCTGCGATTCACGTTCGTCGAGCCCATCGCAACTGACTACGACGCGAATTCCAAGAGCCAAGTGGATATCTCCCGAGGATGTTCATGACCTTCTTGCCGCAAAATGTTGGATTTTATTTCTTTCCAAAGAAAACTTATCTAAGCAAAACTAAGTGTTCACAGCGGTAACCGATGAGGGCTGCCAAATACTTCGTTTACTTAACCGGTGTTTCAACGTATGCGTTGATAGTTTGGGGCGGCTATGTCACACTTGGCGGCTATGGACTCGGATGCGGGACCTATTGGCCAACCTGCAACGGAGCAATTATTCCAGTGTTTACTTGGCCAACTCTGGTTGAATATGTTCACAGATTGCTTACCATTGTTACTGGCATCCTACTCTTGGCTAGCACCGTGCTCGTGTGGGCTACGAAACCGCGGCCCGTTGGTACCTCGCGGGCAATGATGCTTGCGATCATCCTCCTCGTTATCCAAAGCCTACTGGGCGGCGATGTTGTGGTCACATCGCTCGATCCAGTGATTACGACAACGCACCTCGCATTTGCTACAGCTGTCTTTGCATCGATAATCGCAGGCTGTATCCTAATACATTCCTGGGAGAAGTCTAATCTCAAGGTAATCGCGACAACATGAATCCAGAAGAGCTACACGAGATCTGAACCCGCCTTGAAGCACGCGACATCGAAATGTCCCTTAGAAATGCTCGTATTTTTCTCCATGTTCTTAATTGACGATTATTTCAAAGCTGTTCGGCATCGATAGTTAGACGACGAATCAAGTGTGGCCAAGAAAACGCAAATCATGACGTTCGCGCAACGTCTAACTCTGTTGTTTTGAAGATGGGCCTATAGCACGCAAAGAAGAGCGCTTCACGAATTACAATGATAAAGTTCTCCGTTTCGCTGGTCGAATTCGTCTTAGCTACGTTCATTCCCGTTTATGTTGGTATGGTCGTCATCACTTATTTGCAGACGAAATTCAGGATTAGCCTTCGCTATCTATCAGCATTCGCATTGGGTCTAATGTTCTGGTTCTTCTTCGACACCATGAACGATGCAGTACAGCTGGACGTAAACAGTGGCTACGACTTCGCAACTTCTACCACACACAGTTGGCTATTGGCGGTTTTCGTCTTCGGCTTTCTTGTCATAGGCCTTTCATCAACTTATTTCCTTTCAAGAACCAAAGGAAAACCAGTAGATATCCTGCAGATTTTCATTACGGGTATTATTGTTGCAATTGGAATGGGTTTTCACGGAGTTGGGGAAGGAATCGAATTCGGAGGGTTATCGGCCGGAACGCAGGCTACAACAATCCTAGACGCGATTGGAGGAATTGGCGGCGGAGTAGCATATGTCATTCACAAGTTTCTTGAGTCATCGATCGTTGCAATTACCTACCTAGGCATATCAATCGATGACGACGAGGCTTTCAGGAATAAATTGTCAAATATAGTGGTGTTTGGTTTGGCCTTCGGTATCCCATCGGTTCTGGGAGAGATTGCTGGTTACTTCGTTCAAATAGACTCATCTTATTTCTTTGCACTAGGTGTCGGGGCGGCGCTTGCAGTAAGTTTGCTAATCGTCTTTTCTATATTTCGAACTTCGCAAAATCGAGCTTTAGCATATTCCCAGTGGGTGTGGACCATGCTTGCTGTATTCATCGGCTTTCTTTGCCTCTACGGTGCAGCATTGTTTCACTCCTGATGTGAGAGACCAAAATCAACCCCGTACTTCCTAAAACAAACCACACCTCAACTTTGCAAAGAAAATGAGCCAAATGTTAGTTCATGAACTTCTTGGCGACACTCGCCCGCCTCATGAAGTGACGCGTAATGATATGTAACAACCTCGATAGATCAAGCCGTTCGTTACCGAGATGAGAACGGTATATTGCCCTGGGAGCAGATTCGATTCTGTTTTCACTCGTATCTGCAATACTTCTTGACCGTTCAACGATGGTAAATCGGTCGCATTCGAAGTAAATTCAATGTTCTGAGGTTCTGATGTTATGTTTTCGGAGTCAGCAAAATGGACTGTTAGCGGAATTGAAGAAAGCCCGTTTACCTCAACGGTAACATTAGCTGCCGAACCAGATTTGACTGTTATTGATTGATTCTTTGTACTGATTGAATAGGGTGGTGTGAAGGATGCATCTACGAATCCGACGTAGTTAGCTGTCAATTCAGTGAACCACGCCGTATCTTTTCCTAAGGCGAAGGTTAGCGCATTATCGATTCCTATGATTTTACTCGATGGTGGGTTTGATAGGCTGTATTCAGTCAGAATCCGCTCCGTTGAATTGAGTACGGCCATTCTGTTAGCGTAATGCTCGTTAAACCAAACCAATGAGCCATTCGTCTCATCAAAATATGGCAATGTCGTTGTTTCATAGGTGATTGTTGAAGTTGGGTACAATGTCCATGATTGGTTTTCTGGTTGATATGAAGCTACGCTTGAGGCACCATGTTGAGTTATCCAGAGCGTTCCCGTTTTTTGTGAAATCGCTATGCCCGACGGCGCATAGAGGTCTATATTCGCAGTTACGGGGCGCGGTGCGAAGTTTGTGGGGTTGAATGACAGTAGCGCGCCTATTCCACTCGTTGCATTTCCGACATCGATGTAATATCCGCGAGTGTTGTTCACAAACGCAATATGCGTGGGAGTACCACCGTAACTCGTTGGAATGGTATATTCAGACAGTTGGCAAGTCGAACTCAGTCTTCCTATCTTATCCCCATATAGCTCTGTAAACCACAGGGACCCATCCGGTGCTATAGCAGTCGTGTATGGAAAGGATGCAGCATTCGAGAGTTTGACGGCGGCGAGTTGTCCACTATTAGGGTCAAGTCCTACGAGTTGGGCGCCTAATGCGTCGGTGACCCAAACTCCGCCGTTCCACAACTGTATGCCCCATATCGCGGTGGTTGAAGGCGAATAATTGATCGGCCAATCGTATTCAACATAAGTTCCATTTAGGTATAGATGCCCAATGGCTGGAACGGATTGTTCACCAAACCACGCCGAGCCATCCTTCGCAACCTGAATAGCGTTCGGAAACTTTTCTGGTTTGGGTAGCAAGTATTTTGTGACAGCTCCGAAATGCACTATCGGAAGTTGCATCTTGAATATCTTAGCCGTACCTAACTGCTGACCGCACAATGAATCATTCTTGATTGGATTCGAGTAAATGTACGTGGCGATTGAGAGTGCAAGAACAATTAGGAACATGCTAGTAAGCGGAATCCATTTTTTGACCATTAGATGTCAGCTGATCTGAAAAATTTCGTGAGCGCACCTTAGCAACGAAATCAAAACAATTCGCACTTGGCGCGCAAGAATCATGCGAAATGTTAAACAATTCCCTTAATAGAACATACGAGTTGTCTCTCTTCAATTTTCGATGCGAAATAAATGGGAAACAAGATTGCAATTTTCCTGATCGTGATGGCACTAGTCATCGGGATACTAGTAGCGTCTAACGTCCCTTCACTAAACGCACTTCTACATTCGTCTCAGGTTGTGCAGAGTGTGGAACTTTCAGGCATGAGTCCTCAGGCAACGGCAACGGTTGTGAGGTTCCAGCTGGTTACATCTGATTATCGGAAATCTTCAGGGATGGAATGATAGCGTTGCACACATAGAGGAGGAGCCTTCTGCGCCTTGGCCTGTGATAACTGTTCATTTGGGCGATTTCGTGAAGATTATCGTCTGCAACACGGATGACTATGCACCGCACGGCTTCGCGATCAACCATTACTTCCCTACGGGTACAGCGATAATGCCGCATAAATAATTCGCACTAACATTCAGAGCGGATGAGGTTGGAAACTTCACGTTCTACCGCACCATCTTCTGTCCGGTGCACCCTTTCATGCTAAACGGTCTACTGGTTGTCAAGCCGTAAGGCATCAAACCAATCCTCGAGTACAGAAGTCGCTATCAGGGTTCCACTTTTTGGTCGACTAGATTCTTCTTGAGGCGTTCTTGAATTTCTGAAACTCTGGCACTTATGTCAGAAATTATCGCGTCTTTTGTTTCCGGTTCTTTTATCATAAGGGTCAAAGTCAATTCTGTGGTTTTCGCGTCGCGCTTCTTCACGGTCAAGATTGGAGGGAATCGTTCGTCGAGAAGATGCTTGACTTTGTGGCAGCTCCTTAGTACATCGCTTTCGAAGTCTGGGAGGGGAATGTTGTTGTCTATCAGTATTGGGATTGCAACTTCCTTCCAAGCTTTGGGAGTGGCATTGACGACAACTTCCTTAAGGAAAATTGAGTTGGGAATGGATATGAGGTTCTCATCTTCTGTGATCAGAACGGTACTAATTGGATTTATTTCAATCACTTTTCCTGAGAATCCTCGAATCGAGATTGAATCTCCCATCTTGAAAGGTATGTAAAAGTCGGCGAAGTACTTTGAGGCAACGTTCTCCAAAACTTCCCTGCTAGCTATTGCCAACATAACTCCAGCCAATCCTATGAGGAGGAGGAAAACCTCCAGGTGTAGGCCGATCTGGGCCAGAGCCAATAGGATTCCCATTAGCCAAATGATAGCGAGAGTCAAACGTTTGACATGCACCGCAATTATAGGGGGACCTATTTTGAAGAACTTCCCGAGAAAGCGACCAACAAAATGGGCTATGAGCCAAGTCACCAGGAGTATGCCTACAAAAGAGATAGCTTCCGTGACCACAACGGGCACGGTGGGAAACGTGAACGCAACCATCTGTTCTTCCTCACAGGAGGCTGCTAATGATCTCCCACTCCGACTGCAAACCCTGTTCGATAAGGCATCTTTGAGATGTGAGGTAACCGTTTTCTCCCAGCCCGCGAGCCAGTTCAGAATCTGACAGCACAGCTGAAATCTTTTCAGCCATTTCTGCAGGATTAGTAGGATCAATCAAAATTCCATTCTTCCCGTCATCAATGAGCTCCGCTATACCGGCTTTATTTGATACGAGCGTGGGTTTCTTGTATAACCAACTTTCCACAACAACAAGCCCAAACCCTTCTTGCCGTGATGGCAGAACAGTCACGTCGCATGACGAGTAAACAGCATTCAGTAGACGCTGAGGGAAATACCCTGCAAATAGGACATTATTTTCTATGTTAAGTGTATTCACCAAGTTTCTAAGCTCAGTAAGCCACATTGCCGATTTTGATAACCCAAGCCCTTGCTTCGAGCCTGAAAAACTTCCATTCCCAACGATCACAAGCTTAGCATCCGGGAAGTCACGTATGACCTGAGCGGCTGCTTTGATTACCGCATCTTGTCCCTTCATCGGATCAAGGCGAGCGACCATCAAGATCACCTGATCGCTTGTTTGAAGGCGTAGGCGGCTCCTAACCTCATCCAAATCTTGCTGGTTAGGATTGACGTAGGGAGTTTGATCTATGTAAGGGTAGACGTAGAATGATTCTCCCTTATGCCCCCAAGATTTTAGTGCGTCCAAGTACTTTCGGCAACTTACGACGATCGCATCGTAACTATTCAGATAGGTTGAAAGAAAGTTCGTCCACTCGGAAGGAATCATTGATTCCTCAAAGGGTATGTGCCACCTCAATAGTTTCGGTTTTAAGGTCTGCAGCATTCGACCGACGGGAAGTTGCTGAAAATCGTGAACATAGAACAAGTCGAAATCTTCCCTGGCGTCGAGTCGACGAATTCTCTCAGCGGACAGACGGTTATAGAATGTGTAATCCACGAAGTTGTCCTCCCAAAGTAGCTCTTGATCGCTAGGTCGACCTAGCCCGTGGAATGCGCGCCAAATCATTTCCTTAGCTAACCCATAGCCGATGCGACGGTCTTGGAGCAAGTTGACGTGATGAATTGTGATTCCACCCAATGAGACGTTTGCTGGAGCTCCCGGGTTCAGGGAAACCCAATGAGCATCGCTAACCTTGCCGTCGTCTAGCATGTGTGTCAACAAGGGGAGAACCATTCTGGTAACTCCGCCAGGGCTAAATTCGAAGTCTACTCCCTCCCTCAAAGAATGAAGATCAAGTGGGCTATCACGCCCTTCGATTCGCGCAGCCGATGTGGGACCGGTGGTCTTGAACTTTAGCAAGGGCGTTTGAGTGTTGACGCATATCTTCATCTACAACAACTCTCATGCCGGCATATCAGGAAGAATGCATGTTGTTTGAGGCCTAACCGCCAACCCGAACCCATGCACTTAGGAGTTTCAGAAATCTGTAAACCTCACTGACGTCGGAGAGGTAGTATTTCGCGTACGTCGCTCTTCGTCGCCGAGAAACCACAATTGTAACTCCTTTACTACTTATCCTGTAGAAGGCGTCCTCATCAATTAAGTCATCACCTACGAAGATCGGCAAACCGCTTCCTATGTGATGCATCAGCCATTTTGCCGCTGTTCCTTTGTCCCATTTTGTCCTCGGCATGACCTCCAGTACCTTCTTTCCATGAATGATTTTGAATTCCGCCTGACCGGACACAAGAGCAGATACGAAGGTTCTAATCTTAGGAATGCTTCGTA
>Ga0335077_10006628_pt1 | contig 14314 bp, 12 predicted proteins | sample Lox_Sample_31_FD_207151 | JGI IMG/M metagenome (GOLD analysis project Ga0335077, IMG submission 207151) | Soil microbial communities from Loxahatchee National Wildlife Refuge, Florida, United States - Lox_Sample_3.1 | ecosystem: Environmental > Terrestrial > Soil > Wetlands | place: USA...
GAGCCCGAGGAGAAGGAGCAGGCCCGTCACCCCGCCGACGATCGTGCCGGCGGTCGCGCGGCGGCTTCTCCAGAAGCGCGAGCGCGGCCGCGGCCTCTTCGGACCGGGCCCGTCGGGCGGCGTGCCCGCGAGGTCCGCGAGATACGCGTTGACCTTCTCCTCGGGATCGATGCCGAGGTGCCCCGCGTACGCGCGGATGAAGCCGCGCGTGAACGTCGGCGGCGGAAGTTTGCGCAGGTCGCCGTCTTCGAGCGCCTGGAGAAGGCGCAGGGAGATCTTCGTCGCCGACGAGATCTCTTCGAGCGAGATCTCCCGAACGACGCGTTCTCGCCGGAGCTCCTCTCCGAAGCTCATGGCAGGCGGTCCCGTCGTGCCTTTAGAACCCATCGGTGGGGGAAAAATCATGCTAGACCTGCCGGGCGCGATCCGCAAGGACTCTTTCGGCGCAGGCCTTCAAAATCACCGGGACACCGGGATTCCGGCACAGTCCCTCGAGGTCCTGCCGGGAGGCGCGGGTCAGCAGGGACAGGGCGCCCGAAACCGGGAGCGCGGCGTTGCGCAGCAGCGCGCTTCGGACGGACGGACGCAGGCTCCAGCGCGGGTGCGCCGCGATGACCTCGAGCACGGCGGCGCGCGCGCCGGGCCGCGCGGCGGCCTGGACGACGTCCGGCTCGGTCGCGAACCGGTTGTCGAGAAGGGCCGCGACGACCCTCGGGTCGGGGTCGAATCGCAGGACCACCAACGTGCCCCGCCCCACGGTCCGGGCCAGGTCGATCCGTTCCGCCAGGGCCATCTCGGGAAGCCTCCGGAGGAGGTCCCGGTCCGCCGCGCGCCGGACCTCGGGGTGCACGCGGGCGTTGGCGGAGAGGGCGGCCAGATCGCGCCAGAAGAGCGTGCCGACGAGCGACAGGGCCGCCGAGCGGGGCGTCCGGGGATGGGCGGCGAGGGCCATTCGGACGGCGTGGTATCGGCGCGCGCCGCGGTCCTCCAGGAGCTCGTCGAGCATCTCCGGAGGCAGGTCCGCCCGCCGGAGCAGCTTCAGGAAGTGCCCTTCCGGGCGCATGCGTCGAGTTTAGGGCTCTCCGCGCCGGCAGGCGCCGGCGAGCTCGCGGGCCAGGCGCTCGACTGACCGATCGCGGTCCGGACCCGCCCGCTCGGCCGCAGCCACGAGGGCCGATCCGACGACGACGCCGTCCGCGAGCCGCGCCGCCTGCCGCGCCGACTCGGGCGTCGAGATCCCGAATCCGATCGCGATCGGCAGATCGCCGGCCGCCCGGCGCGCGCGCCGCACCGTCGCCGCGAGATCGCGTGGGAGGCTCGTCCGGGCTCCCGTCGTGCCCGGCCGCGAGACGACGTAGAGGAAGCCCGAAGAAAGGCGCGCGGCGGCGCGCATCCGTGCGGCGGGCGACGTGGGCGAGACGAGGAAGACCGTGGCGAGGCCGCCGGCGCGCAGTGTCGCCGAGATCTCCGGCGCCTCCTCGGGAGGCAGGTCGGTCACGAGCACGGCGTCGAAGCCCGCCGCTTTCGCTTCTCCCGCGGCGCGGGCGATGCCGCGGCGGTGCAGGGGGTTGAGGTACGTGAAGAGGAGGAGCGCGAGGCGCGTCTCGCGGCGGATCCGACGCGCGATCTCGAACACGCGCGGGAGCGTCGTCCCGGCCGCGAGCGCCCGCGACGCCGCGCGCTGGAGCACGGGGCCATCGGCGATCGGGTCCGTGAAGGGAACGCCGAGCTCGAGCACATCGGCGCCCGCCCGCTCGAGCGCGCGGGCCAGCGCGGCCGTCGTGTCGGCATCGGGGTCGCCGGCGGTCAGATAGGCGAGGAAGGCGGCCCGCCCCTCGCGCCGGGCGGCCGCGAATGCGTCGGCGAGGCCGCTCACGCCGGGGACCCGCGCAGGCGCGCGTATTCCTCGAGATCCTTGTCGCCGCGGCCAGAGAGGTTCACGAGCACCCAGCGGCTGCGGGGCATCTTCGATGCGAGCTTCGAGGCATACGCGACGGCATGCGCGCTCTCGAGGGCCGGCACGATCCCCTCGGAGCGCGAGAGCGATTCGAAGGCGTCGAGCGCCTCGTCGTCCGAGACGGCGACGTAGGTCACGCGGCCGCGTGCGGCGAGATCCGCGTGCTCGGGGCCCACGGCCGGATAGTCGCGGCCGGCCGAGACGGAGTGGGTCGGAAGGATCTGTCCCGCCTCGTCCTGGAGAAGCATCGTGCGCGTCCCGTGCAGGACGCCGAGCGAGCCCCCCGAGATTCGCGCCGCGTGCTCCCCCGGCCCCGGCCCGCGGCCTCCCGCCTCCACGCCGTAGAGCTTCGTCTTCGAGTTCGAACCGAGGAACGCCGAGAAGAGGCCGATCGCGTTCGAGCCGCCCCCGACGCACGCGACCGCCGCGTCGGGGTCCCGGCGCGCGATCCGGCGGAACTGCCTGCGCGCCTCGCGGCCGATGACGGACTGAAACTCCCGGACCATCGTCGGATACGGATGCGGCCCGAGCGCCGATCCGAGGACGTAGTGCGTCGTCGCGACGTTCTCGCTCCAGTCGCGCATCGCTTCGTTGATCGCGTCCTTGAGCGTCCGAGAGCCCGAGTCGACCGCGATCACCTCGGCGCCGAGCAGGCGCATCCGCAGGACGTTCGGCGCCTGGCGCGCCATGTCGACCGACCCCATGTAGACGCGGCACGGCAGCCCGATCTTCGCCGCCGCAGACGCCGTCGCGACGCCGTGCTGCCCCGCGCCGGTCTCCGCGATGACGCGGCGCTTCCCCATCCGCCGCGCGAGGAGCACCTGCCCGAGCGCGTTGTTGAGCTTGTGCGCGCCCGTGTGGAGGAGGTCCTCGCGCTTCAACGCGATGCGCGCGCCCGGACTCCCGCCGGACAGGCGATCCGCGACCGTGATAGGCGTGGGTCGCCCCGCGTAGGTCGACAACAGCGCGTCGAGCTCCGACCGAAACCGCCGGTCGCGTCGCCAGCGTTCGAACGCGCGCTCGAGCTCCTCGAGCGGCGCCATCAGGGTCTCGGGCGCGAAGCGGCCGCCGTACTCGCCGAAGTAGCCGGGCCGCGCGGAGGTCTTACAGCGCGGCGCCATCCGCGCTCCGCACCGCGTCGAAGAAGCGGCGCATCTTCTGCGGGTCCTTGACCCCGGGCGAGCTCTCGACGCCGGACGCGACGTCCACGCCCCAGGGCCGCACGCGGCGAATCGCTTCGGCCACGTTGCCGGGATCGAGGCCGCCGGCGAGAAGGACCGGCGCGCCGAACGAGCGCCCGGCGACGAGGCTCCAGTCGAAGCGCTTGCCGGTCCCTCCGGCGCGGCCCGGAACGCGCACGTCGAAGAGAACGGCCTTGCACTTCGAAAGCAGGTCCGGGGGCGGCGGCTTCGGGGCCGAGAGCCCCATGTGCGCGACGGCGACGACCGGGACGCCGTACGCGCCTGGATCCTCGGGCGTCAGCCGCCGGTGAATCTGCACGAGGTCGAGACAGGCCGCATCGACCGCCTCGCGGATCATCGCCGGCCCCTCCGACACGAAGACGCCGACGCGCACGACGCCGTCGCCCGCGGCCGAGGCGAGACGCCGCGCGGTCTCGGGGCTGACGCGCCGCGGAGACTCCGCCGAGAAGTTGAAGCCGACCCAGGCCGCGCCGAGCTCTCCGGCGAGCGCCGCGTCCTCGGGCCGCGTCAGGCCGCAGATCTTGACGGCCGTCACGAGCGCAGCTCCCGCAGGAGCTCGACGGGGTCCTCGGCGCGCAGGAGCGTCTCGCCCACGAGGAACGCGCCGTAGCCGGCCGCCGCAAGACGCGCCACGTCCTCGCGCGAGCGGATGCCGCTCTCCGCGAGGCGCACCGGGCCCGGCGGGATCTCCGCGGCGAGCGCCTCGAGCCGCGCCAGGTCCGTCGTGAAGGTCGCGAGGTCCCGCGCGTTGACGCCGAGGACGTCCGGCGCCGCGGCGGCGGCGCGGCGGATTTCCTCGGTGTCGTGCGCCTCCGCCACGACCGCGAGACCGCGGGCGCGCGCCGCGGCGGCAAGCCGCGCGAGGTCCCCGTCGGAGAGCGCCCGCACGATCAGCAGGATCCCATCCGCCCCCAGCGCGGCCGCGAAGTCGAGCTGCGCCTCGTCCACGACGAAATCCTTCATGAGCGCCGGGAGGCCCGCGATCTTCTTCGCGCGCGGGAGCCATTCGGGCCGGCCGCCGAAGAAGTCCTGCTCGATGACGACCGAAAGGGCCGCCGCGTGGCCCCGGCGGTACATCAGCGCGATCGTCTCCAGACGCCCTTCGGTTTCCGCCACGATCTCCCCGGCCGACGGAGAGCGGCGTTTGATCTCGGCCACGATGCGGACGCCGGGTGAGCGCAGCGCCTCGACGAACCTCCGTCCGTCCGAGGGCCGCTCCGCCGATCCGCCGGCTCGGGCCGCGTACTCGCCCCGCGAGATCCGCTCGCGCTTGGCGGCGAGGATCTGCTCCAGGAAGCCGCCGCTCATGCCGGCCGCGCGGCGGTCGCGCCGGCCCGGGCATCGCGCGACGCGTCGCGAAGCGCCTCGAAGACGGCGAGCGCGGCGCCGGAGTCGATCGCGCGCCGACCGCGCTCGTAGCCGTCCGGCAGGTCCTGCGCGCGCCCCGCGACGGCGAGCGCGAGCGCGGCGTTCAGGAGCGCCGTCTCGCGGAGCGCGCCGGCCTCCCCCTCGAGCAGTCGCCGGAGCATCGCGGCGTTGCCGTCCGCGTCCGATCCCGCGAGCTCGGCCATCCCGACCGCGCGCTGCCGCAGCGTCGCGGGGTCGTAGCGCCAGGGCCGCGTCCAGCCCTCCTGGATCTCCACGCCGAACGCGGCGACTCCCGGCACGAGCTCGTCGAGCCCGTTCTCCGAATGGAACACGACGGCGTGCTCCGTGCCGAGCGACGCGAGCGCGTCCGACAGAAGGCGCACGAGCTCCGGACGCCCCACACCGATCATCTGGCGCGAGGCGCCGGCCGGGTTGGCCAGCGGCCCGAGCGCGTTGAAGATCGTGCGCACGCCGAGCTCGCGGCGCACCGTCCCGAGCTCCTTCATCGCCGGATGGAAGGACGGCGCGAAGAGGAACACGAGTCCGACGTCGTCGAGAATCCGCCCGGCGCCCGCCGGATCGAGGTCGACGGTCACGCCGCAGGCCGCGAGGACGTCCGCAGACCCCACGCGCGAGGTGATCGAGCGGTTCCCGTGCTTGGCCACCGACGCGCCGGCGCCCGCCGCCACGATCGCCGTCGCGGTCGAGAGGTTGAAGAGGTCGCGCCCGATCCCGCCCGGACCGCAGGTGTCGAGCAGCGGCTGCCGGCGGCTCTCGACGCGGCGCATCCGTGCCCGCAGCGCCGCCACCGCGCCGGCGACCTCGTCGGCGGTCTCCCCGCGCGCCGCGATGCCGAGAAGAATCGCGCCCTTCTGGGCCTCCGTGGCCTTGCCGTCCATGAGGTCCAGGAAGACTTCCTCGGCGAGCGCGCGAGAGAGGGTTTGGCGCGCGGCGACGATCTTCAGGCCGTCGGCAACGCGCGGGGTCACGCGGCGCCTCCCTGCGCGCGCGCGCTCGCAATTGCCACGAAGTTCGCCAACAGCTTCTCCCCTTCCGGCGTCAGGACGGACTCGGGATGAAACTGGACGCCGAAGACCGGGAGCGCGCGGTGCGCGAGTCCCATGACGAGGCCGTCGTCGCTCCGGGCGGTGACCCGCAGATCGTCCGGCAATCCCTCCTCGCGCACGACGAGCGAATGGTACCGCGCGGCCGGAAACGGGCTCGGAAGTCCCGCGAAGATTCCGCGGCCGTCGTGCGATACGTCCGAGCTCTTCCCGTGGCGCGGCGTCGCGCGCTCGACCCGGGCGCCGTGCAGCGCGCCGAGCGCCTGATGCCCGAGGCAGACGCCGAGGAGCGGAATGCGCCGCCGCTCCGCGGCCGAGATCATCGCCATCGACCGCCCCGCGTCCTCGGGACGGCCGGGCCCGGGCGAGACGACGACGGCGGCCGGTCGCCGCGTCACGACCGCGTCGGGATCGAACCGGTCGTTGCGCGCGACTTCGATTTCCGGATCCAGCTTTCCCAGGGCCTGGACGAGATTCCAGGTGAAGGAGTCGTAGTTGTCGACGACGAAGATCATCCCCCGCCCCGCGACCAGGCGCGCGCGATCTCGATCGCCCGGAAGAGCGCCGCCGCCTTGCTCTCCGCCTCGCGATATTCCCGCTCGGGCACCGAGTCGGCCACGATGCCGGCGCCCGCCTGCACGCGGCAGACGCCGTCCTCGACGACCGCCGTGCGGATGGCGATCGCCATGTCGAGGTTGCCCGCGTGGTCGAGGTAGCCCACGGCACCGCCGTAGACGCCGCGCCGCGCGCCTTCCCATTCATCGATGCGCTCCATGGCGCGGATCTTCGGCGCGCCCGTGAGCGTCCCCGCCGGAAAGCATGCCGCGAGCGCGTCGAGCGCGGACCGGGGCGCCGCCAGGCGGCCGGAGACGTCGGAGACCAGATGCTGCACGTGCGAGAACTTCTCGATCGCCGAATACCGGTCCACGGTGACACTCCCGATCTCGCAGACGCGCCCGAGGTCGTTGCGCGAGAGATCCACCAGCATCACGTGCTCGGCGCGCTCCTTCGGGTCGGCCGACAACGCCTCTGCCAGCCGCGCGTCCTCGCCGGGCGTCGCCCCGCGCGGCGCGGTGCCGGCGACCGGCCGCGTCTCGACCCGCCGGCCGCGGCAGCGCACGAGCATCTCCGGCGACGCGCCGAAGACGACGGCGTCCCGCGTCTGGAGATAGAAGAGGTAGGGCGACGGGTTGAGCACGCGCAGCGCCCGGTAGGCGTCGAACGGATCGGCGCCGAGGGGCGCGGTCCAGCGCTGCGACAGGACGACCTGGTAGAGGTCGCCGGCGAAGATCGCTTCCCGCGCGAGGGCCACTTTCTCGAGGAACTCCTCGCGCGACAGAAGCGCCTTCCAACCGTCGGGCGGCGCCGCCTCGCCGACGATATCGGGCATTCGGCGGACGGGACCGCCGGCCGGTGCGCCGGCGAGAAACCCCTCGAGACGGTCGAGGCGCGCCGCGGCGCGGCCGGCCTCGGCCTCTTCTTCGCCCGGACGCTCCGGCGCGAGCTCGGTCAGCAGGAGCAGTCGGCGCCGCAGATGGTCGAACGCGACGACCGCATCGAAGTGGAGGAAGAGGCCGTCGGGAATCCGGCCCTCGCGCGGATGGCGGTCCGGGATCGCCTCGAAGAGACGCACGGCGTCGTACCCGAGCCACCCGACCGCGCCCCCGGAGAGCGGCGGCAGGTCCGGATCGGGCACGAAGCCCTCGCGGACGACGAGTCGCTCGAGGGCCGCGAGAGGCGCCTCGCCCGAGGAAGCCGCGCTCGCGCTCCCGATCTCGAAGCGCGCGACCGGATCGCAGCCGAGGAACGTGTAGCGGCCGGTCTCGCCGGCCTCGACGCTCTCGAGGAGAAAGCACTCGCGGCCGTCGCGGCGCATGCGGTCGAGCAGCGCGACCGGCGTCATGGTGTCCGCCGCGAAGACGCGCGCCACCGGCACGACCGCGCCGGCGCGGGCTTTCTCCGCGAATTGTCGTCGCTCGGCCTCGCGGGCGTTCACGCGGCCCCCTTCGGGAGGAGCGCCGAGATCTCCTCGAGCGTCGCATCCTCCGATCCGAAGAGCCGCGCCTGGCGCACGGCCTGGGCGGCGAACATCTGCAGTCCCTCGACGACCGGACAGCGTGCCGCGCGCGCCGCGGCGATTGTCGGCGTCTCCGAGCCGTCCCGCCGGTAGACGCAGTCGAAGACGAGCGGGCGATTCTCGAGGACAGCGCGCGGGAAGGCCGCCGGATCGCCGGGCCGCGACCCGACGGGGGTCGCGTTGAGATACAGGTCGGCCTCGCTCGCCGGAAGATCCGCGAGGGCCAGCGAGTCGACGTGCATCGCGTTCGCCAGCGCGTCTGCCGCGGCGTCGTCGCGGCCCGCGACGAGCACCTCGTATCCGAGGCGGCGCGCCGCGAGCACCGCCGCGCGCGCGGTTCCGCCGGTGCCGAGGATCACCACCGTGCGCCCCTCCCCCGTATCGTGATCGGCCAGCGGATCGAAGATCCCGTCGACGTCCGTGTTCTCGGCGCGCCAGCTTCCGGCGGCGCGCACGAGCGTGTTCGCCGCCTTCGTCTGCGCGACGTCCTCCGACCCGCGCGCCGACGCGGCCGCCGCGACTTTCCAGGGATGCGTGATCGAGAAGCCGCGGAAGGCGGGGTCGAAGGAGAGGCCCTGCGGGCGCGCGCGGTCCCAGTCGGCGAGCGGCAGCGGGAGGTAGAGGTGCGGCAGCGAACGCGCGCGGAAGAGGGCGTTGTGGACGCGCGGCGAGAGCGACCCCGCGACGTCGGCGCCGACGATGCCGTAGAGCGCGTCGATTCGGCGAGGCGCGTCGACCGCGTAGACGTCGAAGAGGTCCTCGAGCGGAATCTGTCCCGGAGCCGTCGCCGCCTCGACCGGCCCATACACGAGCGCGGCGCCCGAGAGCGCGGAGAGCACGCGGCCGGGCGGGCTGGCGGGTCCCATGGGAAAGATCGCCGCGGAGTGCCGCGCCTCGCGCGCCTGGATGGCCGCCACGGCAAGGCTCGCCGGGAGGTCCGCCGCTCCGCACACGAGCTTGACCGCGCGCGCGCCGGCGGCGCGCATCGCCGTCAGCCGCTCGGCCCAGTCGGACGGCAGGCCGAAGGGCGCGTGGTGCGACACGATGACGCGGCGCCGGTCGGTGAGCTCGGACGGGTCGGCGAGCAGGCCGCTCGCGTGCTCGACGTCCACCGTGGCGCCGGCGGCGTGCGCCTCCCGGACGAGGCGCCGATAGTCCTCGGCGGAGCCCGAGAAGTCGCCTCCCTCGGCGCGCGTTCGCCAGGTCGTGATGATCGGCCGCGGGTCGAGCTCGAGGAGGCGCGCGATCGGGATCGGCGAGACGGCGCGGTCGAGCCGCATCTCGATCGCCGTCGCTTTCGCCGGCACGCTCGCGACGAGGCGGCGCGCGTCGTCGAGGTCGCGCGGGGCGAGCGACGCGACGTACGACGGAATCGAAACGATCCTTTCGCTCAAAACGAAAACCCCCGAGCCCATCCGGGCCGGGGGTTCCATTCTGCCGTCTCTGGTTTCGCCCCGCCCGAACGAATTCGGCAGGGCGCACGCCGCCCTACCGGGTTGCCTCCCGCCACCACCACGACCGAGCCGAGCGAATCTTCATGGGCCGGAGGATCATCCTGTAAAAGATCGGCCGAAGTCAATTCGCGGGGACCGGAGTCTTGGTCGGCGCCGGTGTGGGCGAGGCCGTCGGCGCAACGGCCCGGCGGTCGGCGCGCGTCGAGAAAGAGAGCGGCAGGTTCAGACCGGTCTCCGACGACGGCGCCTTGCCCTGGAACGCGATCTCGATCGACGATCCGGTCCGGCGGTACGAGTAGCGCTCGCCGGGACACGCGCGCGAGGCGTCGTCCTCGAGGGTCGCGAGCCACTTGCCGTCGTGGGAGCCGGCGCGCGCGAGGCGCAGCTCGAGGATCTTCGACGTCAGCTCAGAGTCGATCGCCGTCCTCCCCGCGCGCTCGAGCGTATTGCGAAGAGTCGGCACCTCCATGTCGGTCATGATCCGCGCGAAGTCCGCCGACTCCCCGCCCAAGTCGGCGCGGCGATACTCCTCGATCATCGGCCGCGCGATCTCGTCGTTCGGAATGTCCGCGAGAGCGCACGGCGCGACATGACGGAGCGGCTCGGCGGCGGCCTTGCGGGCGCGAACGCTCGCTTCTAGGCTCCACGGCTCTCCTTCGAAGGTGTCGAGAGCCCGGGCCCACGGATCGTCGCGCGACAGGCGATCGAGCCACGAGACGGGCGGCTCGCGCACCTTTCGAAGCGTTCCCGTCTGCATCTTCATGACGGCGACCGAGAGCAGATCGTCGATCAGCTGGGAGCCGCGCGCATAGGACTCGAAGACGGACCAGGAAGCTTCCAGAAACCGAGCGATCTCGTCGGTTCGGCCTCGTCGCTCCGCGGAGAGCGCCGCGGCGAGCAGGAGTCGATCCAGCCGCATGAGCGCGAGGGCGCGCGGTGCGAGACCCTCCCGCGAGCTGATCGGCCTCGACCACTCCGGCACTCCCTTCTCGAGCGCCGCGACGACCGGCCACAGAGCGCCCTGCCGGCTCTCGAGAAAGTCCCGCAAGCTCCTCGGCTCCTCGCCGATCGAGTCGTCCGCGACGGAGAGCTGCGCGTTGAGCCAGCCGCCCGCGCCCGACGCGGTGAACGCCGCAATGCTCTCGGGCGAGGCGCGGGCGAAGCGCGAGTCGTCCGGCTCGATCTCGATGCCGAGCACCGGGCCCGTCCGAGAGAGCTCGTCGGCGACCGAGTTCCTGGCCGGGCCCGACGGCTTCGGGACGAGATCCGCGGCGCGCGGTGCCGGCGTCGTCTGTCCCGACGCGACCGCCGCAGCCAGAGCGATGACGAACGCCGCGGCGACACGTCTCATGCCCTCTTCCACCTCGTGCCCGCCGGGCTGTCCTCGAGGAGAATGCCGCGGCCCGCGAGCTCCTTGCGGATCCGGTCGGCCTCGGCGAAGTCGCGTCGCTTGCGCGCGTCGTTGCGGGCCGCGATCTGCGACTCGATCTCCTCGGGCAAGGCTTCGGCGGCCTTCGGCAGGATTCCAAAGACGCGGTCCGCCGCCATAATCGCCGACCTCGCCTCCGCGGCGCCCCTGGCATCGAGCGTCCCGCCGTCGATCGCGGCATTCACCTCCCGCACGAACGTGAAGAGCGCGGCCTGCGCCTCGGCCGTGTTCAGGTCGTCGTCGAGAGCGGCGCCAAACTCCTGCCGCAGCCGTGCCGCGCGCTCCGGGGCCGGGAACGCGCCGCCCGTCTTCTTGCCCGACGCGACGATCTCGTCGAGACGCGCCGCCGCCGTGCGAACGCGCGCCACCGCCGCCGCCGCGCCCGCGAGCCCGTCCCAGGTGAAGTTCAGCTTCTTGCGGTACGGGACGGACAGGAAGAGATAGCGGACGGCCGCGGGATCATCGCGTTTCGCCAGCACGTCGGCGAGCGTGAAGAAGTTCCCCTTCGATTTCGCCATCTTCTCGCCGTCCACGACGAGGTGCTCGGCGTGCATCCACAGGTTCACGAAGGGAACGCCCGTCGCGCCCTCGCTCTGCGCGATCTCGTTCTCGTGGTGGGGAAAGATGTTGTCCACGGCGCCCGTGTGGATGTCGAAATGCTCGCCGAGATACTTCATGCTCATGGCCGAGCACTCGATGTGCCACCCGGGCCGGCCGGGCCCGAACGGCGACGGCCACGTCGGCTCGCCGGGCTTGGCGGCCTTCCAGAGGACGAAGTCCTTGACGTCTTCCTTCTCGTACTCGTCGTCGGCAACGCGCTCGCCGCGGCGCGTGCTCGTCAGGTCGATCTGCGACAGCTTCCCGTAGCCCGGGAACGACGCGATCCGGAAGTAGACCGAGCCGTCCGCCTCGTACGTGTGGCCGCGCTCCCGGAGCTTCTCGATCATCGCGATCATCTCGGGGATGTGCTCGGTCGCGCGCGGGTACCGCTCGGCTCGTTCGATACCGATCCGGTCGATGTCCCGATAGAACGCCTCGATGTACTGCGCCGTGAAATCGTCGAGCTTCTGGCCCGCCTGGGTCGCGCCGCGGATCGTCTTGTCGTCCACGTCCGTCAGATTCATGATCTGCGTGACGCGCAGCCCGCTCGCGAGGAGATGCCGCCGCAGCACGTCCTCGAAGAGAAACGTGCGCAGGTTCCCGATGTGGACGACGTTGTAGACGGTCGGCCCACACGTGTACATGCGGACGTGCCCGGCCTCGAGCGGCACGAGCTCGTCCACGCGCCGTCCCAGCGTGTTGAAGAACCTCACCACACCCCCCGCGCCTGCGTCTTCACGATCTTCCGCCAGGTCAGCTCGCGCTTCAACCCGCGCAGGCGATCCACGTAGAGAACGCCGTTCAGGTGATCGATCTCGTGGCACAGAGCGCGCGCCATGAGGCCTGTGCCCTCGATCTCGCGGAGCTGTCCGTAGGCGTCGAAGAAGCGCGCCTTCACCCGCGCCGGACGCACGACCTTCTCGGCGAAGTCGGGAATCGAGAGGCAGCCCTCCTCCTCTTTTTGCTCGCCCGAAGTCTCGACGATCTCCGGATTCACCATCGCGATTCGCGCGCCGGGATCCGCGCCGACCGAGAGATCGATGACCGCCACGCGCCGGTTGACGGCGATCTGCGGCGCGGCGAGGCCGATGCCGGGAGCGGCGCGGCACGTGTCGAAGAGGTCGGCGATCAGAGCCGGGACGTCCGCGCCGGCCGGGTCCACCTCCTCATTGCGAGCGAGCAGACGCGGGTCGCCATAGCGCACGATGTCGCGAATCACGCGGGTCCGCCGTCGCCGGGCTCTGTCCTCCTGCCCTCCACACTGTCCCCGGCATGGGACAAACCCGCCGCCGGGCCCCGGCGCATCCATTCCATAAGTCTTTTATTTAGAGCATATTTCGCGTCTCGGGACAAGGGTTTCCCGTGGCACGTTTATGGCTCCTTCATGTCGCCGGAGGCTCGAAGTCGATGGACGTCAACCGCAGCGGTCTTCTGGCGATCGGGATCGCCCTCGCCCTCTCGGGCGCGGCGGCCGGCCAGACGGGCGGCTCGGGGGGCGGCTACTCGTACATCCGCGAGGCGACGGGCGACGTCCACGTCGAATCCCGTTACAACGGGACGGTCACGGCCGGACGCAACATGCCGATCACGGTCGGCGACGAGATCGTGCTCGCGGACTCGGGCAAGGCGGAGGTGAGCCTCGCCGACCGGACGAGCCTCTATTTCGGGGGCGGCACGCGGGCGAAGTTCGATTCGATCCGCGACCAGCAGGGCGAGGACGACGCGTTCTCGATCGTGCGCCTCAAGGAGGGCTCGCTCATCCTCGCGGCGATGGGCCAGGACGACCGCGGCATCCCGCGGATCGACACGGACGACGCGACCGTGTACTTGAACCCGGGCGACCGCGCGCGCGTCAACTACGATCCGAGCCGCGGGACCGTCGTCGTCGCGCGCGAAGGAACGATCGAGGTGCGCACGCGCGCCGGCAACTACCGCGTGCGCGCCGGCGAGTACCTCATGGTCCGGGGCGAGGAAGAGCCCGAGATCGAGAAGGGCGTGTTCTCGCGCGACCGCTTCGACCTGTGGGCGGCCGACCGCTTCGACGCCGCGACGACGACCCGCGCCGCCTCGGTGAACTCCGTGGACGAGGGATACGCGAACGATCTCGTCGCGCTCGACGGCTACGGCAACTGGGACTACAGCGACACGACCGGCTCCAACGTGTGGCGGCCCAACGTGGCCAGCGGCTGGAGCCCCTACTCGAACGGAACCTGGTACTACACGCCCGCGGGCCTGACCTGGTGGCCCTACGACCCGTGGGGCTGGTATCCGTTCCACTACGGCAACTGGTTCTTCGACACGTCCTGGTCGAGCTGGTGCTGGGCTCCCGCGGACGTCTACTCGCCGGCCTGGGTCTACTGGGGCTACGCGTCCGGTTACGTCGGCTGGTGCCCGGTGGGCTGGTACTCGTTCTATTCGCCCTGGTGCAACAACTACTACAGGCACTGGGGCTGGACGGGACGGGGCGGCGTGTACCTCTCGGTCAACGGCCGCTTCAATTCCCACAACGTGGATTTCCGCGGATGGAACTTCGCGGGCTCCGGCGGGATCGGCGCCGCGGGCCGCATGGACGTGATCCCCGGCTCGCGCATGGGCGGCCGGCTCGGCGATAGCGTTTCGATCTCCTCGCGGCCGATCGTCGCGCCGGCGCGCCCCGGCGGCGGAGCCGAAGCCGTGCAGAGCTTCGTGCGCGAAGCGCCGCGCGTGATCGACCGCTCGAGCACCGCCGCGGACTCCGAGCGACTGTCTCCGATCATGGCGCGGGAACGCACGCTCCCCGCGTCCACGGTCGACGCGCTGCGCGACCATGCCGCCATCGCCGAGCGCGGCCGGCTCGCCGGCCCCGGCGCCGCCGGCATCGCGCCTCGCGGCGCCCTCGTGGATCGCGGGCGGACCCTCGATTCGCTCGGACCGGCGCCCGCGATCTCGCGTCCGGACTCGGGCCGGAGCTCGATCCCTTCACGCACCGTCATCCGGGGCGACGCGAACGGCGTCGAGGCGAGGACTGCGCCGGCGAACGGCGCCTCGGACTCCTGGCGCAACGCGCCGCGCCGCGGCTTCGACTCCTCGCGCCCGTTGGCGGATTCCGGAGCCGGCGCTCGCGCCCAGGCTCGCGACGACTGGCGTGCGCGTGCGCTGCGCGGCGATTCTCTGCAGCCCCGCG
>Ga0335077_10006631_pt1 | contig 14313 bp, 13 predicted proteins | sample Lox_Sample_31_FD_207151 | JGI IMG/M metagenome (GOLD analysis project Ga0335077, IMG submission 207151) | Soil microbial communities from Loxahatchee National Wildlife Refuge, Florida, United States - Lox_Sample_3.1 | ecosystem: Environmental > Terrestrial > Soil > Wetlands | place: USA...
TCACTTTTGAAGGGGACAGAGAACGTTTACGCGCGTTATTAGGGCAGGTCATCTGCCCCCATATGATTCAGTGGGGGAAAGCATCTGAATTCGTTGAAAAAAAGTTCCGACGGAGCAAGAGCTTCCACACGAAGAGGTACTATGAGGCTGGGATCAGGCAGTTCAGAAAGTACTGCGAGGAGAAGGGCATCAACGAGGTGGACGAGGAGAGCGTCTACGGGGTCCTCGACGGGTTCGTGGGGTGGCTCGACGTCCGCAGTTCAGTTTTCTTTGATGCTCCCCTTCGGAGCGCCCATCGTCTTCTCGACATCCTTCGCCTTGACCTCTTCGGGGGGCAGGATGAAGCTCCCCCCTGGGCCGGTCATGATTACAACTCCGTGCGCCCGTATGATCGGCCAGAGCACTTCGAGGTTGTTCGAATTGGTCATCTCGATGAGATTGAACCCGCAGATTCCGAAGGCGGGAAAGGAGAACTTCCTGTGCAGGTCGCTCTCGTAGCCCACCAGCTCGTTCACCTTCCTCCGTCTGAAGAAGCAGGTCATTTCAGCGGCGGCCCTCATCGCCAGCCCGCGGGACGTGTAATCGTAAGCGAGGTCTGAGAAGCCCTTGATGATGGCCGGCGAGTCCACCTTGCCGTTGACGAAGTACACCTGGTCATAGTTCTTGACCTGGAGCGTCCCCTCTCTTTGGTGCTCGTCGACATCGATGCCGAACCTCTTCATCGCAACCTCGGCCTCGTCAGGCGTCTCCTCGGAGCACACGTAGACCGCGCCGTCGTATCTCCCGGCGAGCTTGAGGTGTTCAAACAGGACTTCCTCCTTCCTCTCTCTGGTATCGTAGACGAGCATGGCGTGCGTCCCGGGAGGCAACCCGTCCAGCGCCTTCAACACGTCGGGTGAGACCATGGGTCACAGACATGCGAAGGGCGCACTTATCCAGTTTAGGTATTTTCCAAAGCGGGTCCCCCTAACGCCTTCGGGAATCCTTGAGGACCTGGAATCCAGTTCTACTGCTTTGCGCGCTTAGGAGATTGCCCCTACCGGGCTCCAATTCTGTTCGTGATAACGACATGATAAGCGCTCCAGTCAAGAAGGCTGATTATCCCACATGTGACAGGCACCCCCACCTTGGAGGCCGACTGGGCGTCCCTGCACAAGATCCTGAGCGACACGACCAGGAGGAGCATCCTAGGGCTCCTGTCAGAGAAGGAGTCTCTCACCTACACCGACATGATGACCCTCCTCCAGATAACGAACACGGGGAGGCTCAACTACCACCTGAAGGTCTTGGGGAGCCTGATATCCAAGGACGAAGGAGGGATGTACCGTCTCACAGAGCAGGGGCGGCAGGCCGCCGACCTTCTCAGGACCTTCCCCGAGAGGGTTCCACCTGAAAGGAGGCTCACCGGTGTAAAGGTCACAGCAGCAGTGGTGTTGATCCTGATTGGTGTCCTCCTCATTACGAGCTTTTCGTTTGCGGTCCTAGACGCGACAGGGGGGTCCGCCTATGTCAGCACGACCGAAAGCGGCGGGGTAGGTCCGCAGGCTCTCCCTCAGAACACCACGGTCAGCCTCATCGGTTGGCCCACTACCGTCCCGAGCTTCAGCCTGGCGTGGAGCGCCTTGGGCCCTGTCCACGTCTACGTCCTGAACCAGACCCAGAACGACGCGCTCCAGTTCAGCCATTCGGAGGGGGGACAGCCAGTGTACAACTTCACGGGCCCGCCGGCGGCGTGGTCCGAGCAGTACTACAAGCAGTCGGGGAACGTGACCGTCACCCTCCCGCCTGGGCAGTACCACTTCTACGCGTGGTCGCAGTCGGCGAACTACCTCGACTCCCTCAGCCTGAGCCAGAAGAGCCAGCCCCAGGCAGTGCCCGGAGGGGGGTTCTCGCCCCTCTTCTTCCTCTACAGTGTCGTCTTCATCGCCATAGGTGTGCTTCTGATAGTGCTCGCAGTCTCGATACTCACTCATCGCGTCTGGCGCTGACCAGTCACAGGTTTTCCTGCTTCATAGAGCCCTCCTCAGCTCTATCACGGGGGGAGTCAAGCATTTGTGTACCTCACAAGAATCGATACGAAAATCAACAAGATCCATGCAGATACTAGGCCGTAGAGAATGGCGTACAACACTGCTTCCGGAAGTGGGAAGCCCCAAAGGTAGACCCTGACGACTTCTACGATCACGACAGTAGTAAGGAGATTGTAATCTCGATTACCTTCGGAAGCTTGTCGGAGGAGGAGAGCAGACTGTTCTCCAAATACGTCCAGAATGGAAAGGGCCGAAGATACTCACAAGAACTGCCTAGTTCGTCTGTCTGACCCCACCACGAGTGACGGTTCCAGTCCGGCCGACCCCATTCATTTCAGACAGGACTCACAACCAAGACTCCATTGATACCGTTGACGCATCTGAGACGGCTCGTCGGCGCTGATCGGGCCCAAAACGGATAATATGACACCGCGTGGGCGCAGTTGCAGGTTTGGGGCAGGGTTCAGTCAAGCACTTCTTCGCAGAGCATGCGCAAGACTACTCCAGGAGCAAGAGCCATGCCCAGGGGGCTGACCTCACGGCCCTGATCAGGGCCTTGAAACCCAAGAAATCGGAAGTCGCCCTCGACGTGGCCACGGGGACGGGGTTCACTGCCGTAGCGCTTGCCGGGCTGGTGGGCCACGTCATCGGAATCGACGCGACGGACGAAATGCTCGTCCAGGCAGGGAGGCTGGCGAGGGAGCAGGACCGTGCAAACGTCAGGTTCGAACTGGGTGACGCCATGAAGATAGGTTATCCCGATTCCTCCTTCGATATTGTCACCAGCAGAAGGGCGACCCATCACTTCGAAGACGTTCCGAGATTCCTTCGCGAAGCCAAGAGGATTCTCCGGCCCCAAGGGAGGCTCGGCGTCGTTGACATATCGCCCCCCGTGGGTGCAGAAAATTTCTCCAACAGAATCGAAAGGCTTCGCGACAACAGTCACGTCAGGGCCTTCACTGCCGCCTCCTGGAAGTCCATGACTTCGAGGGTGGGTTTTGACATCCAGCACTGTGAACTCCTCGGGGAACCCGTCACCTTCGAGGGTTGGCTCTATCCTGTGGAGACTGGCGGTAGAGAAGAAAGGGCAATACGCAGGGCCTGGGGTTCCGCGAGGCCGAAGGTGCAGCGGCTGCTGGGAGCTAGCTTCGAGAAGGGGGCCATTAAGAAGTGGACGAAATTCAGGATTGTACTCGTCGCCGCCAAAACCCCTTAAACTGCAGGCCGCAAGGAAAGGCATTCTTGCCCAGGGTCATAGGTCACATCGACCTCGACTACTTCTACGCCCAGGTCGAGGAGGTGGAGAAACCATCGCTGAAGGGGAGGCCAGTCATCATCTGCGTCTTCTCCGGGAGGACCGAGGACAGCGGGGTCGTCAGCACCGCCAACTACGAGGCGAGAGCGTTTGGGGTGCACTCCGGGATGCCAATCGCCCAGGCAAAGAAGAAGCTGGAAGCCCAGAACCCAGAAGTCATCAGGATGGAACACGAGAAGTACGAAGTCATCTCGGGCAGAATCATGGAAGACCTCGGTCGCATGGTCGACACCTTGGAACCAACTGGCATAGATGAGGCGTTCTTCGACATCACCGATTCGACTGGGGGTGACTACGCCAGAGCCCGCATGTCGGCTGAATCAATCAAGGGGGCCATCATGAGGAACGAGCATCTGACATCTTCCATAGGCATAGGGAGGAGCAAAGTGGTGGCGAAGCTGGGTTCTGACGTGGCAAAACCAGGTGGGCTGATGGTCGTCTCTCCGGAAGCCACGGAATCCTTTCTGTCTCCCTTGGACGCGTCAAGGCTCTACGGAATCGGGCCCAAGACAACATCCGTCCTAGAGGAGATGGGCATCAGGACTGTCGGAGATCTGGCGAAGGCCGACCCTTCAGAACTAGATAGGCGGTTCGGGAGGAAGTTTGGGGGGTACCTTCTGGCAGCTGCCACGGGGAGCGACACAGATCCTGTAGTCGCCGGCCTCGAACCGACGCAGTTCAGTCGCATCGTGACGCTCAGGCGCGACACCAGAGACGCGAAGGAGGTGGTTGAGCAGCTGTCCGAGGGAGTGCAGTACCTCCACGGCAAGCTGTCGCGGTCCGGCAAATCATTCAGGACGATTACTGCAATCGGCATACTTACCGACCTGTCTACGAAGACCAGGAGCAAGACCTTCGAAACCGCCGTGAGCGACCCATCTCTCATCAGGGGGACGGTTCCCACGCTCTTCGACGAACTGAGCAGAACCGTCGGCAAAGAGTTCAGGAGAGCCGGCGTCAGGGTCTCCGGCCTTGAGGACATCGAAAATCAAACTTCTCTATCCGAGTTCCTCCGGCCGGTCGGGTGAGAAGACGAGCGAACAAGCAGAGAGACTCCGCGCCAAGTTCCCCCAGTATGCGAAGTACGGGACGAAACTTGACCGGGCGATTGGCACCGTCTTGGCAGGCGGTGTGAAGGAAAGCCGATTCCTCCCTAGCGGAAGGAAGGTGATAACGGTTGTCGGCAGGCTCGGGGACGAGTTCATCGACCCTGACAGACCGTACTGTTCCTGCAGCAACTTCTTCTTCCGCGTCCTCGGGGGGAGGGAAGAGACCTGCTACCACCTTCTGAGCTATAGAATAGCATCCGAGACCGGAAGGCTCGACGTCGTGAAGTTCAGCGACGAAGAGTACGGAGCCTACCTCGCGGCAACGGTGCGCGACGTTTTCGAGGTACTGCGGAGGAGCGCAGGCTAGCTAGGATTGAGCGCCGCTGGAGGACCTTTCGCGCCCTTGTTGCATCCATTCTCTAGACCTCGATGAGTTGAGTATCCAGAAGTGAGCCAGCGGCGAGATTCGATCTCGCGACCCCCTGCTCTCCTTTTGCGGGATACAAGGCAGGTGCTGAAGTCGGGTTACCTCTAACCAGGCTGAGCTACGCTGGCCCAGCACTGCACGCTCAGAAATCGGTTTATCACCTTTCTCACCATGGATAAAGGCAGGGGAGGGGGCAGCTCCGTCGTGGAATACCGCCAACTGGGCCGGACCGGGGAGAAAGTCTCGGTAATAGGTATGGGGTGCTGGGGAGTCGGACTCTCGAAGAATCACGGCGACTGGGCTGGAGAGGTCGCGTCTTTGCGAAGGGGGATAGAACTCGGGATGAACCTCATCGACACCGCTGAGAGTTACTCGTCGGGCAGGTCAGAAGAACTCGTGGGCGAAGCGGTCAGGGAGTGCCGCGACGACGTATTCATCGCGACCAAGGTGGCCCCTCCGAACCTCCGCCACGATGCCGTGATCAGGGCGTGCAGGGACAGCATTCAGAGGCTCGGCGTCTCCTATGTCGACCTCTACCAGATTCACTGGCCTGACCCCAGGGTGCCGATCAAGGAGACCATGTCTGCGATGGAGCATCTGGTCCAGGACGGCTTGGTGAGATACATCGGGATAAGCAACTTCAGCGTCACCGAGACCGAAGGTGCAAGGGCGGCGCTGGCGAGAAACGAAGTCGCCTCGAACCAGGTTGAATACGCCCTTACGAATAAGTCGGTCGAGGCGGACATCCTCCCGTACTGTGTCAAGGAGAAGATTACACTGATGGCCTACAGCCCTCTCGCCCATGGCAAGATTGCCCGCTCCATTCCGAGCGACATCCTGCGGAAGTACGGCATGTCCCCCGCCCAGGCGATGCTCAACTGGGTGACTCGGAACGATCAGGTGGTCGCGATTCCCAAGGCGAGCAACGTCAGGCATCAGGAGGAGAACGCTTCGTCTGTCGCCACGCGGTTCAGCGCCGCGGAATACGACAAGATGTCGTCGGCGTAGTTCAGCTACTCCGTCGGCAGCGGGTACAAGCAGTTCGAGCAACAGTTGTAGGACATCTCCAGACTACTGGTCGTGTCCAGCCTGTTGCCGCACCAGATGCATCTGTCGGGTGCGACGTACACCTGCATGCCGAGAAAGGGGCAATTTCGCTATATAAGATAATGCAAAAAGCGATTATGGGTTCTGCGTTAAACGAACTACTTGGTGATATGGTGCATCCGGACGAGGTCTTTCTCGAACTGCTTCAGGTTCGGTGGTATCCTCGTGGTAATCGAGTCCTTCAAAGCGAGTCCCTTATCCCGTTTTGTCTTCCATACTTGGGCGTTGAACTCCATTATGCTCTGGCTCACCTTCTCACTAACGTCGAATCTCACCGGCTTGGGGAAAGGTTGTAGGTGGATGCTCTGTGCGCCGTAGAGCTTCCTCCAGACGTAGTCCGTCATGTAAGGGATGATTGGTGCCAAGAGAAGCAACATGCTCTTCACCACCGTGTGAAGAGTGTACCAGGCCGCCTCCTGTTCGCCTCTTGTGGCTCCGTCTCCATAGGCTCTCCCCTTGGCCATCTCCAGGTAGTTGGATGCAAACACATTCCAGAGGAACTCTCTGATCTTCGTAGACACAGTGAACACATCGAACCGTTCGTATGATGTTACGCAGTCCTGAATCAGCTTTCCGAGCTCATTGAGCATCCACTTGTCCGTCCAGGTGAGCTCTGCGGTTTCCGGCATCGGGAAGGAGCTGATGAACCTGCAAGTGTTCCAGAGCTTAGTCAGGAACTTGCCTGACCCTGCTATCCTCTCCTCGCTGAAGCGGAAATCATACCCGAGCCCCGCCTCCGAAGCTCCCCAGAATCTGAAGGCGTCTGCCCCGAACCTCAGCAGGATGGGCTCCGGGTCCACGAAGTTCCCCAGGCTCTTCCTCATCGCCCTGCCCTGGGCGTCCTGGCCGAGCCCTCCGATCCAGGCATGCCTGAACGGTTCCCTCCCAGTGAGCAGGTAGCACTTCAGGAGAGTGTAGTAGAGCCACGTCCTTACGATGTCCTTCCCCTGCATCCTGATGGTTGCAGGATATGCCAGGCTGCGGAACTTACCCCCCTTCACGTACTTCGAGATGTAGAGCGGGGTGAGGCTCGAATCCATCCAGGTGTCGAAGGTCCTTGTTTCGCCGATGAACCTCGTGTTCCCACACTTCTTGCACTTCTTGAACGGCGCCTCGTCCCTCCAGGGCCTGTAGTAGACCCCGGGCTTCGGTAGATGCGGCGTGCCGCACTTACTGCAGTACCAGACCGGTATTTCTGTGGAGTAGTACCTGCGCCTCGATATAGGATAGTCTGTGGTGAGCACATCAATCCAGTCAAGCAGTATCTGCCGGTGCATCCCCGGATGGAACTCGATCTTCTTAGCGAGCTTCTTGAGCGCGGGCCTGTACTCGAGCTGCTTGAGGTAGTACTCCTCCATGGGAATGATTTCGATTGGGGTGTGGCTCCTCTCGCAGAGAGGGGTCCGATGCTGAATCTGCTCTACCTTGGTAGCGATTCCCATCTCCTGTAGGTCCTGTATAATCTGAGACCTAGCATCCTTTATGGCGACCCCTGCGTACTTCCCGGCCACGCCGGTCATCTTCCCGTCCATGTCCACGGCGACGATTTCCTTCAGTTTGAACTCCCTGAACAGCATGACGTCGTTGTAGTCTCCGTAGCTGCACACCATTACCACACCGCTCCCGAACTTCGGATCCACGCTCTTGTGCGCCCTTATCGGAACCTCCCTGTTGTAGATCGGAACGATGGCGGTCTTGCCGATGTACTTCCTGTACCTCCCATCCGCCGGGTTCACCACCAGCGTCTGGCAGGCGGCGAGCAGCTCCGGGCGCGTGGTTGCCACCGGCAGCTCGGCCCTGCTCTCCCTCATCTTGAAGGTGTTCGTCACCAAGAACGTGGGGAGCTCCTCATACTCGATTTCGGCGTCTGCGATGGTGGTATTGCAGTCCACACAGTAGTTGTTGGGCCTGTTCGCCAGGTAGACGAGCCCCTTCTTCCATAGCTCTATGAAAGACCACTGGGTGAGCTTCCTGTACTCCTCTGAGTCTGTCCTGTACTTGTTGTAGTAATCTCCCGAAATCCCAAGGGTCTTCATGAGGCCAATCATGTACGCCTCCAGGTCGTCCAACGCGTGCTTGCAGAGGTTGATGAATTCCTCCCGCGGTGTCTTCCTCATCTGCACCCTGTACTTCCTCTCGGCGAAGATTTCGACGGGCAGGCCGTTCCTGTCAATTCCCAAAGGATAGAGGACGCTGAGCCCCCTCATCCTCGCAGCCCTCGCCGTCATGTCAATCTGGGTGTACTGGGTGAGGGCTCCCGGGTGCCAGGGCTTCCCCGACGGATAGGGGGGAGGGGTGTCGACCACGAAATTGCGATTCTTACTATTCGAAGGCTTGAAATCAAAGATTCTTCTCTCTGTGTCCCATACCTGTCTCATCTCAGACTCGAGCTTTGGGTCCCAAGAAGTCGCTTCAAGCTTCGCTGAGAACTGTGGCTGCAAACGATTCAGGCTCTGCCATGAGACAGTATATTAGGTTAAGAGGGGTTTTTGGGGCTCAAGACCGTGTTTCTGGAGGTCGCCCTGTCTACCGACTTGAGGAGGGGGTAACCAACGATGCCTATAGGCACGATTTCACTTGCCAGGAACTCGACCCATCCTATCCACGCAGGGACCCCGGTAAGGATCACCACGTAGGTCCCAACAATCGCTGCAACCACCGCTATCTCGAGTGCCACCGCCAGGGGCCAGCTCCCCTGGAACCTCCTCCTCGTGATCACCCAGGCGAGCGTCGCGGCGAGGAAGTTAGCCGTCGGCCCCCCCACGATGTCCACCACCCCGAGGTTGGGTCCCAGCGCATTCCCGATGAAGCACCCGACGGTGAGCCCTACTATGGCCGGCGGCCCGAAAAGGATGGAGAGCGGCAGCAGGGCATCCACAAGCCTGAACTGCAGCGGACCGAAGCTGATGAAACCGAAATAGAGGACGTAGGCGGCGTACAGGGCGGCCAGCAACGCGGCAAGCGCCACGTTCCGCGTGGTCCAGATTCTGTTGTTGTTCATTCCTCCCACACCGGGATTTGTAAGGCGGATCGGGTGGAAGTCACTCACCCGCCAGTTCTGAGCCTCCGGCCGGGGCGATTTAAGGTGTCAACGGAAGCGCAGGCCCTTCAGCCGCATCATGGGGGCCCGTGAATCCCGGTTAAAGAAAACAGAGTGTTCGAACTTCTTACGGAGAGCTCTTCTTCGCGGCCTCCCCTGCAACGACGTCCTTAGGCAGGAGCCAGTATATGTCGGGGTGTTCCGCCTTGAGGGTCGCGAACGTGGGCGGCAGAAGGCCGTTCCTCCTGACCCTGCGGACGTTGTACTCGACGAAGCGTCTCATTGCGCTGGTCTCTCCTGCCGCAGCAACGAACGCCCTGATCTTCTCGATGGCCGCGTCGTCGTCGAGCTTCTTGACATTCACCAGGTATGGTGCCAGCACCAACCACACGAGCCTGTGCCTCCCGTCTGAGACGGGGTGCAACAACAAGTCCTCGACGTAGAGGTATCCTTTGTTGGTCTTTGGTTTTGGAGACGGGACGTACTGCATCACCCCCTCCTTCACCCCCAGCAGCTGCCTTGGAAATGGCCCCCTGCGCAGGTTCCTCACGCCATCGGCTATCGCGGCCAGTGCCGAGTCCGCGAACAGGTCGTTGAGCATGTTGTCACTCAGGTAGACAGTCCCCGTTTTCAGCTCCTGCCTCGCAAGCTTCCACTTCGGGTTCTTGGTAAGCTCGAACCTAGAAACGAGGGAGAGGTATCTCTCGAAGGGCATCGAGTAGCTGGCCCGCCCGTCCGCGATATCGGCCAGCGGTGGCGCTCCCCCGAAGCACTCCACCATGATCTCCGCCTTGGCCCTTGGCTCCTCCCTGACGAAGAACTCCTTAGCCCTCTCCGCTTCCTTCTTGGAGAACCTCGACGTGAGGACCGGGTCCTGGCTGGCGACAAGGGCGGCGGCGAAGAAGCTTGAGAACTCAACGAGGTCGGAGATGTGTGACTCATACTTCACCCTCCCCAGGGCGCTCAGGAGCCTGCTCTCCGTCTGCCCGACCACCTCCCTGCTGGCCAGCCCGTCCTCGACCGGGATGGACTCGAAAAACTTCCTCGATCTGGGAGCAAAGGGATACCTCAGCTCAAGGTCGGATAGCAGTGGCCCGCCATACGGCATCTATCTCCACCGAAGGTTCCGGCCTTCCAAGGCCCTTCTTAGCCTTCCTTCGCCGTTGAGACGATCGAGAGCACGTCCCTGTCCCTGAGCACATAGTTGGTCGGGAGGTGGAGCCCCGTCCTGACGTCGATTGCATAGAGGAGCCCCTTGACCAGGTCGGTGTGTATGTCCCTCGCCAGGTCCTCCACGGTGGACCCGCTGGGGAGGAGGTACACGTCAGGGAGTATCCGCCCATTCTTGTCGGAAAGCTTCTGTGGGTCGTGCACGGGGTAAACCGCGTTCTCCCTGAGCAGCTTGAAGGTCACAGAGTTCAGCGCAAACTGCACTCCTGTCCTCAGGTACTCCCCGAAGACCTTCCTCCTGATGTAAGCCAGAGCGCTCTTCTGTGCGTCGTTCAGGTCCTGAGGCTTGAGTATCTCGAAACGCTCCTCGCCAGGTACGTACTTGATGAGCCCCTTTGCCTCTGCCCTCCGGAGTGTTAGCTCGGCCTCGCCGCTCGTAGGGACCACGATGAGCCCCTTGAACTTCTCCCTGAGCTTCTGGAAATTCTCCGCGGCGAACGGTAGGTCCATCTTGTTCGCAATTAGCAGCGTCGGCTTCGAGTACTCACGAAGAGACCAGCAGAAGTTCTGGACGTCCTTCTCATTCCACGAATCGAATTGCTTCTCTTCGAGCATCGCTTCCTTCATCGCCGCTATCACGTGCTCCCTCCTTACCCCAATCCCGTGCATCACCTCCTCTACAGCAGTGGGGACACCGTAGCCGGGCATCTTCGAAAGCTTGGATATCTTCGGTAGGTTGGTGTTGAAGAGCTTCGTGTACCAGAGGACGAGCTCCAGCTCCACGTCTGCGAAATCAGCGATAGGATCTCCGGTCCCCGGCTCTGATATCTTCCCGTCCTTGTCGACGCTCCCCGACGCGTCCACAACGTGCAGGAGCGCGTCTGACTGTGCGGCCACGCTCAGGAACTGGTTCCCCAGCCCTTTGCCCATCCAGGCACCCTTGATTAAGCCGGGAAGGTCCGTGACCTCGACAGGTATGAATCTCCATCCGTCCTCGCACTTCGAGTTGGCAGGATTGTCAGAAACCCCGAACTCTTTGTGGACGCAGAGCGTAACCACGTTCGCCACCCCGGTCTCAGGGGACTTCGTGGTGAAGGGGTAGTTGGACACCTCCCCGGAGAGTAGCGTCATCGAATTGTACAGGGTCGTCTTGCCTGCATTCGTCTTGCCGATAATTCCGATTCGTATGACCATGGTTTCCTGCTCACTAGCTTCCTTCACCGCATAAAAACAGTTGCACGAACCGGCGCCGTCAGGGGGAGGGGGCCGAACGCCAAGCCCTCACGGCTTCATACCAGAAGGCCGCTGCGGCTAGTGCAAGCACGATTGAGAACCACTCTACCACGGACGCGACGTCGAAGTAGGAATACCCTACCCAGGCGAGATAAACGGCGAACACCGTGAAAACCACGGCATAGAAGATGAACCGAGGCACGAACAGGGTCCCGACGCGGAGGAAGTCCCTCATCACATCCACCTTCACCTCTCCGGCGACCTCATACTCGCCATTGTTCTCTGAAACTAGCCCGAGGTCCTTCAGCTTGTTCAGGTGGTACTGGGCGAGGGAGGGGTTCGACATCATGAGTGCCCTCTGAACCTCCCTCACCCCCACCTTTCGCTTCTTGAGAGCGTATACGTACACCCTGAGCGTGTTCCCCTTCAGCTCCGCATCGACCATTCCCTTCGTGCGTTTCCCTGCAGGAGGCGCGACCTCCTGTGGCGGCTGTTTAGCTGGTTCGCTCACGTGGCCCTTCTCGGCTATCTTTCTGGCTCGGCGTTCAAAAAGATTGGTCGAAGACGACTGAGAGTAACCTGTTTCATATGAACGGACTGGCGGCCCTCGGTCGAAGCCCAGGACGAAGGCTGCGGCCTAGCTCCTGTACCGCAGGATCGCGCCCACGCCACCGAAGCTCTTGAACATACTTCCCTCTTCCGTCCCCGACGAGATTACCTCGACCTTCGACCCCACTTGGAAGGCGAGCTCCTCGAGCACGTCAACCAAGTCCTTCTCCACGACGTCGTAGTCGGTCGCCCCGCACTTGGTGCAGGGGGTGGACGTCATGTCCTGGCGTTGCTGCACTTTCTTAGCGGCAGCCACAGTCTCCGACTTTGGAGTCCCGCACTTCCTGCACATCGCTTCTATCTTCACCATGTCGAGGTCTTCTGATACCAACACCACTTCGGCGCTAGCCTTCTGGAGCGCATCCATCACCCTGGGCAGGCCGTAAACGGCCAGCCCCGCCTGCCTGTTCACCTCCGCGAGGAACCTCTGGACCAGGCGCTTTTCCTCGACCAGCCGGACGTCCTTGAGCACGTCGGCCCCCTTGTCCACAAGCTCTCTCACCCCCTCTCTTCCCGAGTATCCCAGGTCTAGGACGGCGATGACCTTCTTCTGCAACTCGTAGTGCAGGTACCCCCCTTTCAGGAACTCGTCTTTTGTAGGCCCAGGTCCCCCGACCAGCAGGCCCGTGACCTTGTTGCTGTCTATGAAGACGCGGGTTGCGTGCTCCCCGACCCTGTTGAAGTAGTACGTCAGCTCCATCTCCCTTCCGCGCTCGTACCTTCTAGCGGACTGACCCCCTTTCCTAGTCTTCCCGGAGATGCCGGATGTCAGCACGTCCTCTATTTCCAGCCTGTCTCCGCTGAGAATCCCCATCCCGACTTCGCTCGAATCGATGACGAGAATCCCGTAGACCTTCTCCTCCCTGAGCATGTCCCTGAGCCACTCGACGTGGAAGTGGTCGTCGCACTGGTATAGGTACTGGGTGACTGGCTTCGGTGGGATAATCTCCCACACGTTGACGACCTCACTTCCTGGCCCGTTTGTCGGCAGGGCTCCTGAGAAGACCACCAGACCGGTGTCTGGCGCGGTCCTGTAGAGCTTGAGCCTCTGCATCGCCTTCGTAAGTGCGTCCTGGACGTGATTCCTGGTGGTGTCCGACTTGATGTTCCCAGCTGTCCCCCACTCCTCCCTTAGGTTCGCGATTGCTTCGTGAACGGGCTTCTTGGGGGGGATGTAGAGAGAGACGAGCTCTGTCCCCCTCCCTTCCTTGTTGCTGAGCTCGGAGATTAGCTTCCTAACCTTGTATAATCTCACTGAGTCGGTCTTGGACAATGCAGAGCTACCCCTACGTCAGGCCGAAGAAACCGTCGCTTCCAAAGAGGCAGCAGGCATTCCGATGCTCAAAATCTTCCTGACCCATTTATAAAACCTATCACTCTAACAGGCCCAAGCGAGGGCTTGCAACCATGAAGGCTGTGCTACGAATCGGCGGTTCGGTGCTAGGGTCTCCCCCAGCGGCAAAAGTCGTCAACGCCTACGCCGAGGTCATCGCCGACCTAAACTTCGAGGGACACTCCGTCGCGGTCGTCGTCGGGGGCGGCGAGATCTCCCGGGAATACATCAGGTCCGCGGCGGCCATGGGCCTCTCGACCTATCAGCAGGATACGGTGGCGATCCACGCTTCGAGGCTTAACGCCCGGCTTGTGGCGATGAAGCTTGGGGGCGTGAGCAGCGTACCCACGTCGATCGACGGCATGCTCCAGCGGCTGGCAAGGAACAGGGTCGCGGTGATGGGAGGACTGAAGCCAGGGATAACAACAGACACTGTGGCGGCCATAGTGGCGGCGAGATGGAGGGCGGACATATTGGTGAAGGCCTCTGATCAAGACGGCATCTACACCGAGGACCCGAGGGTCAACAGGAAGGCAAAGAAGCTCGACAGGCTGACCTACGAAAGAATGAAGCAGATTCTGGGTGGCTCGCACCGGCCGGGAATCCACAGCATAGTCGACCCCGTGGCGGTGGACCAGCTCCTCGAGTCGAGGGTGAAGCTGGTGGTGTTGAACGGCGCGGAGCCGAAGGGCGTAATCAAGGCGATTCATGGAGTGAAGATAGGAACGGTAGTAAGTTAAGCAGAGCGTCGGGAGTGAAAAGCAACAGGAATTGGTCTCGGTCTTCGTCTATGTTGCCCTCGTCGCATCAATCTTCATTTCCTTCTGGTCCTCCATCGTCGAAGCCACCTACCTGACCCTTCGCCCCTTCTCACTGAGCTCCTCCATAGCAGCTGGATCGTCAAGGGCTGCCACGGCCCTCGAAATCGTGAGCGAGAAGACGAGGCTGGTGAGCGTCACGACATTCGTCGGCACCTTCTCCAACGTGGTCCTCGCCACCA
>Ga0335077_10006632_pt1 | contig 14310 bp, 16 predicted proteins | sample Lox_Sample_31_FD_207151 | JGI IMG/M metagenome (GOLD analysis project Ga0335077, IMG submission 207151) | Soil microbial communities from Loxahatchee National Wildlife Refuge, Florida, United States - Lox_Sample_3.1 | ecosystem: Environmental > Terrestrial > Soil > Wetlands | place: USA...
ACCAGCGTGCGCACCATCGAGACGGCCCGCCAGTCCGGCGCCCTGCACGGACAAACCAGTCTCTTCATCTATCCCGGCTTCCGTTTCTCGCGCACCGGCGCGATGCTCACCAACTTCCATTTGCCGTGCACCAGCCTCCTGTTGCTGGTGTGCGCTTTCGCCGGAACGGAGTTCGTGCTGGCCGCCTACAGGCACGCCGTCGAGAAGCAGTATCGCTTTTATTCCTACGGCGATTGTATGCTGATCCTTTAATCATGGACTGGCACCAGGTTCGCGACCCGCAGGACCCAGAGCTGGACAGGCTCGCCGAACGCTACCGCCTTCATCCCCTGCACATCGAAGATTGCCGCCATCGCAACCAGAGCGCCAAGGTGGAAGAGAACCACGGCTACATGTTCGCGGTTCTGAAGACGGTGGAGCTTGCGAGTGACGGATCGTTGGAACTGGCGGATCTCGATGTGTTCCTGGGCCGCGACTTCGTCATCACCGTCGAAGACCCTAAGCAGCCATCCGCTCGCGCACTTCTCGATACCGTGCGGGCGGCGTCCACCGGGATGCGTGCCGATCAGGTCTTCTATCGCATCACCGACGGCGTCGTCGATTCCTACCTGACCGTCCTGGATCGTTTCAACGAAATCATCGATGAGCTGGAGGACCAGGTGCTCGACCGGCCCACGCCGGATACGCTGTCGCGCATCTTCGAAACCAAGCGCAGTCTGATTCTGCTGCGGCGGGTCATGGTGAACACCCGTGACGTCGCCGGCCACTTGCAGCGCACCGAAAGCGATCTGATCCATCGTGACATGTGGCCATTCCTGCGCGACGTTTACGATCACGTAGCGCGCAACCTCGACCTGGTCGAGATGCAGCGCGACCTGCTGACCGGATCGCTCGACATCTACCTCTCCAGCGTCGCCAACCGCACCAATCAGGTCATGAAGGTGCTCACCGTGATGGGCACAATCGCTCTGCCGGCGCTGGTGATTTCAGGGATTTATGGAATGAATCTGAAAGGGCTGCCCTGGGCGGATAACCCGCACGGACTCGCAATCGTCAGCGGAGTCATGCTTGCTACGACGGTGGTGCTGCTAGCAGTTCTGCGCCTGTTCCGCTGGTTCTAGAACTCCGCGCCCCTACATCTTCGGCGCGTAGTATCCCTTCCGCGCGCGCACGATCAGGTCCTTGCGGCCCTTCACTATCAAATTCACAGTGTGATACAGCCCGTCGGTCTTCAGCGGCTCCGGCCGGTAAAAAATGTTGTACTGGTGCCGCAGTTCATTCGCGATATTTTCGAACGACTGCGCCAAGTCCTCGGCCTTGAACGGGAAAAATGCCTGGCCTCCCGTCTCCCCCGCTAGGTACTTCAGGACCTTGTCGCCGTCCGCTTCAATCCGCGAGATATTGGTTGAGATGCAATAGATCACGGCGTCGGCCTTTTGCGCCATCTCAAGAGCCTGGTCGCGCGAAACACGGCTCTGGTTGTCGTCGCCATCGCTGACAATGATCACGGCGCGACGGAACTTGTGCCGGGGCTGGTCCTGCTGCAGCTTGTCGCGGCAGGCGAAATAAAGCGCATCGTAGAGCGCCGTGCCTCCTCCGGGCCGCAGGCTGCGCACGGCCGTGCCGAGTTTCTCCGGATCGTCGATCAGATCAGCCACCAGTTCCACGGCGGAATCGAAGCTCACGATCATGCATTTATCCTGCCGCGGCCGGATGACGCTGTTGATGAAGTCGACCGCGGCCTGTTGCTCGAACCGGAACCGGTCGCGGATGCTGTTGCTGGTGTCCACCAGGATCGCGATACGCAGCGGCAGATCACTTTCCGCGGTGAACTCCTGGATGGCCTGATACCGCTTGCTCTCGATGACCTGAAAGTCTTCTTTACCCAGATCCGTGATGAACTTCCCTTTCTTGTCCGTCACCGTGAACAGCATGTTCACGCGCGTCACGTCGAGAATGATACGCGTATCGGACGGCTCTGCGCGGACCGGCTTCTGATCCGGTTGCTGTCCCGCCAGGGGCAATCCGGCGGCGCCGATTAGACAGAGCAGCAGCCATTTCATATACGTCGATTATAGCGGGTGGCGCGTTTTCGAGGGGCGGGGTAGTGCCTGAAAGGTGCGTTGAAGGTAAAATTTGGAGGTGACAGAAAAAGCCAACGTGAGTATTGCGGTCCAGAAAGTTAGAAAGCGGCGAGAAGCAGGTCTTTGCGGAGCGTGCGGCAAGAGTCCTTGTGAATGCAGGCGTCCGAGGCGACAACAAAAACGCGCAATCGTGCAAACTCCCGATATGCCGAGAAAGCGCTAGATATCACGCCAGCAGTTCCGCTAGATCCCAAACGTGATCTGTAATCTTTGCTTCCATCGCGGGAGTGACACGGATCGTGCTGTGAATCCGGCAGAAATTGTAATAGGCGAAGTACAGCGCCAGAGCTGCCCAGTGATTTTCAAACTTCCGAGAGAAGCCGTTTGTCAAGCGTGTAAAGCGTCGAATCTGCATCCGCATGGTGAGGTTCTGGCGCTCGACATGCGAGGTGCAAATGCGGTTCGGATTGGGATCTCCGATAACTGGGACCACCTCCGTGGAAACCACTTCAGCCGGTGAGTAGCGGGCCTCACCTGCGACCGATGCCCGGTAGACCTTGATGAGTTGCGCGAAGTCCACGCGGTCCGAGAGGGTGTTTTCAATGGCTGAAACGTAAGGCTTGAAACCGTCCGTCGTGATCTGAAAATTCTGAGAAGCGGTGGCGTGTCGGAGTCCCTCGATAAAGATATCCGTGGTGGCCTGGTCGCGTTTTCCGAGTGCAAAATTCAGAATCAGTTTTGAATGCCGTTCGATGGCCGTGAAGCAATACGCATCGCCAAAGTTGGGATCGTCGCCAAGTTCAACGGCCTTTTCTTTTTTCTGGATGAAGCTCCAAATTTCATCGCACTGAACATCCTTCACCGGCACATTGACGATCAGCCGCGCCATAAAATCAACCGCTCGCTGTTTCTCATTCAACGCACCTTTCAGGCACTACCAGGGGCGGTGCTCACGCCATGGCCAGAATCTTGTCCAGCGCGTCCGAAACTTTTCGAATCTTCTCCGGATCGTTCGGCTCATAGCCGACTTCCGGTGAAACGAACCCGCGATACCCCACCTTCACCAGCGCCGCCATCACGGCTTTCCAGTCCACATCGCCTTCCAAAAGATCAGCAAAGTGCCCCTGCTCGGTGCGGTTCGAGAGTTTGTAATCCTTCAAATGAACTCGCTTGATCCGCGGCCCCAGCGTGAGGATCCAGTCCTGCGGATATCCATATTGCATGACGTTGCCCACGTCGAAGTGCGTTTGCAGCCACGGGCTGTGGAACTGATCGACAAACGTCCGCATCTCGAGCGGGCTGACCAGAAATTTGTTCCAGACATTCTCAGGCGTGAGTACGACCTTAGCTTCCTCCGCCCATGGAATGGCCTTGCGCAGTTCCGCCGTCACGCGGTTCCAGGTGTCCTCGTAGCCAAATTCGAATTTCGGCCCTTCGCCCAGCCGGCAGAGATAGAGCAGCACCGCGCCGCAACTCAGATGGGTGGCGAAATCGATGGCGAGCTTCAACCCGGCAAGACTGCGCGCGCGAACGTCCGGATCGGGACTGTTCAACGGGTTGGAGCGGAACGGCCCGCTCACCCACATGCTGGCGATTTGGATGCCCGCCCCATGCGCGGCGTCCCCGAGGCGTTTCGCGTCATCCGCGCCCAGCGATGGCGAAATCTCATCGCCGAAGCGTACCTCAATCGCTTCGAATCCCGCGTCCTTGGCTTGGCGAAACTTTTCCCCCATGGGCATTTCTCGCGGAAAGATCACGGAGCAGATGCTCTTGACAAAACGCGGCGTTGGGGGCTTGGCCGGAAGCGCCACAGCCGTGCCGCATGCCAGAAAGGTTCGTCGATTCACGCCACCAGTGTATCGCCCCGATGTGATTCGAGTGCGATCGTCAGGCCGCTCGCCTTCCGTGCGATATTGAGGCATGGCCCTTTCTCTGAGCATCGAGAATCTGCTCTCCTACACCAGCGGCGAGCGCGCCAAGTGGGAGCAGTGGTTTCAGGATCGTCCTCCGGCGGCGCTGGATGCGCCGGTTCAGCGCGAGGGTGATTTCAATGATGTCTGGCGGCTGATGCACCACATCTTCCTGGTGGAGAAACGCCACTTGCAGCGGCTGAGACAGGAATCTCCTCTCATGGAACAGATCGGCGTGGCGCGCCACGATGTCATCAAGCTGTTTGCGTTTGGCCGTACCGTGCGGGAAGAGTTCACTGCGTTCATCTACGCCGCGACCGATGCCGATCTCGACCGTGCGCTGGAAGTCAGTTATCGCAACCGCACATTCAAGTTCACCGCGCGAAAACTCGTGTTCCACATTCTCTTTCACGAGATCCGCCACTGGGCTCAGATTGCGACGGCCGTCCGCAACGCGGGCTTCCCCCCACCCGGCTTCCATGACTTCCTCTTCAGCGACGCGGTGGAATGATCCAGCCGGCATTTACTCGCGACACCCGCGCCCGCAATCTCGAGCGCTTGCGCCGCGAGTCCTTCGATGTCCTGATCCTGGGCGGTGGCATCAACGGCGCCGGCATTGCCCGCGATCTCGCGCTTCGCGGCGTGAAGGTGGCGCTGGTCGAGCAGCGTCACTTTGCTTCCGGCACCAGCGGCAAGAACTCCCAGCTCATTCATGGCGGTCTCCGCTACCTGAAGTTCCTGCAATTTCACCTGGTGCGCGAATCGCTGCGCGAGCGGGCTACCCTCCTCAAACTTGCTCCGCATCTGGTCACACCCCAGCCGTTCTTGATGCCGATGTATGGCTGGCCGTCGCGGATCTTTTACGGGACCGGGCTGTGTATCTATGATTGGCTGGCCGGCAAGAGCAACGTCGGGCGGCATCGCGTCCTCTCCTCCGCCGAGGTCGGAAGGATCGAGCCCTCGCTCGCCCGCCAGGGTCTGACGCACGGCGCAATTTTCTACGATTGCCAGATCCACTCCGCGCGATTTGTGCTCGAAAACATGTGGGACGCCTCGCGCCATGGGGCTGTTGTTGTCAACTACGCTCGAGCCGGCCGGCGTGGCGACGCCATCACCATCACCGACAAACTCTCGGGAGAATCGTTCCCGCTCCGCGCCGCGAAACTGGTGGATTCCACGGGCGCCTGGGCTTCCGGCGAGGGCCTCCGTCTGGTGCGCGGCTCCCATCTCGTCATTCCCCGCGTAAACGCCAGTGACAATGCGATTGCATATTTCGAGGATTCCGGCCGCATCATTTTCGTCATCCCGTGGGGTAGCGCCAGGCAGTTGTCGCTTGTTGGAACAACCGACGTCGATCACACCAACGGTCCGGACAACGTCCATATTTCACCGGAGGAGACGGAGTACCTCCTGCGAATCGTGCGGAAGCTTTTTCCGTCCGCGCGCGACACCACGCCCATCTCGACTTTCAGTTCGCTTCGGCCCCTGATCCGCACCGACGCCACCTCCGCCACCAGGACCAGCCGTGAGCACCGCATTTGGCGCGCGGCCGACGGCGTGGTGCATGTGGCCGGCGGCAAGTACACCACCTATCGCGTGATGAGCGCGGAGGCTGCCGACTTGATATCACCCGCCCCGTCCACCACCGCTGACACGCCGCTTGGCGGCAATACTCGACTGCAAATCGACGCTTTGCTGGCGTCCGCCCCCGAAATCGCCACCCGTCACTCGCTTACCGCGCCGGACATTGAACGGGTCATTCGAAATTACGGCGTGCAGGCGCCCAATCTGCTCGCGTACCTCCCGCAGAGTGCGCCCTCCGGATTAACGCGCCTCGAGTGCGCAAAGATCGCGTTTGCCGCCGAGCATGAAATGGCTGAAACACTGGCTGACGTGATGTTCGTCTCCACCTATTTGGGTTACGAGCTGCGCTGGACCCGCGAAACCCTCATGCCCTTCGCTCAAGAAATAGGCCGCCGGCTCAGTTGGAGCGCTCCTAAGATTTCCGCGGAGCTTGCTGAGTTCGTGTAGCGCAGGGCCACTGCCGGTTTGCCGGGGACCTGCGGCTTTTTGCCAGCCTTCACTTCCTCAACGTCGCCGCCAGCGCCGCCGCGATCTCAAACTCGCTTTCGATTTCCCGCGTTCTCAGATTGTCCCGCACGTGTTCCAGCTTGCTGATGTACGCACTGAGCGCCTGTTCGATAGCGACGCTGTTGGTGGCTAGAATATCCCGCCACAGCTCGAATGAGCTGAGCGCCAGCCGGGTCGTGTCGGCCAGCCCCGGTCCGGCCACTGACAAACGGTCTCCTGCGTGTTCGGCCACCGTGGCAGCCAGCGCCGTCGACGCCAGTTGCGGCAGATGCGACGTGAACGAGACGGTGCGATCGTGCTCTTCCGGAGTCAGCACCACCGGACGCGCGCCTATCCGTCGCACCCACTCCAGGAAATCTTTTGCCGGCGCATTCTCCAGATCGGCTGGGTCGTCCGGCGTGAGGACATATGTCCGGCCACGAAATAAATCCGCATCCGCTTCCCCCACCCCGCGCTTTTCCTTGCCTGCCATGGGATGGCCGCCCAGGAACGTGCACCGCCGGATGTGTTTGCGCGCCGCGGCAACAATGGCGCTCTTGGTGCTCCCAACGTCCGTGATGAGCGTGCCGGAATTCACACAGCTGTCCAAATGGTGCAGCGTATCCAGAATCCCACCGATCGGCCGGGCCAGGTAAATCAGATCGGCGCCGCGCGCCGCATCGGCCATGGGCGCGGCTTCGTCGATGGCGCCACGCTCCAGCGCCAGCCGCAGCGTCGCCTCCGAACTCACCCCGACAATGGTCCCTTTAAATCCCGCCTTCTTCAGCGCCAGGCCGAAGGATCCGCCAATCAGGCCCACGCCGAAAATGGCAACCGTGGGCATCCCGTTAAACCAAGCGTCCTACGGCCGTCGCGATCATGCGCAGTTGCCCCATCAACTCTTCGAACTGCGCCGGGTATAAAGATTGTGCGCCGTCACTCAACGCGTGGTCGGGATCCGGGTGGACTTCCAGGAGCAGGCCGTCCGCGCCCGCCGCCACCGCCGCCCGCGCCATCGGCGCCACTTTGTCACGCCGCCCCGTGCCATGGGAAGGATCGGCGACCATCGGCAGGTGGGACAGTTTCTTCACCACCGGGATCGCCGAAATGTCCATGGTATTGCGCGTGTAGTTTTCGAAAGTTCGGATGCCGCGCTCGCACAGGATCACATCGTAATTGCCGCCCGCCAGAATGTACTCGGCGGAAAGCAGCAGCTCTTCAATCGTGGCGGAGATGCCGCGCTTCAATAGCACTGGTTTCCGCTGATTCCCCAGCTCGCGCAGGAGATTGTAGTTTTGCATATTCCGCGCGCCCACCTGAAGAATATCCGCATACTGGCTCACCAGTTCAACCTGCATCGTGTCCATTACTTCGCTGACCACCAGCAGGCCGTTGCGGTCGGCCGCGGCGCGCAGCAACTCCAAACCTTCCCGGCCCAGTCCTTGAAAACTGTACGGCGAGGTGCGCGGCTTGAACGCTCCGCCCCGGATCACCTTCGCTCCCGAGCGCACCACCAGCTCGGCGCATCGCTCGATTTGAGCGTGACTCTCCACGCTGCATGGGCCCGCCATCACGGTCACGCGCTCTCCCCCGATTTCCACCTTCGGCCCGTCACCTCGCCCCACTTTCACGATGGTGCCGCCGGGGCGGAAGGTGCGGCTCGCCAGCTTGTAAGGCGAAACAATGCGATGCGCTTCCTTGACGCCTTCCATCACCTCGAACGTAGCGATATCGAATTCGTCCTTGCCGCCGACGCCGCCCAGAACCGTGTGCCTGACGCCGGTGGAGCGATGAACGTCGAAGCCCAATTCCACCAGCCGGTCAATCACGCCTTGAATCTGCGCCTCGCTGGCGCCCTCTTGCATCACGACCAGCATTCAGCCATTCCTTTCGGCCGCATTTTTCTCACTCCACCTCTCCATCACGTGTCGCCTCCATCTTCAGCCGCTGCAGCGTCCGCATCTCGTCGATAATGCGTTCGAAAATTCGCCGCGCCGCCTCGGGTGCCATGGGCCCCGTATTATGCTCGTCGATGTTGCCCAGCACCTCTTCTTCCCGCTTGGGCTCGTACACCGGCATCTTGCACTCCTGCTTGATCCGGCCGATTTGCTCCACGATTCGCGTTCGCTCATTGAGCAACGCCAGCAGGCGCCGGTCGATGGCGTCGATGCGGTCTCGACAGTCGGTGAGCGCCTTGACCGCGGCTTCGCGGGTCATGGCCGCTGGGCTCCCGCCTTCGCCATTTCGAAACCGTGCTTCAACTCGCGCGCGAACGATTCGAGCTGCACCTCGAGCGAAGGATTATCGAGATTCCGCTCGATCAGGTGCATGATGGCGCTGCCCACCGCCACCGCTTCCACCTGCTGGCCCAGCTCGGCCACGTGCTCCGGCCGCGAAATCCCGAATCCGACCGCCAGCGGCAATTGTGTGATGGAACGCATAGCGCGCACCAGCGGTCCTACGGCGTCCGAGATCGACTCACGCTCCCCGGTCACGCCCGTGCGCGAAACCAGATAGACGAAGCCGCTCGAATACTGCGCCACGAGTTGCAAGCGGCGCGGCGAGCTGGTAGGCGCGGCCAGAAACACTGTGTCCAGGCCCGCGGCGCGCATGATGCGCACGAACTCGCCCGCTTCTTCCACGCTGGCGTCGGTCAGCAAGCAACCGTCGATGCCGCTGGCGGCAGCGTCCTTCGCCAGCGCTTCCAGGCCGTATCGCAGCACTGGATTGAGATAGGTGAACAGCAGCAGCGGAACTTCCGAGCGCTTTCGAATTTCCCGCGCAATATCGAGAACCTTGTGCAAGGTCGTTCCGGCGCGCAGCGCCCGCTCACCCGCCCGCTGGATCACCGGACCATCGGCAATCGGATCGGAGAACGGCACGCCCAGTTCGATCAGGTCCGCGCCACCGCGCTCCAGCGCCTCCACCAGCGCCGGCGTCCGCTCCGGCGCGGGATCCCCCGCCGTCACGTAGGCGATCAATCCCTTCTTACCTGATCCGCGCAGATTTTCGAACAGCCCGCCGATCCGCGTCATGAAATACTTTTGCCCATTGCCTTCCGATTGAAACCGCACAGGGGACTGGCTTCACTGTCCCTAATCCAATCCCTCCCCCAGCGTCCGACCAATGCGTCGTGGACAGTGCTGCCTGTCCCCGCCCTACTCTTCATCCAGCTCCCTAAAGTTCTCCCGGTAAATATCGATGTCCTTATCCCCCCGCCCCGAAAGATTGACAATAAAGACTCGGCCCTTTGCCTGCGCGGCCCGCGCCACCGCTTCCGCCACTGCGTGCGCCGATTCCAGCGCCGGAATAATCCCTTCGGTCTGCGACAGCACGTGCGCCGCGTCAAGCGCCCGCCGGTCATCGACGGAGACGTACTCCGCGCGGCCGCTATCGTGCAGCCATGCGTGCTCGGGACCAACCAGCGCATAATCCAGGCCGGCGGAAACCGAATGCGTGAGCGAAACCTGGCCGTCCTCGTCTTGCAATAGGTAGCTGCGGGCGCCGTGCAGCACTCCGGGAGATCCGCCGGAGAAGCGAGCCGCGTGATCGCCCAATCGCGCGCTGCGCCCGCCTGCCTCCACTCCAACCAGGCCAACGCTCCGGTCGGGAATAAACGCATGGAAAATCCCAATGGCGTTGCTGCCCCCGCCCACACAGGCAAAAACCACGTCAGGCAGGCGCTGCTCCGCTTGTTGAATCTGCGCGCGCGCTTCCTCGCCAATCACTTTGTGAAACTCCCGGACCATCAGAGGATAGGGATGCGACCCGAGCGCCGAACCCAGCAGGTAGTACGTGGTCGCCACGTTCGTCACCCAGTCGCGCATGGCCTCGCTGATCGCGTCCTTGAGAGTGCGGCTCCCATTGGTCACCCCCACCACCTTCGCGCCCAGCAAGCGCATGCGGAAAACGTTCAGCCTCTGGCGCCGCATGTCTTCTTCGCCCATGTAGACCACGCATTCCAAGCCGAACAGCGCGCACACCGTGGCCGTAGCTACGCCGTGCTGGCCCGCGCCGGTTTCCGCAATGATGCGCTTCTTCCCCATGCGCCGCGCCACCAGCGCCTGACCCAGGCAATTGTTGATCTTGTGCGCGCCCGTGTGTAGCAGGTCCTCGCGCTTCAGATAAATGCGCGCTCCGCCCAGTTTTTCGGACAGACGTCGGGCATAATAAAGCGGCGTCGGACGCCCCGCATAGTTGTGCAGCAGTTCGTCGAGTTCCGCTTGAAACGCCGGGTCCTGTCGAGCGGCGTTGAATGCCTGCTCTAACTCTTCGAGCGGCGACATCAGTACTTCGGGCACGTATCGCCCGCCGTACGTTCCGAAGTGGCCGCCTGCGTCGGGCTGCGAGGTCATGATCCTAAGGCCGCCTTGAGAAATTGCGCCATCTTGCCGTGATCCTTCCTCCCCGGTGCGCTCTCCAGGCGAGAGCACGCGTCCACGCCCCACGGCTTGGCCTGTTCGATTGCCTCCCTCACGTTATTTGCATCGAGGCCCCCGGCGATGATCAATTTCTTCGATACGCGCCCCGCTATCGTCCAATCAAACGTCTCGCCGTTGGACGCTCCGTCCAGCAGAATCGCCTCTGCCGGGTACTCATCCAGATGTGCCACGTCGAAGCTCCCTCGAATCCGCACAGCCTTCCACACGCGCGTGTCTTGCGGAAACGTCGTTGCCGTTTCCTGGCCGTGCAGCTGAACAATATCCAGGCCCGCCTCTCGCGCCATCCGGCTTACGGTGGCCGCGTCCTCATCCACAAACACCCCAACCTTCCAAACCGTCGCCGGAAGACGCTCGATCACCTCTCTCGCCAACTCCGGCGTCACGTAGCGCGGGCTGCGCCTCCAAAAATTGAAACCCAAAGCCGATGCGCCGCCCTCCACAGCCGCCACGGCGTCTTCCAGATTCGTAATGCCGCAGATCTTCACCATCATGCCGTTCGGGCCAGGGCACTGAGAGCCGCCCCCGGGCTTGCCGATTTCAGCAGGTGCTCGCCCACCAGAAAAGCGCGGAACCCGGCGTCGGCCAGCCGATGAATATCCGCTCGCGAGTGAATCCCGCTCTCGCTGATCTTCAGCACTCCGGCAGGAATATGCTCCGCCAGATCTAACGAAGTCTCCAACGTCACCTCGAAGGTTTTCAGATTGCGATTGTTCACACCCACCGTGTCCGCTCCGGCATCCAGCGCGGTCTGCAGCTCTCGCTGGCTGTGCACCTCCACTAACGCCGCCATTCCCCACCCGCCGGCCAGTTCGCGGAGATCCCGAATTTCTTTCTCTTCCAGAATCGCGGCAATCAGCAACACTGCATCCGCGCCGTTGGCCGCGGCTTCCACCACGTGATATTCATTCAGGGTGAAATCCTTCCTCAAGGCGGGAAGCCTTACAGCTTGCCTCGCCGCGCGAAGATCCGCCAGGCTCCCTTGAAAGAAAGGCCCATCGGTTAACACCGAAATCGCGGCCGCGCCGTTTTCCTCGTACTCCCGGGCGAGCGCGGCAGGTTCGAAGACCTCACGCAACACACCTTTACTCGGCGAGGCCTTCTTCATCTCCGCGATGATCGCCGGCTTTCTGCGGTTTAGGGCAGCCAGGAAACCCCGTCGGCCCGTGCGCAGCATCTCCGCCTGCCTCTCCAGCTCCTCACGCGAAATGGTGGCTCGGGCGAACTCGTCGCGTTTGCGAGCGACAATGCGGGCCAGGATGTCGGGAATGGTGTCAACCAACACGGTGCCTTTGGGTTATTGTCCATCGTAGCAAACCTGAAACCGCCGCTAGGTCCTCCGCACGCTGCTGTAGTATGCTGGATTTACAGACTTAAAACTTGTTATTGGAGGATTTTCCTCATGCCTACCCGGCTTAGAACTGTGGCTCTGTCCGCCGCAACTCTGCTGCTGCTCGCTTCCGCGGCCGTCGCCCAGGTTTCGTCGATCGAAGGGGATGTGAAGGATCAAAACGGCCAGCCTCTCAAAGGCGCCTTGGTGAAGATCGATCGCATAGACATCAAGGGCCATTACCAGGTCAAGACTGACAAGAAGGGGCACTACTTTCATACCGGTCTGCCTCTGGGCCGGTACAAGGTCACTCTCGAAGTCGACGGCAAGGATGTCGACAACATAAACAACGTCACCACCAAGCTGGGCGAGTCCACCGTCCAGGACTTCAGTATGAAAGAGACCATGGAGCGGTCCCAGTCGCTTGCTAAGGCGGCCGAAACCGGAACGCTGACTAAGGAGCAGGAGCGCGGCATGTCCGCCGAGCAGAAGGCCGCTCTGGAAAAGGCCGCCAAAGAGCGCGAGCAGGCCATGTCCAAGAACAAAGCGCTGAACGATGCGTTCAATTCGGGCATGCAAGCCATGCAAGGCAAACAGTGGGATGCGGCCATCGCCTCGTTCAACAAAGCCGCTGAAGTGGATCCCAAGCAGAGCGTAATCTGGGCGCAACTCGCCGACGCCTATTCTCAATCCGCTTCCCAAAAGACCGGCGCCGATGCGCAGGCCTCTCTCGATAAGGGCCTCGAGGCTTACGGCAAAGCGCTGGAACTCAAGCCGGACGACGCCGCGATGCATAACAACTATGCCTTGGCGCTGGTCAAGGCCAAGAAGATTCCGGAGGCCCAGGCCGAATTGGCCAAGGCCGCGCAACTCGATCCCACCAATGCCGGGCGCTACTTCTACAACCTCGGAGCCGTCATGGTCAACAGCGGTCAGAACGAGGCGGCCGGTGAAGCGTTCAAGAAAGCCATCGACACCGATCCCAACTACGCCGATGCGCAGTACCAATACGGCATGTACCTTCTGGGGAAAGCACAAGTGACGCCGGAGGGCAAAGTGATTCCCGCTCCCGGCACCAAGGAAGCGCTGGCGAAGTACCTGGAACTGAAACCTACTGGCCCGTTCGCTGAATCGGCCAAAGGCGCGCTCACCTCCATTGAAGGCACCGTGGCCACTCAATACGAGAATCCCACGGCACAAAAGAAGGGCAAGAAAAAATAGCGGCTGCCCTCGGCTAAGACGATCCGTCGACAGGCGGCCGTGCCTGTCCTGCTTATGTTCCGGCTTCTATTTCGCTTTCTCGCCATACTGGTTTTCTTCGCGATCATCCGCTATCTTTTTGTGGCCGTCTCCGGCTTCATTTCGAAGGTCGTGAATCCTCAGGCGGGCCCGTCGCCGCAGGGCCAGAACGCGCGCGCCCCGATGGGCGGCGAATTGAAGCAGGATCCGGTTTGCGGGACTTTCGTTCCCACCGCCACTTCCGTCAAGCAGACCGTCAATGGCGAGCCGGTTTACTTCTGCTCGGTGGCGTGCCGCGATAAGTTTAAAGTAGCCTGAAGGTCGGAACAGGAGCGTGAGATGCGAGTCCGGGCTGTCGTGTGGATCTTGTTCGCGAGCGCGGGGCTGGCGTCGGCGCAAGTCGCCGAGCTTTCCATCAGCGGCGGCGTCTCCCGTTTCGGAAATGCCAGCTTGGGAAACACCGTCGATCAGTCGGGCAATCCAGTCGCCGTCACCATCGACAACGGATTTCGCCTGACCTTCCGCTTCACCCTCAACACTTATCGCTTCATGGGCCATGAATTCGGTTACGGCTACAACCACAGCAACCTCATTATCGCGGCCGCCAAGAGTTCCATGCCCATTCATCAGGGCTTTTACAACTTCCTGGTCTATGCAACGCCCGAAGGTTCGCGCATCCGTCCCTTCGCAACCGGCGGTGTCCAGTTCACCAGCTTCGTCCCGCCGGGCGCCTCCGTGTATTCCGGCACTGAAGTAACCAAATTCGGAGTCAACTACGGCGGCGGCATCAAATTCAAGCTGACCGACATCCTCGGCCTGCGTTTCGATTTCCGCCAGTACAACACCGGCAAGCCGTTCAATCTCCCGGACCAGAACGGGAGGCTCAACCAGATGGAAGTTTCCGTGGGCGCAGCCTTCATGTTCTAGTACAAATCCGCTACGCTGATCCGTACGGTTTGTCACCGTTTTCCAATTCTTATCTTTTGTTAACCTGACCCTGCTACTGCGCGACAACCCAGTTGCGCATCCTTTAGACGCCGTTCGATGGATATTTCTGCGATTGGGAGTGTTCCCATTGACCGGGTCTAAACCCCATGCTCAAATGCCGTTGCAAGCGTCCAAAATCGGGTCTTCGCGTTGAAGATAAAGAATTTTCTCTTGACACGGACAAGCATCCTGGGGTATGAATATGTTTACCACGTCCGATGCAATTTGCAATTGTGCGCATCTATCCCGCA
>Ga0335077_10006633_pt1 | contig 14309 bp, 14 predicted proteins | sample Lox_Sample_31_FD_207151 | JGI IMG/M metagenome (GOLD analysis project Ga0335077, IMG submission 207151) | Soil microbial communities from Loxahatchee National Wildlife Refuge, Florida, United States - Lox_Sample_3.1 | ecosystem: Environmental > Terrestrial > Soil > Wetlands | place: USA...
CTCTTCGCCATGGGGGAAGCCTCCGAGACAATTTTATTATGCTCCTGCGGCAGGCGAGAAGAGTCGGAAGTCGTAAGTGGTAAGCAAAAGCGAGAAGTGGTGTTCTGCTCACCACTTACCACTTTTCACTTACCACTTCCCACTGTTTACTTACCGCTTCCGCGCGAGAGCTGCTCGATGGCGCGCTCGCGGGCGGCGCGGCGCTGGCGCTCCTGCTCCAGGGCTTGGCGTGGATCGCGGCCAGTCATCTGACGGAACCAGGCGGGAGCGTGCGTCCATGCCCAAGCCTCGCTGACCGTTCCCCGAGTCATGGCTTGGATGGTGCCCGGCTGTCCGAAGGTGGATTGGTAGAGGTGAAAGAAGATCCCGAACAGCATGACCAGCGCCGAGATGTCGTGCAGGATGTAGCTGACGGCCACGGCCATAGCGCCAAAGGTAGCCGCCCCAGCCCACATGATGATCCCGGTAATCAGGTACACCACGCATCCGACGACAATCTCCCAGAATTGAGCTTTCTGCCCGCCGTTGTACATACCTACATCTTCGGGCTCCACCGGGTCGGCGTTGCGCAGGAACTGCGGAAGGTTCTTGATCCAGCGGCTATCGGCATCCGTCCACTTCATCGGGCCCCACCAGTTGATGGCCTGAAGCCCGAAGAAGAAGACGAAGCCCACGCCGAAATAGGGATGCAACATGCGCGTCGTGGCCGGGCCGCCGAATGCCGGCGCCAGCCAGTGGAACAGGAACGGCATGTAGATAGCGAACCCGGTGAACAGCGCCAGGAAGAAAAAGATCCCGTACGCCCAGTGCAAGAACCGGGTATAGACGGAATGGCGAGGCAGTTCGCCCTCATGGACCACGGTGCGACCCAGCTTCTTGAACAACGCCGGATCCTTCTCTTCCAAGCGTCCTAAGGAAGTTGCCATCACGCCTCCTTTCTGCCCGCTGGGTTCTCCGGCTTCGGGGCCGGTACTTCAGGTTGTTCACGCTTGGGTCCTTCGAACACGTAGTGGAAGACCACGCCCACAAAGCCCAGCGTGGCCCCGATCAACCCCAAGGGTTTGAAAATACTCTTCCAGGCCTTGTAGGCGAAGGAGACCTTGGGGTTCTTCGGCAGCCCACCATAGAGCTCGGGATTGCTGGCATCGTGCAGCACGTAGATCACATGCGTCCCGCCGACACCCTCGGGGTCGTACACGCCAGCGTCTTTGAAGCCGGAGACGTCGCGCAGTTGCTTGGCGCGATTCTCGGCCAGGAACTTCATATCTTCTTTTGTGCCGAAGTGCAGGCAGCCGGTCGGGCAAGCCTTGATGCAGGCCGGCTCCAGCCCCTGCCCTACGCGGTCGGAGCAGAGCGTGCACTTGTAGACCTTCTTGGTTGAGGGATTGAATCTCGGGATGTTGAACGGACAGCCGGAAACACAGAACTCACAACCAATGCAGTTTTCCTGCTGGAAATCGACGATGCCGTTGGCGTACTTGACGATGGCCCCGTCGGCAGGACAGGCGGCAAGACAGCCGGGATCCGCGCAGTGCATGCACTGGTCCTTGCGCATGAGCCACATCAAGGTACCGTCTTCGCGCTGGTGCTCCCGGAACTTGATCAGGTTCCAGTAGTTCCAGTTGGTTTCCGGCATGGTCTGGTAGCTGTTGTCGAAGGTCGTCGGCTGGAACGGCATGTCGTTCCACTCGACGCAGGCCACCTCGCAGGCCTTGCAGCCGATGCAGGTGGTCGTGTCAACCAGTTTGCAGACCTCAAGGTCGCGCTGCGTGCCCATGCCCGCCACCGGGCCAGGGTGACCCGAGATCTGCTCCGTTTGTAGCGTTCGGCGTTCAGCCATTCTCGTGTCCCCCTCTCTAAGCTTTCTCGAGCTTCACCAGGAAGCCCTTGAATTCCGGCGTGTGAGCGTTGGGATCGAGCACCGTGGGAGTGAGAAGGTTGGCCGGCGTCAGCGCCGTCTTGCCCTCGCCCTCGGCAATGCCCTTGTAGCCCCAATGGATGGGAATCCCGATCTGGTAGGTGGTCTTCCCGTCGATTTTCATGGGGCGGATACGTTTGGTCAGCATCGCCTTCGCGATGTACTCCGACCGGGCGCTTGTGACCTTGACCTTGTCACCTCCCTTGATCCCTTTCTCCTGCGCCAGCTCCTCCGGAATTTCCACGAAGGGCTCGGGCACGAGCTGGACGTTCATGGGATTGTTCTTGGTCCAATAGTGGTAGTGCTCGGTCAGGCGGTAGGTGGTACAGATGATGTTGAAGCCTTCCGCCGAGGTTCCGAACTTGTCCATGGGCGTCTTGAACTTCTTGACGATCGGATTATTGGAGCGCTCAGGATGGAGCGGATTGGCGATGGGGCTCTCAAAGGGCTCATAGTGCTCGGGGAACGGGCCGTCAGCGACCGCGCCCAGCGGCACAAAGAGACGCGCGACGCCCTCCGGGTTCATGATGAACGGCCCCATGTGGTCTTTAGGGTTGGAATCCGGCTTGAAGTCGGGAACGTCATTGCCCGCCCACTTGCCGGCCGCCTCGTTCCACCACACTTGCTTGCGGCTCGGGTCCCACGGCTTGCCGGAGAGATCGCAAGAAGCGCGGTTATAGAGGACGCGGCGATTCATCGGCCACGACCATCCCCAGTTGGGATAAATCCCCAGGCCGGAGGGATCTTCGGTGCCGCGCCGCTGCATCAGTGGGCCGGCTTCCGTCCACGAACCGCAGTAGAGCCAGTTGCCTGAGCTGGTCGAACCGTCGTCGCGCAGGAAGCTGAAGCCCGGCAACTGCTGCCCCGCTTTGATGGTGGTTTGCGTCTTTTCGTCGGTGACGTCCTTAATCGCCTTCCCATTGATTTCCTTGGCTACTTCGGCCAGCGAAGGATTGTTCGGGTTGGTGTAGGACCAGGTCGCTTTCAAGATGGCGTCCGGGAACTTGCCGCCTTCCTTCTGGTACAGCTCGCGAACCTTGAGGAAGATGCGGGCAAGAATTTCCTGGTCCAGCTTGGCCTCGCCCGGTGGAGGCAGGGCGGCGTGCTTCCATTGCAGCCAGCGTGCGGAGTTGACGAAAGTGCCGTCCTTCTCGGCGAAGCCCGCGCCCGGCAGCCGGTAGACGGTGGTGTTGATCTTCTTCATCTCGTCCTGCGAGATGCCGGGAGACTTCCAGAAATCGCTGGTCTCATCGGGATAGATCTCGCAGACGACCAAAAAGTCTGCCTTCTTCAAGGCATCGATGTTCTTCTGCGAGTCGGGTCCGATCATCACTCCGTTCATGCCGAAGGCGAACAGGCCTTTGACCTTGCCGTTGTACATGTCGTTCCAGATATCGGCGAAGGAGTAGCGCCGGTCCACCTTGGGCAGAAAGTTGAAAGCCCAGCCGTTCTCTTTCGTAGCCGCGTCGCCGTAGAGCGACTTCAGGAACGACACCGCGAACTTGGGAGTGTTCGACCAATAATTGAACGAATCCCATTCCTTGGGCTTGGAAGCCTTGGGAGTGACGCGGGTGATGTAGGTGTCCCAATCCTTGTCGTTGGGGGTGGGGACTTTGAGATAGCCGGGCAGGATGTCGAAGATTCCCGCCATATCGGTGGCGCCCTGGATGTTGGAGTGGCCGCGCAGCGCGTTCATGCCGCCGCCCGCCCGTCCGATGTTGCCCAGCAGCAACTGCAGCATGCAGGCGGTGCGGATGATCTGCGTGCCATAGCTATGCTGCGTCCAGCCCACGGCGTAAATGATGGTAGCGGCCTTTTTCGTGTCTCCGTCCTTGCGGATAGAGGTGAACAGGTCGGCGGCCTTGAGGAACTGATCCTTGGGAATGCCGGTGATGCGCTCCACCATCTCCGGTGTGTAGCGTGAGTACTGCTTCTTCAGCAGTTGGTAGACGCAGCGCGGGTGCTCGAGCGACAAGTCGTAGGCGGTGTTGGGAGGCAGCATGGGCGGAGGCGGTGGTGCGCCCGGCTTGCCCGGAGTCGCCTTCGCCACCGGTGCAGTCTTCGCCGGATTTGGCGAAGCGTGCATCGCCGCGGCCATCACGCCGCCGCCGGCTGCAGCCTTGCCGGCGACATCGCCACCCTCTTCGTAGTTCCAGGTGGACTTGTCGTAGGTCTGCTTATCGGGATCGAAACCCGAATACAGGCCGTCCTCGGGCAGCTTGAATCCTTCCTTCACGACGAAGGCGGCATTGGTGTAGTTGACGACGTATTCCTTGGCGATGCGGTTGTTCTCGAGGGCGTAATTGATGAGCCCGCCCAGGAAAGCGATGTCGCTGCCGGCGCGGATTTGCAGGAACAGGTCCGACACCGCAGCGGTGCGCGTGAAGCGCGGGTCCACGACGATTAACTTGGCATTCCGGTTGCGCTTGGCTTCCACTACCCACTTAAAACCGCAGGGATGGTTCTCGGCGGGGTTGCCGCCCATGACCAATGCCATGTCGGTATTCCGCATGTCGGTCCAGCCGTTGGTCATCGCCCCGCGTCCGAACGTTGGTCCCAAACTTGAGACCGTGGGGCCGTGTCAAACCCTGGCCTGATTTTCTATAAAGGTTAGGCCCAGGCTGCGCATGGATTTGACGACCAGGTAATTGAACTCGTTGGTGTCGGTGCAGCCGCCGGTGAAGGCCACCGTCTCCAGGCGGTTGACGGTGCGCCCTTCGCCATCCTGTTCGATAAAGGTCGCGTCGCGGGTCTTCTTGACCCAGCGGCCGATCTCGTTGTAGGCCTGGTCCCAGGAGATGTCTTCCCACTGCGTGCTGCCGGGACGGCGAACCTGCGGCTTCAGCAGCCTCCGCTCGTTCATGATGTCCTGCTGCAGCGACGAGCCCTTGGGGCAGAGCGTGCCGCGATTGATGGGGTGATCGGGATCGCCTTCTACGTGCACCACCTGCGGGGTCACGTTCTTGGCCTGGTCCCCGATGGTGTGAATGATCACCCCGCAACTGACCGCGCAGTAAGGACAAGTGCTGCGCGTCTCCGTGGTGCGGGAGATCTTCAGCCCCTGGGTTTGCGCCAGAAGCGGCGCGGCGTCGAAGCCAAAAACGGTAAGGCCGACGCCTCCTAACAGTCCGGCTTTGAAAAACGTTCTTCGGGAAACTTCCATGATGCAGCCTCCCTGCGGAGCGAGATTTCGACAAAGAGCGTACGGATAACAGAGCGAGATGAGCGAGTGAACCCCCGAAGATCTCTCCGGCGGTGGAAGAGCAGGCCAGCTACGCCGCAACCTGAGAGGTCCATCCTACCTCCGGCTCTTGCGGTCCTTGGGGCCCGGGGTCGACCCAGAAAAAGTGGCAGCAGCCTACACCCGCTCAACTCGTAAGTCAATGTGGACGTAGAGTTATGACCAGGAAATCCGGAAAGTATTTAGGAGAAAGGAAACACCCTAAGGAATACTGGCATCCAAAAGCCGGACAACCATAAGGACGCCTGAGCCTCCAAGTTGCCCAAGGAGCGCAATCATGGCCGAAGCAGTCGACTCCCCTCAGCATCCTCCCGCCGTCAATCGTTGGCTCCAACTCATCGCTGCGATTGTCGCGATGCTGGCAATTTCCAACCTTCAATATGCCTGGACGCTTTTCACCGGCCCACTCAGAACCGCCCTGCACGCGAGCTTGCCGGAAATCCAAGTGGCCTTCTCAACCTTTATTCTGGCGGAAACCTGGCTGGTGCCGGTTGAAGGCTGGCTGATCGACCGGCTGGGACCTCGCCTGATGCTGGCCCTGGGCGGCGTCCTGGTAGGCGTGGGATGGGTCGGCGCCGGCCACGCGACAACGGTAACCGGTCTGATCATCTTCTATACCATCGGCGGAGTCGGCGCGGGCGCCGTGTACGGCGGCGGCGTCGGAAACGCTCTGAAGTGGTTCCCGGACCACCGCGGATTGTGCGTGGGGCTGACCGCCGGCGCTTACGGCATTGGCACCGCGATCACGGTCCTGCCCATCAACCACATGATTCGCAGCTCCGGCTACGCTCACACTCTGGTCGTCTGGGGCGTCGTCCAGGGGATCATCGTTATCCTGATGGCACTGATGTTGGCCAAGCCACCCGCCGGCTGGCTGCCCGCGGGATGGACAGAGAAAGGGGCGCAGCAGAAGCTGAAGGTGCGCATGTCGCCCATCGATATGTCGCCCAGCCAGATGCTGCGTACGGGCTCCTTCTACGTCATCTATCTGATGATGGCGCTGGTCGCCTTCGGCGGGCTGGTAGTAACGGCGCAGATCGCGCCCATTGCGCGACATTACAACGTCGCTAACGTACGCGTGTTGTGGGGAATTACCGCGCTGGTGCTGGCGATCCAACTGGGCCGCATTACCAACGGGATAACGCGGCCATTTTTCGGATGGGTCTCGGACCACATCGGCCGGGAAAACACGATGTTTATAGCTTTCCTTGGCGAGGCGCTGGCCGTTTTCGGCTTACTGCAATTGGTTGATCGCCCTGTCCACTTTATTGTCCTTTCCGGTCTGGTCTTCTTCGCCTGGGGCGAGATCTTCTCGCTGTTCCCCTCCATTATCGGAGATCTCTTCGGCAGGAAATGGGCTACCACCAACTACGGCATCACCTACACCTCAAAGGGAGTGGCTTCCATCTTCGCCGGGCCGGTGGCGGCTCTGGCATCGATCGAAACCGGAAACTGGGTCGGCGTGTTCTGGGCGATGATCGCCTGCGATGTAATCGCGGCATTGCTGGCCCTGTTCTGGCTGAAGCGCGTAGCGGCGCGCACCATCGCTCAGGCCGAGCAGATGGCCGCATCGGGCGAGGCCGAACCTACACTGCGTGCAGCTTAGTTGGAAAGGGGAAGCACATGTTCGGGAGACTTCTTCGCTTTAAAGAGAGAGCAGCGGATCGTCGCAACGCCAGCCGGGATCCAGGGCCCAACAATGAGGCGCTCGATGCCCACAATCCCAGCGCTATTTTCCCGCCTGTCACCGATGCCGGGGCGGTGCCGCAATTCAAGTATCCATTTTCTATGGCGCATAAGCGTTTATACGATGGAGGCTGGTCGCATGAGGTGACGGTGCGGGAATTGCCAATCTCGACGACCCTGGCGGGAGTGTCGATGCGACTTACCGCGGGCGGGGTTCGTGAGCTGCACTGGCACACCGCCGCCGAGTGGGCCATCATGCTGTATGGCGGGGCGCGCATCACGGCCATCGACCTCGAAGGCAAAAGCTTCGTAGCCGATACCTTCGAGGGCGATTTGTGGTACTTCCCTCCCGGGATTCCGCATTCCATCCAGGGCCTGCGTCCGGATGGCGCCAAATTTCTGCTGGTATTCGATGACGGCAACTTCTCCGAGCACGAGACCGTGCTGCTCAGCGATATGATGGCGCATACGCCGCGCGAGGTACTGGCGCAGAATTTCGGCGCTTCTCGCCGTGCCTTGGAAAACCTGCCGAAGGAAGAGCTGTTTATTTTCCAGGCTGAGCTTCCGAAATCGCTGGCGGAAGACCAGCGCGCAGCTGCCGCCAAGCGCGGCGCTTCACCACGTGAATTCGTTTTTCGCGCCGACCAGGCGGCGGTGACCAAGCGCACAAAGGGCGGGCACGTTCGCATCATCGACTCCGGCACGTTCAAGGAATCAACCACGGTGGCGGCGGCCATCGTAACGGTGCATCCGGGAGGGCTGCGCGAGCTGCACTGGCATCCGAACGCTGACGAATGGCAGTTCTACATGCAGGGCCAGGGAAGGATGACGGTCTTCGCGACCGCGGGCCGCGCCCGCACGCTGGATTTTGAAGTTGGTGACGTCGGTTACGTGCAGAAGACTCTGCCGCACTACATCGAGAACACCGGCAATACCGACTTGAAGTTCCTGGAAATGTTCAAGGCGAGCCAGTTCCAGGACCTGTCGGTTGCGGAGTGGCTCACGCACACGCCACCAGAGCTGGTGATGGCTCACCTCAATGTCGATAGAGCGACGCTGAACGCAATACCCAAAGAAGCGCTTAGCATTGTTCCAGGCTGATCGCTGCACCGGAGTTTACAGCCCCATCAGGTTGAGCTCGATTTTCTCGTATCCGTGCTCGGCCGCCCACAAGTCTAGAGGCACCGCCGCGATCTCGTCGACAATTGGAACGGCGAGCCCGTTGATGGTAAGGTCCACGCTCTTTAGATATCGCTTGCAGGTGTCGCACGCCTCGACGCGAACGTGCGGGAACTCCTCGGCTGAGAACCGCGGCAGCTTGGCGTGATCTACTTCTGCGCAATTGGGACAAAGCACACGGCGGAACTCCCATTCCGTCGAACACTGCGAGCAAACCAGCGAGCGCTTTCCGCCGTCGCCTTCCGGACGAAGCACGCCTAATTGTGGCCTGCCGCCGCACACCGGGCACGACGATCCACTGTAGTCCGAGAACTGGACCCTGCTGTCTCGCGCCAGATACTCCGCGACTGGCTGCAGGCAGGCGCGAGCAAAGAACGGATAGGTTGGGTCAGAGTGCTCGCCGTACAGAGGCGAATCCAGCAAAGCCCGCCACCGGTCGGGACCCTGCTGCCGCAGTTCGTGCGCCGCTTTCGCGAGCCCCGGGGGACCCTTTTTTTCAACGAGCTCTACCAAAGCCAGAAACCGGCTCGTGACCGCGGATGCAACGAGCTGTTCACCAAGCGGTCGCGCAGGGTCGGCGCGCACTTCCTCGCGCCCAACTGCGTCGAAGATCTGTTTCTGAAATGCCGCGATCTCGCCGTAGAAATGCAGTACCTGGGCCGCGGCGGGATATTGAGCGGCTAGTTCGCGCGCGCGCCGGATGCGCTTTTCCCAATCGGGCTGGAGCATGGTCGGGTCATTATTCATTGCCGGCGATCACGGCGCAAGCGCTGCGCGTTTTTGCGGCGGTGGCCTGCGCAACACCCACGCTACCACCTCTGCGCCGCGTCCCTTGAGGCGCGTCCGTGCCATCGACAGCAGCAGCATCGCAACGAAGATCGCCGCCAGTCCGACCGACGCTCCGCCCACGCCCATGGCGCGCTTGGGCAGAATGGAAAGGCTGCCGTAGACGAACTCGATGTGCACCCAGTAGACCAGCAGCGAAGTCTGCCCGAGCTGGATCATGGGGCTGAATCCCCACATCGCCGCGCCCCATCGACACCAGGCATAAACTCCGAACAAAATCACCAGCAGGAGCCCGACACGAATCAGGAAGAAGTTCGGGCTGGTGTGCCAGAAGTCGTAGACCGAGTAGAGCTGGCGTGGACTGTGATCGAACCAGCGTGCAGTCGCGATGATCGCAATGCCTGCTCCGCCCAGGACCGCGAAGAGGGCTGCCTCGCGTCTTCTCACCCAATCGCCCACCAACAGGAAGCCGACCGCCAGGCCGGCAAAGGCAAATCCCGCCCAAGGAAAAATCGGAAACAGCCACGCCTGCGGCTGCTTGAACGTGTGCACGCCGTTGATATAAGTCTCGAGCGGCCAGGGCAGCACGCGCAAGCGCAAAGTAGTCCACACTAGCGGCGTGGCCAGCGAGATCGCGAGCGCGACACCTGCAGCCGTTATCGCGGAGCGCGCGCGGCCGCCGCCCGCCAGCCGGCACATGATCCCCATCAGCATCATCGAAAAGCCGATGGTATTCAGGATGTCGACCCGTAGCAGGTCGGTCCAGGGCGCCCAGGGAAGGCCCAGCAGGAATTCCTGCAGGCGGAACAGCAGGCCCAGCCCGAAGATCTCAGCCCCGCGAAGAATCGTCGTGCGCGCTACCTGATTAGGATCAGCGCCGCGCTGCCGCAGCTTATCCGTAACCAAGGTAAAGGAAATCCCGGCGAGAAAGAGAAACAGTGGCGCCGGCAGCGTACCGCCAAGTTGCGACCACATGAAGAAGGTGCTCTTGCGCGCCGCGCCGCCCAGCCAGGAGTCGTAGCAGTGGGTCTGGAACATCAGCACGCAGGCCAGCCCGCGCATCCAGTCGATATAGGCGAGGCGTGGCTTGGCGGGTGCGATCATGGACCTCTCCAGCGCAGAATCAATCACTTACCGGGCGGCGTCAAGCCGAATTCCCACTCCTTGACATTCTGTCCATATTTCTGCAAATATGGAAATATGAGCACGCAAAATAAGAAAAGCGCTGAGCAGGTCGCCAAATATGCCGACATGTTTTCCGCCATGGGGACGGAAGCGCGCCTGCGCATCATGCAATTGCTGCTGTCGGCGCATCCGGGAGGTCTGGTAGTCGGCGAGCTTCAGGAAGAGCTGGACATCCCGAACTCCACTCTCTCCCACCATCTGGACAAGCTTAAGAACGAAGGCCTGGTGCAGGTGCGCCGCGAGAGCACGTTCTTGCGTTACACCGCCAACACGGAAGTCCTGCAGGAACTCCTGCGGTTCCTGTATGCGGAGTGCTGCAGCCGAAACAAGGCGGTCGAGCCGAAAGCCATCATTCAGGTCTGCCGATAGGAGGCAAGGTGGAAAGCCCAGACATCAAGCAAGTAGTCAAAGAGAAGTACGGCCAGGCGGCACTGCGTGTAACCGGTGGTGGCAGCAGTTGCTGCGGAGCTGCGCCGGCGCGCGGCTCGGGCTGCTGCGACCCGATCACTTCCAATCTCTACGACAGCTCCCAGGCCCAAGAGATCCCGGAGCAAGCTTTGCTGGCTTCGCTTGGATGCGGCAATCCCACCGCGTTGGCAACGCTGAATCCCGGAGAAGTGGTGCTCGACCTGGGCTCGGGTGGCGGCATCGATGTCCTGCTTTCGGCCAGGCGCGTCGGGCCGACCGGCAAAGCCTACGGCCTCGACATGACCGATGAAATGCTGGCCCTGGCCAACGAAAACAAGCGCAAGGCAGGCGCCGCGAATGTGGAGTTCCTGAAGGGAGAGATCGAGCACATTCCGCTGCCCGAGAACTCGGTGGACGTGATCATCTCCAACTGCGTCATCAATCTTTCTGCTGACAAGGACCGCGTGCTGCGCGAAGCTTTCCGCGTCCTCAAGCCGGGAGGCCGGTTCGCCGTCTCCGATGTTGTGACCCGGGGGGAAATCCCTTCTGAAATCCGCCGGAACGTTCTTCTTTGGGCGGGTTGCGTGGCCGGAGCGCTCGAAGAGAACGAATATCGCAGCAAGCTGGCCGGCGCAGGTTTCGAGCAAATCGAGATTGAGCCCACTCGCATCTACCGCGTCGAAGATGCCGGCGAATGGTTCAAAGCCAAAGGCGTGGACCTCGCCGGAATGGCGGCTGAGGTCGACGGCAAGTTCATGAGTGCTTTCGTCAAGGCGGTTAAGCCATCCGGCGCCAAGGCTTGCTGCGGACCGGCATGCTGCCACTGAGAAGTGCGATGACCGGGCGTTACAACGTTCTTTTCCTATGCACGGGGAATTCGGCGCGCTCCATCATGGCGGAGGCGATCCTCAACCACAAAGGCAGACCGACTTTCACAGCCTACAGCGCGGGGAGCCATCCCTCAGGAGCTGTCCGGCCGGAGGCGCTGCGTCAACTTGAAGCCGCCCACATACCAGCCAAGGCTCTACGCAGCAAGAACTGGGATGAATTCGCGCAGCCGGGCGCGCCCAAGCTCGATTTTGTGTTTACGGTTTGCGACAACGCGGCGAAGGAAGTTTGTCCGGTGTGGCCCGGGCAGCCCATGACCGCTCATTGGGGCGTTCCCGATCCCGCCGCGGTACGGGGCACCGCGGAGGAAGTGCAGGCGGCCTTCCGGAACGCGTTTCTGATGCTGGACCGCCGCATCAGTCTATTTCTGTGCCTGCCGGTTGCGAGCCTCGACCGGCTGGCTATCAAGCGGGAAATCGACAAGATCGGCCAGCAATGAAATCAATGGCCCCGACGCTCGAAGGGATTCGCCAGAGTACAGCGCCCAAGCGCCTGAACCTTTTCGAGCGCTACCTGACACTCTGGGTGGGACTCTGCATGGTGGCCGGGCTCGCGCTCGGCAAAGGTGCGCCTAACCTGGTGCAGTGGTTGCGCGGCATGGAATTCGGACGTGGCAGCCATGTCAACGCGCCCATCGCGGTGCTGATCTGGCTGATGATCGTCCCCATGATGATGAAGGTGGACTTTGGCGCAATCCTCAATGTCCGCGCCAAGCCGCGCGGGCTGATGGTCACCCTGTTCGTGAACTGGCTGGTCAAGCCGTTCTCGATGGCGCTGATCGGCTGGGTGTTCTTCCGGCATATCTTCGCTGCCTCGATCAGCCCTGCCGATGCCGACCAGTACATCGCCGGCGTGATCATCCTGGCTGCCGCGCCCTGCACCGCCATGGTGTTCGTGTGGAGCTACCTGACCGATGGGGATCCGGCGTACACACTGGTGCAGGTTTCGCTGAACGACCTGATCATGCTGGTTCTCTTCGCGCCCATCGTCCGTTTCCTGGTGAGCGGCGCTTCGTCACTGCGCGTGCCGTTCATGGTGTTGCTGTACTCGGTAGTCATCTTCATCGTGATTCCGCTGGCGGTGGGAGGAGTGGCGCTGCGGGCGTGGCTGACCCGCACACGCGGCAAAGCATGGTTCGAGCAGGAGTTCCTTCCGAAATTCAGCCCCGTGACCATTCTGGCCTTGCTCGCGACCCTCATCTTCATCTTCGCCTTCCAGGCGGAGAACATCACCGGGCGTTACTTCCACGTGGTGCTGATCGCCATACCGATTCTCATTCAGGTCTACTTCAATTCGACCTTGGCGTACGGGCTGATGAAGCTCCTGAAGGTCGAACATTCGGTAGCGGCACCCGGCGCGCTGATCGGCGCCAGCAACTTCTTTGAGCTGGCGGTCGCCACCGCCATCGCCTTGTTTGGTCCGGGATCGGGCGCGGCGCTCGCTACCGTTGTCGGAGTGCTCGTAGAAGTTCCGGTGATGCTGTCGGTGTGCAAGGTGTGCAACCGAACACGGCATTGGTTCCCGGCCACCGGATGAGGAATCACTGCAGCTTGGCATACTCAGCCTTAGCTTCGAGATGGTCTGGCCGATCATTAGGTGAACTCAGAAGGATGAGGTGGGATATAGAGCCTCTGCGGAAGGTTAGTCAATGAAGACAAGCCCCGAAGTGCCGGGTTCGTATCAGGGCACGGCTTTAGCCGTGCCGTAAAGTAGAAGTAGAGCGGGAAAACAAAGGCCCCGCACGGGCGGTGCGGGGCTTCCAAAATCATGTTGGTCGCGGCAATCGCGGCGAATCCTCAGTTCCAGAAGGGATTGCTCAGGCCGGTGGGCGGATGCTCAACCCCCTTTTGTTTGTCCGGAGCCGGAACCAGGGTGAATTTCTCCGGATGCGCGGCCATCGATTTCGGCTGGCAGAGGCAGGGATGCTCCGCAGTGTACTCGACATCGCAATATGGGCAAATCATTGCAGCCACCTCCGCATAAAATTAGTCAGTAACATTACACGCGCCTTCCAGGGAAGCCATAAGCGCAAAATTTGGATGGCACCTATCAGAAAAACCGGGGTGGGGCCGACCGGATTTTCACCGGATATTTACCTTTCCGTCATCCCCTCTTAACAAGCCGCCGCTACCCTTGCAAAAGAGGAGGGTCTATGCACGGCACCCTGCTATACCCGCATCCTGGACAGCCCCGGCTTACTGGCGCAAGGCGCCGATTCCAGCACATGGCGCGGAATCCCAAGCTGGCGCCGGAGCTTCGTAAGCGGATCTCCATGTGGAAGCGGTTGCTGCTGGCGGAACTTGTGCGCCGGGCAAGGATCCGTCCCCGGTGAGGCCGGCCATGGCAGCCATTCCGCGGATCCTCGCCAACCCGGGCTCCGAGCAGGAACAGATAGTAGCCTTGACCTTGAGGGCCATCCAACTGGCCAAGTCGGCGGTGGCGCATGCTATCGACGGGCTCGCGCAAAAGGCCTCCGGGCCGTTCCTGGCGGTAAACCAATGCGAACAGGAACTGGACCGCCTTGACCGCGAGGTGGATGATCGCGTGACCCACGCCGTCATCCGCGCCTCGGCTCTTGAAGCCGGAGAGCTGCTGGCCTGCATGAAATTCATGATCGACCTGGAGCGAATCGGCGACTTGATCTCCAGCTTCGGCGGCTGCGCCCAGGCTATCGGCGCCCGCATCGAGATGGACGACGTGAAGGACCTGATCCACATGGCCACGGTGCTCGAGCAGATGCTGGCCGATATTTATGAAGCTTTTGCAACTCGTAACCTGGACCGGGTGATCAGCGTGATGCGGGCCGATGCCGCAATAGACCGCATCCGCAATCTGATGTTCATCCGTCATGTCGAGAATAACGAAGGCACCGCCGGCCCGGAAGGCATCCACGTTCTCTTCATGGCGCAGGCGCTGGAGCGGGCAGGCGACCATACCAAGAACCTGGCGGAAGAAATCTGTCACCTGGCAACCGGCGAGACCATGCGCCACGTGATGCGGTCCAAGAACAAATCCGAA